>ERZ761609.372-NODE-372-length-54279-cov-9.670404_pt1 | contig 54279 bp, 63 predicted proteins | sample MGYA00511163_ERZ761609 | MGnify/ENA primary metagenome ERZ761609 (study PRJEB28899, sample SAMN02445070) | bioreactor sludge metagenome | biome: EBPR sludge | place: Australia: Brisbane, Thorneside Wastewater Treatment Plant | collected 2011-12-16 ... | reverse complement strand
CGCCACGCGCTACTGCATGGGCGCCGCGTGGCGCGAGCTCCGGCCACGCGACGTGCCGCGCATCGTGGCCATGATCACGGCGGTAAAGGCGATCGGCTTCGAGACCTGCATGACACTCGGGGCATTGACACAACAACAGGCGGTAGACCTGAAGGCTGCGGGCCTCGACTACTACAACCACAACATCGACACCTCCGAACGCCATTACCCGAACATCGTCACCACGAGGTCTTTCGCCGATCGCCTGCAGACGCTGGCATGGGTGCAGGCAGCTGATATCAAGGTGTGCTGCGGTGGGATCGTCGGAATGGGTGAGAGCGACGATGATCGGATCCAAATGCTTGTGACGCTGGCGAACTTGCCGACGCCGCCGGAAAGCGTTCCGATCAACCAGCTCATCGCCATTCCGGGCACGCCCTTCGCCGCGGCAGAGCCGCTCGATGGCATCACCTTCGTCCGCACGATCGCGCTCGCGCGTATCCTGATGCCAGCGTCGTACGTCAGGTTGTCGGCCGGCCGTTCCCAGATGAACGCCGAGCTGCACGCGTTGTGCTTCTTTGCCGGTGCCAATTCGATTTTCGTCGGCGACCGGCTCTTGACGGCCGGCAATCCGAGTGAAGACCGCGACGAACAGCTCTTCGAGCGTCTTGGATTGCAGCCTGAAGAGACGAGGCTCAGGCGCGATACCGGTCGCGCCGAAGGGCTGGTTCTGTCGACGGGCGCCGGGTCGCAGAGCACACCTTGATTTGCCTGCGCGACGGCGGAGCACACGCCTGGCTCCGCGTCCGTCGAACGACAGTCGTGGGGGAAGAGCCGCGGATAGGGATGACTAACTCCTATGCATGTCAGGAAGCACGCTTGCACCCTCACACGGATCGTCACAGCGACGATTTGGTTGATGCTCGGTGCGAGAGGCGTCTGCGCTGATGGGCCCGACGCAGCGGGACTTGGTAAGGACCGAGGCTATCCCGTGGGCTCGGCGGCCACGTGGCTCTCGGACGAGAGCGTCCGTGTCGGCTCGTTCAGCAACCTCGAGCACATCGTGCCTACGAATCGGCTGTCGAGAGCCCCGCTCCAACTGGAACTCCCGGTGGAGAGCCCTGCTCCGCACCTACGCTACATGTTCGAAGGCCGGACCAAAGCGCTGCCGGAGTTTCTCTCCGAACAACGCGCGACCGGTCTGTTGATCGTGCGCGACGGCGTCATTCTTGCAGAACACTATCAGTATGACCGGAGGGACACACATCGGTTCGTCTCGCACTCGATGGCGAAATCCCTGGTAGGCATCGCCATCGGCATGCTGGTCGCTGAAGGCAAGATCGCTTCGTTAGATGATCTCGTCGAAACTTATGTGCCGGCTCTAGCCGGATCCGCCTTCGGTCAGGTTTCGATCCGGCATTGCCTCAGAATGTCTTCGGGCGTCGCCTTCCGGGAGACGTACGACGGTCGTGACGATCTGCGGCGCTTCCACAGATTGATGACCGCAAGCGGCCGTACCGCGGCGATCCGAGCCTTCGACACGCGCCTCGTGGCACCCGGTCAAAAGTTCCAATACGCAACGATCGAAACCTACGTGCTCGGCGCCGTAGTAACGGCCATCACGGGGTCCTCGCTGAGCGCGTATCTGGAGACGCGGCTATGGCACAGGATTGGCGCTGAATCCGATGCAACATGGGCCAAGTCCGTGACCGACGGCCTCGAACATGCCGGCGGCGGCTTCAGCGCCCGGCTCAGGGACTATGGTCGCCTCGGAATGATGCTGGCAGGCGACGGCATCATACGAGGACACCGTGTCATCGATGCGTCCTTTTTGCTGGAAGCGACGGATTGGCAGAGACAGCCGCCGCCCTTCCATCCCAGACGAGCGACCTCCTCCTTCGGGTATGGGTATCACTTCTGGACATTCCCCGGGCGCAAGCGCCGCTTCGCGCTTCTTGGTATCTACGGCCAGTCGATCTTCGTCGACCCGGAGCTGCGGCTGGTCATGGTCATCACGGCAGTTGCCAAACGTCCATTGGTCGCAGGAGACATACTCAGCCGCGAGCGCGATGCCTTGTGGCGCGGTCTCGTTGCGACCTTTGGGAGCTGGGACTGACCCTCAGCTCGTCAGGTCGTTTGCGCACCAGGGCCATCGCACGAGCTGGGACGCAAGACCTCCTGCCTCAGCCAACCTGTCGGCACGACCGAGTGCATCACACGTGAAGCGGGGTGCCTAAAGCCTTGAACGCAGCTTCAGGGAACGCTTCCCCGAGCGTCGGATGAGCATGGATGGTGGCAGCAACATCCTCGAGGCGCGCGCCCATCTCGATCGCCAGCGCGAACGCCGCCGCAAGCTCCGAGACGCCGGCACCCACGGCTTCGATGGACAGGATCGCGTGGGTCTTTGGATGGGCAGTGACCCGAACAAAACCGCGGTCGTCGTGGCGCGTCATGGCACGGCCATTGGCGGCGAACGGGAATTGACCAACAACCGCATCGGGAAATCTCAGTTTGCGCTCGTGTGAGGGGAGACCGACCTGAACCAACTCCGGGTCAGCGAAACAAATCGCCGGGATGGCACGCTTGTCGAACAGCGCGGGACGACCGGCGATAGCGTCGGCAACAACGTCTGCCTGTGCGGTTGCCCGATGGGCGAGCATGGGCTCGCCGGTGACGTCACCGACGGCCCAGACATTGCGCATCGATGTCTGACAGCGCTCATCAATCGCGATCGCGGCGCCACGCATTCTGAGACCGAGATGCTCGAGCCCGATCCCATCGCTTCGCGGCCGGCGCCCGATGGTCATCAGCAGAAATTCCGACGTGAGGGTCGATCGCACGCCATCATTGCCGGTGGCGGACACCTGACCGGAGCGCTCGTCGTAAGCCTCGGCCCGACATCCGGTGCGGACGGCGACCTTCAACTCACCAAGCCGTGCGTTGACCAGCCTGACGAGGTCATCGTCATAGGACGGCAACAGGCGCTCACCCGCCTCGATGATGGCGACGCGCGTGCCGAGTTTGGCGAAGGCGGTGCCGAGCTCGACACCGATGTAGCCGCCGCCGACGACGGCCAATGATTTCGGGATTTCGGTCAAGGCAAGGGCCGTCGAAGACGACAGCACACGGGGCCCGAAGCTGATGGTCGGATGGGGGACCGGCTCGGATCCCGTCGCGATGACGAGATGCTCGGTCGAGACGTCCACCTCTCCATCCGGGCCAGTGACCCGGCACGTCGTGGCGTTGCGAAGTGTCGCCCGGCCAGAGAGGACGGTCACGCGGGCTCGCTTGAGGAGATGTCTGACGCCTTGGTTGAGGCGCGCGACGATGCGCTGGCGATCCGCAGACAGTGCGGCTGCATCGCAGGACACATCCGAGACAGAAATCCCGCCGGATCGGTCCGACGACAGGGTTCTGAGACGATGCACGGTCTCGGACGCATGGATGAGCGCCTTGGACGGAATGCAGCCGACATTGAGGCACGTACCACCGAGCGCCTCTTGCTCGACGAGGGTCGTCGCAACGCCATGCTGGGCGAGCCGTAGTGCGGCGGTGTAGCCACCTGGACCAGCGCCGATGACCAGCGCCGTGGTTTTCAACGCGCGCATCACGCCTCCACAAACAAGCGAGCGGGCTGCTCGAGCTGCTGTTTGACGGCCTGGACAAACTCGGCGGCAACGAATCCATCGACGATCCGATGATCGAACGACGATGAGAGATTCATGAGCTGACGCGGCTCGACATGACCGTTTCGCCAGACCGGACGCGTGGCGATGCGATTGACGCCGATGATGGCGACCTCGGGACTGTTAAGAACGGGTGTCGTGACGAAGCCACCGAGTGTGCCGAGACTGGTGATTGTGATGGTCGAGCCGCTGAGATCCTCGCGTGCGATCGAGCCGTCGCGGGCGGCCTCGGCGAGCCAGGTCACGGATTGGGCGAAACCGAACAGGTCGAGATGCTCGGCATGCCGGACAACGGGGACCATCAAGCCACGCGGCGTTTGGGTGGCAATGCCGAGATGGACGGCACGGAACCGATGTAGGCCACCGGCGACGTCATCGAAACGGGCGTTGAGATCCGGAAATGCCGGCAGAACGCGCACCAGGCTTCGCGCGATGAAGGGCAAGAGGGTCAGTTTAGGGCGTTTGCCGCCGGCGTCGCGATTGATCGCGTGGCGCAGCGCCTCGAGTTCAGTGACATCGATTTCCTCGACGTAGCTGAAATGGGGAACGCGCCGCTTGGTGTCTTGCAGCCGCTCGGCGATGACGCGGCGGAGGCCGGTGATCGGTACGATTTCGACGTCGGAGCCCGTGCTGCCGACGATGGGTCTCGCGGAGCCTGGTTTCTGGCGTTCGAGATCGACATGCAGGATGCGACCACCCGGGCCACTGCCATCGATGGTCTCGAGAGAGAGCCCGGCTGCGCGGGCGGCGGCGCGTACCGAGGGGGCCGCCAACGGTCGATCGTCAGAGGCGGCTTTCGACGTGTGCGCAGGCACAACCATTGGCGCGGCATTGTCAGTGGTTGCGCCGGCGACCGGGCGCGCGGCTTGTCCGTCGTCCCGTGCCGGCGCCGGCAGCAGAGCGGAGTGGGTGTCGCTCGAAGCGGCAGCGTCGATGGTGATGACGTGGGTGCCGATCGCGACTCGTGCGCCGACCGTCAGCGATAGCCAGGTCACGGTGCCGGCGACCGGCGATGGTACTTCGACGGTGGCCTTGTCGGTCATCACGGCGAGGAGCGGCTGATCCTCACGTACGCTGTCTCCGACACGGACGAGAACCTCGACGATCTCGGCTTCGGCGATCCCTTCTCCGACATCCGGTAGTTTGATCTCGACCGTGCTCATCGCGGTGTCTCCAGGAGACGTGTCATGGCCTTTGCGACCCGATCCGGCCCGGGGAAGTAGTCCCACTCCTGGGCGTGGGGGTACGGTGTGTCCCAGCCGGTGACACGCAGCACCGGCGTCTCGAGGTGAAAGAAGCAATGCTCCTGCACCAGCGCTGCGAGCTCTGCGCCAAATCCGCTGGTGCGCGTTGCCTCGTGCACGACAAGGCAGCAGCCGGTCTTGGCAACTGATGCCGTGATGGTCTCGAGGTCGAGTGGCACGAGTGTTCTGAGATCGATGATCTCGGCGTCGATGTTGTGCTCGCGGGCTGCGGCCGTCGCGACGTGGACCATGGTCCCATAGGCGAGGACCGTCAGGGCTCGGCCCTCCCGCCGGACGGCGGCGTGTCCGATGGGCAGCCGGTAGTGTCCCTCCGGAACCTCGCTGGCGTCGTGCTGCGACCAGGGCACGATCGGCCGGTCGTGATGTCCGTCGAAGGGGCCGTTATAGAGCCGCTTGGGTTCGAGAAAAATGACGGGATCGTCGTCCTCGATGGCGGCGATCAACAGTCCTTTGGCGTCATAGGGCGTCGACGGGACGATGGTCTTCAACCCGCACACGTGCGTGAAGAGGGCTTCCGGGCTCTGCGAGTGGGTCTGTCCTCCGTAGATCCCACCACCGGTCGGCATGCGAATGACCAACGGTGCGGTGAAGTCGCCGGCGGAGCGATACCGCAGACGCGCGGCTTCGGAGACGATCTGATCGTAGGCGGGATACATGTAGTCGGCAAACTGGATCTCGACGCAGGGCCTGAGGCCATAGGCAGCCATGCCGACAGCGGCGCCGACGATGCCGGTTTCGCTGATGGGTGCATCGAAGCACCGGTTCCGCCCGAACGCCTGCTGCAAGCCCTTGGTGCATCGGAACACGCCGCCGAAGTAGCCGACGTCCTGGCCGAACACGACCACGGTCGGATCCCGCGCCATCATGATGGCGTGGGCATCGCGAATGGCCTCGATCATGGTCATGGTCGGCATGATCAGAGCCCCGCCTCTTGACGTTGACGCAGGAGGTGCTGCGGCATGTCCTTGTAGACATCGGCGAAGAGATCGCGGCCGAGCGCGCGAGGTCCGGTCCGCAAGGTGCCGTAGCTCTCGGCTTCCTTCTGTGCGGCGAGAACTTCGGCCTCGATCTCGGCGGCCGCCTGCACGTGACGGTCCTCGGACCACCACCCCTTGCGGATCAGATGCTGCTTGAGACGTACGATGGGATCACCAAGCGGCCACTGCGATGCTTCATCGCGTGCGCGATAGGCGGCGGGGTCGTCGGAGGTGGAGTGGGCGGCGGCGCGATAGGTGACATGCTCGATGAGAGTCGGGCCAAGGTTGCGGCGCGCCCGCTCGGCGGCCCATGCGGTGACAGCATGAACTGCCAGGTAGTCATTGCCGTCGACACGCAGAGCCGGAATGCCGAAGCCGTGACCGCGGGCGGCGAAGGTCGCGGCATCGCCGCGCGCCATGCCCTGGAACGTCGAGATGGCCCATTGATTGTTGACGATGTTGAGGATGACCGGCGCGCGATAGGTCGATGCAAACACCATGGCCGCATGAAAATCGGATTCGGCGGTGGACCCGTCACCGATCCACGCAATCGCGATCCGGGTATCGCCCATGATGGCCGAGGCCATCGCCCAGCCGACGGCCTGGACGAATTGAGTGCCGAGGTTGCCGGAGACCGAGAAGAAGCCGTGCGCGCGCGCACTGTACATCACCGGGAGCTGCCGCCCCTTGAGCGGATCACGGCTGTTCGACAGGTTCTGGCAGATCATGTCGACGAGTGAATAGCCCGCGGCAATCAACAACCCTTGCTGGCGATAGGTCGGAAAATGCATGTCGTCCGGCCGCACGGCACGTTGAACGGCCGTCGCGATGGCCTCTTCGCCACGAGCCTGCATGTAGAACGAGGTCTTGCCTTGGCGCTGTGCGAGCTGCAGACGCTGATCATAGGCGGCAACGGTCATCATGTGCCGCAGGCCCGTTCGCAACGCGTCGTCGGTCCAGGATCCTGCCCAAGGGCCGACCGCATCACCCTCGTCATCGAGGACGCGGATGAGATCGTAGGCGAGCGGCCGGATGTCTTCGGCGCGGCAATCGATGGCGGGGCGCGGCACAGTGCCAGCCGGTGGTGCGACGAAGCACGCGAGTGCGGGCGCACGATCGGGACGTGCCTCGGGCTCGGGCACATGCAGGGCCAATGGTCTGGTCTCGCTCATGAGCCGTCGCGCTCCCGCTGGCGGCTCAGGCCGAAGTGGTGGCGCGCAACGATCAGCCGCATGATCTGGTTGGTACCTTCGAGGATCTGATGGACCCGCAGATCCCGCACCAGCTTCTCGATGCCGTATTCAGAGAGGTAGCCGTAGCCGCCAAAGAGCTGCAGCGCGCGATTGGCCACATCGAAACCGGTATCGGTGACAAAGGCCTTGGCGCCGGCGACACGGGCGGTGCCATCGGCATCACCTCGATCGACCGCGGCAGCAGCGGCATAGAGCATGACGCGCGCCGCCTCGAGGCGAGTGGCAAGGTCCGCCACGTCGAACTGCAGGGCCTGAAAGGTCGCGAGTGCATGACCGAAGGCATGACGCTCGGACATGTAGCGCGTCGCCGCCTCGAGAGCGGACTGTGCACCGCCGAGCGAGCAGGCGGCGATGTTGAGCCGTCCACCATCGAGCCCGGTCATGGCGATCTTGAACCCGTCGCCCTCCCGACCCAGACGGTGGGACTGGGGAATTCGGCACTGATCGAGAATGACGGCGCGTGTCGGCTGTGCGTGCCATCCCATCTTGTGCTCGTTGGGACCGAACGTGAGCCCGGCCGTACCGGCATCGACGATGAAGGCAGAGATGCCGCCCGCTCCCGGCCCGCCGGTGCGTGCCAGGACGAGATAGCACCCATGCTCGGTGCCGGCACCGGAGATGAACTGCTTGCGGCCGTCGAGCACGTAGTCGTCGCCGTCACGGCAGGCCCGGGTCGACAGCGCCGCGGCATCGGACCCCGCACCCGGCTCGGTGAGGCAATAGCTGGCCAATCGATCCATGGCGACGAGGGCCGGCAACCATCGTTGTCGCTGCGCGGTCGTGCCGAACTTGTCGATCAGGCCGGCGCACATATTGTGGATCGACAGGTAGGCGGCGATCGCTGGGCACGCCGCCGCGAGTGCTTCCGTGATGATCACGGCATGCAGGCGCGAGAGGTCCGATCCGCCGACGTCAGAGCGAACAGTGACGGCAGCCATCCCGAGTGCCGCAGCTCGCCGCAGGGTGTCGACGGGAAACGTCCGGTCGCGATCCCACTGCAGCGCGAAGGGTGCGATTTCTGCGGCAGCGAAGCTCCGGGCCATGTCTTGGACGGAACGATGCTCCTCATCGAGTGCAAACAGCATGTGGCGACCATGGCGAGAACCGGGGACGTCACACTGTCGGCCAGGTGCCACAGAAGAGGCTTTCGACTTTCCAGCAGATTTGCGGAAGTTCAGAACATCCTTCTGCGCCCAGCCCGTGACGCAACTGAGCCATCTGCGATAGAATGGAATATTGGAAAGTTATGCTGCATTGCACGCAGCGCCCGTTGGAGGGCTTGCGCCCATGAAGCCTCTTGATGATACCGATCGCCGGATCCTGCGCGCCCTGCAGGATGACGCGCGGATCTCCAACACCGACCTCGCCGACAAGGTCTCTCTGTCGGCGAGCCCGTGCTGGCAACGCGTCAAGCGGCTCGAAGAGGAAGGTGTCATCGAGGGCTATGTCGCCATCCTCGATCAGAGGCGCCTCGGCAAGCCCGACACGGTGATCGTCGAGGTCACGCTCGACCGTCATGACGACGAGGCGGTCGAGAAGTTCGGGCGCGCGCTCGCCACCCTTCCGGACGTGCTCGAAGCCTATCTGACGGCTGGCAGTTATGACTATGTTATCAAGGTCGCCGTCGACGGCACCGAAGGCTACGAACGCTTCCTGCGGGAACGGCTCTACAAGATCAAGGGTGTCCGCGAGACCCGCTCGTCCTTCGTCCTGCGCTGCCTGAAGCGCAAATTTTCGGTCACGCCATGACGATCGACGGGAAGATGACTATGCGCTGAGCGCTGCGCTCGGCAGCATGGTCGTGACAGGGCGAAAAAACGTCCGCTCGTAGCTGATGATGCATTTGGTGCGGCGCGCGAAGTCGAAGGCTGCCGTGCAATCCTCGTCCTCTGCGCTCGCCGTCCGGTACACCTCATAGGCCGCCAACGACGGAAAGCTGAAACTCGCGTGTGCGATATTGCTCGCCCCCTCGCTCGGCAGCAGATAGCCGTGGTGCACACCGCCGAGCCGATCGACCAGGCCGATCCAGACCCGGGCGTAGCGTTCGAATTGCTCGAGCTTATCGGGGTCGATGACATAGCGCAGATGGCAGGTGATCACGATGGCCTCCACAAACGGACATCACGATGATGGGACCATGTCTTAAAGGCGCAGCGCTGGCGGCGATAAAGCCGCTACGAGCGTGCGGCATCGATCATGACCTCGACCAGCATGTCCGGAGTCGGGAGCCCGGCCACGAACATGGTCATGGATGAAGGTCGCGCCGTTCCGAGAAAGCGATCACGGATCGGTCGATAGAGCGGGAGGTCGTCGCGGCGTACGAGATAGTGGGTGACGCGGACGATGTCGTGCACCGTCATATCGGCAGCGGCCAGCGCCCGTAGAACGTGTTGCCAGCACCAATCCGCCTGGACTTCGAACGATGGCGAGAGCTTGCCTTCGGCGTCGTAGCCGGGGAACCCTGATGTCGAAAGCCACAGCTGTGGCGTCGAGCCCATGCTTGCATCACTGAAGGGCCCGAGACCGCCGACGACACCGAAGTTGAAGCGTGAAATCATGGTTTAGTCCTCTGTGGAAGCGTTCGAGTTCAATTGATAGCCAATCATGCGACGCGCATGTCCGCCACGCCGCGCGCAATGTCGCCCTCCCAAACCGAGTGAAAGCGGTCGAGCCAGTCGTCCGCGCGCGTCCGCCCGTCCGCAACGATGGCTTCGAGTGGCGCCAGGGCAAAGGCCTCATCCCGCCCTGAAGCATCCTGGCGTCCGCGAGCGACGAGACCATGGCGCGCCATCGCCACCACCTCACGCGCCACATCGAGCACGGTGCCCGCGCGGAAGGGTGTGGCGAGTGCCTGACGCGGGACCTGATCCCGTAGTGCGTGCCGTTCCTCGACCGACCAATCCTTCACGAGATCGAAGGCAGCATCGAGAGTGCTGCTGTCATAGAGGAGCCCCGTCCAGAACGCGGGCAAGGCGACGATGTCCTCGGCCGGACCAGCGTCCGCGCCGCGCATCTCGAGGAAGCGCTTCAACCGCACGTCGGGGAAGAGCGTGGTGAGATGATCGGCCCAATCATCGAGCGTGGCGACGAGCCCATGCAGACGTGGATCGGCAGAATTGTGCGCCAGACGTCCGGACATGAAGTCTCGAAAGGACGCCCCGGCCGTATCGATGTAGCGCCCGTCGCGAAAGACGAAGTACATGGGCACATCCAGGGCATAATCGACGTAGCGCTCAAAGCCCATGCCGGGTGCGAAGGCGAACGGCAGATTGCCGGCACGCGCCGGGTCCGTACGCCGCCAGACCTCGCCACGCATGGTCTTGAAGCCACTCGGCTGGCCCTCGATGAAGGGTGAGCTGGCGAACAGCGCCTGGGCGATAGGCTGCAAGGCGAGAGACACCTGCAGTTTCTTCACCATGTCGGTCTCGCTCGAGAAGTCGAGGTTGACCTGGATGGTGGCGGTCCGATGCATCATGTCGAGGCCGAGGTCGCCGACCTTCGGCATGTAGGCCTTCATGATGGCATAGCGGGCCTTCGGCATGGTCGGCATGTCGGCAAGCCGGTGCAGTGGATCAAAGCCGATGCCGAGCATGCCGATGCCAAGTGCGGTGCCGATCTCTGCGACCTCGGCCAGATGGTTCGCCGTCTCGGCGGCCACGTCATGCACGGTTTCGAAAGGCGCGCCCGACAGTTCGAACTGGCCGCCCGGCTCGAGACTGATACTGGCTGGCGGTGCACCAGCCGGTGCTCGCAGGGCAATGATGGCGTCGGCTTCGAAGACCGGCTGCCACCCGAAACGGGAGGCTAGACCTTCGAGGAGGGCACGAACGCCCTGTGGCCCTCGGTAGTAAACCGGTGCGCGTGTATCGGTGGCATAGAGTATCTTCTCGTGCTCGGTCCCGATGCGCCACTGCTCCGGTGGTTTTGATCCCGTGGCCACCCATTCGACGAGCTGACGCTGCGAGGTGACGACCGTCGTGTCTGTGTTCTCGGCTCTGGTCGACATGGCTTCTGTGACTTTCGCAATCAGACTGCATTCAGCGCCACGGACGAGACGCTCGCGGGGGTCGTTCGTATCGATCAAGTTCGGGTCTTGACGGGAGAGCTCTGCGGCGCATCGGGTCGGGCGCGCGCGATGTAGAGGAGACGCAGGGCTGCCAGGACGACGGGCATCACCAGGGCCAGGAGCGCCCAACGATAGGAGAACTGGTCGGTGATGATACCGAACAGGGCGGGTCCGATCGCCATGGCGATCATGCACATGGTTGTTGCCGTGCTGACTACGGTTGCGATCGATGATCGCGGTGCCATTTCGGCAACCTGCAGAATGTAGAGTGGGAACCACCCGATACCGAAGATGCCAAAGGCGACGAGCACGACAATGAGCTGAACATCGGACGATGTTCGATCCAATCCGGCGAGCGCTGCGACGCCGCCGGCGGCAGCCAGCATGATCCACGCGAGACCCTGCATGCGTCGGCCGGGGCGATAGCGATCAGCGAGCCATGGCAGAACGACCCGACTGGGAATGCCGACGAGCTGTGCGACCGCAAAGAGGGTTGCGGCTTGGCTCAACGGGCGAGCCAAGTCCTGATTGACGTAGCCAATCACGTGGGCCGTCAGAGTGAATTGCAGGGCCGACATCGTGATACCGGCGGCGACCACCGCTCGAAACAGCGGATCGCGGCCGAGGCTCTGCCTCAGTTGAGAAAATGAAAGGGGGGCGGCAGTTGAAGCGCCGCTGGCGGTGGCGACGGCTGGTTCTCGATAGAACATCCAGAACAGGAAGGCACCATAGCACGCGACGACACAGAGTATCCATAAGGCTGCGGGCCATCCCCACTGCAGTGACGCCATTGGGAGAGCGAGCGCCGCAATGGCCGTCCCGAGAGGAACTGCTGCTTGGCGCAGTCCCGTCGCAAGACCACGTTGATCCGGTGGAAACCACCGCACGATCGCGCGCGTGCCGCCCGGCTGCACCGCCGCGTAGGCAGCACCGAGCACAACCATCGACAACAACAGCGTTGACATGTGTGTGGCAAAGGTTGCGCCCGCGGCGGCGAGTGCCATGATGATCATCGACAGCGAAACGACCAGCCGTTCACCGAAGCGGTCGATGGCTCGTCCGAGCGCGATCATCGATGCGATCTGGGCACCGTTGAGTGCTGTGACCGCGAGTGACGCCGTTGCAAGGGGGATTTGGAACGCCTCCCGCCAAATGGGCACGAGCACATAGACGCCCTGCGCGACAATAGAGCCTGCTGTCTGCGTGAGCACCGCGACGGCCAGAATGCGGCGGAGAGTGGTATTGCTGATGGCGCGAGATGGCGCGGTATCGTCGGTCGATCGTGGTGAATGCATGGTGGGATCGCGTTCAGACGACATGATAGGGGAAGCAAGACCTCAATCAGCCGATGATCTGCTGATCGCGGTAGTCCTTGCCGCCAACTGATCGCACGACGGTGCCTGCGCGTTGTTCGAGGACCGGCAATGCGGCGAGCGCGTTGACGACGTGAGCCATTGTTGGCAGGTCGGCCCAACGGGCCTGGCGAAACCGAACCCGTGAGTAGCCGGTTTGGCGGCTAAGTTCAGTCCTGTAAGGGTCGTCCGGCGGCGTCAGGGTGACCTGGCACAGCTCATGCGCACCCCAGTCGCCGACGCGAGGGACGTACTTCAGCATGAGCGTGCCGCCGCCGCGGGCACGCGACACGGCGCACTCCTCGAGTTCGGTGACTTCGACGTCCAGGAACGAGAAACCGAAGGCACTCGCCGCATAAGACATCCGAGCACCAGATGTCTGAGGTTCGATGATATCTGCGAAGAGTTTGGGATGCCCGATCTCATCACGCCCGGTGACGATCGGTTCGGCGAGGTTTTCCCACATGACGGCGAGCAGGCGGCCTGAGACCTCTCCGTCGCGACCGGAATAGATGACCGGCCAGCTGACTTGGATCATGGCATATCCCCGACCCGCGAGCCAATCGATGTCGGTAAGGTAGTGCACATCGACAGTAACAACCGGCTCAAGGCCGACGCGGAATCGCGGTGGGACATGGGACTCGAGTTTGTCCCGGTCGGTCAGAAAGCTCGCCGAGATCGACAGTCGCTTTGGCGACTGTCGCGGGTCGCCACGCAATTCTTCTGGCAGCTGCCGCGGTCCTGGGGCCGGCCCGAAGTGCGTGGGCATGCGATAAAGTTTTCCGGGCTCGAACGTATAGGCCATGGCTGGACTACCCTGGATGGGAAATGCGGATCACGTGATGGCGCTCGCCAGATCGATCTCGAAGACGGCCTCGATCTCGATGGCGGCATTGCGCGGGACGACACAGCCGATTGTGGTGCGTGAATGCCGGCCCCGTTCACCGAGTGCATCGACGATGAGCTCCGATGCTGCATTCATGATTTGAGAGAGTTGCGAATAGCCGGGAGCAGCATTGATGAAGCCTGCGAGGCGAACGCAGCGGGCGATCCGGTCGAGATCACCGGCGGCGAGTTTGGCTTGCGCCAGAACGTTGAGCGCCGACAGCTGAGCGGCTTCTTTGCCAAGGTCTGCGCTCAACTCTTCGCCGAGACGACCGATGTGGCGCGGAGAAACCGCACCATCAGCGCCGAAGCACAATTGCCCGGCGATGAATACGAGCCGCCCGGTGCAAACGAACGGCACGTATGAACCCGCCGGTGTGACGGGTGGTGGTAGTTTGAGACCAAGCGCAGCCAAGCGCTGCTCGGGCACGGACATGCCGACCTCTTTCAGGAAACTGCAGGATCAGGCTGCAGCAGCTTCGACTTCTGCGACCGAGCCGGGTTCGGATCCTCGCGCGTAGGCGTATCCCTCGTCGGCCCAACCGGTCATGCCACCGATCATGACCTTCACCTTGCGGCCGAGCTCGCTCAGCCGCCGCGCGGCTTTGTCGGTGCCATTGCAGTGCGGTCCCGCGCAATAGACGACAAACAGTGTGTCCTCGGGCCACGCCTCAAGACGGCTGCGAACCATTTTCCCGACCAGCATGTGGATGGCACCCGGGACATGCGCCTCCCGGTACTTCTCTTCGGACCGCACATCGACGAGGACAAAGTCCATCTTGCCGGACTTCATGGACTCATAGACGTCATGGCAGTCGGTTTCGCGCGCGAGACGATGACTGTAGTAGGCGAAAACTTCGGACGCTGCTGCGGCGGGGGTTTCAGAGACACGGGACGTCATGGGTAAGCTCCTGTTGGCTGGCTGGAATGGATGTTCAGAGATGAACGGTCGCAAATGGCGGTTCGGTCTGGGCCGTGACCCGCGCATGTGCATTTCAATTTGGGAGGCACGTGATCATGGTTTTCGCTCCTTCATTGCCTTTGGTGATGGCTTGGCGTGGATCGCATCAACGCGGCACCGAAGAAGGCGACGACGTCGCGGCCCAGTGACTTCAGGTACGCTCGGCGATCAAATCCGTAGGGATCCGCGAGGACCGCTGCCGAGACGTCCTTGTTGATTGCGCTCGGCGGCGTGACAAAGGCGTAGTGGCCTGCATTCGGTACCACCGAGAACGACACGTCGCGGGTGGCGGTCGCGAGACGGCGCGCTGCACCCTGATCCTTGATGACCTCGTCTTTCTCGGCAACCACGACGGTCAGTGGGTGGCGCATGCCTTGGAGCTGCTCACCACGGTACCAGAGTGGCGTCGGCGACATCACGAAGGCCGCGCGGATGCGCGGATCCGGGGTGCCGTCGATGCGTTCATCGCTCGCGGCGCCGATGCTGCTGACGCCCTCGGCCTTGCAAATGACGTCTTTGGGAAACTGGCGGCAGTGACGTACCGGGCCCAAGCGCTGCGGCCGGCTGCCCAGGAGCGCGAGTACCGCTGCGCCGCCATGTCCATGACCGATGATACCGATGCGCGTAGCGTCAATGTGTGGCGAAAACGTCGCGTCGGAGACAAGCGCGTCGATGGCAACCCGTGCCGTCTCGATGCGACGCAGGATGTGCCGACCGGCGTCAGCATCGACGCCGTGGCCACCATCATCTGATATGACAGGCGCTGCGACGATGTAGCCATTGCCCGCAAGTGCGATCGCGGTGTCGCTGTGACTCAATGCTGTCGTCGCGACTGCGTGCACGATGACGACGAGACCGTGGCGACCCGGGGTCAGGTCGTCGGCGGCGGTCACGTGCATGATCTGTGAGCCGACGCGCCACTGTGACGGTGCGCCGTCGGCGTTCGGAAACCACACCGCAATGCGCTGGAACCCGCCTGGCCTCGTCTCGGCGACCAGATGCGTGAAGCCGACGCCCTCCGCTCGACCCCGGTCATTCGTCGAAACGAGAGCAACCATGGCCAGTGTGATGGCGGCAGCGAGCCGCATGTGTGCGCTCCATCAGCTTCGCTCGGCCATAAGATCGATGGCCGTCACGGATCGTCGATGCGTCCACTCTGATCCGTTTCCAGCTTGCGCGCGTTCGGCATTTTCGCCATACATCATCAATATCATGCCAATTGTATCGAGGGGGGGACTTTGGCCGACGCAGAGACGCAACTGACCGGTCCACGCGTCGTTACCCTGGCGTATGATGGACTGTGCACATTCGAGTTTGGGGTGGTCGCCGAGGTATTCGCCTTGCCGAGACCGGAGATGGGGCGTGATTGGTATCGCCACGCGATCGCGCGGGTGGACTTCGGACCGCTGCGGGCGGCCGGTGGACTGACAGTCATGGTTGACGGTGGTCTCTCATTGCTCAAGAACGCCGATCTCGTGATGGTCCCTGGCTGGCGATCGATAGATGCACCGGTGCCGACGACGTTGATCGCGGCTCTGCGTGCGGCCCATGCCCGCGGCGCCCGGCTGATCTCACTCTGCTCGGGTGTGCGGGTCATCGCAGCAACGGGGCTGCTCGATGGTCGCCGTGCGACGACCCATTGGCGATATGTTGATGCGATCCGGGCTCTGCATCCGGCTGTGACGGTGTTGCCTGATGTCCTCTATGTCGACGAGGGTGACGTGCTCACCGCGGCCGGCAGCGCGGCCGGCATCGACCTGTGCCTGCACATCATTCGCAAGGACTACGGCGCCGCAGCGGCCAACAGCGTCGCGCGCCGGCTGGTCGTACCTCCACATCGGGATGGCGGACAGGCTCAGTTCATTCAGGCGCCGGTGGCGCGGGTCAGGGAGAGCACACGGTTGAGCCCATTGCTTGACTGGGTGCGCGAGCGTCTCCACGATGATCTCTCGATTGCAACCTTGTCGCGGCGGGCGGGTATGAGCCCACGCACGCTGCAACGTCGGTTCGAAGAAACGACCGGTCTTGGCCCCGGCGAGTGGGTCTTGCAGGAGCGACTGACGCGCGCCAAGACTCTGCTCGAGACCGAGCCTACGGCTGCTCTCGATGATATCGCGATCGCGACGGGTTTTGGGTCGGCGGCGACGCTGCGCCACCACTTTCGTACCCGTCTCGGCACCACACCCAACGCCTATCGCCGACAGTTCTCATTGCGCCGAACCGCCTGACGGCGCGGTAGAGACGTCGACCTGATCACGCTCCGGATCGAGCATCGTGGCTGGTCGCAATCACCGGATATCCGGCGGCGATGGCCAGCGGATCGGCGGTAATTCGATATCGACGGGAGGGCCGATGGCCGGCACACGCTCGCCGAAGGGACGGGTTAGCACCGGAAACGCGATCAGCAGGCCGACCATCACCGCCTGAATGACGATGAAGGGGACAGCACCCAGATAGATCGCGCGTGTCGTGACCTCGCGCGGAGCCACCGAGCGCAAGTTGTAGAGCGCCATGCCGAACGGGGGGTGCAGGAAGGAGGTCTGCATATTGACGCACATAAGAACGGCGAACCAGACGAGATCGATCCCGAGAGCGGCCGCAACCGGCGTCAGCAGCGGCAGCACGATGAAGGCAATCTCGAAGAAGTCCAAGAAGAAGGCGAGCACGAACACGAGCAGATTGGCGATGATCAGAAAACCGATCTCGGCCCCGGGCAGGTTGCGGAACATGCCTTCGATCCACAGGTGGCCGTCGAGCCCGCGAAACGGCAGGGTAAAGCAGGTGGCGCCGACGAGGATGAAGACGGCGCAACAGGACAGAAGCACGGTCGCATCAGCGGCCTGACGGACCAGAGACACGGTCAATCTTCGGCGCAGCGCGGTCATCGACAACGCACCGACCGATCCATAGGCGCCGGCCTCGGTCGGCGTTGCAAAGCCGACGAACATGCTGCCGAGTGTGAGTGTAATAAGGATGAGCGGCGGGACGAGCGATACAGCGGCCCGTCGCAGAAGCGCCCATAGGGGCTCCCGATGCAGGGCAAGTGGCGGCAACAGGCTCCGATCGTAGCGCGTGAGTGCAAAGACGAACACGGCATAGAGGATTGCAAGCGTTACACCGGGAAGCCAAGCAGCGGCATAGAGCTCACCGATGGAGAGACCCATGACTTCCGCGAACACGATCAGCACCAGGCTTGGCGGGATCACCTGGGCCAGGGATGCGGAGGCCGTGATCACGCCGCAACTGACGGCGGGGTTGTATCGTGCCTGCAGCATTGTTGGCAGCGAGATCAACCCCATGGCGATGACGGAAGCTTGAACCAGACCGGTCGTCGCCGCCAACAGCGTGCCGACGACAATGACGGCATACGCGAGGCCGCCCGGGATGGGTCCGAACAGGCGGCCGACGGCGTCGAGGAGATCCTCAGCCAACCCGGAGCGCTCAAGGACCATGCCCATGAAGGTAAAAAGAGGGATGGCCAGCAGAAGTTCGTTGAAAGTAATGCCGTAGATACGGAGCGGAATAGCTCCGACGAATGCCGGCTCGAACGCGCCGCTGCCGATACCGACCAGCAGGAACAAGAAGCCGTGCGCCATCAACGTCAGCGCCACGGGAAAGCCGAGCAACAGCAGGCCCGCCATGGAGGCGAACATCAGCGGCGCCAAGCTCGTCGCATCGGTGGTCACGACGGCTCTCGCTTGGTGAGATCGAGACCAGGTGCGATGACGATCGGAGGCGGGTGCCCCGACCGCCGCAGCAGGGCCTTGAGGCCCTCGGACAGGCACTGCGCACCGAGCAACAGGAATCCCGACGGCATAAAGGCGATGAGGACCCATCGCGGAAGACCGACGACGACGTCGGGCGGGCCTTCGTTCTGCAGCATCGAGATCCAGAACATGCCGGCGGTATAGTGGACGAGATAGGCGCAGATCGGGACCATACAGACGAGGCAACCGATGATCTCGATCCAGTCGCAGACGCGGTCGGAGAAGCGATTGCGAAGAACGTCGATGCGGACGTGTTCATCCCTGAGGAACGTGTGACCTGCGCCGAGCATGAAGATGGCGGCGAACATGTACCACTGCGATTCGCTGACGTGATTGAGCGCGAGCGAAAACACTCGGCGCGATATGCCGTGGACGACCGTGACGACACAAATCAGCGGGACCAGCCAACGAATGGCGCGACCAACCGCAAGGTTGACGCGGTCAATCCCGGTCGTCAATCGGATCACAAGGCTGATCATCGGCGACGGCATTGAGGCAAACGAGACATGGGTCGCGTGATGGGTCGAGTGAGGGGGCAGGCGTCAGCAAGCCGCAGCGCGTCCTCCGGCCATGGCAAGAGGTGGCCGCGACTGCATGGTTCAGGCGACAATGGACCAGCGATCACCACGGGCGACATACGGTGTCTCGAAGAGCTCGCCGCCGGCAGTGATCGGTGCGTCAAGGAGCTGGAATGTCGTTGTCGCGCCGAGCGACACGTCCAGCCACGAGAACTGGCCGTTATCTGGACCTTCGATGCTGGACCATTGCGATACGGCGCGGGTGTGGCGTCGGGCGTGGCTCATCGGTACGGCGCTCGCGCACTGCGGACCAAGCGTCGCTGGTCCGCAGGACAGTCTGGGCGTTCCGAACGCATCAGCGACCGCAGCAAACAGAGGACCGCGCAAGAAATCAGCGGCGGCGTTCGGGTCGGCCCAGACATAGAACGGCGCATAGAGATTGCGGGGCGCGCCGTGTGCTCGATCGGTCAGTGCAAACGCCTTGAACACGAGGCCCGGGAAGTTGTCGAATACTGAACCCTTGGCAGCGATGCGGTCACGCACACGCTGCATCTCATAATCGGCCGGCAATGAAAAATCATACTGGAGGGCAAACATGATGGCTCCGCTGGTGACCGATCTCGGCATCCCTGGTACGGCAGGTCATTCCATTGAACAAATTGATTGTATGCTGTTATTGTTGAGTTCTGTAAAAGTCATGGGTGATAGGGAAGCGGACGATGAGACATCTTGATCTCAGTTGTCTCAGGACATTCGTGCTGACGATGGAACTCGGCAGTCTCGGCCGGGCGGCGACGGCCGTCGGCCGGTCACAGTCGGCGGCGAGCCTTCAACTGAAGCGTCTCGAGACGGTGCTCGGCCAGAAGCTGCTGAACCGCCACGGGCGCGGTCTCGCCCCGACAGCGCACGGTGAGGCACTGTTGCTTAAGGCGCGCTCCTTGCTCGCCCTGCACGACGAGACCGTCTTGCTGTGTCAGACCGATCGGATCGGTGGTGAGGTCAGGCTCGGGATTGCCCAAGACCTCGCCGATGGGTGTCTCACGCCGGCACTGGGTCGTTTGGCGCGCGCCTATCCGGGCGTGCATCTTTTGGTGCGCTCCGACAAGACGAGTGACCTTGTGGACGCCACCCGCGCCGGCGAGGTCGATCTGTGTGTCGTATTCGAGAGATCGGATCGGGCAAGTCGTGGAATGACGGTCGCTGAAACGCCGATGATCTGGCTCGGGCCTCGCGACCGGACATTGGAGCGGTCGTCACACGTGCCGCTCGTCGTCTTTGACGGGACCTGTTGTTTCAATGCGGCGGCAACCGAGGCGCTGAAGCAGGCGCGGCGCAGCTGGCGGATCGCATTCACCAGCAGCAATCTGGCGAGTCAGTGGGCGGCCGTGAGCAGCGGCCTCGGCATCGGCGTGCGCACCAGTGTCGGTGTGCCAGAGGCATTGCGGCGGTTGAGCCGGCGGGACGGATTGCCAGCACTCCCGACTGTCGCAGTCCGCGTACATCGCGGTCGCAGCCGTCGCACCAAGGCGCTCACTCTCGTCGAGGATGCTCTACTGACGGAGATCAAGCGGCTGATTTGACAGCGTGCCCCGCGCCACGGATCGACGGCTTGTCAGCATGATTATAATGTACTAGTAACAATAAATACAATGGATACACGAGAGGTGTGCCGTGACCATTCGATCGAGCGCGCGTCTGACGGATGCCATGCGTCAATTGATCTCCGACCAGCGTCTGGGCTTCGTCGCGACCGTCGACCCTGACGGTGGACCCAATCTGTCTCCCAAGGGCACCTTTGTCGTCCTCGATGAGAGGCGCCTGGCTTTTGCCGACATTCGTTCCCCGAACACCCGGCGCAATCTCGAGCGCGATCCGCGGATCGACGTGTCGTTCGTGGACCCTTTCTCCCGGCGGGGCGTCCGTATCAAGGGCAATGCACGCGTGGTCACAGCGAGCGATGACGGTTATGCCGGGCTCAAGTCCCAGGTGGCTGGCACGTGGCAAGCCCTGGCGGATCGGGTGGCAGCGGTGGTCGTGATCGACATCACCTGGGTCAGCGCGTTGACGACGCCGGCGTACGACGTCGGCGCCACGGAAAGCGAACTGAGGGCGCACTGGACAAGACATTTTCGCAGCCTGCAGCCCAACGGCCGGTTCATCGACGAGACACAGAGCGAGCAGTCCGGAGGTTGATCGTGAAGATCCCAACACAGGCCTTCATGACCACCGACTGGTCGCAGGTCGCGCCTACGGAGCACCCCGGAGAGACCGGTAGAGCCTACTGGCGAACCGTTACGATCGGCGACCTGAGGGTGCGCATGGTAGACTACACACCCGGATACGTGGCCGACCATTGGTGCGACCGTGGCCATGTCTTGCTCGTTCTCGATGGTGAGCTCATCACCGAGTTGGCCGACGGGCGCCGTTACGTTCTCACGGCTGGCATGAGCTATCAGGTCTCCGACTTCGGAGACGCGGCCCATCGTTCGTCAACGACGACGGGTGCGCGCCTCTTCATCGTCGATTGAGGGCGCCATGACGGTACGTCGAAGCAAGACCGTTTGGGGGTTCGTCCCGGACGTGGCTTGGCCAGGAGTCGTCGCGCGCGTCCGGTCCTTGCTGATCCTGCCGCTGGTCTGGCATCGCCGCGCCAAGGCTCGGCACGAACTCGCTCAATTGACGGCGGAGCAACTGGCCGACGTCGGCCTTCATCCCAAGACGGTGGAGCGCATCGCCGCAAAACCGTTCTGGCAGGCATGATCGCGCACGCCGAAACGTCCACATTGTGTGCGCGAGCGTGCCCGCCCCTTCAGCACGGCAATCTCAATGCCGTCGTCGGTCGAACGCGAGGTCCGCTTCCCGCAGTCCTCACATCGAGACAGCTCGCCCCATCAGCAGGAGATCGCCTTGCCATTCATGCGCACATCGGTTCCTCTCGACACACCGTCGGCCGTCAAGGAGGCCGTCGTCCATGGCATTCACGACGCGCTGGTCGAAGCCATCGGCATGCCTGACGATGAGTTGTTCAATCTCGTGACCGAGTACAAACCGGATGACTTCCTCTACGATCGGCAATTCAATGGCATCCGTCGCTCGGACAAGCTGATTGTTGTCGAGATCACGATGCGACGCGGGCGGACGATGCCATGAAGAAGGCGATATACGCTACAATCGTGCGCAATCTCGAAGCCAGGGCAGGCGTGGCGCCGGGAGACGTTTTCATCTTCGTGCACGAGAACGACTACTCGGACTGGTCGGTTGGCAACGGTGCGTTTGCCATGACTCTGGTCCAGCAGCGCGGCTCCGATGCGTGAGGATTGTGACAAGTGATCGGCTTGGCCTCACAGCACGGGCGCCCGCTGCAACCGGGAGATCGCGTGCGGCTTCTATCGCCGGCTAGTCCGCCATCGCTGGACAATGTGGAACGGTGTGTTCGCATCTTTGAAAGTTGGGGGCTGCACGTTGAGATCGGCGCCCATGCATTCAAGCGGCACGGCTTTCTCGCGGGGACGGATGCAGAGCGGCTGGACGATCTCAATGCCGCGCTGCGTGATCCCGGCGTCAGAGCAATTTTCGCGACCACAGGGGGCAAGGGTTCCTACCGGATTGCAGATCGACTCGACTTCGACGCGGCGAAACGAAATCGACCCGTGCTGGTCGGCTTCAGCGACATCACGGCGCTGCATCTCGCGCTGTGGCGGTGGTGTCGGCTTCCGGGCTTGCACGGCCCGCTGGCGAGTTGGAGCGAGACCATCGTCGATTCCGCCTCGGTCGCAGCGCTCCGCGATGCCCTCATGACGCTCGAAACAGTCGTCGTTGCTGCGCGCAATAGCGAAGAGACGAGGGTCCTCACGACATCCGGTCGTGCAACCGGACCACTCGTCGGCGGCAACTTGGACACCTTGGCGATCACTGCCGGCTGGGCGCTCCCAAATCTCCATGGCGCAATCCTATTGATTGAAGGCGCCAACATGGGACTCGGTCATATCGATCGCCAACTGACGATGTTGCGCAAATCTGGTCTTCTCGATGGTCTCGCTGGCGTCGCAGTCGGGCAGTTCACCGGATGCAGCCGTCACGAGGCATGGGGCGCCGAAGATGTGCTGCGCGAGCATCTGGAGCCCCTTGGTGTGCCAATCCTCGGGGGACTACCCATAGGACACGGGCAAAGTCCAAGGACCGTGCCGATCGGCTGCCACGCTGATCTTGTTGCCGACGTGGGGCTGTTGACAGTCGCCGCAATCGGCATGGCACACCAACTGTAACTCAGCGGCTCCGCAGTCTGGCAAGCACAGCGTCTGCCTCGAAGATCAGAGCCCGGGTGAGGTCTCCAGCACTGCATGGACGCGCAAGCGCTGCGCTTTGTCCCGACCACAGCGGTGAGAAATCTCCATGACCCTTGGCTTCTGCGGTAACTCTCAAGGGCTGCAACGCAGCTGCTGCCCCAGGAAACGCCGGAGCAATGGGGCTGATGGGCCCGTGTTCGCGCATGACCCGATTGACGATACCCCGAGCCGGACGACCGGTCAGGACGTTGGTGATTGCGGTGTCGTGCGAGCGAGCGCTGCTCAATGCCTCGCGGTGGGCGTGGCTGATGCGGGCCTCCGGGCAGAAGAGAAAAGCGGTTCCGACCTGGGCTGCGACAGCCCCCAATGCCATGACGGCGGCAACGCCACGGCCGTCGGCAATGCCGCCGGCCGCGATCACGGGCAGGCCGACGGCATCGACGATCTGCGGCACCAAGGCGAGCGTTCCCGCCTGGGTGGCCAGATCATTGGTCAGGAACATGCCGCGATGTCCGCCGGCTTCCGCTCCTTGAGCGATGATCGCATCAGCGCCGTGCGCCTCGAGCCACTGCGCTTCGGTCGTCGTGGTGGCTGAGGCCAGAACGAGGATGCCGGCTTGACGCAGCGGGGCGAGCAGGTCTGGAGCCGGCAAGCCGAAATGAAAGCTGACGACACGCGGAGCGAGATCGAGCACCGTATCGAGCATGGTCTTGTCGAATGGCGCCCGGTTGGCGAAAGCCACTGGTGCATCGGGATCGAGCCCGAGTTCGAGGTAGTGGGGACGCAGCGCTGCACGCCATGCCTCGGCGCGAGCCGGGTCCGGATCGGGCGGTGTGTGACAAAAGAAATTGAGATTGAAGGGCCCGTCGGTCACCGCGCGGATGGCCGCGGCCTCGGTGCGCACATCATCGGGTCCGAACGTGGCGCAGGCAAGCGAGCCGAGGCCACCTGCTGCGGTTACGGCCGCTGCGAGCGACGCACGCGGTCCGACCATCGGTGCCTGAATGATAGGGTGCTGGATCCCGATGCGGGCCATGAATTGGCCTGTCGTGATAGCGGATGCGGTCGTCATGTGGGGATCGATCCAGGCTCATCATGTCGCGAGACATGCTTTGTGTTGCAGTATTGATTGTATTTATATAGAGAAGTACATTGCAATGCAATGACGGGCTTCGACGTGCCGCCCGTTGCGTGCTGCGGGGGCGACACCTATGGTCGAAGCGACTCGGTCGAGACAGGAGGTTCGACGCCCGCATGGTGGCCGATGCATCAGGATTGCACGCACGGTTGGCGCAGACGCTCGAGGCGGAGATCCGCTCGGGCCGATACGCGGCCGGCTCGCGCCTGCCTCCGCATCGCGAGCTGATGCGTCGTTACAAGGTATCGATCGGCACGGTGACGAAAGCCATCGACCTGTTGTCGCAAGCCGGATTGGTGCGCGGCGAAGTGGGACGCGGTACGTTCGTGCTCGGCGACGGCCACGGGCTCGTGGCCGGGATCGTCGATCTCAGTATCAATGCGCCTTTGCGCGTGGTCGATCAGGCGGTGTTTACAGAAGCTGCCCGTGCTGCCGCCATGCGCTGCTGGGACCTGCCGGGCAACGGCTACGGCGATGTGGCCGGCTATGCGGACCATCGCGAGACCATCGCACAGTGGTTGACCCGAACACGTGTGCGGGTCGACGCCGACGATCTCGTGCTGACGGTCGGCGCGCAACAGGCGTTGTGGCTTGCCTTTGCTGCTGCGGGCACAAAGCCACTCGTGACGGAGCCATTGAGTTTTCCAGGCGCGATCTCTGCCGCGCAGGCGCTCGGCTTGACCTTGAATGCCGTCGACTGCGACGGCGACGGCCTGATACCGGCGGCGCTGGACAAGGCGGCGCGCGGTGGCCGGATCGGCGCGGTCTATCTGACACCGACGGCGCAGAACCCTCTCGCCTTCGAGATGCCGGCCGCGCGTCGGCGCGAGATCGCCGCAGTCTGCCGTCGGCACAAGCTCGCGATCATCGAGGACGACGTTTACGGGATTTATGCCCGCTCCGGCGTTCCGACATTCCGCGAGCTATTGCCCGAGCTGACGTATCTCGTCGGGGGGTTCTCGAAGAATTTGTCGCCGTTGCTGCGGGTCGGCTTCGTGGTCCCGCCGCCGGATCGGCGCGGGGACGTGCTGACGCGATTGCGGGCGGAGAGCTGGGGGTGCGCTCCGCTCAATACCGGCATCGTCCAAATGTTGCTGATCGGACCGGCGGAACGGTCTGCCGTGGCGCGGCTCCGGGACGAGGCGACAGCACGGATGGCCATCGCCAAGGAGGTTCTCGCCGGCTTTGCCGTGGAGGCAGGCGGCCTCAGCCCACACGTGTTTCTGCGTGTCGATCGCGCGACCGCGGAACGCGTCGTGCCGCAAGCGCTCGATCGGGGATTGCGGCTCCTGCCTTTGGGCGCGACCGAGATCGGCACATCTCCCATCACCGGTTTGCGACTTTCGGTGTTGGCGCCGGCGGACCGCGGCTCACTCACCAAAGGCCTGACGATCCTCCGTTCAGTGCTGCAGGGACCACGGAGTGCTGCCGTCTAGCGCACGCCGCCGCGCCGATTGCGAGGCGAGCATGAGTGCCCGCGATCCTGGTCTCAGCCGGACTGCGGCCAATCTTCTGCTCCTCGTGTGCGCCGCCATCTGGGGGGTGGCGTTTCTGTTCCAGAAGTCAGCCACCGCTCACCTCGGCCCCTGGACCTTCGTCGCGCTCAGGGCCTTGGCGGCAACGATCACACTGGCTCCGTTTGCGTTGTGGGAGCGTCAGCGGGCTGGCGAAGGCGTTGATGTCCGCCATCGTCCGCTCACGGTTGCGACCGGCGCGGCATTCTTGGTTTCGGCTGTGCTGCAGCAGTGGGGGATGGAGAGCGCCACAGTGACCAACACGGGGCTCCTCACGGGTCTTTATGTCGTGGCGACGCCGGTCATGGCGTGGCTGCTGATCGGCGAGCGTCCGACGCGCCAGCTCTGGTGTGCCGTGGCGCTGTCGTTGACAGGTCTCTGGTTGCTCGGTGGTGGTGGAGTTGGAGGCCTTGGAACCGGCGATCGACTGGTTGCGATCGCTGCGATCCTGTGGGGTCTCTACGTCGTCCTGCTCGGTATGGCGTCGTCTTATGGCGCGCCGATCCAGCGCACGACCCTGCAGTTGGCGACGGTCGCGGTTCTCGGGCTAATTGGTGCCGTACTCTTCGAGACCACCACGTGGGCTGCAGTCGAGAGCGCTGCACGTGATATTGTGTTCGTCGGTGTGGTCTCGACAGCGCTGACATTCACGCTGTTCACCATTGCGGTGCGATGGACGTCGCCGGTGGCGGCGGCCGTGATCGTCTCCAGTGAGACCCTGTTTGCCGCAGGTGCGGGATACCTGGTGCTCGGCGAGCGGTTATCGCCGCTCGGGCTATTCGGCGCCGCACTGATGGTTCTCGCCATCCTCTGGGTCCAACTGCCGAAGCAGCTCGGGTGTTCGCGGAATTGATCGGCGGCCGCAGCCGCCGATCGCTCATCGCGTCAGGTGGCATCCGGGCTTGCGAACAGGATCAGATTCCCATCCAGATCGCGCACGATGAAATTCCGGGCGCCCCATGGCTGCGTCGTCAATGCCTGCACCATCTCAGCGCCGGCGTCGAGCATCTCGAGATAAAGCTGCTTGAGCTCATCCGCGGTCGCCAGCGTGAGTGTGGCCGACAATAGCTGCTCGGCGCCACGGCGTTCGACCTCGCCAGGCAGTGGGCTCATGCAGCGCAGGTTGAGATGCGCAGCCTGGCGTTTGACCTGGGCGTAGAACGGAGGCTCACCATAGGTGAAGGCGACGGTGAAGCCGAGCTTGTCGCGATAGTAGGCGCATGCTGCGTTGATATCCCGCACGAGCAACTGTGGCTCCGCAGTGATGATGGTCGGTGGCGACTGAGTGGTTTCGGTGGTGGTCATGGACGGCAGTCCTTCGAGTAAGGCCTGCCAGCTCGAAAATCCATTCTGCCTTGCGATCAGCTCCTGTGCATCGGCGAGCCTGAACGGATGGTTCAGGATGGCTCGATCATCAAGATTGTGAAAGCGTGGCAAGGTCGCACGGATTTCGGCGGCGACAGGCACATAGCCTGCGTGATGCCACCGCAAGACGCGTTTTGCCTGCTTCTTAAGATTTTCGAGACTGGACATGGGCGCGTGGGGTTGACGTGAAGTAGGTGGGCTTTGCCCCTTCGGCCTCGACCGATGCGCCCTACGAGCAGCGGCCTAACATCGTCAAAAATCGCATCCACGTCAAGGACACAGCATCCAATCGGAAACGAATTTAAAGTAAAAAAAGGCCCTGGCTGCATGATGTGCAACCGGGGCCGTATGCGTGTGGCTCACTTATGAGCTAAGAGGATCGTCGAGGTCCGCGGGAACGGATCCTCCCAGAACGAGATCTCAACGCCGCGGCGGCCCTTTCGGCTGCCGCCAAGGGCGACGAGCAGGTCTCGTCTCACGGAGACACCACGCACCGTGATGATCGCGCTGAAGCGTCGTCCAAGACCTACGATCAAGGCCTCGCTGTCGATCAACTCGGGATAGGCTTCCTCGAACGCGAGCACGTGATGAAAGCGTGCATGCGTCAAATGAGCGTTCGCGGCAAGTACGTCATCGACGTGGCGCGCCTCGAAGTCATGGTCGAACTCGAGTGTATGCACCCGGAACAGTCCGAACCGATCTTCATTGCATCGGCTGTACGGAAACGTCGGGTTGCGCACGCGGTGCTTGCGGCGCTGCATGATGTCGAGAACGCTCGACTGTCGAAACCAGAGCGCCAGCGGCGGCCCGATCCGATAGGCTTGGGTGATCATGAAAAGTCTCCCACTCAATTTCCGATGCGCACCGTGCGCACCGGAGAGCAAGCAGGAGAGAAGAGCGACCCGCACGCCGTTGGCATGCGGGTCGAGCGATAGGCTGGCAGTCCTTCGTCACAATATTCCATCGCCGGCCGCCACGGCCAGCACATGGGCATGCGCCTGGATCAGCTCGGTCCGGGCGATCGAAAGAATACGGGCCGACGCAGCAGCTCGCGCGAGCTGACCAGAGAACAGCGCCGCGGCCAAGCCGTCGCCGCGTCTGCCACTGGCCAGAACCAGGATCGTACCGAGGGGCCATGTCGCAAAGACATGCTGACCCGCGAGGCACAACAGATCGACGAGCCGATGCGATGCCGTCAGTCCGATCGAGCCGAGCGCTGCCGCGAGATGTCGACCGGCGAGTGGATCGGCGAACCGGACCAAGTGCAGCCGTTTGATGAACGGCGAGCCTGCCGGATACTGACCCCACGTGCGGTCCGGGAAGAGACAGTCGAAGCCACGATCGACGATCGCGATACCGGTGCGAGACATGAGATCTGCGGTTGAGAGACCGGGATCGATGATGATGTCGAACGAGTACCTATCGCGCACTGTGAAAGAACAACTCTTGGTGCTCATGTGAGCCTCCTTCGTGTTCGGCAATCGAGGACATCTCGAGTGCCGAGATCGCAGGAGGGGAAGAATGGGACGGCCCGGCACGTGCGGTGCGCGGGTCGTCCTTGAGAGAAGAGACACGTCACAGACTGAACAGCAGCCACGTGCCCGCTGGTACCGCCCTGTCGCGGGATACCATGTCGTATGCGAGGAGCGACTTCGGAGCGAGGGCGTCGTGCGGTGCCGCTCGCTCGGTCATCAGCATGCCCGGCAGTTCCAATGCAGAACCGGAGGTGGCGACGACAGCGCCGCCGAGCGCGGCTTGCAGCGAGGGCCAGAAACATCCCATGTGGATGAGGTGCTTGATCCCAGCCGGCTTCGCCTCCAGCGTCACGGCAAGCGCGTCGACGACGACTTCTGAAACCTTCAGTGAGGGTTCCAGTTTGGCCAGGCGGAAGTGACTAGTCGTGCCTAGCAGCCGCCAGTGTTGCGGCGGGATTGCCCTCCAGAACGCAGGTGTGATGACGTCCTGTCTGGCGCGGTAGACCACGGTCGCCAGCGTGACGGGGATTTGCGCATTGAAGCCCGTGAAGTCGCGGACCTCTGTTACGAGGTATGAGCGTGAGCATTGATCCATGTTGGATCTCCCTCTGTATTCGACACTCGAGACCATCTCGAATGTCGAAAGAGGAGGAAGACGTATCCTCGACCGGTCATTGTGTTGATCGGTCGAGGCGCGTGCGGGAGGTCGATGATCTCAGAGTCTACCGCGGACGATCAACACGAGGATCCATGCCGTGCCCACCAGCCAGAAGATGCCGGCGAGCGCGATCGCGGCTTGTTCACCAGGCACCTGAACACCAGCAAACGCCGGTGATGCGGCAAGCCCGGTGGCGGCGACGGTTGTGATCCAAGCGCCGACACGGCGACGACGCGACTGTATCGATTGACCAAAGAACATGTGCGTGTCTCCCACTCAGTTTCCGATGCACACCGTGCGCACCGGAAAAGAAGCAAGAGCAAAAAAGTGTGGGACGACCTGCGCACAGCGGCGAGGTCGTCCCGAGGGTGGGATTACTTGGGCGCAAATAGCAACCAAGTTCCCGCGGGTAGCTCCACATCGGCGGAGATCGTGGTCATCTCGCAAACCCTATTGCGCTGGTGATCACCTGGTGAGCGCAGGCTGCTGCGTAGCATCGCGGCCCTCACTCGTTCGCGACCTTCGACGGCCGACGCGACAATTGAGCCGATCTCCATCTGAAGACGAGGCTGCAAAGCGCCCAGCCGGATCAAATGTTGAAGGCCTGCAGGTCTGGCACTGTGGCTCCTGGCAAGAACGTCGATCAGCGCCGGTGTCGGCACGATCGAAGCCTCCACCTGGATCAACCTGAACGACTTGGGTTGGACCCGTTTGAACCGGCCATGCCGTTCGTGGTTGGCGAACAACGCGAAGAACGCTGCAGAGACGTGATCCTGGGCCGCCTGATCGATCGCATTTCTCAGAGAGCGACCCAGTTTGGTCGACTCGGTAGAGTAATCGATTGACCGACTGGTGATCCAATCGGTTGAACCGTCTGCCGAGGTGACGTGCACAATGGACATGTGTATCTCCCACTCAGTTTCCGATGCGCGTCGTGCGCACCGGAGAGGAAGGAGGAGAGAAAGGCGTGACCGGCAGATCTCGAGGATGTGCCGGGCACGATGTCGCGGTTCACTCCGCGACGCCGAGAAATGCGATATTTCTCGACCAAGTGATACTCCGAGGAAGTGCTTCAATATGGATCGAGTACTGGAGTGGTTGACTTAGTCCAACAATTGTCTTGCTGGATCGAGGTTTCCACGCCAGCCCGGCGACCATTTGCGACCCTTTGATCACGAAGGTTTCGCCCAGAGCAACTAGCCCCCCGAAACGTTCGAGTACGGCAGGTTCAAGCGGCGCCTTCAAGAGCGACAGCAGTTCGAGCAGTGTTGCCGGCCTGGCGCCTTTGCCCTGCATGGCCGATACAGTCTCTTGGGGTGCTCCTGCAGGAAGTGCAACAACAACCAATTTGACGGTTGCGGCGCGGTCCGGCCTGACTTGAAGCATCCCATCACGCGCAGCTTTCGAAATTCTGGTGTCGACGATCATGCCTTGATCCGAGCATTTGGCCAAACGCCAGAAGACGCTCTCATTCGGTCGCGCGTCAGTGGTCGCAACTAATGACTGAACGCATACCTTCGGTGAAGAAGACATGTGAGTTTCTCCCACTCAGTTTCCGATGCGCACCGTGCGCACCGGATAAGAAGGAGGAGAAAAAGGCGTGACCGGCAGATCTCGAGGATGTGCCGGGCACGATGTCCTTGGTCATTTGATGACAGCCAACAAAGCCGTGTCCTCGCCCCACGTTTCAGAAGAGGGGATGGCCGTCAGTGTGTAGTCGTACCCTGACCAATCCATTTGAAGGGTCTCGATCGTTTTGTAGAACGGCTTGAATTCGAGTGCCGGCACCATAACGGCACCTCGGGCCTCGAATGTCTCGCCTAGCGCCACGACGCGCTTGAAGTGCGCGGGCATATCCAAGCCGACCATCACCCTCATGAACGCAAGCAACTCGATGAGTGTTGCCGGTCTGATGCCTCGGCGGGTCATCTCGCGACGAACCTCACCTGTCAGCGTCGGTCGCAGCTTCAAAACGACGAACGACAGACGTGCTTCGCCATCCAGATCGCGTCCGACGCGGTTGGTCGCTATTGCGTCCTGGAGGACGGGATCGGTTGCGACGCCACTCTCACTCTGAGCCAGCAACATTGACGTGAGCCGCTCGTGCGGGGCAACTATTGCGACGGCGAGCGCCTTCTCCTTGGTGTCCCGCTGTTGCGGCACCTGACGCCGATGCGCAGTCTCTCGGCTCTGTTGAGCAAGAAGACAGGCGAGGGCACCGACAAAGACACTCGGCACAAACTTGTCGGGGCTGTCGTACATGACAAGGAACACATAGGCTGTTAGGCCTGCAGCGACGCCGATCAAGGCAATCGCCACGATTGAACTCTTCGATGAAGAAGACATGTGAGTTTCTCCTACTCAGTTTCCGATGCACGACGTGCGCACCGGAGAAGAAGGAGGAGAAGAAAATCGCATCTGGCGCGTCGCGTTGGGACGGGCCAGATGCGGGGCCGAAGGATCAGTCGTTGTCATCGGGGTCGTAGCCGACGTCATCGATGATCCTCTTCGGCGTAGCGGTCTTTGCAGTGGTCGAGCCCGCGAACAACTGCTCGCGCTGCTCCCGCCAGAGGCGTTGATAGTCACGAGAGTACGCGCGGTCTGCTCGATCCTGCTTGATCTCATCAATCGTGTCGGTGATGATCAAAGCGATCGGAGCAGCGAAGCAAACCAATACAGTTCCGCTCATGAGGACCTGGAGCCAGAACGGCAAGGGAACGCCGCCCTTACTCGGCACCCCCGAGGGAGCGAGTATGGGCTCGAGCGCTGCAATGATGACAAAGAACAAGGCGATCATTGCGCATGCTGTCAGCGCGGTGACGCCGTAGCGAACGAATTTGGACATGAGTTTCTCCCACTCAGTTTCCGATGCGCGTCGTGCGCACCGGAGAGGAAGGAGGAGAGAAGGTGTTCTAGGCAAAGGCTGTGGCAGTGCCTAGAACGTGAACTCGGCCGACACGACATGCGTCAGCGGCGGTTGCGTCCGAAGAGGACGTGCCAGCTCACCGACTCGACGACACTGCCGACGAAGATCGCGGCAATGAGCCGGAAGATGATGCTGGTTCCATCAAAGAACATGAAGGTAGCGATCCCGAACGCGAACCCGATAATGGCTGCGATGGATCGCATAAGAACGGACGTCACCTTTTGAACCATGAGCGTCTCCATCTCGAAGGCGATGCACACCGTGTGCACCGCGGCTCGAGATCGAGGGCTCTATTATCAGTATACAGTATTTGCCTTATTTGTCAAGGTCTTGCGGTTCAGTGTGCCGCGGTTGCGCGGCCCGATCGCATGCGGGCCGCGGCGCGCTTGGTCGTCCACATGGTCTTGCATCAGACGCGGTTTGAGCGGCCGACCTCAGAATCGTTGCAAGCGCGCGATCGCATCTTTGAGCGAGCATTGTTCGAGCGCCATGACGAGGTCGATGACGGAACCGCCGCGTTGGCAGCGACCAAAGCAGTACCAGGCGCGGCCGTCGCGCGAGATGCGAAGCGCGCGCGAGCGCTTGTTCTTGCCATCGCTGCAGATGGGGCATGGGCCGCTGGCACCTGCAGGCGTCGAGCGAAAGGGTCCAGCACCATGGCGTGCCAGAACATCTACAATTGCGATCTGCTCCTTGATGCGTGCAATCGGGGTTGCTTGGCTCATCACTCCGCTCCGTCATTGTCGGTGAGCAGTCCGAAGCCGCGGGTCCGAACCGCCGTCCAGGCCGCTTGGTTGAGGCGGCCGGCACTCAGGCCTTGACGGCGGGACGGCGCGGCTAAACTGCCGCTAGCAGACGATGACATCACGTCGTCTGATTTCGCGCGATTGCGAGTGCGGCATCTCACAGCTTGATGGCGACGACGCGGAGATATCCGCTCGTCGGAGCGCGATAGACCGTGTTGGACGTGTAGTAGTAGGTGATCGCCGTCGAGCCGGTGTAGAGTTTGATCGAAGTGGCATCGAGATCATTCAGGGTCGTGATGGCGGCGGCATAGTTTCCGGACGCGATCAGTGTCACATCGCCGGAGCCGTCGGCTGTGTCGCTGTACCAGACCTGCACGACGTCGGGGATGGCGCCGAGGCCGTGATTGCGCGTGTATTGGGTGGCGACCGTGACGGCAAACCAGCCGCTGTCATACTTGGATGGGCGCGCAGAGGTGCTTGACGTGGTCTGGATCGTACCGTCGGGGAACTTGATGCCGGTGCCTGAGACCACGACACCACCGGTTCCCTCGCAGCTGCCCGACGTGTTCCCGGCGCAGATCTTGCCATAAGAGTAGATGCTGGCGTCGGCGGCGATACTCTGGGCACCGAGCGCGAAGGCGGCTTGGTTGGCGAGACCGCCATTCACGGGGTAGCTGCCGCCGGCAACGTAGAGCCGCGAGGACGGCGCGGAAGTGCCGATTCCGACAGCACCGGCTGTGTAGGACAGTGTGGTGCCGTCGAGCGTCCAAGGATTCGTCGCGAGCGGCGACCAGACGCCGCCCGAATGCTTGAATTGAATGACGCCGCCGTCATTGCGCAGGCCGAACCCGGAGGCTCCCGTCAGGTTGCCGAAGTTGAGGTACTGGGCGGACCCGTAGATGTTGACGATGTTGGCGCCAACGATACCTGGCTTGAACTGCTGTTCGCTTCCGACATTGAGCGGGGCAGCCGTATTGCCGCCCGGCGGCGCAGCTGTGGGTCCCGTCCACGCGACGGCATGAGCTGAGATCAAGGCGAAGCCGATCAGGACTGCTAAGGCGTATCGTGTATTTGCGTGCATATCGAGAGGGTAACATGGCGCGCGGCGAGCAGCGGGTCGCGGTGTGGACAACGTCGCCGGCATGCGCATCCGTCCCATCCTTCACCGTTCGGCTCTTGACCTCGGGCAATCAGCAGTTTAAATGTTAGCCTAACATTTGTCCATGTGGAGAGGATGCCGGCAATGGCACGCACACCGAAGGTCGGTTTCTCCGGCGCGAAATCGAGCAAGGCGAAGGCGTCCAATCGGGCGCCGCTCGGCGGTTTCGGCCTGAAGATGATGCAAGCGATCCGGGAGCTCGGTGACGAGGCCTATGGCGCCGCCATCGAGGCCTGGCTCGAGCGCGCCAAGCAGCCGGTCGATCAGGGGCAGGTCTATGTCACTGGCAAGCGCCTGGTCGAGCGCGGTCTCCTCACCACCGAGGATCTTCCGAACAAGAAGCGCGGTGGGAACTACACGGTCAAGGTCTATCGCATGACCGATGCAGGCGCCGCCGCCATGTCCGCCAGTGTCGCAACGTATGATGCCCTACGCCTGTTTGCAGGACGCTCAGACAAGGACTGACGCCCATGTCCGTTCGCCAATCCCTCGTGCCGGTTCTGATACGCCTGCGTCGCGCGATCGACCAGCATGTGGATGCCGGTGACCGCGACGAGTTTTTCGACACCGTCATGACCATCGCCGCCGCGCACGACACCCACAGAGGCCGTGGCGCGGGCGACGCGTATCTCGAGCGGGTCATAGGCTCGCTGAACGGTAGCCTAGAGGACGAGAACGAGGACTGACATGAAGCGTGCAGGTGAAGCACTGTCGGTGACACTCCTCTGTCTCTCCGCAGTGCTCGCCTGGCGCCTGGGGTTCTCCCTTGGCGCGTCAGATGTCGAGCGGCACATTCTTGCTCTGATCTCGGTCGCACTCGAAGGTTGGAAGGTTCTTCTTCCATTTGTCATTCTGGTCGCCTGGCGCGAGCGGCGCCACACCGCCTGTCTCATGGCGATTGTTCTGTGGCCATTGCTGACCGCATACTCGTTCGTGGGCGGGCTCGGCTTCTCCGAGTTCAACCGCGCAACTGTCGCGGGCTCGCGAGGGTCGAGCGTCGAGCGGGCCGCGGCACTCAAACAGGACATCGCCGATCTCTCTGTCCGGCTCAAAGCGCTTGCGGCACACCGGAGCCCAGCCGAGATCGAAGCCGCCATCGAGGCGCGCCGGTTGATCATGGTACGCGTTGGGACGGACGCGCGACCGCTCGTGGAAGCGACCCGGGGCTGCACGCTCGCTCTCTCCAAACGCACGATCGACATCTGCGCGGAGGTGTCTGGACTGACGCAGGAATTGGCGCAATCCAAAGAACGCGTGCGGGTCGAGGCGCAGCTCAAGGCGGCTCGCGCGTCGCTTGCAGAATACCACGGGCTCGATTGGGCCGGCGTCGGCGACCCGCAGGTGAGCGTGATCGCTTCGACGCTCGGCATTGATCCGGCCCGCGCCCGTCAGGCCCTCAACATCACCTTTGCCTTGCTGCTCGAACTCATCGGCGGCCTAGGCCTCTTTTTTTCATCCCTGCTCGGCGCGCCATGCCGCGACCCGGCACGCCAGCCGGTGACGGAAGCCACCGATCCTGCTGTCCCGGTCACGGCCACGACGGAGACGGACGCGGAGCGGCTGCGCCAATTCCTGTCCGAGCGCACGCACCCTGAGGCATCCGCGAGCATCGTCGCATCCCGGCTGCACGCTGACTACGCGATCTGGGCGCATCATCGCGGCCTTGCGCCTGTCAGCCTGACGACCTTCGGCAACCTCATCGCGCGGCAGGGTGTCGCCAAAGCCAAGGTGGAGGGGTTGATGCGCTACCAGGGCCTCGCACTCAATGAAGATCGCGAGGCCCGAGCTTCATGAGTATCCTCATCGGACACGACCGCTCTGGTCGACCTGTGTTCATTCCCGATGGGGCGCGCGCGACCCACGTGCACGGCATCGGCGCGACGGGCACCGGCAAGAGCAAGGGCATGGAACTGATGATCCGGCACGATGTGCTGGCCGGTAACGGGCTCTGTCTGATCGACCCGAACGCCAACCTCTACAAGGCAATCGTGCAATGGTTGGCAATGGTCGGTGCGGCCAAGGCGCGCCGCATTCATCTTTTGAACCCGCACATGCTCGACTGGGGGTTCGGGTTCAATCCGCTCGAGGGCGAAGCGGAACCGGCGGTCATCGTCGATGCTGCGCTCAGCGCCTGCGTGCAGGCATTCGGCGGCGAAGACATGGATGCGAAACCACGTTTGTCGCGCGTGCTTCGCTTGATGCTGTCGGCGCTTCTCTATGGCGGGTTGACCATTGCCGAAAGCGTGCAACTTCTCGAAGCGCATGCGGGCCGGGAGTTGCGCCAGCATCTGACGGAGCAGGCCCGCGATCCGGTCGTTGCTTCCGGCCTCCGAGATCTCAGTGCACTCGATCAGCGTGAGTTCGTGGCGCAGACGGAGAGCACACTCAACCGCTTCTCGGCGTTCATTGCGCCGCCACTGGTCCGGCGCATCGTCGGCCAGTCCCGCGGCATCGATTTTCGCCGCGTGATGGACGATCGCGAGATCGTCCTCCTCAACCTCAACCCGGGCGCGGGCATGAGCGAGCAGAATGCCAAGCTGCTCGGTACGTTGTTCGTGAACTCCCTCTTTGCCGCCGCCCGGCTGCGTCCGGAAGGTTCGCCGCCGTTCTACGTCTATATCGACGAGTGCTATCGGTTTCTCACGGCCGACGTCGAGCGTATCCTCGATGAGGGTCGCAAGTACGGCATTCACCTCATCTTGATGCATCAACGTATCGGGCAGCTCGCCGCCGCCGGTGATCATATCCTGTCGGCGGTGATGACCAACGCGCGGACCAAGCTCGTGTTTGGCGGGCTGACCCCAGAGGAGGCGGAGATCCTCGAGCCGTTCCTCTACATGGGCACCTATGACCTCGAGCGGGTCAAACGCCGCCTGACGACGCCGGTGACCGTCGGACATGATCTGGTCTGGCTCCGCAATGAGAGCGAGACGCGGGGCGTCGCGCACTCGACGACACACACGACGTCCGTGTCGCAGGGAGAGAGCGAAAGCGAGGGTACGTCGACTGGCGAGAGCGTGGCTGAGAGCCTGTCTCGCAGTGAAAGCCTCAGCGACGGAACGAGCGCGAGTGAGAGCTACGATCCCGACGACGAGGAGGAGGCCGCTTACGCGGCGTCGCGCGGCCACTCGCAGGGACGGTCGAAGTCGACAAGTCGGTCGCATACGCTGACTTCGAGCCATGCGTCCAGTCGCGCTACGTCGCGGTCGACGTCGACGAGCCAGGCCGTGTCGCATGGGATGACGGTGTCGGACTCGCAGGCGCGGGGTCGTGGACAGTCATTCAAGGCGCGTCTCGAGGAGCGGGCCCTGCAAACCTATTCGCTTCAGGAGCAGAGGTACGAGCGGGCTTCGGCCATCCGCAACATGGCCAACCGTGAAGTGATCCTGAAACTGCCGGCCCAACCAGCAACCCAGCTGACGACGGCGACCGTGCGCTCGCCCGACGTGGCGCCGGCTGCAGTGCGCGACTTCAACCGAGCGGCGCTCGAAGCGAGTCCGTACACACGCCCGCTCCACGAGATCGATACGGAGTTGAGACTGCGTCAGTCGGTGCTGAGCGAACGTCTGGATGCCTTCATTGATCCTCCGGAGCCTGTACGCTTCCGGGAGCGCAAGCGATCAAAGGCGATTGAGCGCTGATGGTGTACAATATCATTATGAAATCAAGAAAGCCGCATGCCAAGCGGTTCGAGCGCGACACGACGGGGACGCCGCGCATGCGATTGACATCGCGCGATGTCGCAATCCTCCGCCATGTGTCGCGGCATCGGTTCCTGAGTTCAAAACAGATCATGACCTTAGTTGGCGACAGTCCACGGATTGTGCGCCGTTTGCAGGCCTTGTTTCACGCTGGTTATCTCGATCGGCCACGGGCCCAACTCGTCTACTATGCGACGGCCGGCAGCGAGCCTCTCGTATACGCCCTGGCACGCAAGGGCGCGCAGGTCCTCGCTGAGACCGACGGCGAAAGCGCCGACGCCTACCGGTGGACCCTGAAGAACAAGCGCGCCGGACAGACGTTCGTCCAGCATACGATCGAGGCGGCCGACATTCTCGTGCGGCTCTCGGCATCGGAGCGTGCGAGGCGTGGCGTGCGACTTGTCGCAGAGGAACAGATCCTGGCCGAGGCGCCGGCAGCGACACGCGCACTGGCCCAGCCGCACAAAGTGACCGTGGATGTGGACTGGGGCGGCAAACGCTACAAATTGTCGGTCATCCCAGACGCAGTGTTTGCCCTCGAGTTCGGTGACGATATTCTGGCGCCGCTCGAGCGGGCCAACTTCGTATTGGAGCTCGATCGCGAGACCATGCCGGTGATGCGCAAGTCGCGCTCACTGGACAAGCACAGTCGCCAGACGTCAATTCTGTCCAAGCTGCTGACGTATCATCGCGCGTGGCGTAGCAAATTGCACACGGAACGCTATAGCTGGGAGAACTTTCGTGTGCTGACCGTGACCACCTCGGAGCAACGCGTCAAGAGTATGATCGATGCGGTGAAGGAGATCACTGAGGGGAGAGGCTCTGCTCTCTTCTTGTTTACAACGTCCGAACAGCTCAAAAGAGCCGACATTCTATCAGCTGAATGGTTGAACGGAAAAGGAGAACGCGTCACTCTCACCGAGTAGGTCGCGAGATATTTCTATTGCGTCTTGACCGGAACCGGGTGCGGCGTCACTTTTTTCATTTTCGAGGGGACAGACCATGCTTCAGTTCAGGGCCGTAGCGGACCGGGGCGGGCGACATGTGCGGCCCGCAGAAGCCGTTGTAGATCGATCTCTTCTACTTCGCGGTCGTATTGTTGCGATGGACACAGACCGCCGCATCATCGACGACGGCGTGGTTGGTGTGGTCGGAGGATCGATCGTCCATGTTGAAGCGCATCAAGCCCCACGTCCGCCCGGTCTAGAGGCGGCCCTCGAAATTGATACCAAGGGGACGATTTATCCTGGTCTCATCGAACTGCACAACCATCCTGTCTACAATGCCGTTCCTCTGTGGGATGCTCCGAAGCTTTTCGGCAACCGGAAGGAATGGCGCCGGCAATCACGTGAGTACGTCCGGCGCGTAAAAAATCCGATGAGCCTCATCGGCCAGAACACGCTCGACCCAGATTATCCGCGCGCCATCGCACGCTTCGTCGAATGCAAGGCGTTGCTTGGTGGTCAGACGACCTATGCCGGGATCGCCGCACGCGATGGGACGGCTTACACCGGGCTCATTCGGAACGTGGAGTTTCCGGGCGAAGCCGGTTGGCCGGTTGCTGTTGGTTGGATCAATGACTTCAAGGATCATGCTGATGCGCTTGCAACTATCGGTCCGGTTCTCGGCGACCGGATGCAGCCGCGGCTGCATCATCTCTCGGAAGGCACCGATGCGGACGCTCGAGATGTCTTTCGCTACATGCAGCGGTCAGATGGAAGTTGGTTGCTTGCACCGAACATCGTGAGCATTCATGGCGTCGGTCTGAAAGCCGAGGATCTTGCTGTCTTGGTGCAGGGAGGTGGCCTGGTCTGGTCGCCATTGAGCAATCTATTGCTCTACGGAGCGACGGCGCAGATTGCAGCTGCGAGAGCCGCGGGCGTTCGGCTAGCGCTTGGCGCAGACTGGGCTCCGAGCGGTAGCAAGAACCTCCTCGGCGAGCTGAAGATTGCTCGCCTATGGAGTGCATCGAACGGATCGATTTTGTCTGACCGTGAACTCGTAGAGATGGTCACGTGCAACCCTGCGGCCATGATGGGATGGGACCAGTGGGTTGGCAGTCTTGCCGCGGGACGGCGCGCGGATATCGTCGTTGTCGCCGGCCAGAACAAGGACCCGCATGCGCAGTTGATCGAGGCCACGGAAGAGGACCTAGCTGCTGTCCTCATTGATGGGCGCATTCGCTGCGGACGCTCAGATCTCATTGACGCGGCTAGTGCCACAGCAGAGCGTGTGGTCGTTGGCCGTGCGACCATGATGATTGATCTCGTCGAGCCCGGTACGGATCCACTCGCCGGCTTTTCGTTGTCGGCGGCGACGGAGAAACTGGCGTACGGCTTCGCCCACCTGCCCGAGCTCGCGAGAGACCGGCTACGCCAGCCTCATGTCATGTCGAAGACGAGTGAGCGCCTTACACTGCATTTGGATATCGATGAACCAGAAACAGGGGAGAAGGCATTGTTCGGTGAGCCCCCGATCTACCCAGGGGATGTCGATCGCATGGTTTTGGAGCCCATAACGGCGATCGACGATGCAGCGTTTAACTACCGGCTCAAGGGCTCGCTCAATATTCCCGAATGGCTTCGTCAGGCCCTCTGAACGTCGACAAAGGCACCTATGTTCTGTTGAAAGCCTCAAGCATCTCCTTGCGCAAGTCCTCGGGCAATTCGCCAGTTGCCGCGAGGTGTTGAGCGAATTGGCTGATGGCAGCCCGCGTTTGCATGATTCGCTCATCGCGTTCAGCTTGCGAAAAGCTCGCGTCCTCTTGAATGCGTGCCGTCTCCTCGCGGATAAGCTCGTCCAACTCCCGCCTGACCTTGAGATTGGCGCGCGCCTGCGCGACGGCATTGTTCTCGACCGGTGCCTTGGCCGGATCAAGCGCCGTGGTCAACCGCTGCATGGCAAGCCGGTGCTCGTGTTCCTCCCGCTCTTCCTGACGGCGGCGCAGGCGGCGGCGATACTCGACGTCTTCGAGGTCGTCTTCGCGCCGCGAACGATCGAGCCGCCGTTGGTGCTCGCGGCCATCCTGCTCGTGGGCGATGCGGGCGTCGATATCATCCCACTCGGCCAGCGCACTCTCCCGGTCCATGCGCACGCGATCGATGGCCAGCATCGTGCTCTGCAGCTGCAGATGCTGTGCAGCGATCTCGTTCATGCGCTTGTAGAGGTGCGCCGAGACCTTCATCTGCAGATTCGCCACGAAGGCCGTGACGAACGTAGGTGGGTTCACGGGCAATCCGGTGGTCGGCAGCGCCGACATGTGCGGGCCTGGCACGCGTTGGGTTTTCGCCGGCAGACGCTTGTCGTCGCTCATCCCTCGCTCCGCCCGTCGCGATAGGCAGCTCGCGTGCTCTCACGCTCGATGGCTGACTTCAGGATCGCGGTATCCGCTTTCAGCTGAGCCTCGACCTGTAAGGCGCGTTCGATCTTGTGCCGCCGGACAAAGCTCGGGGTCATCAGCTCGGTCCAGAAGCTCTTCAGACCGAGACCGTGCTCGCGCATCGCGCGCTTGAAGTCCCTGCGTGAAAGAGCCTCGGTCGGTGTTGTCGGCAAGTAGGCCTGGGCGGGGTGTCGGGCAAGCACGTAGTGGGCAAGGATGGCGAGACCCTTGAGGGTCGACCAGAGTCCCTCCCTGATGAACTGGAACGTCAACATCGCGGCGACTCCGAGTGCAGCCAGCATCGCGAAGCCGCTGGCGATGCCGATCAGTTCGAGGCCAGCATGTCGGTCGTATCCCACACTTGAGCGGGTCTGTGACATCACGGCAAACAGAACGGCAGCGGTCGCAAGGGCCGACCAGATGAACACCGGCGTTCCTTTCCAGTCCTTGAGGCGCACGCGTGCACCGTTGCCGGCAATGCCAGCCGACTGCGCATAGGATAGCAAAACGGCAAGCGGCAAACCGAGGCCGAGAGTCCAGATCAGAACGGTGTTTGCCGTCGCAACCTGCTGCGCGGTATTTTGTTCCCAGCTGCGGCGTGCGCTGATCGCCGCGTCGCGGCGTGCTGGCGCCTCACGCACACATCGATCGAGCTCTGCTACGCGGTTCTGAAACCAGACATCGCTTTCCTTGTAGAAGCGATCGCGCTGGATGGCGTCGCGGCCGGCCTGGACAGCGGCGCGCTTATTGCCGCAACCATCGTGGTTGTCGATGACGATCGGGCGTGTATCCAACTGGAACCCTTGGGCGCCCGCCAAGGAAACGCCGGCGAGCAGCAGCATGAGACAGGCGAGGGCGTGGTTCAGCATGGTGTTGATCTCGAAGCGGAAGGATCGCGCCAAAGCGGTGATGCCGCCGAACCGCATCGTCGGAAGCATGCACGTGTGATAGGAACTGCTGCACGTGCAGCGCTGTCGAAGGGAGCGGGATGTCGCGCCGACCGGTTCCGATCGATCTTGCAATTCCCCGCATCGTCCAGGAGACGCCGGTGTGGTGCTGGGCCGCTGTCACCAAAATGGTCGTCAGCCATTTCAAGGGTGGAGGACTTGTTCCGGAGCAGCGCGAGATCGTGCGGATGGCGCTCGGACAAGATCGCGACGAACGCTGGCAAGACGCGGTTCCGGGTGACGCCGTGGTTCCGAGCGATGCGCACTTCATCCGCTTGATGGTACGCCTGCTGTCGCGGCGAGCGAGCAGCTGGTTCCCGCCATGCTCTGGCGAAGAGATCTACGCCAATCTGTATTTCGGCAATGTCGTCATCCTGCACCTGCAGATCAGCGCGACGATGGGCCACGTGGTCGTGGTCGCGGGTGCCCGACCGTCTCACGAGAGCGGTGGCTTCGAGGTGCTGATGAACGATCCCGATCCACGCATCCCCCACGCGTTCTGGACACGCTATGACGCCGTAGCGCCAGCCGTCGTCCAGCACATGGTGATCTACCGTGACATCCGCGGGTGATCGCGTCTTGGTTGTCTCGATCATCGGCAAGAGACCAGAAGGCAAGTGGCACGGCGCAGCGATCGCGTCTCGCCTCGTCGTGATCATGCATTGCTCGAATCGTCTCAATCTATGCCGCACTCCGCAGAAGATCGTTTCAAACGCTGTCGTTCCTGGAGCCATCTGAAGAACAGTCTTCTGGCGCGATGGAAGTCGACTTTGGGATGTTCTGCACAGTGTCGGGCGTCGCCAGCCTGGGGCTGGCCGGGCTGTCGCGCGCCGAGCCTGTCGCGATGTCGTGGCGTCTCCCGATACACTGTCAGTCTCGGCCCTGCGGGCATCCATCCCTGACGCACAAAGACGTCTCAGCGCGTCGTTGAGGCGAGCAACGCGGTGATCTCGTGGTCGATGCGTGTGATCGAGCGGCTGTAGTGGCGGCGGCTCTGCGCCTTGACGATCGCGGCACGCGGTCCGGACGGTGGCGGACAGATTTCGGTCGACAACGAAAGCCGTGGGGTACCGCCCGGCAATTTGATCCAACCCTGGTAGGGCGGCAATTCTGTCAGACTGTCGAGTGTGATCGGCAAGAACTCCTGCTCGAAGACGCGGCCGTCCTCGGCGCCGACGCGGAAGACGATCATGGTGCCGACATTGCCGAACACAGCGCCTCGAACCTCCGGGTTGAGCTGGGCGAGGTATTGATGTGCGCCGACGAGAGAGAGATGATACTTGCGCGCTTCCGACAACAACGTGGCGAAGGAGCTGGTTGAGAAGGAATGGAACTCGTCGGCGTAGATGGCGAAGTCGGGTCGAGCGAACTCCAACACGTCCGCGCGGCTCATGGCCGTCAACTCGAGCTTGGTCACCAGCAGCGAGCCGAGCAGGTTCGCTGGTTCTTCGCCGATCAGCCCTTTGGACAGGTTGGCAATCAAGAAACGCCCCTCGTCCATCATGCGGCGCATGTCGAAGGTCGAATGGCTCTGCCCGATGATGCTGCGGACGGCAGGGAAGACGAGAAAGGATTGGATCTTGTTCAGCACGGGGCCCATCGCTTCTCGGGAATAGTGCTGAGGATAGCTTGGCAGCTCAACCTCGAAGAACTGCCGCACGACGGGGTTCTTCACCCGCGATACGATCCGCTTGCGATAGTCGGCATCGAGCAGCATCAGTGGGACACCGAGGAGCGTCGATCCGGGCGTGTCCATGAGCGCGAGGATGGTATTGAGGAGGAAGTGGGCGAGCCGCGGGCCCCAGCTGTCGGCCCAGATGTGCTTCATGGCGGAGAGGACGCCGGCTGCCACGACCGGACGACACTCTTCCGGCACATGTTCCAGAACGTTCAATCCGATCGCATGACCGCGATCGTTGGGATTGAGATAGACGACCCGGCCGGTGTGTCGCCTCGGCACATAGTCGAGCAATCGTTCGGCGAGATCTCCATGAGGATCGAGGAGCGCGAACCCACGATTGGCTTCGAGGTCCTGTACCAGCAGGTTGAGCATCAACGTGGACTTGCCGGTGCCGGTCTTGCCGGCGATGTAGACATGCAAGCGGCGATCCGGGATCGAAAGTGTCAGTGGGTCTCCCACGTTCAACCCCAGGCGCATGGCGCCGTCAGTCGAGGTTCCTAGATCGGATGGATCTTTCATGGCGGGAGCCGGCACCGGCGCGCCCTGGAGTGAATAGTCCAGTTGCCACCTTCTCACGGCAGGTTCAGGTGCCGACGTCGGGAGCAGCAGGCTCGATTGTGTGTGGATCGTCCTGCGCGGAGCACGAGTGCGAGCTCTCGCCCGAGAACCGCACGACCTTAACAATACGGATGCGTAGCGAAGCTCCAAATGCTCCGAGTGGAAAAGTCGATTGCGCGGCTCAATTTCGTCGGTGAGCCATAGCCTCGGGAACCGAGCGACGTTCCGGGGAGGTCGTCAGGAGTGTCCTTTGCGCCTCCGGCGCCGTTTCCTGCGGGCGCCTTCGCCATCCGCGCGACCCACGATCGCAACTCCGTGCGCTCGTGCGGAGCCTGCGCGATCGTGGTGTCGCCAATCGGCTCCGCGTCACACCTCGCGGAGCCTCAGAGCTGGCGGCAGCGCTCCGCATGATCTTGCAGGCCATGCATCGCGCGATCATGGCTGCGGGCGGATCCCTTCAGCCGCGTTCTTGCACGTTCTCATCATGGCGCTGGCGCCGACGACACAGGTTCAATCCTGCGCGACAGCTGCTGCTGTCGTGCCGTGCGAAGCCTCGTTAGGCGTCTTTCGCAAAAGACCCCGCCCCCCTTGTCGGCCCGCAGACGTCCACGAGGAGGTACGACGAGTGGAAACGGCTGCGAGTGCCCGACCCCGCGGCGTCAGCCGAGCGCCCCTACCGTGACATGTTTGATAGCCCCACCGGACTATCGGACATGTTCGCTAGGGCAGCGCGAGCGCCGCCAGTTCGGTCTAGCTTTGCGTACCCGTGTTCGAGCGCACCTCGCAAGGGAGCACGATACACGTAGGTTGACCGAATGGCGACGCGGGGTCGGGCGCGAGCCCGACAAGGGGGGCGGCGCTGCAGCGCCTTGTCATGCAAAGCGATTTCGCAAAATCGCGGACACGTCAAACCGGACATTTCTTGATTGACCAGTCAAATGTCCGCTTTGATGGCCAGGTTCTGTCCCTGGTTCTGGTTCGAATGTTCTGCCGTGATGATGTTCTATCATGCGCTGCGATTCACTCAAAACCCCAACCGGACAACCGGATCACGCCAAAGTCGAAATGGGCGTGTCCGCTTGTCCGCTTGGGGTGCGGTGCTTGGCCTTTAAGGCCGGCAGCTCATCGCTGCATATTTTTGTTATGGGTATTCTCAACTGCGTATTCTTCAATAGTAGGAACGGCAGATGTTGCCGCCTCGGAGCGGAAACCATTGCCGTTCAAGACCGGCAGATTTTGCCGCTCTGGGCTGGCATCACTTTCGCGGCTTGTGGCCTGGCTTCTTGGTGACGACGAGGAACAGGCGATAGAGATTGGTTTTGCCGAGCCCGCGCTGTGTGACTTCCAAGTATCCGGCTGCCTCGAGTTCGTTCAGATAATTGCGCACCGAGCGTTCACCAGCGCCGATATCTTTGGCGAGAGCGTCCTGGCCGGGGAAGCAGGCTTCCTTGGCCCAGGCGTAGGACAGGAGCATTGCATAGGTCATCTTGGCGCCGACCGACAGATTCGGCTCCTTCAGGATGAAGTTCGGCACCTGCGTGAAGCCATGTTGCGTGACCGGATCGGCACCGACGAGTTCGATGTTGCGAAGCGTGTTGGCGAGTGTCGATGCGATGTGCTCCATAGAGTTTGCATCCAGTGTACCGCGCGCTCCAAAGCGTCGCCATCTAGGATGGGGGATAACTTGCGGCGGTCTCGCGCTTGCCCTTGGTCGTCTATGATGATCATCGTCCAGCCGGTCGCGGCGCGCACCGTCAAGGCCGCTTTCGCGGGTTATGGCTGCATCTCTCGGTGGCCCGCAGGCTCTGTGCTGCAGGGCGATCGGCGCGCGAGACCACGGCGCTTGGTTGCATGCCGCGCATCGCCTATCCGTGGTGCCTTGACGGCCGCACGCACCGGCTAGGCTTGGCTGTCATCATCGACAATGGCGAAAACAATCTCAGTGCAGACCCAGCAACGGTGGGTCGTTGTCGTTCAAGGGCAAGAGGTTGTTTGCGATCCAGTGCGTCAGGGCGCGTTTGGTGGATGGAAAGGCCATGGGATCGCTGACGGCGATCTCGAGTGTCTTGGCGGTCAGTTCATCGGCCGTCACCGCGAGACGGTAGCCGTTCTGGAAGATAAAGTAGACGAGGCAGGCGACGGCCATCCGCTTGTTGCCGTTGAGGAAGAGATGTCTCTTATTGACCGCGTAGAACAGGATTGCGGCTTTCTCCGGTAAAGAGGGATACGCAGGCATGCCGTTGAACGAGTGTCTCGGTGCGCTCAGCAAGGCATCTAATGCGCCGTAGTTGATGGTCGTGAGTGGTGGCATGCGCTCGTCGCTTGAGCTGGCAAACACGCTGGTCAATACGCCGTGAAGCGCCGCGACGTCATCGCGCGTCAAATATCTAGCGCTGTGGGCTTCCAGAGCGGTCATAGCGGGCGAGATCGATGAGGGTCTGCTTGAAGCGGAGCACCTCAACGACGGCCGACTGCGAAAGTCGACGATCTTTGTGGGTCATACGAGAACGCTATCATGCGACACATACCGACGCAAATGCGTGGCGGGGATAAGGGCGATTTGGAGCGGTGAATTCCGTCATGTATGATAGCGGCAATGATTGAGTTCAAAAGCGAGCGTGAGGTTCGCATTACCGTTGACGAGGTGGCTGCAAGAAGAAATGCCGACGAGCGTGCCAGACTTTTACTGAGTGCGATGGAGCGCCAGAATGCCGCGAGTGGAGATGAACGAGTTTCTTTCCTAACGGCGAGACCGGACCGGCTGCAGGACTTTCGCGGGATGCGGTTCGAGGCTTATAGCAACGACCGCCATGGGCAGGACATCAAAGCTATTCTCGACCATGCTCTGCCGATGGAAGGGGAAGACTACGTTGCAGCGTACGTTCGGGATGTCAGCAGTGGTCGTGTTGGCCCAGAAGGGGAGGCGGTGGGAGAAGAGAAGTGGTGGGTGGTCGCCGACCGAACGGGGCGATCGCTCGGGATTGCAGGACTCTACGAGTACACGGCTGATGCACCGGGGCATGTTTGGTTGAACTGGTTTGCTCTGCGACAGGACATGCAAGGAACCAGCCTTGGTTCTATCCTGCTCGAGTACGTGATGTCCCATGCGCGACGGGCGGGGAAGAAGCGGATTTTCATGCTGACAGATGACCATGCGTCGATGAAGGACAACTACAAATTCTACCAGCGGGAAGGATGTGCGGTCGAGGCTTTGCTCGACAAGACGGGCGTCCACATCGATGCGGCCTGCGCCTTGCCGAAGGGCGTGCTGCAGTACCTCTACAAGGCCCACAAGCCGTGGATTGACGAAGGCGTGACTTGGTTCTTGCGATCGAAGGCGCTCTAACGCACAGAGAGACCAACGAGGTCGAAGAGCGCGCGAAGTAGCGCCGAGAACGAAGGATAAAACCACTCGGGTTTGCCGAGCAACAGCGCGGACAAACCCAACAGTGCCAGGCCGCCGAACAGGCGATGAATTTTCATATGAATCCAGCGTACCGCGATCGCCATCGCTGTGCAAATGTCCGTGCGAACACGAATTGACCGTTGTTGACGGCTGCGACGATCATGGTGTGGTGATCTGGTAAGGGAAGGCTCTACAGAGCCAATTCAAAGAGCGTCGCACAATACATGATTTGCGACCTGTCAAGTGTCGTGGCGTAATTTTCAGGGTGCCGACTGGCGATCTTGCGACGTATGCCGGTGAATTGTCTTTTGAATTGAAACAACTTTTTGCGCTTTTGCAGAGCCATATTTCTAGGCGTGCGAACGCTGTCTGCCCCGAGTCGTATTCCCGACCGCTCGTGTCGTACGCTGTCGCGGCTGCATTTGTATGACCTCTGGAGGCATCGATTTCATGATCTCTTCGTAGGTCCCTGGGTCCATGGCAGCCACCGTGAATGGTAGCTCCTGGTCAACAATGACTCGATGCAGGAACAGCTCCATGGCCTGAGTCATGTTGAGACCCATACGTCGAAGCACATCCTCACTGGCCTTCTTGATGTGAGGCTGCACACGCATGCGAAGCATCTCGCTTCTGGTCACCAACGTCATGTGGTGAGTATATCCACTGACTGGGAATTCGTCGAGTTGAGCTGTTCCCCAAATGGGATACAATTTTAGAGCATCTTCTGAATCGCATCCTTCCAGGACTTGAGCGCTCAAGCGCCTGCAAGCGGCATCAGCGGAGCGATAAACCTGTTGGTCGAATAACGGACCATTAGGCGCTTTTGCTATGCCTCATAAAAAACACTCTAAGGCTCAACAGAGCCGCAAATTTACTCATCTCACGCTCGGCGAACGTGAGATCATCCGCAAGATGAAATATCGCCGTGCGTCGATTGCCGACATTGCTCGTGCAGTCGGTAAGACACCGAAGACCATATACCGCGAGATCTACCGAAACAGCCATCCGTACTGGGGCTGGTACCATGAAAAAGATGCGCAGCGACGTGTCCGTGACCGTCGTATCAATGCGCGCAAGTGGGCACGTCGGATTGACAACGATTCAGTGCTCGAAGCGCGTGTGCTGCAGCACCTCTCCAAAGGGCTGTCCCCTGAGCAGATTGCCGGATACATGAAGGAATCGGGTGATGTCTGGGGTGTCTCGTTCAAGACGATATACCGCTGGATTCGCCGGGAATGGCAGAGCCGCAAGCATTTGTTGCGGTACAAGGGCAAGTCCAGGACACCATACGGGACGGGCCGCTTCACGGTTCGCAAGAACAAGAAACACATCTCAGAACGGCCTGCCATTGTCGAAAAACGACGCCGTGCTGGCGACTGGGAGGCTGACCTTGTGCATGGCGTCAGAGATGACTCGATGCACTGCATTTTGACCCTGAACGATCGAGCGAGTGGTCATAACAGGATGTGGAAAATTGAGACTGGTGTGCAGTCTCTGCCGGTCTGCGAGGCCATCGTGCATCTGCTGCAGCACTTCCCGGTGCATACCATCACTTGTGACAACGGGACGGAGTTTTCGGCATTTGAGATGATAGAAGAACGGCTTGGTTGCAGCGTATATTTCTCAGACCCAAGCAAGCCGCAACAACGTGGCAGTAACGAGAACCTCAACGGTCTGGTGCGTGACTACTTTCCAAAAGGTATGTCACTCGAGCAGGTCACGAACGAAGATGTGCAGCGTGTCTCGAAGCTGCTGAACTGGCGTCCACGCAAACGCTTCGGGTACATGTGTCCGGCGGTCGTGTTCTCGAAGATGACTGGAATATCACTGCACAAGCTGATGCATTAGAGGCTGTGGAGGCTCAGTGTTTCGAGGGTTTTGGTACCACTCGACCGCCTTCTTGAGCGCCTCTTCCTCGGAGTAGCCAAGAGTCTTGAGATCCTCAAGCAGCTTCGCCTGACGTTCGGCCCGCACCGCTTCCACTTGATTCCTCGCAAATGGGTCATCATCTATGGAAAAAAGTACAGCCGACGTCAGTGCGAGGGCTGCCGAGATGGCCATTGTGATCAGAAACAGTCGCGGCAGCTTTCTATCAGAGAACGGTTTGTTCCATAGAACGTAAAAAATGGCTCTGCATGAAGCTTCTAAGGCGAGTGCGGTGCAGGTAATTGTCACAGCGGACAAGGCCAGGAGCATCCACCATCCGGCGGTAATGCCGGATGTCATTTTAAAGGTACGGAGGACGTCGAACGCAATATAAACGGTTGCTGGGTATGATACTAAAATAATGGCGGCATATATGACATGCCCGAGCCGCATTGCGGCATCTGAAATGGTGACTGCCTCGCTGTCTTGCATCGGCAGATTATAGCATATTCCGAGAGATGCTTTTTGGCATGTGATAACGGCACGATTTTTCGTCGCGGCCTAAGAATATTGCATAGCTTCGATAGGACATTTGAGTGGACAATTTGCAGCCAGAACCGGGCGATCTCGATCGTATCGTCGCCAACCCGATACCAGATGACGAGCCGGGTGCAGGGAATCCACGTCTCGAAAAGCTCACGGTGATCGATGAAAACACCGAAGCGGGGCGTGGTCGCAAGGGTATGGCGCAAGAAGGACATGACGCGCGTGTTTAAATCTCGCGCCGCCTTCGGTGCGTGTTGGTCAATGAGATACTGGATCTGATGGTCGAGGTCGCGCGACGCCTGCGGCGCGAGAACGACCTTCATACACCGGCAACTTTGAGCTTGGCTTCCAGCGCGGCTTCGACGACGTCGAGGTCGATCCCCTCACCCCGATCGAGACTGTCGACCGCGGCATCAAGGTCGGCCCGGTCGGCAGCAGACAGCGTCGAGAACACGGTCGGTTGTGACCATGTACGCACCACATCAGCCAGGGCGACGATCCGATCGTCGGGCAGCCGGCCGAGCTTGGCCTGGATTTCAGCGATGGCTTCGGTTCTTGTCATGTTTAAATCCTAGCACACTTGGCAGCCGATCGCATCTGTAGAGGTGCACTTCATGGCGAACGGAAACGGGCAAAGGCCTTGGCAACCTCGGCCTCACTGACGAAGTCACCGCGATCGGCTTGAGCCAATCCCTCACGGATGGCTGCGCGCGTCGCATCGTCTTCGGACGTGTCCCGCGTGAACGCCTCGGCGAGCTCGGCCAATACCTGGGCTTGTTCCTTAGTGAGCGCCGGGATCGACTTTTCGAGTAAGGTGATGGCTTGCGTCTTGGTCATAGGGATATCCTAGCACGGTCAAGGCCTTCCGGCATCCCCTCTCCGGGGAGAGCCGGCCGGAACACGTCCCCTACTGTCGCGCTTCGTCGCGACCAATCTCGCCAGGACGTTGCTCGTCCGTCCGTGGCCCGCCGAGCAGCGGCGCCAGCATGCGCTGCAGGCCCTGGACCAGGAAGTTGGTCTCCCGGTCACGCTCGAGCAAGGCCTCGATCTGCTGGTCCTTCTTGTTCACCTGGTCGCGCAGGAAGGCATTCTCACGCTCTAACACTTCGACGTACTTGGGCGACAATCCAGGGTCGGTCGCGACCGGTCGCGTCGGGTCGGGAACATCTCCCTGTCGCGGCCCGTCGGTCGCCCCAAGTCGCGGAGCAGGTGGCGGCTCATCCGAGTTCTGTCGTGCTCCGTCATGCCATTCGTGTCGCAGATGGTCGTGGTTGGTCGCGTCATGCCCCGACATGAAGCCGTCGCGCCGTGTCGCGCCTGCAAAGGTGGCTCTGTTGATGGGCGACAGTCCCGCCGCGTCCTGTCGCGGCACGCCCACCGCGCCGGTCAGCTGTGCCATCTCGGCAATCTGCGCCAGATGCCGCGTCACCGAATAGGGCGCCACGAAATACTTGTCGCCCAGGGCTGTCGCCACCTTCTGGGCATCGATATGCCCCGACGCACAATAACGCTGCAGGGTCCTGATGGTTCTCGGGAAGCCCGCCGCCGCATAGCGATCGGCGACAGCCTCGATGGATAATGAATACTCGTAGTCGGGACCTGTCGCGTCAGGTCGTCGTGTGTCGGTCATACCTCGACATCATAGCACCCGCGACACGCCGCGACGGCATGGGTTATCCACAGCGACGCTGTGGATGATGCTTGCGTCCGGAACAAACGAAATTGCCGAATCGGTCGTATAATTAGACGATGAAAAACAACACAAAAATCGCTGGCGCGGACGTCAACGTCGGGTTAGGGCACATTTCCCTCGCGCGCATGTTCGCGCCCGTCGATCGAGATAAAACCATTCCCCTCGATCTGCCGCCGGTTTGGGGACGGAAACTCTATGGCTGGTTGACGTGGCCGGAGTTGCTTGCTCGCCAACGCGTCGTGCTGCTGGCTGAGGCGGGTAGCGGGAAGACCGCAGAATTCCAGATGCAGGCTGCGCGTCTGCGGGCCAGCGGTGCGTTTGCGGTGTTCGTTCCGGTCGAACAGCTGGCCGACATCGGTCTCGAGGAGCAGCTCGATCCCGCCGTGGCGCGATCGTTCGCGACCTGGAAATCCACGGGTGAACCCGGCTACTTCTTTCTCGATGCTGTCGATGAAGCCCGGCTGAACCGGCAGAGCTTCGACACGGCGTTGATCCGCTTGTCACGGGCATTGGATGGCGTCCTCGGGCGAGCGCATATCTTTGTCTCCTGCCGGATCAGCGACTGGCGCGGCCGCCAGGACTACGATGCTGTCCTGCGGTGTTTGCCTCTTGGAGTACCAACGTCGCCAATGCCGAGCGACCCGGAGACGGAGTTGCTCAGTCCGATCTTCGAGCGCGAGACGTACCGGCAACCAAAGACCAGGGCTGAACCACCGGCGCCGGACGTGACCATCGTGCGGCTCGGTGCACTGTCAGGCGACGATCGGCGTGCGTTGGCTCTCGGCATGGGAGTGGTTGAGATCGAGCCGTTCATGGCGGCCATCGAGCAGAACGGACTTGGCACCCTCGCAGATCGGCCTTCAGATCTCATCGAGCTCGCGATGTACTGGCGGGCTCATCGCCGTTTCGGCACACTGACACAGATGCATGAGCACGCGGTCATGCTGAAGCTGCGCGAGCGCGATGCGTTTCGGCCCGACAACGGCGTCTTAAGCCCCGAGAAGGCGCGTAGCGGCGCCGAGCGGATTGCTGCGGCCATGACGCTCGGCTGTGCCATGACACTCAAGGCGGCTGGCCAGGAAGCGGACCCCTCCCTTGCCACGGGGTCGGTGGACGCGAGTGATGTCCTACCGGAGTGGACCGACGAAGAGCGCAATGCCCTGCTGCGGCGGCCGGTGTTCGCTCCGGCGACGTACGGTCGGATTCGCTTCCACCATCGCGGCACGCAGGAGTATCTGACCGCATCGTGGTTCCATCGACTTCTTGCCCAGAAGCGTCAGCGTGGTCGGCTCCTGCGGTTGTTGTTGGCTGAACGCTATGGCGTGGCGACCGTCGTACCGGCGCTGCGGGCCGTCGCGGCATGGCTCGCGCCGAAGCATCCCGACATTCTCAAAGAGATCATCGCCCGCGAGCCGATTACCCTTCTGCAGTACGGCGATCCGGGCGAACTGTCTCTGCCGGCGCGGCGAGCCCTGCTGGCGCGTCTCGCCGAGCGTCACCGCGACGGCGATGTCTATGACGATCGTCTCGATGATCGCGGCATCTGGTTGTTTGCGACGCCCGCGTTGGCTGGTGCAATCGAGCAGGCGTGGCAGATCAATCGTCGTGATGAGTTCCGCACGAACCTGTTGCGTATGGTCCGTGAGGGTAAGGTCGCGGCCTGTCGCGGGCTGTGGCGTCAGGTGCTGGAGGACCCGACGGCAAGTGGATGGCTGTGTGTCGCCGCCGTCGAGGCGGCCGAGGCCTGTGGGGATGCCGTTGCCCTCAAATCCTTTGCGAGCGCCATGGGCGCGAGAGCCAGCGAGCTCAAAGAGGAGATTGCAGCACAGTTGGCAGCTCGGCTCTTTCCACGTTTCCTCGATGTTGCGACGATGATTGAGGTGATGCAGGCGTGCATCCCTGTGAGCAGGACGTCAGTTGGAGGGTTCGCCCGCCAGATCGATGCGCTGTCGGCGGCATGCCGGACCACCGAGGAGCGACTGGACTTGGTGGGCCGGATCGTGGATCTGGTGCTGTTGCCGCCTCACGATGACGACGAAACGCGCGTATCAAGACGCTTCGGCAAGTTCACGGAAACATTGGTCCCGGTCGTCCGCCAGCTCGTCGAGCAATGGCCGGCGGACGCAGTGCCGGTCACGATTGTACGTGCCCTGCTCGCTATCGAGCGCTGCGATCACTATCACCGTCACGAGGGGCTTCCGGCATTGATAGAAGCGGTTGGGGCGCGGCCAGCCATCAAGCAAGCACTGCTGTGGGCTGGTGTCGACGAGATCGAAGTGGTGACGGGTCAGCGGCCGGTTCATGCGTTCGAACGGCATCGATTCGGTACGGTTCACTGGCCAATGAACGCGCACGATCTCGGTTGGCTACTCGAAGACCTCAAGGCCCGTCTTTCTCTTGGTGATCGCCGCATTGTTCTCGATCTTGCGGCTGGCGTGCTCGTGCGGGCTGGAGAGCTCCAGCAACGCGCCGGTGACCTTTCACGAGCCATCGGTGATGAGCCGGAGTTGCGGGTTGAGTTGGCCA
>ERZ761609.371-NODE-371-length-54285-cov-26.399189_pt1 | contig 54285 bp, 34 predicted proteins | sample MGYA00511163_ERZ761609 | MGnify/ENA primary metagenome ERZ761609 (study PRJEB28899, sample SAMN02445070) | bioreactor sludge metagenome | biome: EBPR sludge | place: Australia: Brisbane, Thorneside Wastewater Treatment Plant | collected 2011-12-16 ... | reverse complement strand
GCTAACTTGGCCAAAGCGGCAATGTGAGCCGCGTCATTAAGCTCTTTTTCAGCGGCCGCTTTTTCAAGAGCTTCTTTTTTGACTGCTTCAAGCTGTTCAGCAATACTGAGCAAACTTATATTTCCTTCAACATCAAGTTCAATTTCAAAAATCTGCCCATCAAGCTCAACAGTTTTTACGGCGGGGTAGTCGACTAGGACAATTGTTTGGCCATAGGAGCCATCTTCCTTTTCACCCCACTTTGAAAACACAAGACCATAGCCCAGGTAGCGCTGGACAGATTTTGGGTAAGAAGGTTCTGCGAAGTGATCGTTTGCATTAGTGGGTTGAACCATCTCAAATATTTCTTCGTGTGCTTCGCCGACATAAATATTGTAACCGTTTATTGTTTGACTGTTTTTGATCCGAATGTCATCAGACTCACCTGAAAGCACATCGGGATTTCCTTGTACAAAATAACCCGTTTGATAATCAGCCATTTGTACAAAGCGGGGAGTGAAGCCATTTTCATCGCGGGCATGAGTAATGGTGAATTTATGTCCTTCCCATTTGCGGGCGCTACCTGAAAAATGCTGCTCTGTTTTTGTGTTGGCGTGTTGGTCAATCAAATCTTGTGTGCCGGCGGAGTTAATCGCGTCAAAAATTTCGGCGGAAATCTTTGCCGAAGCGGATTCTATGATATGCGCACCATAGTTGGTGTAAGAGCCGGAGTAAGTTGTTTCTCCTTCGTGTGTCGAGCTGTAAAGGGAAACTTGCTGAACCATGTTTCCTTCCGCGTCATAAGCGTTAAAAATTTTGCTTACGCTCTCGCCTTCAATGATAAAAGGGATGGAGATGGACTCGTAATAAGCTGGCTTGCTGATGGAAAAAAACTCTTCGGCCGGCTGTGTTTCAATCTTTTCGGCAACATGATTTGTTATGTATGGTTTTTCAATATAGGGTCTATAGATTTTTCTGCCGTGGGAATTGGTTTTTGAAATAATGGAAGCAACCAGCTGTTTGCCGTTAATTTCAACATACGTGTAGTCTGTTTTGCCTGAGTTGTAGCCGTAATAGGCGTGATTGCTCCACGATTCAAATTCAATCATTCCGTTTTCATTATAGTGAGCCTTTGAAGTTGAGGAATAGCTCCAATAACCGCCCTCTTCACTTCTTTCGAAAGACAACACGCGGTTTAAGTTTTCCGAAAGCTGCAAAGTCCAAGTCTTTTTGCCTTCATAGTAGGGGTACCAATATTCGGTCATCATGGTGTCGACACTTTTTTCAATGTCTGATGCGTCTGAGTTTGTTGTCATCAGCGGCATTGTTTCGTCAAGTGTAATGGCGCAATTGTCGCACTTTATTCTCTCGGGGAAAGAGATCACAATTTGCTTGGTGTCTGGGTCAAATTTTCCAATATATTCAGTCCCATACCAAGTTGCAAACGCGTTTCCGGCGGCATCCACGCGCACTTTCAAATTGTTTTCACCGCCGATAGTGGAAGCAGGAAGACTGATTTCAAAAGGCTGAATCAATTGTTGTAACGAGATAACACCTTCTTGATTCACCGACATTTCATAAAGTACGCCATCGAGCACAAAACGGTTTTCTTTCGGAAAGTCGATGGACACAAAATTATTTTTTTGATCAAAAATAGACGTATTTTCTATAAAGCTTCCGGCTTCATCCGTGTAAAGGGAAACGGTTAGATCGCCTAATCGCACGACTTGGTTAATGCGCACAAAATTTCCTTGCCGGTCATAAAGGTAAGAAAGAGCCTTATTCCATTCTCGAGCAGAATCGTTTTCATATGAATAATCCCAAGTTTGCCGGCTTCCGTCTTCATTTTTATCTTCCTGTTTAATAAGGCGCATAAAGGCATCCTGCGTATAAGAGTAAATGTGGCCATTTTCATAATGAATGGTTGTTTCCGTTTGCTTGGTGTTGCCTTCTGCTCCGCGCCAAGTAGCCACGGTAGTTGACTCATCGACTTGGACAATCGTTTTTGTGCCCAAAAGGCGCTGTTCATAAATAGTAGGCTGGACTGTTGGTCCAAAAGTAGAGTCGCGATAAACTTCTACATCAGCAAAGTAAGCAGTCTCTGACTTCCCTGAGGCGAGATCTTTAGTGATTTTGAAAATCGGAGAAATTTTACCATGCCAACCAATAGTGTCTTTTGAGCCTAAAATGGCTAAGACCTCTTTTTGCTCAGCTGTGTTTAAGGTCTCTTGCTGCGCGAGCAAGCTTCCTTTTGCATCGACCCAAGAGCCAAATTCTTCGGTGTAAGAACCGACAACTTCAAAATTTTTATTGAAGAAGTGATAAGTGTGAATAGGCATAACCGTGGGGCACATTTCGCCTTGGCAATTCGGTGTTTTGCGCAAAAGCTGATAAGCAGGCATTTCTCCGAAGACATGATTGGTTATGCCGCTCAGAATAATTTTTGTTTGAAGTTCGATGCGTCTTCCATCGGCGTTGTTGAAGACAGTTGGGTCGGACGGGAGATCGCGGTCTGTGCGTGAACCAATCAAATTATTATTCACGTCAAAATACTCTACCGTGCTCCAGCTGCAGCCGGCGTCAATAGCATTGCATGTCATTTCGGGAGTTATCATTTTTTTGTACGCGGCTTGCTGACCAAAAACAGCGGCAATTGTTAAATTTTCTTCCGTCGAAACATCTAGGCGAACTAAATCAAGCTCAACAATAATTTTACCGGCTTCATCTCGATAAACTTTGTAGTCATGCTCGCCGATCGAAAAATAAACCGCACCATTTTCAACTTTTTTAACGGTGATGGACATCATTTGTTGGAAAACAGATGCTTCTCCGACAGCGTTATTGATGGCAATCATTTTCATCGGGCAAATTTGACCTTCAGGGCAGACATTCATGGCGGCAAAGAGCAAGTCTGCGTCCTTGCCCGAGACCATGACACCGTTGTAATCAGCGCTGATTGAACCGGCCTTGCGTGTTCCATCAGCATTCAGGCTAAATGACATAGAGCCAAATGAACCGGGCGCAGGCGCGACCATGGTGCACATCATGCCGCTGGGGCATTGGAAGCTGCGGTCAAGAACAACCAGGTAGGTTCCATCAGTTTGCAGTGAAGTGTTAATTCTTGTGCTATCGTCCCCGAGCTGATCTCGTATTGCTTGGATATAACTTGCAACAGCTGGCGGCAGGACAATCTCAGCCTTTTGTCTTTCAAGCACAATCTGCCCGCTTTCATCGCGATAGGCTTTGTAATTGCTTTCGCCTCTTGAAAAGTAAATAGCAGCGTTTTCGACTTTAGATACGCTGACGGATGTCATCTGCGCGAGATAGACGGAGTCGTTTGCAGCGATCATTTTTTGAGCGCAAAGCTCTCCTTTCGGGCAGGTATTTAAGGCTTGCATGAGAAAATTACCGTCAACGCGGATGCTGCCATCTTTACCATAGTAGGTTGCCTGAATATCTGATTCTGAAATAATTTGACCGTTTTCATCTACAGAAAAACTCATGGATTGAAATCCGGATGTGGGCGGGATAAGCCATTCTTTTGAATCTGTTACGCGAATAAAAAAAACACCATTTTCCCCCGTAATAGAAACAGTCAAGCCATCCTCGAAAGCGGTTTGATAAGCTGCAACCGCAGAAGGCAATGAAACTTCACTCTGATTAACATAAACAAGAACTCTCTGGATGGAAGTAGAGCCATCTTCAAATATTTGTTGGCGGGTAAATGAATCCAATTGATTGGCTTGCCGCAATTCTTCAGGCATATCAGCCATGATGGTTCCGCATTCACCTTCAGCCGAGCAGTATTCTTCCTCAACAGTAAAAAGAACAACATTAGAGTGTTGCATAGCTATTCCCGTGGAATCTTGAATGACAGCTATTTTAGAGCGCGGGTCATAGCTCATCGTTTTTCCGCTATGGAGCGTAATGTTTGAATTGTCCAGATTCATCGGCTCAAGACGCGGGGAAGGCGGAATTTCTTTTCCGGTCTCGTCGAACCACTGACTGCTTACAAGTCCGTCATTTTCCGAAAGAGTGTTGTCATAGTTCCTTGATCCAAGAGGAGTTCCGTCGGAGCCATAGTAACTGTCGGTTGCGTTGTTTCCGCAAGGAGAATCAGTGCATTCAAAATGAATGGTAGTTGTTTTGTAAATGACGGGATGAGTGTTTGTGTCTGGTTTCAAAATAGTGATGACTTGAGCTTGCTCTTCACCGGTTACTTCCGGCAAAGGCTCGGGAGAAGTTTGGAAACTTAAAGAGGTGTTGCCTGAAATATAGCTGTTGTATGAGCTATAGTCGGGAATAGCTAGTTCTGCGGTGTAGCCTGAGTCAGGATTGAGGCCGCTTACACTGGCAACGCAGTATCCGTAACAGTAAGTGGATGTTTCGCTTTGAACATTGCCGGAAGCATCGCGGATTCGCAAAATAATATCGGAATAGCCTCCGTAAGCGTAAAAGCTGAAAGTGGCATCGGTTGTTCCGGTATTGTCTGTGTTAAATGAAGAAATATCGGTGTAGTTGTAATAGTGGTCATAAGAATAATCATATGAAGTTTGAAAACTTGTATAAGTGCTGCCCGACAACGAGCTGTAGGTTGAGCCGGATAAAAGCAATTCAGCATTGTAGTTTTCGCCGGAATTTAAGCCGCTGACATTTGTGCTGCAATAACCTGAACAATAAATAGATGTTTCGCTTTGGATGTTGCCGTATTGGTCTGTGATGCGAAGCATCAAGTCAGCATAGTTCGAAGTGTAGAAGCTAAAGTTTGCGTCATTGGTTCCCGTGCTGTCGACGTTGATTGAGTAGACATCAACGTTGTTGTAGTAGGAGTACGCGGGATCAATATACGCCATGTCGTAATTGTATGAATAGGTTGTGTCCGGAGTGGTGTTAAAACTCGTGGATGTTGTTCCGGAAACATAGACGGAGCCGCTCGCGTCAGGCGCAAGAATGTTTACTGTGTAATAAGTGTTCGGGTTAAGCCCGCTAATGGATGTCGGGCAATATCCCGAACAGTAAAGCATTGTTTGTGTCTGAAGGTTGCCATAGGCGTCTCTTACTTCAAGAATCAGGTCTGAGTAGTTGCCTGATAAATTAACATTGACCGTGGCTTCAGTCGGTCCGGCAGAAACATCCACTGATGAGACATAAATATCGGTATAAGCCGGAGTGTAATAAGTGGTGTCGTAATAATCAAAAGTTTGAAAATTGGCCGTGGTCGTCCCGGTGAGGTTTACGGAAGAGTCAGCGTTAGGTGCGGTTACCTCAATCACATAAGAAGTACCTGAATTGAGCCAGCCTGCGTTTACGCTGCAGTTATCCACGCATGATATGGTCGATTCGCTTTGCGGATAGTATCCGGACATGCCCTGCGAGTGATACATGTGCGAGTTTGCGTCCCATATTTTTACAGTCAAATCGGAAGATTGACCGGATAAATTAATATTGATTGTGGCATCGTTTGAGCCCGCAGAAACATCCAAAGAAGAAATGGTAATCTCAGCAGGCACTGGGTCTTGAACCATATCGGCTGCTTCTGTGGTTAGCGCGGGATGCCATTCAACTTCAGTAATGTTATCACCCGTAGAGCGAGTTACTTTTTTTCCGATATAGGTATTATCCGCATAATAAGCTGTGCTTTCAGTGCAATTTGCCGGGACAGCGTTTGTGCAAGCGGATTCATCAGGAAGATTATTTTTTTGGGTTGGTTTGGTTCCAAGATTATCTAAGACTTCTTGAGCTTCATCAGAGTCTTCAGCAATGTTCTCAACAGATGAGCCTTTTTCTACTGCGCTAAGCGGACTTTGGCTTGGCTCTCCTTCAGGAGTAGCAGTTCCTTCAATGTCTCTAAAGTCGAAGCTCTCTACTGTTTTTGACTCGTGGGTAAGAGCATCCACGGCGGGTGCTTGAGCCGGCGCAGGAGCAGAGACCGTGTCAGCCGCAAAACTGTATTGGCCCGGAGAAAGGGCAAATGTGAAAACCACGAAAAGCGCTGTGATCTTCTTCGCGACTGTAGCTAACTGCATAGGTATAGGCTCCTCGTTATATAGTCTTATTTTATCTATTGGGAAAGTAACTTAATGATCAAAGAAATGCAATGGTGATAATTGTAATGCTATTAATTGCTATAAATGCTATAAAGTATTAACTATCAAACTTAATCAATCAGGATCAATTTTAAATACTTATTAAATGTGCTTATAATTCTTGCAATACCCACTCGAGGTGGTAAGTTTTAAAAAACTTTCATCAACCGAGGCCTATGTTTCTAAGAAAAATCACAACTTGGTTTCTTGCCGGGACACTCTTGCTGACACAGGTTTTCACGCCTGAAGCAGCGCAGGCGGCAAACATTGCTTTGATTCCTCAGAAAAGCGAAGGGCAATTTATCCGGGATTGGGAACCGCAGGTCTCAACCGGAAGCGTGACCCGCAGATTTTTCGCTGAAAACCCGCAAGGGACATTGGTTCACATTCAAGATGCGCACGCGGTTTTTGAAGCACAGAAAAACATTGAGACTCTGCTTACGGAAATAAAAGAAATAGCTCCGGCGCAGGAGGTTTTTTTAGAGGGCGGCGTCGGTGAGCTCGATCCTAAGCTCAGACACTTTTTCCCCGAGGGTTTGTCACTCACACAGCCGGAACGTGATCATTGGATGAAGGAAGGGCATCTTACCGGTGCCGAGGCCTACTTAATGACCAATGGCGCGGCGCGAGGTTATGGCATTGAAGAAATAAAAAGTTATTGGGACAACGTTGATCTGTACCGCCGTGTTGATGCCGCGCGTTCAGATAGTGCCGCTTTTAACGAAATCTTGTATGCGGCTTGGCAAAAAGAAGCCGTAAGAAAATTTAAGCCCGCCTTTAAAAAATATTTGGAAATTTACGCCAAGGCGCAAATCGATGCGGCTTCTTCCGCGAATTGGTTTGATGCTTTGCGTGATTATTTAAAAGTGGAGTGGAACCGCGATTTAAATTCAATGGAAGAACAAATCGAACTTCCGATGCTGACACGTTATATCTATCTCAAAACAATGGATGTTGCTCCCGATTACTTCAAGGTTGAAAAGCAAAAGCAAGAGTTTTTCGCTTCTGTCCGTGCCAAAGCAGGCCGGAACGCAATAGATGAAAAACTTTTCTCAGAAATAAACGCGCTGATTGAAAAATTTAAATCAAATCAAATTGATTTGAGCGGAGCGCGCGAAGTTTTCGAGCAGCTTGCAGTTTATTTGCCCGATGATTTTTCTATGGCTTCATGGCCCGACTTAAAAGCGCTCATTGAGAAAATGATTCTCGCTGGAGAGATGGACGCCGATGAGCTTTTAAAAGAAGCGCGCGGTTTACATATTCAGATTATTAAAAAAGATGCCCGGTTGAAAGCGCAGCGAGCATTGGTGCTTTTACTCGAAAAACAAATTTTGCTCACCAATCTTTTAAGTTTGAAATTAACCCGCGACGATTTTCAAAAGATTTTAAAGTATTCTTCGCGTCCCAAAATGCTGATAAGCGAACTGCGCGCGATCTCATCAGGGCGCTCATTGGTGGGTGCGCAGGAAATGAATGTTTTGGAAGAGGCTTACGATAATGCGATTCGGTTTTACCGCGGCGCGATTGAGCGCGAAGATGCGATGCAGCGCGGAATTTTAGAGAAAACCAAAAAGGGGAAAGTGGCGGTGGTTGTTACCGGCGGTTTTCACGCGGAAGGAATGCAGTCTTTCGCGCGCGAACAAAATTGGAATTATGTTGCCGTCACACCGCGCATTTCAAAAATTCAGCCTGAAGACTTTGCTCACTATCGCCGCGCGTTGTTGGGGGAAGGCAGCGCGTTAGGCGAGGCGGGCATGCCCTCCGAAGTTGCAGCCGCGCTTTTGACCAGCGCGGGAGTATTCGAAGATCTGCGGGCAGGCGGGCGCGAGCAAGCTGTGATGGATTTGCCCGGAGCGGCACAAGCACTTCAAAGAAGCAGTCAGCACACCTCATTGCGCTGGAAGCGAAACAGCCCGAAGATGAAAAGGTCCGCAATTCGTCCTTCGGGGCCGTCGGAGTATCTTGCTGATTGGGCCGGCGCCGCTCGCCCATCCCGCCGCTCAGAATCAAGAATTACAACCGTTTTAACCCAGGACTTGTCTCCCGCCGATGAGTTAGAGTTGTTGATCGATGTTCGTGAACGCCTTAAAAACGAAAGCGAAAGACTTGGCTCCGGCGGTTTACCGGAAATCGTTTATATTTCCGACGAACACGGTGCGATTGATAAATTTGACGCGCTTATTATTGATGCGATTCGGCGCACGCTTCCTTTCAGTAATTTACCGAGCACTTTTGAATTTCAAGTGAACCACAACCGCCGGCTTTTTGACCAGTTAAAGGCATTTGGGATCACTCCGGATGATTTAAAAGGAAAACTTTATTTTCAAGAGCTTGGCGATCCCATGGATCGCGGGCCGGATGGGGTTGCGGTATGGGAAAGAGCGAAGGAATTAGTCGAAGTTGGGCTTTCGGGTGAAATTACCGGCAATCACAACCTCATGGTTTTTCTCAACTTGGCCGGGATTCATTTGCCTTTCTACGAAGGATATAACTTTTATGACTATTCAGATGCCTATGACTCAACAGATGGGAAAATTCAAGAGTTGGTTCGTCAGTTTCATTCTCAAAATTCTAAAGACGCAAAAAATAAGACATGGTGGGCAGAAAGACTCGCGCAATTTATGGAGTATCATCAAGACCGCCAAAAGAAAATTTGGAGCCGCTTGGAAGATGAGATAAACGGCCCCAAAAATCAAGAGGGTAAGCGTGATGTGAGCCGTGCTCTTTACATGCCTGTTTTGGCGGATTTGCCCGCGGATTCAGCCGAAAAGGAACTTTGGGATCAATTGCGGGGGTGGTATCTCGTGGATGTCTATACGGGCGTGCGCGGTGTTGGGGGGATGTCTTTGGTTTGGTGGGAAAACCTTTTAAAAGATTTTGAAATTGCGCATGCAGAGCTATTGGATCGGGAGGAGCTTAACCCGGGATCGCCTTCGGATAAAGCTTGGCGAAGAGCGATTGCAATGATGAAAGAGGAAATTATTCCCGAATATAAGCGTGATCTCGAAAATCAGTTACGCGAGGGAAAATGGTGGTGGCGTGCTTTCGAAGCGCTCAATTCTCAAAACTACACTTCGGTTGAATGGTATGCCAAAGATTGGATTTTTCATAAGGGTTGGGGAACATCGGTTTTAGAAGAACTGAATCGAAACCGCGGAGATTTACCCGAAATTACCCCGGCTAACTATTTGGACAATCCTATTTTAAAAGAAATTGCTGAGCGCTCCAAAGCGAAATTCAATTTATTTTTAAAAGATATTTATCAGCAGACAAGCTTGCATGCCTTTTTGCCCGTAAACAATTTGGGAGAGTTTTATTTTACCTACAAAGGAATTGAGTATCGCGGAAAAGGAAAGGCCGGTGATGACGGGTATCCTTCGATATGGGAAGGGCTGAAGCTGATTCAAGATGATGTGCGCAACCCCGGGCACACTTTTTTGGATATGTATGAAGCGCTGAGCCTTGTAATGTCGTGGTATGCGGACAATACGACAAAGGCAAAGCCCGGCGAGCTGATTCGTGTTTTAAATCGTTTTGGTCCGGAGCATTTAGCCGAAATGAATGGATACAATGTTCTTTTTACGGGGCATATTCCTTTTCAGCAGTTTACGAAAATTCCCGCTGAAAAGCGCGGTGTTGTCACCAGTTACAATGTTGGCGGGAGGAACATTTTTACGGATCATGACATGAGTCCCGCTTATAAATACCGCGGAATGGGAATTTGGACAGGGCCCGCGTCGGGAATTTTGCCGCGCGGCTTTGAGCATGAAGGCAACCGCCTGATTGATATTAAAAATGAACCGCGCATGATCGATTTGGACTCGGATGGAAATGAAATCGAGCACTTTCACCATCGCGCTGTTCCGCGCGATTTTTTTATTGCCGGAGCTTTGCGAAACATTGACGATCGAATAGCGGAGTTAAAAGAAAATCTCGGCCGCTCTGAAATACGTGATGCTTTAGCGGCCGCGCGATCCGAAGCGCGTGCTTTTTCATTAAGCCCCACCGCAAGCTCGGGTATTAGGCTTTTATTGGCGGGAATTTTTTTCGTGCCGGCCTTTGCTTTTTTGTATGGAATTTTGGGAGATAGTGGTTTTCGTTTTGCTTTGGGTTGGGGCGGCGCAGCGGCAGTCATCGCTGTTTTTGCAAAGGCGGGAGCTGACTTTTGGAAAGATTTTCAAAAACAAAAACCTCAATTTTCATTGGTATCCGATGCGGTTCGAAATGAAGTTTGGAGTGTTCTCGACCGTTGGCCTCAACCCGCGGTAAAAACCTGGATTGAAAAAGAAGACTCCGCGGCTATCCCTGATTTATCTAAAATTCGTGACCACTATGTGTTGGGCGCCATTCATTTCAAAATAGCAGCCGGTTATTTTCGCGCGGGAGTGGATGCCGGCTTTTCAGCCGCTGAGATTGCCAAAGAAATACGTTTTGACTTAAAAATAGCTCGCGATCAATTTCAGCGTGTTGATTATGACCGCGATGCGGGCGTCCTTTTGAACGCGCTGAACCGTCTTGAGCTTGACTCACCTGAGGTGTCTCCGGCATTGATTCATTTTGTTGAATATTTTATTTTGGCAAGACTTCGGGCTCAGCCTCGCAAGGCCTGGGCTGATGCCCCGCTTCCTTCCGGCGGGTATGTTCTCGGTGATGAACCCGCGAATACTGATTTGAAAAATTATCCGCTTCCTTCCAAGAAACAGACCGTGATTTTCTTGCTTCCCGGCGAAGACAAAACAACTTTTAAGGCAAAACCGCTTTATCGTGATTTGCGCAAAAATAAAAACAAAATTCAATTTATTCAGTTAACACCGCAAGATTATGCTTCGCGCGAAGCTCTGACCGCAAAGCTCCGTTCCGTAAGTGAAAAGAGATCTTTTGATATTTTAATTACGCCGTTTGCCGGGCTCATGCCCGAACAACAAAGCCGATATCCCGCCGAGCTTCAGCGTTACTTTGAAGACGCAAAAGATTTATATGAATTGCAGGCTGCGCGCTCTGTGGATCAGATTTTTTATGAAACAGATTTGATACCAACGCTCGCGAACTATTTTGTGCAGAGCGATGAGCAAGTGATTCGTCTTTCGAGCCGGTCTTTAAGAGAAGGTCATGTTACGCAAGAGTATCGGACGCCTTATTCAATTATTACCATGTTGATGGCTTTTGTTGCCGGGACTTTGGGTTTCAAAAAAGGTATTTTGGAAGCCACAGAAAAACCACTGCTCGCAGATGCTTTTTACCGCACGGGAATTTATGGTGATGAGCGCCCGCAGCAGCCCAATGAGCCTTCCAAGCTGCGTCGTATTTTCTTGGTTTCTCCGCATCCCGATGATGATGTGATCGCCGCGAAAGCCGTTTTAGCCGATGCCATGAAATCAGCCCAAGACGGCGAAGTGGTTGCGGAAGTGATTGTGATGCAGGCAGGAGAAAATGGAGTTACGGACTTGGATGAAGCTCAAATTCGTGACGCGCTCCGATTTGCGCTGGGCTATCAATCGGGGAAGCTGGATGCTGAAACGATCCGCGGATTAAAGCAAGAATGGAATAAGACTTTCAATGATATTCGCACGCTGCATAAAAATGTTTTGCGTGACATGCGCGAAAGAGATGCCGCGGTTGCCGCGAAGTTTCAAGCCAAGTTAGAAACGTTCAAAGGGGTTGATTTTGAGGCTTTGTTTAACCGCGCGGCAATGCTTGCCTGGTCGAAAGAGGAGCTTGCCGAAGCCGGAATTTTAAAACAAAATTTGTCTGAGGCGGATCAGACTCTCTTAAAAGAAACCGCCAAGTATTTTATTCGGCGCGTTGAAAATCAGCGCGCGATCGATTTTTTTAATGATGCGTATCCCGGAAAAATTCGCGCGAAATTCTTTCCCGAATTTTTAGGCTATCCTTCCTCCGGCCCGCAAGATCTGCGCTCGATTCATGAGCTTGAAGAGCATGCCGCAGTGGTCATGCAGCATTTGCTTATGAAGTTTGAACGATCAATAGAAGATGCACCGAAAGATGCGGTTCTTACGGTTGTCGGGCCCAGTGGTACTGATGCTCACGCGCATCACGTTGGAGCGTATAGGGTTCTTCTCGCAGCGATGCGTTTGTGGGCATCCCAAGCTTCCCGCCAATCCAAGCGTGATGTTGAAGTGCTTTATTACTTTGCGCCCTGGTCGGGCAATTTACCCGCTTACCATCTCTCGCCGCAAACAAAAAAATCAAGTAATGCTGATTTATTGCGCGCGCTGATCGCCGGCGAACTCACCGCCGCGCGTTTTGGATTGCCGTCACCCAAAGAATTACAAAATATGCAGGCGCAGCGTTATCTTGTTCGCCCCTCCATTTTGTCCGCGCGCTCCGAAATGCGGACACACAAAGTAACCATACAGACTTTGCAGGAAATGAAAAGCCGGGGTGAACCGATCACGATGTTGACAGCTTACGATAAAAATGATGCCGCGCTGCTCGAGGACGGCGAAGTGGATATTACCTTTGTCGGCGACTCGGGCGGCATGGTAAGGCTGGGTTTTCCCTCAACCCAAGAAGTAACGATGGATCACATGGTGAGCTTTGCTCTTGATGCGAAAGAAAATGTCAGACAGTCTCTGTTTGTTGTGGATATGCCGCATTTGTCTTATCGCAATGAAGAGGAAGCGCTTGTTAATGCGCGGCGGCTGATGGATGCGGGCGCGGAAACGGTTAAGCTGGAAGGCGGCGAAGAAGTCGCGCTGATTGTAAACCATCTTGTTGCCAACGGCATTCCCGTCATGGGGCATATCGCTTATACCCCGCAATCAAAAGGTGACCACAAATCGGTTGGACGCACGGAAGAAGAAGCGCGACAGCTCTTGAAAGATGCCATGGCTATTCAAAAAGCCGGCGCATACGCGGTTGTCATTGAGCTGGCTGACAGCGAAGTTAGCGCCTGGATTTCAAAAAGATTAAAAATCCCGACCATCGGAATTGGTGCCGGAATCGGAACTGACGGTCAGGTATTGGTGATTGATGATCTTCTCGGAAAAACAAAAGAAAAATGGAAGCAGCTAAGACCGGATAAGCCCGGCGTCAAAACTTACGGTGTTCCTAAAATGGTCGGAGAGGAACATTGGAATTGGGATGCTCAGTCCGGAGATTTGGCGATCGTTCAATCTTTTGTCGCTAAAGTGAAAAGTCGACAATTTCCGGCGGAGCAAAATAGCTTTCACCCCTACAACGGAAAACCCTTGGATGAAGTTTTGACCCCCCTGATGGCGCGCTCCGAAATGCGGAAAGATTTGCCGACAAACGATGGCTCGGGAAAAAAGTTCACGGCAAGGGACTGGATTTCCGGCTGGTTCGCTCCTTGGACATTGAAAAATGAAGAAATGCGCGCCATGCAGGCCCGAATCGAAAAGGTCAGCCAGCATGTAAAAAAAGAAGGCGGGCTTTTGGTTATCGCTTCGACTTTGATGCATATGCTGATTCTTATTTTGGGCGTTCTGAGCAAAACAATCGCGCTGGGTGATTTTTCCGGAATTTTGGTCATGGCCGGAACCGTTATTTATGCTTTAAGCATGCAGACCGTCAACACTCTCACAAAAGAAGCCTTGCGGCTGCGCGACAAAACTTCTCAAGGGCCTTATTTATGGACTGATTTTCCTTATAGCCGGACCCAGAATCCCGTGTATCTCGGGTACATTTTAGGGACAGCTTTGATTGTTATTGCCGTGCCGAGTTTTTTTGGAGTTTTGAATTTGACAGTGCTTACAGTTTGGTCGATTGCTCGGATCATTTACGAAAGAGTGGAGCTTTGGAATGAAACGGAGGAGCAGGCTTTAAAGGAAGCGAAAAAGAAAACCAAGAACAGAAAAATAACCCAGCGGCAAAAACTTCAAAGACAAATCGAAGAAGTGCCTGTTTTTTTACCCGGCACAAAATGGTTAGAAAGAATCGTTGAGCAAGCGGTTACCCGCCGGAGGTCCGAGCAGAGAAGTCATGCCGAGCTCGAAAACTTTTTAGAAAATGCGGCAACGATCGCGTGGCCGGACAAAGAGCCTTTTCAAGCCGCCTATAAACATGCTTTTGAGCGTCTGCGCAATCACTTGAATAAAATTAAAACGGGTGACGGCCCGATTCAATTTAACTTTACGGAAGAGCCGCGCGTGATGGATTCTTTGGCTTATTGGCAATCGCGAATTCGCTCTATTCAGGAAGACGTCAAAACGACGAGTGAAGCCGAAGACTTTTGGCTGGAAGCTTTGACCTTTGAGTATGAATTGATGTTGCGCGTGCAAGTGGTTGAGTGGCGCGGAGAAGAAAACTTGGATGAATGGATTCAGTATTTGTCCGGATGGTCTGACGCGTTGGATCGGCTGACCGCGGAGCTTATCAAACAAGGTCGATTTACCAAGTTTCAAGAATTTGCGAAGACGCGGTATGTTTCTTTTGAAGGCTTGTATGAATCAAAAGAAGAAAAAATTGATTCGGAAATGCTCGAGCTGATTTTTGATGAAGCCTTGACCGATATTCCGGGGCTGGATGAATCTTCGCTGACTTTCGATTTTCAAAAGCAAATGAAAGATCGTTCTGCTTCCGATAAAGCGGCAATGCCGGATATTGAAAAAGTGCGCTGGCTTGAACAATTTAAAAACCGCATGGCGTATGAAATGCTTTTTAAACCGAAGTTAGCCCCTGTCTTAGCTGAACCGGCAAGCCGTCTTTTAGCAAATTGGCGCGACCTTTATTCAGATAGGTGGAACCCTTTTTGGGAGTCAACTTATTCCGGGATTTTAAGCTCGGTATCAAAAAATCAGGATCAAATCAAAAGACGCTTAGGTATTGCCGCGATTCATCCGCCCGCCCGCTCTGAAGCGCGGAGTTTTGAAGAATTAAATATTTCTGCATTACCGCTTTCTTCTTCCTTGCGAAGCAAGGCCAATTTAATTTTTCCGGCCGTGAATGTAAAAACGATGGGAGATCTTCGCGGTGTTCCTGATCAGGTCTTAAGGGAAGCGAAGTCTTCTACAGGACAATTTTCATTTACTCATGAAGAAATTCTTGCGGTGCGCGCGGCGGTAATAAATTTTGAGCGTGCGTATCAAAACCAGCAAGAGCAGCAAAAGATTCTCCATGCCCAAGAAAGTCAAGACAGGCAAGAAAAATTTGTTAATCGGACCAGAATCAAAGAGCTCCGTTCCCGGATTTTATCGCAAAAATTTGATATGGGAGTTTATTTAGCCTATCTCATGCTGAAGCCCGCGGGAGAAACCTGGGCTCAATATTTGGATGGAATGCCGGATTTTACGGGAACAAAAGGAAAAGTCGATAAATATGGGCTGGTAAAGTTCTCCGTTTTTACCGGTCGGCAGTTTGTTTGGCGGGTTTTGGGATTTTCCGATAATCAAGAACGCGAAATTGAAATAATAGAAGCCCGAATTTTGAGTGACAATCTTTTCGAATTCAAGGTTTTAATGACGGTTTCGGGATCAGAGCCCATTGAACGCATTTTTCAAATCGGTCCGCATAAAGAGAAGCTGGCAAAAACCAGCGGACATGAGGGCCGCGAACGCTGGGTTTTGAAAATAAGCGATCAATTAGGTCTGGCTGTTTATGATGATGAAATTAATGCATTGCGCAGTTTAGCTGAACTTGTTTCCAATCCTGTTATTCTGGTCAGCCCTCAAAAAGTGAATTGGACAAAAATCTTACCCAAGATTCTATCTTTAAAGGGCGTGAGACTCGGAGAAACAAACGCAAACGGAGTTTTAAATTTTACACCGGCTGCCGGCCATCAGTTTGTCTGGTCGATTTTGGGTTTTTCAGAAAAGGGTTGGCGAGCTCAAATACAGGATGTTTTTGTTGACCAAGGTAATTTGAAAGTGGCCATTTTGCTTGAAAATGCTCAGACAAAAAAATCGAGAAAAAAAACACTTCAAAAAGTTTTCCAAGTTGGACCTTCGACCCGCAAAGTTTCTCATGGAGAAGGCTTGCCTGAATCGGTAAGTTATCTTGATTTATCCGAGCGTGTTGCTTTAAGGGATCCCGGAGAAGATGAACATGATTTATCTACTTTGAAAGGGCTTATTCGGCATCTGGATTTTGTCGAAAATCCGGCCGCGATTGATTGGGAAAAAGTGAGGGCTGGGTTACCCCAGCTAGCGGGACAAGCGCTTGGAGTTACCGCAAAAAATGGAACAATCAGCTTCCGACCTTGGTTGGGATACCAAAATATTCAGTTTTCTATGGGGTTTATGGGCGAGGGGTGGGTTGCCACGGTGGAAAGCGCTGAAATAAGTTCTTTTGGAAAATTTGAAGTGATCGTGCGTTTTGACAGCCCCAAAAAAAATGGAACATCAATTTATCGAGTTTACCAATTTGGACCAATTACTCGCGATGTGAACAGAGATGAACGTGTTTTACCAACGGAAGATGTGCATGTTTCCGCAAAAAAAGTACTGATGCCGTTAGAGGCGCCCGCTCTAAGTCTTTCCAATTCGGGTCAAGACATGACTTTGGCGGATTTTCTTGCTAATCAAGAGCAGAAGAAAAACTCCAAAACGACCAATTGGAAAAAGCGCGAAAAAGATTTGCAGGTTTTGGTCGGGCAGAGCTTGGGGCTTTCCTCTGCGGGAGGAAGATTTGATTTTACTTTGTTTTCTTATTTTTCAGCTTATGAGTGGGCAGCGTTGGGATTTCGTGAAGCAGGGTGGCGTGGGGTTATTAGCCGTGCGGAAGTGAATTCTCATGGGGTCCTTGAAATTTCCGTGCAGTTTAAACTTCAAAAAGGATTTTCAACGAAACAGCCATTTCATGTTTTTGAAAAAACTTTTCAGGTTGGTCCCTATGTTAGAAAACTAGTTCAGGTGACAGCTTCCGGAAGAGTTCCGAATGGAGAAGAACGCTATGTTCTTAATCTAGATGACTCGCCGGCTGTTAAAACTTTTTCTGATCAGGGGAAGAAGCTGCGTAGCCTAAGTGAATGGTTGGTTTATCGGCCTTTTTTAAAGGATCCCAAAAAAATAAATTGGGAGAAACAGCGTAGTGTTATGAAGAAAATTGAAGGGCTTGTAATCGGAACAAGCACAAAGCAGGGAGTTTATTATTTTAATGCTCTGCCGGGGTACACATTTGCTTGGCCTGCTTTAGGTTTCCCTGATGCGGGATGGAAAGCTGTTGTCGACAAATTTGAACTAAACGAATTTGGCAAACCGGAGCTCACCGTTGAATTTACTAAAAACGGAGAAGAATCTTTTAAGCGAACATTTCAACTAACACCCTATAAGCAAACTCTTCATCCCGCAAAAGGGTTTAAAGATAAAGATGAGGTTGGGCTAAGTCTTAGTTTGCGACCAGCCATTACGGCTTCATCTTCTGAAGCTGAGGCAACCATTGAGACCGCGGCGACTTTGGTTGATTTGCTGAAGTTGCCCGACGGGTTTGATTGGGAAAAAAATAAAGATCAAATACCTGACTTGGTAGGTTGGCGTTTAGGGACGACAGGGAAAAATGGAGTTTATAGTCTTGTTGCTGTTGCGAATCATAAAACAGTTCCATGGAAAGCCATTGAAGAAGAAGGCGCTGAAGGAGTTATTGTCGAGCAATCCATTCGAGAAGGACATTTTTATTTTAAAGTGAGATTTACTCAAGGAGAAGGTGAAGCCGCAGAGATTTTTGAGAGAGAATATGAAATTCAAGATACCTTTTACAAATTGTCCGGTCTTGGAAAAAAGCAGGGAGCAGAGCCTGTTTATATGCGAAAAATATTACCTGCTGTGCGTTCCGAAATGCGAAGCGGCGCGGTCGATGACGCTTCGGATTCGGCCGTAGTTAAATGGCTCGTTCCTCATTTAGGAAAAGACGCCCAGAGAATTCATACGGCATTGCTGTCGGGAGGGCTTCGAAAGTTATCTGATATTAAGCAGAAAACGGATGAGCAGGTGTTAACGGCCATTAACCTTTATGCCGGCCAAAATCCTCACGGAATGGACGACGTAAAAAAAATCAGACGGGCTGTTTTGTTAGCTCGGGTTGATTGGATCGATCAAGAAAATAATTTAAGGAAGCAAAAGAATCACGAACTTTTAGAAAATCAAAATACGTTTCTCTTTTTGGAATCCCGCCGCAATGCTTTGTTGGAAAATATTCTGAAACAAAAAGAACCACCAGAGAATTTGTTAAAAGACTATTTTGCCTATCTTGTTTTAAAGCCGGATCAAATCAGTTGGGAAGCTTATTTGGAGCCATTGGCAAAAATACAAAAAAAACTAAGAGGCAAGATAGGTGTTATCCACCAAAGGAATCTTATCAATTTTTCTCCTTTGGATTCGCGAAAATACTCATGGATGCTGGCATCGCAAAAAGAAGCGGATTGGTTCGGCTATTCGGCTTGGTTGAAGGACGTTCGTTTTGGGCGCGGCAAACTTGAACTTGTCGTGGAAATTAAGGATGAAAATGAAAGAATTGCCAAGACAAAAATTTTTCAAGTAGGGCCTTATCGCAAAAAAATAAGAGCTGTTAGAAAAAAAGCCGTTGATCTTTTAACGATAGAAGAAAATACAGCCGTTGCCGTTACTCGTGACGGGATACATGATTTCCGGACTCTTTCGGATGTGATTACCGATCCGCGTTTGCTTTTACAGGGCGATTCGATTAATTGGAGCCCTCACCGCGCAAAAATTAAAAATTTAGTGGGGCTAAGAATCGCTCCTTTGGACGATCGGGGAGGAACTGTCTTTAATCCCGTGGCAGGGTTTAATTCTTATTCTTGGTCGGCGTTAGGTTCGCATGATGCGGGGTGGGCGGGAGTTATTGAATCAGCTGAAATCAGAGATGGAAGATTCGTTTTCTCGGTGAGTTTTGAAAAAAAAGGGGAGCCGGTCCGCAGCCGTCAGTTCATTATCCGGGGCAACCGGCGTGAATTATCCGCTTATGACAGTGATGCGAAAACTTCGGTTTTAGAAATTGAGCCCTTTGAATTGGCTTGGAAAAAATCCATCAACGTTGAATCTGAGACAATCACAGCTTTGCCCCAGCTTTTAACACAATCTGAGTTAATTGATTCTCCGGCACGCATCAAGGAAATTGCGGCTCGATTAAAAATAGATCTTCCCAGAAATGTTCCGTTAGGAAAAAGTGATTCGCAGGGCGGATTTTCTTTTGTTGTTTATCCAGGATATCGCGATTTTTATATTTTATCCGGCCGTCAGGAGCCGGGCTGGGAAGGAACTTTAGTTGAGGGTTCCATGAACCGCTGGGGATACTATGAAATTCGTGTTCGCTTCGATAAGAAGTTTGGCGGTGAAACTGAAAGCTTCGAAAAAGTTTTTCAATTAGCTCCGCTTATTTTTCAGTTTAAAAAAGATAATGAAGCGGAAAGCCAATCAGCCGATTATAAGCCCGTTCTTTCGCTTCACCCGCGCCCTGCATTGGAAAAAAGCGGAGCCGAAGAAATCCGGACCTTGACCGATTTAGTGGGGTACCCTTCCTTTGTAAAAGGGTATAAAAAAATCAACTGGAATGATTATATCGAAGCGCTTCAGATTCTTGTTGGGCAAAGTATCGGTGAGAGTCCGGCTAATGGAGAGTATCAGTTTCGGCCGAGTGAAGGGCAAACTTATTTTTGGAGACCTCTTAAATTAGCGGATGAAGGTTGGCGCGGCATCATTAGCAAAATAAGTGTTTCGGCCGCTGGTATTTTGGAGATGGAGATTGAATTTGAAAAAGCCGGAGAAAAACAGATTCGAAAATTCCAAATCGGAACACACCTCAAAGAGCTGCGGAGCGCATCCGCCGAAAACGAAGCGTCGAAGCAGTATGCTTTGTCTATTTTAGATAGGCCCGCTATTCAGGTTTTGTCCGAGCTCATTACATTAAAGCCGGATTCGTCGGGAAGCTATAACTGGGAAAAGAAAGAGGCGGCGGTTCATTCTCTCAAAGGTCTTAGCCTCGGAGTGAGCAGTCGAGGCGGAACTTACTGGTTTAATCCCTATCCGGACTTTGGCTTTGATTGGCGCGCCGTTGGGCTTGATGAAGAAGGTTGGCTTGGAACAATCTTGAATTCTCAAATTAATTTTGCGGGCGTTCCAGAGTTTGAAGTTGAGTTTTCAAAAGAAGGGAAAGAGTCGTTTAGAAGAATTTTTCAAATCACGCCCTTCCAACGTTCGCTGATTATGAATGAACGCGCAAAACAAAGAAAAGCAAAAGAGCGGACCGCTTTTGAAATTACGGATAGGGCCGCGTTGGTTCGCGATAAAAAAGATCCGCGCAAAGACTTGGTCGCATCAAACCTGACGGACATTATTAGGCTTCCCATTAATTTTAACTGGCGGGGACAGGCGGAGAAATTGCCCGTATTGCGCGGACTTCGTCTCGGGAAAATTTCAGCCGTCGGACGTTATGGTTTAACGCCTTATGAAGGTTTAGATAGTTATCTTTGGCAGGCTTTATCCGAAAAAGAAGCACAAGAATGGGGCGGGGCTGAAGGAACTATTGTTGATTCAGAATGGAATGAAAAGACCGGTCATTTTGAATTTGAAGTTTTATACGAAAAAACAGGTGCGGGCGGGCAAATACAAGCAACCAAAAGGAAATATGATGTTTTAAATGAGGCGAGGTATCTTAATCCCAAAAAGCGCGGGCGAGCTGATGATGCCGTTCAAGCCGAAAAAGAACCCCAACCTATTCTTAAAATTAGAATTATCCGCTCTGAAGTGCGCGGAGGTGAAGGCGTTGCTCCTTTCTTATCTCGCTCGGAAATTTTGATAGCTAAGATTTTTGCCGCCGGGTTTTTGCCGCTCGATACTTTAAAATATGTTCTGGGCGTGGCGCCGGAGTCGCGCGCGGGGCTGTGGGCGAGTTTGACCTCTCCGGAAAAACAAGCCAAAGAGGTTTTGTTCGCGCAAAGCATTCTTTTTGGAAAACAAACAATACAAACTCACGATGCTTTTGTGTTGGGGACCGAGCTTGCTTTGGAACGTGGTTTTTTAGCGGCGGCTAAGAAAGTTTTTCCGGATGTCTTTTTTGCGGTGATCGCAAAAGATTCTGAAAAAGCGGATCTTCAGACTTGGCTCGCGGAACAGAATCTGAGCGATTTTGTCGTGGTTGCGGAAAACGCTCAGCAGGCCAAAGCCGCCTTGCTTAAAAAGAATGCTAAGGCGATTGTGCGTGGACTTGCGATTACCGCAAGCTTCGAAGCCGATACTTTAAGCCGTGATTTGCCGGTGATGACATTTACCTCCGGTCAGCTTGACCGCATGTTGAGTTTCGCCGGAGTTGTTGCCGAAGCGGCACGGCTTGCTCAATTCGCCAAAGCTTTTGCTTCCGCCGCTTAAACTTGGTTCTTGGTTCTTGGTTCTGGGTTCTATATAATTCCGCATCATGAATTCAACAGAAACAAAACATATTCGTTTTGGGCATAGCCCCGACCCTGATGACGCGTTCATGTTTTACGCTTTCGCGTATGAAACTATTCCCATGCGCGGATTTAAGGTGACGCATGTGATCGAAGATATTGAATCTCTCAATCAGCGTGCATTGAAAAACGCCGAACTCGAAGTGACCGCAGTTTCTTGCCACGCTTATGCTTATCTCGCCGATAAATACGCCGTGATGCGTTCGGGCGCGAGTATTGGCGAAAAATACGGACCGATTTTAGTATCGCGCATGGCGAATTCTTCGCTCGATGCGCACTCCATTCGCGGCAAAAAAATCGCGATTCCCGGTAAACTCACCACGGCTTATTTAGCATTGCAGATTTTTCAAAGAGATTTTCAGGCGGTTTTTATTCCCTTCGACAAAATTATGGATGCCGTCAAAGAAGGTTTTGTGGATTTTGGTCTTGTGATTCATGAAGGACAATTGACGCATGCTTCGGAAGGCCTGCATAAAGTTTTAGATTTGGGGGAATGGTGGCATCAAACTACCGGACTTCCGCTTCCGCTTGGTGTCGATGTCATCCGCAAAGATTTGGGCAAAGAAACCATGCGTGAATTCGGACTGCTTTTTAAAGAGAGCATTGAACACTCGTTAAAGCATCGTCAGCCCGCTTTGGATTATGCGATTCAATATGGACGCGGACTTAATCCTGAGCTGAACGATAAGTTCGTGGGCATGTATGTTAATGACCGCACGGTTGAAATCGGCGCGGATGGGGAAGCCGGGTTCCGCCGCCTGCTCGACGAGGGCTACAAAAAAGGGATTATTCCTAAGCCCGTCTCAATCGAATTCGTTTCCTGACTTTTTTAGCGCCGCGCTTTCCACCTCATCAAAGTTTTCATAAAGATATTTCTTTTTTTCGCCGTTATTTAGACAGTTAAAGTTTGTTAACAAACGGGGGAAATATAATGAAGAAGAAAATTTTTGCTCTTTTAGCTATGGTTGCGTTGATGGCTCAGCCTGCTTTTGCCATGGGGCATGGTGATTGTGATAAATGTCCGATGAAGCATAAGCTGTTGCGCGGGGTTGAAGGCATTGTGACTTCACCGATAGAGTATGTGAACCAATATAATGTATTGGCTGAAACACGTCGCCCGGCATCGGGAATGATCGGCACAGTTCTTGCGGGAACAGCCATGACAGCGAAACGCCTGATTAACGGTGTTTACGACGTTGTCACATTTCCGGTCGATTTACCGAAAGACGGCCGCCTTCTTTTAAATGACAAGCATGAGACCGCGCTTGCCAGCTACAAAAAAGGAAGCTGCGCGAAGTAATAATCGTAGCAGGGTTTTTTAAAAATGCCCGGTTGGGGATTATCCCGAGCCGGGCATTTTTTGTGCCTTCAAGCTTTTTTGTTTAAAGCCGTAACATGAATTACCATTAAACAGGAGCCGTTATGAAAATCAAAACCGCATTATTTATTTTAGCTTTGTTTGCCGTCACTCAATCCGCTTTTGCCGGAAGCGCCGGAGAAAAATTTGTCCGGGGCATTGAAGGCACACTGACTTCTCCTGTTGAGTATCTCAATCAATATCAGATTGCTAATTATGATCATGGGCTGATTTCCAGCGCGGTGATTATGGTCTTAGGCGGCACTGCGATGACGGTGAAACGGTTAATCAACGGTGTTTATGATATCGTGAGTTTTCCGGTGAGCTTGCCGCGTGATTATGGTCTTTTACTGAATGATAAGTACGAAACTGCTTTGGATGGTTATCGCGCGACTCAGGGTGAAGGACTGGCTATTTTAGGCAAATAGCCGAATTAAGCGATTTCCAGAAAGCGCGGGAAGCGCGTTAAATTACGGCAACCCGTTTTTGTGACGAGTACAACATCTTCTAATCTGACACCGCCGATTCCTTCATAATAAAGTCCCGGTTCCACTGTTACGACGTGGCCCGGTTTCAATATATCGTTCGCTCTGCCAACCCGCGGCTGTTCATGCACATCCAGTCCCAATCCATGGCCTGTGCCGTGAAAAAAACCCTGCATACGGCCGTTAATATTTCCGGTTTTAAAACCCAATGCTTCAAAACGTTTTTGAATTTTTTCATGCACGGTGCTCGCGTCGACACCCGGCTTAATCATTTTAAAACCAATTTCCTGCCCCTCATAAACCGCGGCATACATAGCTTTTAACTTGGGCGATGCCTTGCCTTTTACGACGGTTCTTGAAAAATCGGCGTGATACCGTGATTTCATGTGGCGCGGGAAAATATCAAAAATAATCGACTGGTTCGGTTCAATCGGGCCCGATCCCTCATCATGCGGATCGACCGCGTGTTTACCGCAGGCGATAATCGCGCGCGGGCCGACGCAATCCAACTCTAACAATCTTGCGTTCAAGCGTGCGCGCAAGCTTTCACTGGTAATCATTTCTTTGCCGGCATAAATGCGTTTGCCTTTAATTTTAGCTTTCTTTAAAAAAGTGATGATTTCACCGAACGCGGTTTCCACGTTTCGAATCGCGGTTTCAATCGCTTTGGCTTCTTGCGGTGTTTTTAGAGTGCGCTCTTCAAAAAAAGGATCGGTTTTGACTTCCATTTTTAAGCCTTGTTTACGCAGAGAGTCAGCGTAATAAAGCGGAAAATTTTCCGGAACTTTGAATGACTTTGCTTTTTTGGAAAGAGCGAACCAGCTGATCAGTTCCATATAAGAGGGGCGGCGGTTTTCTTTTTTCGAGAAAGTTCGCGCTAAATCCGAAATCGAAACAATTTCATCCACCGCGGCTTCTTTGCGGGCCCGATCGACTTCAAGGTCGCTCATCAAAGCGTAGCTTTTACCGCGGATACGGAAATAGACAAAGTCATCGGGGACAAGAAAGCGGGTAGCGTAATACATATTCTGATCCGCTTCGCTGGAAGCAACCATCAATAAATCGGTGTTTTTGGCTTGAGGCATAAATAAGTCCTTTTGGAGCCGTGTTTGGGCTTGTTTCTATTCTACCCGAGGAAATCCCGAAAGGGAAACGCCGATTATCAATTTAATGTTGCAATTATTTGAAGCCTGCTTATAATTCGAGCTCGATTTAATTCAATCATTTAACTATTCAACCATCAAACTGATTTGAGCATGAGAGAAAAAGAAGCTTTTATCCGGAACTTTCGCGAAGTTCAGCCCAAGTTTTCGCGCTTGTGTATGCGCAAGCTTGTGCAGTCGGGCCTGACTATGCCGCAGTACGCGCTGCTTAACTTAGTTGTCGCCGGACCCGTTTCAATGAAAGATTTGAGCGCAAAGCTTTTAGTCTCTAAGCCGGCCGTAACCAACCTTGTGGATCGCCTTGAAAAGCACGGATTTTTAAAACGTATTCATGACGCAAGCGACCGACGTATTTCCCTGATTGAAATTCGTCCCAAAGGCCAAAAGCTGATTCGCGACATGCAATCGACCGCGCTGGGTGTTTTGTTGCGCGCGCTTGAAAAATTCACGCCTGCCGAACGTACCGTTATTACTAAGTTCCACGAAGTTTTATCTTTTTGTTTTGATCAAGATTTATCGAAGGGAATGCGGGGTACAAAATGAAAACAGGCTTAGTGAAACCGTTTGCCTTGATGCTTGCGCTCGCCTTTGCGCTGGATTCATTTCCTGCGTTCGCGATGGCGCGTTTCCCTTCGGAAGAGCCTGTTTTACAGAGAAACGAGGACGCATCGGCTGAATCTCAAACCATGAATTTTGAAAAGTTTATTGAAATTAGTTTGCGCCGCAGCGAGGCTGTTAAGTCATCCCGCGAAGAAATTAAAATCGCGCGCGCCCGGACATTACAGGCTTTGGGTGATGCTATCGGCGATGGAGACTTCGTGATTACTAACACTTATCAGGAAGAACAAGCCCAGTCCCCCGTGGGCGGAGCCCCCGATAACAGCACCAGCACCGCCCGCGCTGCGCATCGGCGTGAACGTAAATTTTCCTTTAGCCAGCCTCTTTTTCAGGGTTTTAAATCGGTAGGCGCTCTGTTAGGGGCGGGCAGTTTAAAAGGTCAGCGCAAAGAAGAATATGATCTTGCCAAAGAAGATTTGTTTCTCGAAGCAGCCCAGGCTTTTTACGCGCTTCTTTCCGCTGAAAAAAACTTGGCGATTTTAGATGAAAGCAAAAAGCTTTTTGAAGAGCGTATCCGTGATTTAAGCGAACGAGAAAAAATCGGCCGCTCCCGTCCGGGAGAAGTCGCGATGGCGCGCGCGAAAATGAAAGTTTTGGAGGCGCGCATCGCGAAAGCGCGCGGCACTTTACTTTCCGCGCAAAGTTTGGCGTGGTTTTATTCGGGGGTTTCGCGCATGAAAGCGGATGATGAAGACCCGGAAACCTTTTCCGAAACTTTAGACATTGATCCGGATCATTACTCTGAAATTGCCGAAAACCGTTCGGATGTTGCCGCGGCGCGTAACGCGATGAACACGGCCAAACAAACCATTGTGGTGAAGCAAAGCGCGATTTGGCCGCAAATTAACCTCAGTGCCAATCAATATGAGAAACGGGAAGGTTTTCAGGACGGGATTAGTTGGGACGCCTTGATTACGATGAATGTTCCGCTTTACCGCGGGGGAGATAACTTAGGACAGGTTTTAGAGGCGCAGGCGCTTTACCGTAAGACACAGTGGAATTACCGCTTGGTTCAAAAAATGGCCCTGCTGGAAATCGAACAGACGCACCAGGATTGGATCGCTTCACGCGAACAGCACCGCGCGTATCAGGCGGCGGTGGAAGCCAGCCAGGAAAATTTTAATTACCAAAAAGAAGACTACTCTAAAAACTTAGTCAGCAATTTGGATGTACTTGCCGCCCTTGAAGAATTACTCACCATTCGCGAAGAAGCCAACGCGACACTTTACGCGATGAAGTCGAACTATTGGCGTTTACAAATTGCGGCGAGCTCCAAAGTTCCCGATTGGGCGGATCCTTCCGGTAAGAAAAAATAGTGCTATGAATTTAACTCAATTTTCAATTAAAAATCCGGTGTTCGCGTGGATGCTTATGATCGGGCTCATGCTGTTTGGCTTCGTCAGCTTTAAGAGCTTAGGCGTGGGACAGATGCCCGATGTGGATTTTCCCGTTTTAACCGTTCAGCTGACTTGGGAAGGCGCCGCGCCGGAAGTCATGGAAAGCGACGCGGTTGATTTAGTTGAAGATGTCATGATGGGCGTGGAAGGCATTAAAGACATTAGTTCGTCTTCGCGCCAGGGGCACGCAACGATCACGGCTGAATTTAATTTGGGCCGCGACATTGACGCCGCTTTGCAGGAAGTGCAGAGCAAAATCGCCGAAGTTCAATACCGCCTGCCCAAAGACATGGATTCACCGGTCATCGCGAAGTTCAATCCCGAAGATCAGCCAATTATGTGGATTGCCGTTTCAAGCGACACGAAGTCGCGCCGTGAGCTCATGGAATATGTTGACCGCAGTTTGAAGGATGTTTTTAAAACTGTGCCGGGCGTCGGTGAAGTGATGTTGGGCGGCTATCTCGACCCGAATTTGCGCATTTGGCTTGATACCAAAAAAATGGATGAGTATCAGGTCACCGTTGAAGATGTGATTGATTCCATTGCGGGCGGGCATTTGGAAACTCCCGCAGGTTATCTTGAAACCGCGCGCACCGAAACCACCGTGCGCGCCATGGGCGAAGCGCGCAGCGTCGAAGAGTTTGAAAAAATTATTATCGAAAAACGCGCCGGTAAAGCCGTTTACAAATCCATCCCGCTGAAAGCGGTCGCGCGTATTGAAGACGGACTTGCCGATATTCGCAGTATTTCCCGCGTGATGGGGAAAATCTCGGTCGGGTTAGGTATTCGCAAACAGCGCGGAACCAACACCGTCGCGGTGGCGAAAGGCGTTAAGAAAAAACTCGAAATCGTTAAAAGAGATATTCCTAAAGACTATGAAATCGGAATCAATTTTGATTCGACCAAATTTATCGAAGAGTCCGTGCATGAACTCGTTTTCACTTTGATCCTTTCTTCTTTGCTTACTGCCTTTGTGTGCTGGCTGTTTTTGGGGTCGTGGACGACCACACTTAACATTTTGCTCGCGATTCCGACTTCGCTGCTTGGAACTTTCATCGTGATGAAATTCGCCGGATTCACGATGAATACTTTTACGCTTTTAGGTTTATCGCTGGCTGTGGGCATTGTTGTGGACGACGCGATTATGGTGCTTGAAAATATTGTGCGTCACTCCGAAATGGGTAAAGACCGTAAAACGGCCGCTTTGGACGGAACCCGCCAAATTACGGGCGCGGCAGTCGCGGCGACCATCGCGATCGCGGCCATTTTTATTCCCGTCGTTTACATGGATGGCATTATCGGAAAATTTTTCATGCAATTTGGCGTCACGATTACCGCCGCGGTTTTGCTCTCATTGCTTGAAGCCGTGACGCTCGCGCCGATGCGCTGTTCGCGTTTTCTCGAACATGGCAACCGCAATGACCCCTTCGGAAAATGGTTTGAAAAAGCCCTGGTGGATTTGTCTGTGGTTTATTCGCGTATTTTAGATAAAGCGATTAAGCACCGCCGCTGGGTTTTTGGTTTTGCCGCGCTGATTTTCGTGGGCTCTTTTTTCCTTTTACCGCATATCCGTAAAGAATTTGTCCCCGCGCAGGATCAAAGCATGATGCTGATCCGCGTTCAAACACCGATTGATTCTTCGATGGAATACACCAGCGAAAAAATGAAAGAAGTTGAAAAGCTTGTGATGGATCATCCCTCGACGCGCCGTTATTACTGCGCGGTGGGCGGATTCTCCGGCGGGGAAACCAATGCCGGAATGTTGTTTGTCAGTTTGAAGGAACCGAAAGACCGTCCGAAAGACGCGAAGCTCGGCCGTCGGCCCACGCAGGATGAAGTCATGGAGCAATTCCGCGAAAGCATGAAATCGGTCAAAGATATTCGTCCCGTGTTGCAGGATTTATCGTTGCGCGGTTTTTCAGCTCAGCGCGGTTTTCCGGTTGAGTTTACGGTGCGCGGCCCCAATTGGGATACGCTTGTCGAAGCCTCCGAAAAAATTCAGGCAGAAATGCGCAAAAGTGATTTGCTAAACGATGTGGACACAGACTATCTTTCAGGCAAACCCGAAATTCGCGTTTATCCCGACCGCGATAAAGCGTATGAACATGGCGTCAGCGTCAGCACGATTGCCACGACAATTAACGCTTTAATCGGCGGTGAACGCGTCGCGAAATACACCAAAGACGGCCGCCGTTATGATGTGCGCGTGAAGCTGGAAGCCACTGAGCGTGTGAAGGCTGACAATATTCTTGATCTGAATCTTTGGAATAACCGCGGCGAGCTCGTGCGTATGCGCGATGTGGTGAAGCTCGAAGAAAAACCCAGCTTGTTGGTGGTCACGCGCAAAGGCCGTGAACGCGCCATCGGTATTTTTTCAAATGTCGCGGCAGGTAAATCACAGGCGTTAGCCATTGAGCAAGCGCGCGAAATCGCGAAGAAGCATTTGCCGCCTGGGTATCGCGCGGTTTTTAGCGGAACCAGTGAAACCTTCAAAGAATCATTTCAAAGTTTAATGATCGCGTTTTGGCTCGGCATCATTGTCGGCTTCATGGTGCTTGCGTCGCAATATAACCATGTCATTCATCCGATTACGATTTATCTCGCCCTGCCGTTTAGTTTAACCGGCGCTTTTTTTGGGCTGTGGGTGACGGATCAATCGCTCAATATTTTCAGCTTCATCGGTCTTTTGCTTTTGATGGGTATCGTCAAAAAGAATTCGATTATGCTCGTTGAGTTTATGAATCAATTGCGCGAAGACGGCAAAGATTTGATGTCGGCCGTGCGCGAAGCCGCGCCTGTGCGCTTGCGCCCGATTTTGATGACGACGGTAGCGACGGTTGCCGCCGCGGTTCCTCCCGCGCTCGCGATTGGACCCGGTGCAGAGACTCGCATTCCGATGGCGGTGGTTGTTATCGGCGGCGTGACGGTTTCAGCGATATTGACTTTGTTTGTTGTGCCTTGCGCTTACATTTCCTTTGCGCATTTGGAAGAATGGTTTGGGAAGCTCAGGCGCCGCAAGGCTTAATGTCCTCAGCGCCGGACAGGCTTGCCGCTCAAGCCGCGGCCGGCTTCGGCAGGTATGTTCGTCTACGGCGTTCAATTTAACTTGTCGTTAAATTGCCGCCTGCCGCTCGACAAACGATATATTTTTTGACCGTTTGTCTCCGCGATGCTGCCTCACATATCCTGCCTGTAAATAAAATAAAGAATGCCGTCTTTGTCATTCCCGCAACTTGTGGTGAGTGCAGCCGAACCAAGACAAGTATGCTTTTTAAAAGCTTGACCGATGGAATTTTTTTGACATAATGTCAAAAAATTACCCAGATGAAAAAAAATCTAAAAAATAAAAATTCAAAAAAATCCGCACGCTCCTGTTCTCTGGAGGCAAACTTTACTGAGAACAGATTTTCAAAAATACGCCGCAAAGCAGGTCTTTCCTTCGAAGATATAGCGAGCCTATCAGGCTACAATCTTCGAACAGTTTACCGCTGGGAAAAAGGAGAGGCGACTCCTCGTAAGCCCGTGTTTGATTTAATAGAAAAATGCGCGTCCTCTATTTTGTGTGATGCGCTACAGCCTGCGCCATTTACTTTTATAGACTTGTTTGCTGGTATAGGTGGTATGCGGATGGGGTTTGAATCTATCGGAGGAGAATGTATTTTTACAAGTGAGTGGAATAAGTATAGCCAAGTCACTTATCTTAAAAATTTTCCAAGCAAGCATGAAATTGCAGGAGACATTACAGGCATTCAAGCTGAAGAAATACCACGACATGATGTGCTTCTAGCAGGGTTTCCTTGCCAGCCTTTTTCTATTGCGGGTGTATCCAAAAAAAATGCCTTAGGGAAACCACATGGTTTTTTATGTAAAACGCAAGGAACCTTATTTTTTGATGTGGCTAGAATTATAGCGCATCATAAGCCAGCAGCTTTTTTGCTAGAGAATGTTAAAAATCTGATTAGCCATGACAAGGGGAACACTTTCAAGATTATTCTTAGCACGCTTCGAGATGAGCTTGGATATGATGTGAGCTATCGCGTCATTGATGCACAACACTTTGTACCGCAGCATCGCGAAAGAATTTTTATTGTGGGATTTAAAAAATCAACTGGATTTACATTTAATAATTTTGAGCTGCCATTTTTTCAGGAGAATCCCAAGCTTGGAACAATATTGCACCCTGAGAACGGAGAGGAAGAAGCAGAGAATCCATATACTGAAGGAGGTGATGCAAGGGTTTCAAAGAAATACACTCTTACACCCAACCTTTGGCAGTATTTACAAAACTATGCTGCTAAGCACAAAGCGCAGGGAAATGGATTTGGCTTTGGGTTGTTTGGCGCGTTTGATGTTGCCAGAACTCTATCAGCTAGGTATTACAAAGATGGTTCAGAGATCTTAATCAAACAAGCTAAGAAAAATCCAAGACGTCTTACGCCGAGGGAGTGTGCACGCCTTATGGGCTTTGATGCACCCAATAAAAAATTCATTATTCCTGTATCGGATACGCAAGCTTATAAGCAATTTGGAAATGCAGTCGTTGTACCCGTTGTCAAAGCCGTTGCAAGACACATGCAAGCGCACATTTTAAAGTTGGCCCCCAAGCAATATTTATATGGAGCTTCTGAGTCGTCATTAGTTCTTCGATAGTGGAAGATGTTGTCTTGTTCTATTTTTTGATAAGTTGAAAGGGAAACAACAAAGTGAAAAAACTTTTTGAAATTTACAAAGAAACAATGCTTTCTCCTTCTGGGGTTTTAGAAAAAGCCATTTCCGAATCTGTGCCTTCCGAAGGCCCAGCTTTTATTAAAAAGAACTTTAGTAAAATTATTGATGAAATCGGAAGAAAAGCTTTTGCGATATTCTTAGCAGAGCAAAAGCATGCGGGCGAAAGAGCCGTGGAAATTTACTTTGAAGGGCTTTTGCCCGCTAATGCTACTCGGGGAGAGTGCATAAAAATTGTTTCAGGTAAATTTGAAGAATTTGACCGCTTCTTTTTATCATTAGCACAATCTAGAAAGCCGAGAGCAGGAAGCGCCTTTGAAGGGATGATTAAGAATTTGTTTAAAAAATTAAATTATCCATTTGCTGAACAGCAAGTCATCAATGGCAAGCCTGATTTTTTAATGCCTAGCCGTGAACATTATGATAAAAACCCCATGGACTGCATCATTTTTACGGTCAAAACAACATTAAGGGAGAGATGGCGGCAGATTGTTACTGAAGGCACTAGGGGGCTAGGATTCTTTCTTGCAACTGTAGATGAAGGAGTTTCAGGCACACAGCTTGATGAAATGTTGAAAAACCGTATCTATCTTGTTGTTTCGAAAGAGCTAAAGAAGAAAATTCCTCATTATGATGCAGCCATTAATGTGCTTTCTTTCGAACAGTTTTTTTGCGACCATCTTGATCCAGCGGTAAAAAGGTGGAAGAAAATCAAGTAATAAGCTCAAATAAAAAAGTTTTTTCAAGTCTGCTTGTTGTTGCAAGAGGTGAGCAACTGTGCCGGGCTATAGTTGTTGAAAAGGAAGGTGTTTGTGTCTGCTAGACTGACAATTTGCTTGAATGATTCGCTATATAAGTTTTTGAAAAAGAAATCCTCTGCGACGGGAGTTAGTATTTCTCATTTAGTTCAAGATTCTGTGAAAGCCTCGTTGAGCGAAGATGCTATTGACCTAAAAGCAATTTTGGAGCGCAAGCGTGAGCCCGAGTTTGCTTATAAGTGTGTAACTAGGAATTTGATTTGAAGGCGTTTGGGTATTGAATTTTCTGAAATTAGTTTTCAGCATTTAAAGTCTGCCGCGAGTTCTGCGCCGTCAGGACGCAGCTGTCTGAGCGCCGGACTTGAATGCGAAGCCGGCCGCGGCTTAGAGCGGCATGGTCTACGACCACAAGAGCCTGTCCGGCGATGAGGACAAAAAGCCTAACGGCGAGTGAGTAATTAAATGGCAAATTGGGTTCGAGTTGCTACAAGTAAGGATGTTCCAACAAATACCGGCTTAGCCGTTGAGGTTGAGGGGCAGGCGGTTGCCTTATATAAGGTGGACAGCCAAGTCTATGCTATCGAGGGGGTTTGTCCGCATGCGGGCGGGCCTTTGGCTGAGGGGAGCTTAAACGGTTGTTTGGCAATGTGTCCTTGGCATGGCTGGGAATTTGATATTAAAACGGGCAAATGTGACTTCAATCCGGAGATTGCCGTAAAGACCTACCCTGTAAAAGAAGAAAAAGGCGAAATATTCATCAAAATTTGATGCCTTTCTGATTGCCTGATTTCTTTTTCCCGAATATAATTCTCGCTCTTATGTCGCCAACAAACCTTAAAAATAAGCCGTCCATCGAAGAACTCCAAGCTATCGCGAAGCGTGTCCGTCGTCACATTGTTGAAATGACGCATGCGGCGGGCAACGGTCATCCGGGCGGTTCTCTCTCAGTGACTGAAATTTTAGTTGCGCTTTATTTTCATGCCGCGAAATACGATCCAAAAAATCCGAATTGGGCTGATCGCGACCGTATCATTTTGAGCAAAGGTCATGCTTGTCCCGCGCTTTACGCGGTCATGGCAGAAGCCGGTTACTTTGATATTTCTCTTTTAAAAACTTTCCGTAAAATGGGCAGCCCGCTTCAGGGGCATCCCGATCGCCGCAAACTTCCCGGTATTGAAGCTTCTACCGGTTCTTTGGGCCAAGGGCTTTCGATTGCGATCGGACACGCGCTTGCCGCCAATCTCGACAAAAAAGATTACAAAACTTTCTGTGTTATTTCTGACGGTGAATCGAATGAAGGCCAAATCTGGGAAGCCGCGATGATGGCCGGGCACCGCAAGATGGACAATGTGATTGCGGTTCTCGACGCCAATAAATTTCAGCTTGATGACTCCACCGAAGCGATTTGCAACATGGAGCCTTTTACTGATAAATGGCGCGCGTTTCACTGGGATGTGCGCGAAATTGACGGACACGATATGAAGCAGGTTGTTGCCGCGCTTGAATGGGCGAATGCGGTTAAAGGCGCGCCGGCGATGATTGTCGCGCATACGGTTAAAGGCAAAGGCGTTTCGTTTATGGAAAACAATAATGCTTTTCACGGCGTTGCTCCGACGGATGCGGAATGCAAGAAAGCGCTGGAGGAACTCGCATGAGCAAGCGCGTTTTCGGTAAAGCCACTCGTGATGCTTACGGCGAAACTCTCGCTGAGCTCGGTAAAGAAAATCCGAACATCGTTGTTTTGGACGCTGATCTTTCCAAGTCCACCAAGACGCATAAATTTGGCGATGTTTTTCCTGATCGGTTTATCAATGTGGGTATTCAGGAAGCCAATCTCGTCGGCGTTGCTTCCGGTCTCGCGGCTTGCGGAAAAATTCCTTTCATCTCTTCTTTCGCGTCATTCCTTGTTTGCAAAGGCTATGACCAAATGCGCATGGCGGTGGCATTCTCTGAGCTCAATGTGAAAATGGTTTCGTCCCACGGCGGAATTTCAATTGGGGAAGACGGCGCATCCCAAATGAGTATCGAAGATATTGCTCTTATGGCAACTTTGCCCGGTGTTGCAGTAATTAATCCCGCGGATGAACTTTCCGCGCGCGCGTTGATCCGTTTGACCGCTGCGCACAATGGTCCGGTTTATGTTCGTACCGGCCGGCCTAAGGCTCCGGTGGTTTATTCTTCTCCGCGCCAATTTGAAATTGGTAAGGGCGTTCTCGTGCGCGAAGGTAAAGATTTAACGATTGTTGCGAACGGCCTTTTGGTTGCCGAAGCTTTGGATGCCGCTGAAATTTTAGCGGGTCAGGGAATTCAAGCCGGTGTGATTGATATGCATACTGTCAAACCGCTTGATACCGCGCTTCTTCTGCAAGAAGCTAAAAAAACCGGTAAAGTCGTTGTTGCCGAAGAACATTCCATTTGGGGCGGTCTTTGCGCCGCAGTTGCTTCTTATCTTTCCACGGTTCATCCCTGTAAAATGGCTTATGTCGCGATTCAGGATACTTATGCCGAGACGGCTACCCCGGATGAATTGCTCGATAAGTATGGCATGCGCGCGGTGGATGTGGTCAATGCCGCCAAAAAACTCTTCTAATATTCCGTTCCCAAAGGCGTTTTCGCTTCTCGTCGCTTCTTTTTTTATTTTCTCGCCATTTTCTTTTTCCGCCTCCGCGACGGGCGAAAAGGGAATGGTGGTCACCCAGCATCCGCTTGCGACTGAAGCCGCGCTTGAGATTTTAAAAAATGGCGGCAGCGCGGCTGATGCGGCGATTACCGCGCAACTTGTTCTCAATGTCGTTGAACCGCAAGGGTCGGGTCTGGGCGGCGGCGGATTTTTTCTTTATTATGACCGTATTCAGCGCAGTGTTACCAGCTATGACGGGCGTGAATCCGCGCCCGCGTCCGCACATCCCGAAATGTTTTTGCGCAACGGAACGCCGATGCCTTTCTTTCCTGATCGTATCACCGGCGGCCTTGCGGTGGGTGTGCCGGGGACACCCGCGCTGATTCAAAAAGTCTACGACAAGCACGGAAGTGGTGTTTTTTCGCTCGCGCAATTAGCTGAACCTGCTGTTAAGTTTGCCGAAGAAGGATTTCCCGTTTCAAAAACACTGGCCGCAAAACTAATTCAGCACGCCGATCGTCTCAGGCAATTTTCTGAAACCGAAAGAATCTTTTTTAATCAGGGTGTTCCGCTTAAAGAAGGTGAAATATTAGTTCAAAAAGATTTAGCCAAAACACTTTTGCTTTTGGGCGAAAAAAAATCCGAAATTTTTTACCGCGGAGAAGTCGCGGACGCGGTTGCTCAAGCGGTTCAATCTTCGCCCGTTAATTCCGCCGTGTTGACCAAATCCGATTTAGAAAATTACGCGGTCGTTAAGCGTGACCCCGTTTACGGCAATTACCGCGGGCTGGATGTTTTGGCTCCCGCACTTCCGACTTCAGGCGGCATCACATTAATTCAGGCTCTGCAAATTTTGCAGAACTTTGATATTTCCGATTTGGGCTGGGATTCGCAGGCGCTTCATTTTGTAAACGAAGCGCAGAAAATAGCTTTTGCCGGTCGGGCGCGATTGGGTGACGCGGAACTTAAAAATATTTCGGTGGAGAAGCTGCTGTCCAAAGAGTATGCCCAGGAAGCCTCAAAAAAAATTCAGCCGCAAAAAGCACTGCGTACTTCTGCCATGATTCCCGAAGAAGGATTGCAGACCACGCATATTTCAATCGTGGACCGCGCCGGTAATTTAGTGAGCTGGACTTCAACCATCGAAGGTTCTTTTGGTTCCGGGATTACGGTTCCGGGTTATGGGTTTTTGCTCAACAATGAGCTGACTGACTTTGACGCGGAACCCTATGACGAGCAGGGCAATTTAAAACCCAATGCAGCCCAACCCGCCAAACGGCCTCTGAGCAGCATGACCCCGGTTTTTCTTTTTAATAAAGGAAATCCTTTCATGGCTCTGGGTTCACCGGGAGGAACCACGATTATTGGATCTGTTTTAAATGTAATCGTGAACGCAGTGGATTTTGCCATGCCTTGTGAAGAGGCTGTCGCAAAAGAGCGTATGATTTTTCGCGGACAAAAAATCGAGATGGAGCCGGCGATTTTCAACCATCCTTTTATCCGTCTTCAGCTTGAATTGTGGAACCATGATGTCGAAAAAGCGGAAGTCATCGGCAATGTTCAGGCGGTTTGTTTTGACGCGCGTTATCAGCAGGTTGTTGGAGTGTCGGACCCTCGCGGCGAAGGTTCTGCCGCCGGTTATTAACCGTTTATTGAAAAAGACCATCTGCAACAGCTGTGGTCGTATGACCACGCCTGGCATCTGAACCTTTTTGAATAAACGAAACAGATTTTTCCGCCGGGGTTCTTTTTTACAGGCAAGATGTGTGAGGCGGCATCGCGGAAGCAAACAATTCTTTTAAAAAAGAAGATTGTTTGTTGAGCGGCAGGCGGCAATCAATCAGCTGGATTGATTGAACGCCGTAGGTGAACACACTTGCCGAAGCCGGCCGCGGCTTAGAGCGGCAAGCCTCGCCGGCGATGAGGCGAATAAAGCCAAACGGCGATTGAGAAATTATGAAAAATAAAATTAAAAAGACGGACAAGCTGCTTGGCGAGGGAAAATTTCTCAAGCTTTGGGATCGTAAATCTTGGGAATTTGTTCAGCGCAAGGGATGCACAGGGGTTGCGATTATCGCGGCGATGACGCCGGATAAAAAAGTGATTCTGGTCGAGCAGTTTCGTGTTCCAGTCGAAGCAAATGTGATTGAGCTACCCGCCGGATTAATCGGCGATAAAAATTCACGTGAGTCGATGAAAAAAGGCGCTCAGCGTGAGCTTTTCGAAGAAACCGGCTGGTGGCCCCGCAAAATGGAGATTCTCATGGCGGGTCCCGCGGCAAGCGGAATGTCCTGTGAAGAACTGACTTTTTGTCTTGCTTCAGATTTAGTTAAGCGCGGCGAAGGCGGCGGTGATGAAAGCGAAGACATTACTACGTATGAAGTTCCGCTTTCAAAAGTGGAGAGCTGGCTCAAACAGCAGGAAAAAAAAGGAAAACGGATAGACCCCAAAATTTTTTCAGGTCTCTACTTCCTCAAAAAAATAAAGTGAGAGGGCTATGAGCAAGATTACGATTTATCAAAAGCCAACCTGCACAACTTGCAAACAAGTTTACGCCGCGCTCAAAGAAGCGGGCGTTGATTTTAACGCGGTGAATTATTATCTCGAGCCTATTTCGAAACCAAAGCTCAAAGAGCTGGTGAAAAAAATGGGGATTTCCGCACGTGAGCTTTTTCGTACGAAAGAAGATATTTACAAAGAATTGAAGTTGGCAGGTAAAGAAGTTTCCGATGATACAGCAATTGATTTGATGGCGATGCATCCCGACTTGATTCAGCGGCCGATTGTGGAAAAGGGAAGCCGCGCGATTTTAGCCCGTCCTGCCGAGCGTATTAAAGATTTGCTCTGAGCTTTAAGCCGGAGCTTGCCCCAGACCTATGGTCGTATGACTACGCTCAATCGCATAAAAAAGCCCTCGATTTATTTCGAGGGCTTTTTTATTTAAATTAAGGTAACCGTTAGCGTCTGCTCTGAAGCTTCGCGAGCAGTCTCAACATTTCAAGATAAAGCCAAATCAAAGTAACCATCAAAGCGAAAGCGCCGTACCATTCCATATACTTCGGAGCGCCTTGCCGTACGCCTTCCTCAATGCGGCCAAAGTCCAAAATGAGATTGAGCGCCGCGATTCCTACGACAAAAAGGCTGAAAAGAATGCCGAATGTTCCTGATGAAGTTGAGAGAGGCACGCCTTTGCCGAAAAATCCGAGAATAAAATCAATCATATAAATCGCGAAAATAGAAATAGTCGCGATCACGACAAAAGAACGAAATTTTTCGGTTGGTTTAATTAATCCGGTACGAAAAGCAATCAGCATGATTCCCGCGGTCAAAGCGGTGAGTGTCAACGCTTGCATGGCGATTCCCGGATAGCGGGCGTCATAGAAGCTGGAAATGGTTCCGAGCAAAAGGCCTTCAACGCCGGCATAAAGCGGAGTGGTAATCGGGGCGCGACCTGAGGTTTAAAGCAGGTAATGAGCGCTAAAATCAAAGTAATGATGATCGCCGCGATCATCCATGCTCCTGCCGCGCTTGGCGGCATAACACGCCAAGACCAAAATCCGCCTAAAAAAAGGATAGCTAAAGACAAAGCTGTTTTTCCGATGGTGCCGTTCAGAGTCATGGCGGCTTGACCGGAGAAATTTGCGGGGGCTTCAAAGGCCCGCATTGCCGGGTTTGATGTTCTCATGGTGATACCTCCTCGATTTGAATAAAATACCTACAGGGGTACTGTTGAACCCTGTTCTGAAATCATGCGCGCATGATTTTTGCTTTAGCGAAACACTAGTATTTTACCTGAGATTGGTGTTTTGTGTAAAATACACGCCTCACTAAAAAATATAGCAGGTAAATTGAATATGATCGATGTTCAGTCGCTTTCCATGCGCTATGGCAATTTTCGGGCTTTAGAGGATGTCAGCTTTCAGGCACGGAAAGGCGAAATTTTAGGTCTTCTGGGCCCCAATGGCGCCGGCAAGACAACTCTGATGCGCCTGCTGACAACTTACCTTTATCCTTTTTCAGGCACCGCCAAAATTGCGGGAGCCGATTTAGTTCAAAATCCGCTCGAAGTGCGGCGGCAAATTGGGTATTTGCCTGAAACCGCGCCGCTTTATCCGGATATGCGTGTGGATCATTATTTAAAATTTGCCGGCGACGCGCGCGGTTTGGACGGTAAACAATTACAAGAACGTTTGGATTGGGTTCAAAACTCCTGCCAATTGAAGCTGTATTGGAAAAATCGTATCTCGGAGCTTTCAAAAGGAATGAAGCAGCGTGTGGGATTGGCACAAGCTCTTTTGCATGATCCGCAAATTTTAATTTTGGATGAACCGACATCCGGCTTGGATCCGATTCAGATTTTGGAAATTAGAAATTTAATTCAAAGCCTCGCGCGCGAGAAGACAATTGTTTTTTCAACGCATATTCTGCAGGAAGTGGAAGTGCTGGCGGCACGCATTGTCTTGATCAATCAGGGCCGCATGGTTGCGCAGGGAACGATTGCTGAACTGGGACAGGGCTTACCGAATCCGCATCCCGAGAAACCGCTTAGTCTGGAAGAAATTTTTATTCAAAGGTTAAAGCCTAAGACAGGAGCAACGCTGTGAAGTCTTCCGGCTGGCAGGCAATTTTCCGGCGCGAAACGGCCGCATATTTTGGATCACCTGTTGCGACGATTTTTTTGATGATTTTTTCAGGGCTTTCCGGCGGATTGTTTATGACCGCTTTTTTTCTGATCAATCAGGCGGATATGCGCGCGTTTTTTGATCTTTTGCCGTGGCTTCTCAGTGTTTTTCTTGCTGCTCTGACCATGCGCAGTTGGGCGGAAGACCGGCGCGGGAACACACTTGAACTTCTTTTAACCTTTCCGATGAGCACGGCAGAATTGGTTACGGGAAAATTTTTATCCGCGCTTCTATTTTACGCCGTTGCCTTGTGTTCGACTTTCTTGATCCCCGTGATGCTGTTTACTTTAGGCGTGCCGGATCTGACTCAAATTGCTTCCGCTTATTTGGGAGCTTTTTTTCTGGGGGCTCTTTTTATCGCCGGGGGGCTTTTTATCTCCGGATTTTGCCGCGATCAAATTGTCGCGTTCGTGCTGACTTTGCTTTTTTGCTTGGGGCTTTATCTTTTGGGACAGAACATCGTTGCCGAAACTTTGGACGGATGGGTTGCCGGTTTTGGAACCGCTCTGCGCGGGGCTTTGGGCGCGGAACCCCATTACGCGGTTTTTGTCCGCGGCGTAATCGATTTTCGAAGCGTTCTTTTTTTTATTTCCGGCGCGGGATTACTTCTGCTTTTGAATGCTTTTTGGATGGACACGCGCGCGCGCAAGAAAGCCGTTCCTTTCTTTTTAGGCGCGTGTGTTCTTTGTTTCGGAATTTTCATTTTTCTGAACTCAGCGCTTCGCCCAATTTCACTTCGCACGGATTTGACCGACGGCAAGATCTATACTCTCGCTGATTCCAGCGTTAAAATTTTAAAAAAATTAGCGGGACCCGCGCTGATTAAGCTTTATCTTTCACCCAGCGACAAAATGCCTACCGCTTTTAAATCGCTTGAGAGAGATTTGATCAGCAAGTTGGATGAGCTGAAATTGGCTTCGGGCGGAAAAGTGAAATATGAAATTGTGCACATGGAAGCATCGAACGCGCTTGATTCTGAGCAGGCTGAAAGCACGGCGGAAGGGCAAGTGACTAAAAAAGGCGTTTATCCTTTTCAGGTGCAATCGGTGGAATCGGATCAGGTTGAACTCAAATTGATTTATTCCGCGATGACGATTTCTTATCTGGAAAAACCCGAGGATATTATTCCGCAGATTTACCCCGGTGATTTGGGTGGTCTGGAATACAAGCTGATTTCCAAACTTTATAAAATGACTTTCGAAAAATATCCCAAGATTGCCTTTGTGGCACCCATGGAAGAGCGCGCTATGAATTCTGAGACCGCCGCTTTGTTGGCGCAGCTGATGGGCGGGGAAATGCCCGAACTGCAAAAAGAAGATCATTACGAAGTTTTAGCGCGTGTTTTACAGTATGAAGGGTATCCCTTTGACCGCATCGCGCTTTCTGAGGCGCAGCCTTTGACGCAGGAGTACAGCGCGTTGTTTTTAATCGAGCCGCGGCTTTTGTCGGCACGTCAAAAATATGAAGTAAACCGTTATTTGCGCGGCGGCGGATCCGTTTTTATGGCGGTTCAAAACCAAGAGTACACCTATGTGCCCGAGGGACGGCAAATTAAAATTGAGCCCAAGCTGAAAAATCCTCAGGTGAATGATTTGCTTTCACACTGGGGACTTTCCGTCAGTGACAGCATGCTGCTCGATGAAAATCACGAAACCGTTTCCATCGGCGCCGGCGGCCCTTTTGATGTGTCGATTCCCCTGAAACTTCCGATTCATGTTTTGGTTCCGCCTCAGGGAATCCACTCCAATGTTTCCATGATGGATGAAGTCGGTTCTTTATTTTATTTATGGGGAAGCGCAGTTGAAAAACTGGCTAACTTTCCGGCCGAGCTCACTTACCGGCCCTTGTTTTCTTCCAGCGCGCAGTCTCATCTCAGCGCGCTGCCTGAAACAGCACAAATCAGTTTTGCGGAATTGCGCGAAGCCAAGGTTTTGAAAACCGGTCCCTTTGATTTAGGCGTGATGGTGGAAGGCGTTTTCCCCGATGCTTTTGCCGGAAAGCTGGTGCCGAAGTGGAGTGAAGACGAAAGCGCCGGCTCTGAGACCAAACCGGAGGAGCTCGAGAAAAGCGGTGAAGCTAAGCCGGGAAAATTGATTTTGATCGGGGCGGCGACTCTTCTTCAAAATAATCTGATGCGCGGAAGCGGGCATTATCATCTTGCGATGAACGTCTTGGATACTTTGACTTTTGGCGATGATTTGATCGGTGTGCGCGCAAAGCGCATGGTCGACAGAGCTATGCCTAAAATATCGCGTCAGGAAAAATTGGTTTGGCGTCTTTTGGTTACTTTTTTTGTCCCGTTGATTTTGGCGGTTTTAAGCCTGTATCGTTTTGTCGCGGCATCACGCGAAAAGCAGCGTTATCTCAAAAGTCTTTTGGCATAACCGGAAAAGTTTTGGTTTGGCATGAATAAAAAACATCTTCTTATCTTGGGCGTCATTTTCATCGCTTTGTTCGGTATTTTTTTGGCACAAAAAGCGCGTGAAAAGCAGATTCCGGCCGGAGAGCATCGCCGCGAAGTCTGGAAGCCGCTTATTCCCGTCGATCAGGCCGCGCGTATTTCGTTTTCAAAACCCGGCCATCCGCCGCTTTCTCTTTCGCGTGATGCAAGCGGTTGGAAAATTGATAGCCTGTCCGGTGTCGCGGGCGATACTCAAAAAGTGAATGAGATTTTAAATCAGGTGAACCAAATTCAAGCGGAGTGGCGCGCCGAAGGCGAAGAATATTTTGAGCGTTTCGGTGTGGCTGAAAATCAAGCTTTCCGTTTAAAAATACTCAATGCCGACGGCAGCGCGATGGTTGATTTTTATATCGGCATCAAACGCTCGGGAAAAGGTGTTTTTATCCGGCTACCCGACAAACAAAAAATTTATTTTGTCGCCGAAGACTGGCCCGCGCTTTTTGGTCTTTATGCCGATCTGGAGCCCGCGGTTCCGTTGCCGATTTTTTTCGCGGATTTAAGGCTGGTTCCCGAAACCTTTGAACAAATCCGGCGCTTTGAATTGATGGAGGGCGCCGCCGGTAAAAAGAGCACGATTGCGGCTCTCGAACGGCCTTCAGCGGAAGCCGGAACCCCGTGGGCTTTTGTCGCAAACTTCGGCTCTTTTTCTCCGGGATTTGAAAAGGTGGAAGACTATTTGGCGAAGCTAACAGGAGCGCATGGCGAGAATATTGTTACAGTCCCCGGCGTGTGGAAGCCGGAATTTGAAATTACGGTGCGTGATGAAAAAGGAAAGTTATTAAGACTGATATTTGCAAAGTCGGGTGCGGCGGCTGAAAAGTTAGAGCGGTGGTTTGTCAGACGAGAAGGTTCTCCGCAAACTTTCGAAGTGTCCTCGCTGGTTGTGGATGATTTAAAAATAGAAGATGCCGAGTTGATAGAAGACAACCCTCTGCATATCGAAATTGATCCGGGATACGCCGTTGAGCTCCAAGATGAAAAAAGAACCGATGTTTTCTCACACAGTTCCGGCTGGCCTTCCGCGGCGGCGGTTTTAGATGCTTTATCGAGGCTTCGGTTTTTGACAAAAGAGACCGGCATTACGGCGCTGGATTTACAAGATTTGCCCCCGACACATCGGGTGAAAATTAAGCGTCTGAATGTGGACGTTGCGGAGCTGAGCTTCTATGTTTCGGATCCGAAGTTACAAGAAATAAAGACTTTGATATCCGGACAAGAAGCCGTTTTTGTTGTCAGCCGTGAATTTTTTGAAACTATTTTTGTTTCCGAATCTGTTCCGCCCGCGGATGATTCCGCTGCGCCGGAAGTTTTGGCCGCCGTGATATAATTTTTTTATGAAACCTTATCTTGATTTGCTGCATCACATTCTGGATCACGGCACAAAAAAAACCGACCGCACCGGCACCGGCACTGTGAGCGTCTTCGGTTATCAAATGCGTTTTGATCTTTCCCAGGGCTTTCCGTTGGTGACGACCAAAAAAGTTCACTTGCGTTCGATTATTCATGAGTTGCTTTGGTTTCTTAAAGGTGAAACCAATATCAAATATTTGAAAGAAAATAATGTTTCGATTTGGGATGAATGGGCGGATCAAAATGGTGATCTTGGGCCTGTTTACGGCAAACAATGGCGCCGCTGGGAAACCGCGGATGGGCGCGTTATTGATCAGGTTTCGCAATTGATCGAATTAATCAAAAAATCTCCTGACAGCCGGCGGCTTATTATTTCTGCGTGGAATGTCGGTGAAATCGACAAAATGGCTTTGATGCCATGCCACACGATGTTTCAGTTTTATGTCGCGGATGGAAAACTTTCTTGTCAGCTTTATCAGCGTAGCGCGGATGTTTTTCTGGGCGTGCCGTTTAATATCGCGAGTTACGCTTTGCTGACGATGATGATTGCGCAGGTATGCGGTTTGAAGCTCGGAGATTTTGTGCACACTTTTGGTGATGTGCATATTTATTCGAATCATATGGAGCAGGTGAATTTGCAGTTATCGCGTGAGCCGAAACCGCTGCCGCAAATGAAGATTAATCCCGCAGTAAAAGATATTTTTAGTTTCAAAATCGAAGATTTCACGCTCGAAAATTACGATCCGCATCCGCCTATCAAAGCCCCTGTCGCCGTCTAAAAACGCATAAAAAAAGTCATTCGCTGCGTTGCAAACTCGCAATCTTCAGTCAATGTGCATTTCAGCACACCTCCTTTGATTGCTCATTTGCGTCTTGCGTCTGAGCATTTTTAATGCGTTTTTGTGATTTGTATTTCCGCGTGCGCTTGTCTGTTTCTTGTTTGTGGTCGTAGACTACATCCAAGCCCTTTTTTTTTGATCTTGCTGGAATTGTTTGAGGGAAATTTCCGCCGTGATATTAACTTAACTTGTTTCAAATAATAGGTTTATGGCATTTAAAATAATTCAAAAATAATTTTGACAGAGCTCGTTTTATAGATTAATCTACTAAGTATATAGACTAAGTATATTTTATGATTTCAAAGAAAAGCAAATATGCGCTCAAGGCGCTTGAGGTTTTAGCAGAGAATTACACGCAGGCGGAGCCTCTGCTCATCTCCGGAATCGCAGCCAAAGGGAAGTTGCCCAAAAAGTTTTTGGAAGTTATTTTGCTGGAGTTGAAAAATAAAGGTATTTTGGCAAGCCGCAAAGGAAAAGGCGGCGGATATTTATTGGCCATGCCGCCATCGGCAATCAAAATTGGGAATATATTACGGACGATTGAAGGGCCGCTCGCTCCTTTGCCGTGTTTGAGTAAAACAGCCTATCGCAAGTGTGATGAATGTGAAAGTGAAGAGAATTGCGGAATTCGTCTGGTGATGAAAGACGCGTTTGAAGCTCAGTTAGAAAAATTGGAGTCCGTTTCGCTACAGTGCATGTTGGATCGTAAATGTACATCGGAACTGGCCGGAAGTTACGAAATATAATTTAGGAAAAAGAAAATGGATTTTCAGGTTATTTGGACATTAGTGATTTTGGCCGGCATGATGGTCGCGCTTGGCGCCGGAATCGGTAGCGCAGACTTTGTGATGCTAACCGCCCTGGCGTTGCTTTTAATGGGCGGGGTCGTCTCTCCCAAAGAAGCGCTTTTAGGTTTTTCGAATGAAGGTATGATCACGGTTGCATTACTTTTTGTTTTAAGTGAAGCCATTCGCAACACGGGTGTACTTAACGGAGCTGTGGTCGGTTATTTAGGTAACCAAAAAAGCAAATCCACTTCTGGGATGATGCTGAAAATGATGGCGCCGATTGCCGCGCTTTCCGCTTTTTTAAATAATACCGCGATAGTCGCGATTTTTACGCCCACGGTAAAAAAATGGACAAGTCAGCTTAATCTTCCTGCCTCCAAATTTTTTATTCCGCTTTCCTATGCCACGGTGCTTGGTGGCTGTGTAACGCTGATCGGAACTTCTACAAACCTGATTGTGCACGGACTTTTGCTGCAAAAAGGCATGAAAGGCTTTTCTTTTTTTGAATTGGCCTGGATCGGAATTCCCTGCACTTTAGTCGGGATGGTTTACCTTATGACGATCGGTAAAAATCTTTTGCCGAATCATAAAGGGGCGACTGATTTAATCACAGAAAACAGCCGTGAGTATGTCGTGGAAATGAAAGTGAAGAAAGATTCACCGCTTGTCGGAAAATCAATTGAGCAGGCGGGTTTGCGTAATTTGCGCGGGCTATTCTTGGTAGATATTGAGCGCGGCGGAAAATCGCTGGGAACGGTGGCTCGCTCTGAAATTTTGGCGGCAGAAGATCGGCTCATGTTCGCGGGGGTGACTTCTGCCGTGCTTGATTTACAGGAAATTCCCGGACTTGTGCCGGCTGAGCATGAGGTTCATGAAAATGATCTCAAAGCTCTGCGCATGCATTTAGTGGAAGCCGTGGTTTCTTCCACCTCGCCGATTTTGGGTAAAACGATTAAAGAGTGCGGTTTTCGCTCTCGCTATGATGCGGGCGTGGTTGCGGTTCACCGCAACGGTGAACGCATTCAGCAAAAAATCGGAGATATCGAATTGCGCTCCGGAGATACTTTGCTGATTTTTGCGCAGGAAGATTTTGTGAAAAACTGGCGTGATTCTCAGGACTTTTATCTCATTTCTTATTTGGGCGACAAGCCGCCGACTGTGACGTGGCAAGGAGTTGCGTTGATTCTTTTAACCGTCGCCATGATTGCCGCCGCGGTTTTTGGAGAAACGGCAAATATCAAAATTGCTGGTAATCCCATTAGTATTTTTCAAATGGCGCTTTTGGCGGTGATTGCCGCCTTTTTACTTCGCACATTAACCGCGCGTGAAGCAAAGCGAGCTTTGCGCACGGATGTTTTAATCGCAATCGCATGTTCATTTGGAATCAGCAAGGCGCTTGAAAATACAGGGATCGCGCAATACTCTGCCGATCAAATGGTTTCGGCCTTGTCCCAGTGGGGACCTTATGCGGTTTTGGCCGGAATCTATTTACTCGCGAATTTATTTACCGAGCTGATGTCGAATAATGCGGCCGCGGTTTTGGTTTTCCCGATTGCTTTGGCAATCGCTGAGCAAATGGGAGTGAGCCCTATGCCGTTTGTGATTGCGGTGACAGTTGCGGCATCTTATGGTTTCGCGACTCCGATCGGCTATCAAACGCATTTAATGGTGCAAAGCGCCGGCGGATATAAATTCAGCGATTATTTAAAAGTGGGTCCGCTTTTGAATTTGATTTGTTTTCTCATCGCTGTCACGATTATCCCGCTTATCTGGAAATTTTAAAAAATGATGCAGATTTTTCACGTTGTCGCGATGGCGCAAAATAAGGTGATCGGAAAAGATAATAAATTGCCGTGGCATTTTTCGGCGGATTTGAAGTTTTTTAAGACTTTGACTACCGGTCAAACTGTGATTATGGGACGCAAAACTCATGAAAGCATCGGAAGACCGCTTCCAAATCGCGAAAACTTTGTTTTATCCAAGAAGGGATTGGCCAACCCATTGTTATCTGGAAAAGCACCTGAGGTTCGATACTTTGGGTCAGTTGAAACTGCGCTTCAGAATGTTAGAACCGAAAAGGCTTTTATTATCGGCGGAGCTGAGATTTACCGGCAGACAATCGACAAAATTGCGGGAATTTACCTGACTTTGATTCATCAGGACTTTGATGGGGATGCCTTTTATCCCGGTGTTCCTGCAGGTTTTAAAGAGGTTTCCCGAGAGCGACTATCTGCCTCGCCGGCGGGCGGGCAGGAAAATCCCTTAATCGAAATTCTCCTCTATCAGACAGACAAGACTCCGTTTTAAGCCCAAAATATCATCGCCTTGCTCGTTGTTCTTTGACCGCCGTCCCGCTATAATACGCTCTTTCCTAACCCCAAGAGGACTCGTGTTTTGTGACGGAAGATTTTAATTCTGATACCGGGCAGGCGGAACGGCTTTTTAATGATGCTTATGAAAAGCAAATGGCCGGTCAAATGGATGAAGCGATTAAGCTTTATCAGCAGTCGATTGAAATTTTTCCGACCGCGGAAGCGCATACTTTTTTAGGTTGGGCTTATAGTTTTAAGGGCCGCCTTGAAGATGCCATTGCGGAATGTGAAAAAGCGATTGAAGTGGATCCCGACTTTGGAAATCCGTACAACGATATCGGGGCCTATTTAATAGAGCTTGGTCAATATGACGAAGCTTTGCCCTGGTTGGAGCAGGCGGCGCAGGCGAAGCGATACGACGCGTATTTTTACGCTCATTACAATATGGGGCGTGTGTGGGAACAGAAAGCAAATTGGATGCGCGCGTTGTCTTGTTATCAGGAGGCGTATCGTTTGAACCCGAATTACACTTTGGCTGAGAGGTCGATGATTCGAGTGCGGGCAAAACTGAATTAGGTTTTAAATATGCAAATCGGAGCTGTGCGGTGTTAAACGATTATCTTGGAATTTTATTTACGGTGATTATTGCGGCAGGTTTGTCGGGCGTGTTTATCACTCTTGCGACCGTTTTAGGTCCTAAAAAACCAAACGCCGTCAAAGATCAGCCCTTTGAATGTGGACAAGCTCCGTTTGAAAGTCCTTCGGGACGCCACGCGGTGAAGTTTTATTTGGCAGGCATGCTTTTTGTTTTGTTTGACGTGGAAATCATTTTTCTTTTTCCCTGGGCGGTGATCGCCAAAGATTTGGGCGCTCAGGGTTTTTGGGCGATGATGATTTTTCTCGGGCTTTTTCTTTTGGGCGACGCGTATGCGTGGCGTAAAGGGGCTTTCAACTTTAAATAGTTTGTTTCATTTTTGATTTCTTTTCCCGCTCAGACAGTCCTCGGCGCTTTAGCGCCTGCGGAACTCGCGGATAAAAGAAATCAGAAAATAAAAATCCCTTCGGTGTGGAGGGGCAGTAAGTAAGGAGTCGAACAGAGTTCGACCCGCTGAATTTAAAAAGGCAATATGGAAACAGTACCGCAGCAAAATACAGGGTTCGTGACATCGAAGCTCGAAGAGATGATAGGCTGGGCGCGCAAATTTTCTATTTTTCAATATCCGTTCGTTACGGCTTGTTGCGGTATGGAATATATGGCGACCGCTTGCGCGCATTACGATGTCGACCGCTTTGGTGCAGGACTTCCGCGTTTTTCTCCGCGTCAGTCAGATGTTCTTTTCGTCGTTGGAACCATCTCGCATAAAATCGCGCCGGTCTTGAAACAAATTTATGATCAGATGGCGGACCCGAAATGGGTTGTGGCTTTTGGAGTTTGCACCTGCACAGGCGGCTTTTACGACAACTATTCGACCGTGCAGGGGATTGATACGATTATTCCCGTGGATGTTTATATTCCGGGTTGTCCTCCGCGCCCTGAAAACGTGCTCGACGGATTGATGAAACTGCAGGAAAAAATGCAGCAGCAAAAGCAACCGATGTAATACCGATGCAAGAACTTCATTTAAAACTCAAAGAGAAATTCGGGGAAGATGTTTTAGGCGTGCATAATCAGCACGGCGATGAAACGATTGTAATTAAGCCCGCGGCATTAATCAAAATTGCGCAGTTTCTTCGGGATGACTCCGAATATGATATGGATTTTCTGATGGATTTAAGCGCGGTGGACGGGCTCAAGCTGGGCTGGAATCCGCGCTTTCAGGTTGTGTATCACTTTTTTTCTTCGAAGCATACGCATCGTCTGCGTATTAAAATTCCCGCGGCAGATGGCGGATCCGTTCCTTCGCTGACGGGTTTGTGGGCGATTGCAAATTGGTTTGAGCGTGAGTGCTGGGATTTGTTAGGGGTTAAATTTGACGGCCATCCGAATTTAAAACGTATTTTGTTGTATGAAGAATTTGTCGGACATCCTTTGCGAAAAGATTATCCGATCAACAAAAGACAACCTTTGATCGGGCCCGGGGCGCCAAAAAAAGAGGCTGTCAAATGAGCGATCTCGCCACTGAAAAAAACATCACGGGCAATAATTTTCCTTCACCGCAGGCGGTAAAAAGGGAAACCATGATGCTGAATGTCGGACCTTCGCATCCTGCCATGCATGGTATTGTGCGCATGATTGTTGAGCTTGACGGTGAAACAGTACAAAACGCGGATGTTGAGATTGGATATTTGCACCGCGCATTTGAAAAAGACTCGGAGCAATTCGGCTACCTGCAAGTGATTCCCTACACCGACCGTCTTAATTATGTTTCGCCTTTGATTAACAACATCGGCTATTGCATGGCGGTTGAAAAACTTTTCGACCTCAAAGCTCCGGAGCGCGCGCAATATATTCGCGTCATTATGAGCGAACTTTCCCGCGTGTCGGATCATTTGACATGCATTGCGGCATCCGCAATGGAACTCGGCGCATTTACGGTTTTTCTTTATATGATCAAACAGCGTGAAGAAATTTATCAGCTTGTGGAAGAAGTAACCGGTGCGCGTCTCACCATTTCTTATGCTCGTGTTGGCGGAGTAAAAGGTGATTTGCCCGAAGGGTTTGAAGCAAAATGTCATACAGTGATTAAGAAAACACGCGAAGTTTTGCGTGAGTGTGATCAGCTTTTAACCCACAATCGTATTTTTGTTGATCGCGTTAAAAATGTCGGCATTATTTCGCAGAAAGACGCCATTTCTTACAGTATGACCGGACCCTTTTTACGTTCAACCGGCATTGATTTTGACGTGCGCCGCGCGACGCCTTATTTGGTTTATGACCGCTTTGATTTTGAAATTCCGGTTGGCAGCACCGGTGATTGTTTAGACCGCTATCTTGTGCGCATGGATGAAATGGAACAAAGCTTCCGTATTGTAGAGCAGGCCTATAAGCAGATTCCCGCGGGACACGTTTTAGTGAATGAGCAGGGCGAAGTGGTAAAAGGCGAAGATTTAGTCGACGCCGCGAAAATGGGCGAAACCGAAGGCATTGTCACGAAGTCCGCGACATTTGATCCAACATTGGCGGGATATCATAAAGACAATCGCGCTGAGGTCGGAACCTGTAATAAGCGCGCTGCAATGCCGCCCAAAGAAGAAACTTATTCGAACATTGAAGGCTTGATGAATCATTTTAAAACCGTCATGGTTGGTCACGGAACACGTCCGCCGGCGGGTGAAGCCTATCAAGCCGTGGAAGGGGCGAACGGAGAGCTTGGTTTTTATGTGGTTTCGGATGGAACCGGAACACCTTATCGCGTGCGCGTGCGTCCGCCGTGTTTTACGATTATGGCGGGATTGCACAAGGTGGTTGAAGGCGATTCAATGGCCGATATTATTGCGAGCTTTGGCTCCGTCAATATGATTGGCGGAGAATTGGACCGGTAAACGATTGAAAAAGCCGCATCTGCGGCGTTGCATGTTGCGCACTTTGTGCGGCGTAGGTTTCACTACGCCTCCGCAGCTGCTCACATGCGCCTTGCACCTGCGGGCTTTTTGAATCGTTTCTTAAAAAGAGAATATGTATGACAGAGTTATTTAATAAAATTTTTACGAAAGAAGTTCTGGCGAAGATCGACCCTGTCGTGGCGAAATATGAAACGCGCCGCGCGCCGATGCTGGAAGTGTTGCATCTTTTGCAAGAGCATTACGGACACATTTCGCTTGAGATGGAAGAAGCCGTTGCGGAATACCTCAAAGTTTCTCCGATGGATGTGCGCGAAGTGGTTACTTTCTATACGCTTTATTACACTCAGCCGAAAGCCAAGGTGCGCTTCAATGTTTGCCGCACGCTGACCTGCAATTTGCTTGGCGCGGAAAATATCGTGAAATGCTTTGAAAAGCATTTGGGAATTAAATCCGGCGCAAGAACGCAAGATGGAAAATTTGAAGTGAAAGAAGTGGAATGTCTCGGTGCTTGTGAATTAGCGCCAATGCTCCAGTTAAATGATGATGAATACTTTGGGCATTTAAATGAAGCCAAAGTTGCCGAACTGATTCAGAAAAACAAATAGCATGGAAAAGCTGATCTCAAAATATTTTGTAGAAGGTAAAACTTTCTCGCTCGCGGAATACGAGCAAGACGGCGGTTATCAAGCTATCCGCAAGGCGCTTGAGATGAAGCGCGAAGATATTATTGAAACCGTGAAAAAATCTAATTTGCGCGGTCTGGGTGGAGCAGGTTTTCCGACCGGCATGAAGTGGAGCTTTATTCCGCAAAATACCGGCAAGCCGGTTTATCTCGTGATTAACGGCGATGAAGGCGAGCCGGGAACATTCAAAGATAAATATATTCTGCGTCACGCCCCGCATCTTTTTCTCGAAGGTGTCATGATCGCTTCAGTCGCGAACAATGTGCATAAGGCTTATGTTTATATTCGCGGCGAATATGTGAAGCCAATTCAAATTTTGAAGAAAGCCATTGAAGAAGCCACGGCCAAAGGCTATTTGGGCGATAAGATTTTCGGCAAGGATTACAAACTTGAAATTGTCGTGCATCGCGGAGCGGGAGCTTATATTTGCGGTGAAGAAACCGGGCTTTTGGAATCGCTGGAAGGTAAAAAAGGTCAGCCGCGTTTGAAGCCGCCTTTCCCCGCGGTGGTGGGGTTGTTCGGTTGCCCGACGGTGATTAACAATGTTGAAACCGTTTCCTATTTGTCTTTTATTTTAAACCGCGGGCCCGAATGGTTTGCGGGCTTGGGTTCCGAAAAAAATGGCGGCATGCGTTTAATCAGTTTAAGCGGGCATGTGCGCAATCCCGGCGTGTATGAATTGCCGCTTGGATTTTCTTTGCGCAAACTCATTTATGAAGTCGGCGGCGGTATTCCGGACGATAAGAAATTGAAAGCGGTTGTGCCGGGTGGATTATCCGCGGCGATTTTATCGCCTGAAGAAATTGACGTGGGTTTGGATTTTGATCAATTGCGTAATTTGAAGACGATGGCTGGTTCCGGCGGCGTGATTGTATTTGATGAAACCACCGACCTGGTGAAAGCTTTGACTGTGACGATGCGTTTTTACGCGCATGAATCCTGCGGACAATGTTCGCCTTGCCGCGAAGGCACGGGCTGGATTTATCGCATTTTGAAACGCATTCTTGAAGGTAAGGGCCGTCTCGAAGATTTAAATAATATGGCGGATATTTGTGCTTACATGGGTGGTACCACGATTTGCGCTTTAGCGGACGGAGCGGCAATGCCTCTTCGCAGTTATCCGCAGAAATTTCGTAAAGAATTTGAAGATTATATTCAGAATAAAGAAAAACAGCTCCAGACAGTTTAATTTTGGCTCTGTTCGCCTTGCGAACAACCGCGGAAAAAACAATGCCAGATATCGTAGAGAAAAAACCAGAAGAGCAAAAACCCAAAATGGTTAAGCTTAAAGTCGACGGTAAAGAAGTCGAAGTCAAGCCCGGTACGCGCTTGATTGAAGCCGCGCGCATGACTCAGGAAGATGTTCCGTATTATTGCTATCATCCCGGGCTTTCCATCGCGGGTAATTGCCGTATGTGTCAGGTCGAGATCGAAGGTATCCCCAAACTTCAAATTGCATGTCATATGGAAGCCAAAGACGGCATGGTTGTTCATACCAAGAACGATAAAGTTTTAAAGACCCGCCAGCACATGCTTGAATTTTTGCTCGTCAATCATCCCGTGGATTGCCCTGTGTGCGATCAGGCCGGTGAATGCTGGCTGCAAGATTACTACATGAAGCATGGTTTGCATGATAGCCGCGTGAATGAAGATAAGGTGTCAAAGCCGAAAGCTGTTCCCATCGGGCCGAATGTGATGCTCGATGCCGAGCGCTGCATTCTTTGTTCGCGTTGCGTGCGTTTTACGGATGAAATTTCCAAAACCCATGAGCTTGGCATTGTGGGACGCGGCGATCACTCTGAAATTCAGGTCTTTCCGGGGAAACAGCTCAACAATCTCTATTCAGGCAATGTCGTAGATATTTGCCCCGTTGGCGCTTTAACGGATCGTGATTTTCGTTTCAAGATTCGTGTTTGGTATTTGAAATCGGGGGATTCGGTTTGCGGCGGTTGTTCCCGTGGGTGCAATATTCAGGTTCACACGAACTTAGACCGCCCTCAGCATGGCACTGGCCGTGTGAAGCGCCTCAAGCCCCGTTATAACGCTGAAGTGAACCAGTGGTGGATGTGCGATGCGGGTCGTTATGATTATAAATATCACGACGAAAACCGCGTTTTAGCTGCCCGCAAAAACGCAGCGCAAGCTTTCGAAGAAACGGTTTTGAAAGAAATTGCCGCGAAATTGAAAGCGAGCAAAAAAACAGCCGTGATTCTTTCACCGCAGATGACGAATGAAGAACTTTATCTCGCCCGTAAACTTTTTCGTGATGAATTAAAGCTTCAGCACATTTATTTAGCTTCGCCGAAAAAAGATGGTTTCTCGGATGATATTTTAATTAAGGCCGATAAAAACCCTAATCGAAAAGGCGCCGAAAATCTTGGGTTTACGGAAACTCCCGAAAAATTTGAGAGCTTGTTTGGTTTGTCCGCCAAAGGCGAAGTGGACGGTTGGATTATTTTTGGGCAGGATCTTTTGAGTCTTTATCCGAAAGCCCGCGAAGTTTTCTCGAAATTAAATTGGTCGTTATTTATCGGCTCCAATGAAAATGAAACTTCCAAGCTTGCGGGCTTTGTGCTTCCTTCCGCGACCTCCGTTGAAAAAGACGGGACTTGGACTAATTTTGACGGCCGCACCCAAGCTTTCCGCAAAGTTTTAGAGCCCGCCGGAGAAGCAAAATCCGAGATTCATTTTTTAGCTCAATTGGGCGCATTGGTTTCTTCAGGGTGGAGCGCGCAAACAGCCGAAGCGGTTTATCAGGATTTAGCCGCGAAAGAAAAAAGTTTTCCGGCACGCAGTTACGCTGATTTAAGCGGAACCGCCAGTGCGATTCGCGTTCAAGCGGCTCCGACAGTACCTTCTCTCCAACAGTACGACAATATTCTGTAAACCGATGAAAAAGGCTTTCAACTAATATGGATTGGGTGAGCGTTGCGATCACTTTTGTTTTGGCTTTCGCGGTGAATCAAACCGTGATGGTTTTTGCCGCGTTGCACACCTGGATTGAACGCAAGCAAAGCGCGCTCATGCAGGACCGCATTGGCGCTAATCGCGCCCATATTACTCTCCCCTGGAAATGGGCCGCACCGATCAATTGGCTTATTT
>ERZ761609.368-NODE-368-length-54540-cov-36.769092_pt1 | contig 54540 bp, 50 predicted proteins | sample MGYA00511163_ERZ761609 | MGnify/ENA primary metagenome ERZ761609 (study PRJEB28899, sample SAMN02445070) | bioreactor sludge metagenome | biome: EBPR sludge | place: Australia: Brisbane, Thorneside Wastewater Treatment Plant | collected 2011-12-16 ... | reverse complement strand
TCCATGCGCGCTTCGGGGTGCAGAAAAACCCCGCCAAGCGCCAGATGTTCAAGGCAGAAGAACTCAAAGGCACCCGTGTGCTGGTGGTCGACGACAACGCCAGCGCCCGTGAAATCCTGTCCACCATGGCGCAGGGCTTCGGGTTGGAAGTGGACGTGGCGCGCGATGGTGTCAATGCGCTGCGCCAGATTGAGCAGGCAGACAAGTTCGGCAAGCCTCATCAGTTGATCCTGATGGACTGGAAGATGCCCGTGATGGACGGGGTGGAAACTGCGCTGCGGCTGCGGGACATGCCTTTGCAGCACCAGCCAGCTGTGGTGATGGTGACCGCCTTCGGTCGGGAAGAAGCCATGTCGCAGATGGGTGCAAGCGGCTTGCGTGTGGACGGCATGCTGACCAAACCGGTGAACGCATCGGCGTTGCTGGAGGTGATCGGCGAAACGCTGCACAAAGGTGTGCAGGTGACCAGCCGATCCGAAGCCCGGGCGGAAACAGCCACCGAAGCCATGGCGCAGTTGAAGGGCTGCCGCATTTTGCTGGTGGAAGACAACGAGATGAACCAGGAACTGGCGCTGGAACTGCTGGGCAATGCTGGCATCGACGTGACCCTGGCCGAGAATGGCCAGATTGCGGTGGACAAGGTGCAGACGCAAGGGCCGTTTGACGGGGTGCTGATGGACTGCCAGATGCCGGTAATGGACGGCTACACGGCCACGCGCGAAATCCGCAAACTGGCTCAGTTCAAAGACCTGCCCATCATCGCCATGACGGCCAACGCCATGGCGGGTGACAAGGAGAAGGTGCTGGAAGCGGGCATGTGGGACCACATCAGCAAGCCACTGGATGTGCAGGCCATGTTCAATACCATGGCGAAGTGGATCAAGCCTGCGAGTCGGCAGATGGGGTCCGAACAGTTGGCCGCCGACAGCGGTCAAGCGGAAGGTCTGCCTGAAAATGTAGCTGTAAAGTCATATGGGACAAGCTCTGAAGCTCAAAAAAATGATGAAGAATTGCCGCCAGCTTTGTTATCGTCAGTGGGTGCGGGCGAAGACGCGGCGCTGACCGAGGCCTTGGGCCGGCTGGCGGCGTTGCTGCAGGACAGCGATGCCGATGCGGCCGACGTGCTGGACGACATTGCCCAGATGGCCAAGGGCACGCCGCTGGCGGCGAGTCTGAAGGCGGTCAGGCGGGCGGTGGACGACTTTGACTTCGACGCTGCATTGGCTGCGCTTCAATCCATCCGATGAGTTTTTTCTGAGCGTGAGACGGCGTGGTGGTCAACGGGGTGTATGGAGCCCCTGCCTGGCTCTGGGCTCAACCGGGCGTCAATGGCGTCGCAGGTACTCACTGTGCCAACAGTAATTGAGATCCGCCGTAAAGCGGGTTCACTGCACCAGTTTGTCCAGGTCGGCCCCGTTGCGCTCGTCGGTGTAAATGCGGGTGCCCGACGGCTGGCCGCTGGCCGGGCAGATCACGATCACATTGGCAAGCGCTTGATGGCGTTGCAGCACTTCGGTGGCACATCGGCCGTACACGCTTTCGATGGTGCCGAGCACGTTGCGGGCATAGGGGCTGGCCAGTTGACTGTCAAGAATGAGGTTGATGAGCAGGTGCCCGTTGGGCTCCAGTGCGCGACGCGTGTCTGACCAGAATTCAGCCGTGACCAGGTGGCTGGGAATGGACGAGTGGTTGCTGAAAACGTCCACCACCACAGCGGCATGGCGCTGTTCGGTGTTGCGGACGAAACGACGCGCATCGTCCACCACGAATGTGCCCGCGATGGGTTGCTTCAGAAAATGCTGTTCGGCCAAGGTGCGGATGGCAGGGTCGATGTCCACATAGGTGTAGCGGTTGGACATTTCCTGGTGTGACAGTGTGAAACCGCCTGCCCCCAGCACCAGGATGTCGGCCCCGGACAACCGGAGTTCATCCAGCAGTATGCGCCGCATGCGTTGCACGTACCGTGCGTATTGGGGTGGGCTGCTGTCGTCCAAAAGTGATGCCAGCGAGTTGTTCACCATGAAGCCACGCGGTTGGTGCTGTCCGGCCAGGTGCAGCGGTTTGACCTGATAGTCGGCATAGGCAGTGTCCAGCACAGGTTGGCTGGGCACCAGATGGATTACCCAAGCTACAACTGTGACGCCCATGGCAGACCACACAGCCGGTTTGCGTGGCCCGCCCAACAACAGGCTGCCAGCGGCCAGCAGCGTGGTGCATGCCAGCACCGAAGCCGACACGCCCAACCACTGCATGACCAGCAGTGACAGGCTGACCGAACCCGCAAACGAACCGAGGGTTGACCAGTAAAGCGCATAACCACTGGCTTCGCCCGAACGGCTGTGCTTCATCAAGTTGGTCAACACCGGCACGGTTTGGCCCAGCAGCCAGGCCAGTGGGCAAAGCACCCCGCACATGAGCACCAGGTAGGCGAGCCAACTGGGTGACAGCACACTGAACAAACCGTCCACCGTGAAACGCGCAAACCCGAAGCCGGTCAAGAGGGCAGCAATCAGAAAATTGCGAGCGACGACGGTTTGAAACCGGTCTGCCACACGCGCGCCAGACGCGTAGCCCAGTGCCAGTGCCAGCAGGAACAAACCGATGGTGGGGGCTGTGACGACGATGGCACTGCCCATGTGTGGCACCAGTCGGCGCAGGGCAATGATCTCGGCCCCGAGGGAGCAGTAGCCTTCGATGAATACAACCAGGTACAGCAGTGGGTGCGGCATGCGGTCACTTGCGCGGGCAGCTTTGTTGGCCCGATGTGCGCAACATCAGCCGCAACGCCCAATAGCCCAACAAACCATTGGCAATGGCCAGTACGGCAACCAGCACCCGCAGGCCCCACGGCAGCGGTAGCGTTTGAGACACCCAAGCCAGCAAGCCCGTCAGTGCGTTGAACATCAACATCAGCCAGAAGTAGGGGCTTCGGGGCTGGATGAACCGCTTGATTTGACTCATAAAAAGTAGCTAAAAATTCAATGAATGAAAGCGATATATGCCAATTTGGCTTCAATAATGTGGCGGGAGTTCGTCACGCAGGCTGCGAAAGGTGGGGGTGGTGTCCTCAGCCTGCTGGCGGCGCAGGCGGCGCACCTCGGCCAGCAGCAGGTCGATGGTTTGCTGCTGCTGGGCCACCTGGCGGTTAAGTGTGTCAAGCAGATCGTCGGCGTAGCTGAGCTTGATTTCAAGCTCGGTCAGCCGTTGCTCGGTTCGGTCATGTGCGTTCATCCCCGTATTGGAACGCAAGACGCCAATGTGATTCAGGCGGGCCGGTGGCCCGCCGCTTTTTACCAGCTCACTTCGCGGTCGGGCGTGGCGCTAATGCGGTGAATGCTCACGTCTGCGCCGTCGTATTCTTCTTCCTGATCCAGCCTCAGGCCCAGCATGGCCTTGAGTGCGCCATAGACCACCAAGCCCGCCAAGGCTGCCCAGGCCACGCCCATCAGGGTGCCCAGTATTTGCGCGCCCAGGTTGACGCCACCTAAACCGCCCAATGCCGTGGTGCCGAAAATGCCGGCGGCCACACCGCCCCACGTGCCGCACAGGCCATGCAAAGGCCACACGCCCAGCACGTCGTCAATCTTCCAGCGGTTTTGCGTGAGCGTGAACATCACCACAAACAGCGCACCGGCCACGGCGCCCACCACCAACGCACCAAGGGGGTGCATCAGGTCTGAGCCTGCACAGACCGCTACCAGGCCAGCCAATGGCCCGTTGTGGACGAAGCCTGGGTCGTTTTTGCCCACAATGAGTGCAGCCAGTGTGCCGCCCACCATGGCCATGAGGGAATTCACAGCCACCAGACCGGAGATTTTGTCGATGGTCTGCGCGCTCATGACGTTGAAGCCAAACCAACCCACGCACAGAATCCAGGCACCGAGTGCCAGAAACGGGATGTTGGACGGCGGGTGAGCCGACATGGCGCCGTCCTTGCGGTAGCGGTTGGCGCGGGCGCCCAGCAGGATGACAGCAGGCAGCGCGATCCAGCCACCGACGGCATGCACCACGACGGAGCCGGCAAAGTCGTGAAATTCATCTCCCGTTGTGGCCTTGATCCAGGCTTGCACGCCGAAGTGCTGGTTCCAGGCAATACCTTCGAAGAACGGGTACACAAAGCCGACGATGACAGCCGTTGCGATCAGTTGAGGCCAGAATTTGGCGCGTTCGGCGATTCCCCCAGAAATGATGGCGGGAATGGCGGCGGCAAACGTCAGCAGGAAGAAGAACTTCACCAGGTCGTAACCGTTCTTCGCGGCCAACTGATCCGCACCGACAAAGAAGGTGGTGCCATAGGCCACCGCATAGCCCACCAGAAAGTAGGCCACGGTGGAGACAGAAAAGTCGACCAGGATCTTGACCAGTGCATTGACCTGGTTCTTTTTGCGAACCGTGCCCAACTCCAGAAATGCGAACCCGGCATGCATGGCCAGAACCATGATGCCGCCCAACAAAATGAACAAGGCATCCGTGCCCTGCTTCAGTGCATCCATATCAACCTCTAGACGTTAATGATTTGTTTTGGTGCGTGAGCCCGCTTGTTTTGGAGCTTGCACCGTATCAAAGCAATTAACGCGCCAACTTGGTGTGGGCTGTCTGAATTGGTGCGCGCCGAAGCGCACTCAGGTCGCTCAGCTTGCGCGGAGCGCCACGATCGGATCCAGCCGGGCGGCCTGGCTTGCGGGGTAAATCCCGAAAAACACACCGATTGCGGTGGACACGCCCACCCCCAGTACGATGGCTGCGAATGACACATCGAATTGCCAGTTGGCGAACCTGCACACCAACCATGCGGCGAGTTCCCCAAGCACAACACCCAGCAAGCCACCCAGCAAGGCAAGGATGACAGACTCGATCAAAAACTGCCCCTTGATGTCGCTTTGGCGGGCACCCAATGCGCGTCGGATACCGATTTCACGTCGTCGTTCGGACACCGAAACCAGCATCACGTTCATCACACCCACTCCGCCCACCACGAGCGAAATGCTGCCAATGGCACCCAGCAGCAAGGTGTACATCCGCATTTGGCTTTCCATCTGCTTGATCAGTTCCTCCGGGCTGGAGATGCGAACACCCGGGAAGCCAGCTTGCCGGGAAAGATGGACCTGGATGTCTGCTGCAGCTTTGTCGTTGGAGATGCCACCGCTGACCCGTGCATTGACCAGCGATATTTCACTGCCGGGAAGGCGAAGTGCGGACGTGATGTGCACCATGATGGCGGTGTTCGGATCGAACCGCCTCAGTGCCGCCTGAGAGGCCTTTGCCAAAGTCCCGGCAACCGTGAACACGTGATCACCCATGCGAATTTGTTGCCCCGTCGGCGGCAATCCACTGTGTTCGGTGATCTGTGATGCCAGTTGGGCCCCCACAACGACAAATTTGCTGTTGCTGTCGAGGTCTGACAGCGCGCGGCCTTCGGCAATCATGAGCTTGTTCATGGCGAAAAAGGACGCGGTCACACCCATCAGGCTGGCTTGGGTCAGTGACTTGCCCATGTGGAACACATCACCACCACCGCCTTGCGTGTAAGGTGACACATCTGCAACGGCGGGCACAGCAGTGGGCAGGCCCATGACAATGTTCAGGTTCAGTCCGCGTGCGGTGGATGCTGCTCTGGCGTCGTCGTCTGGTAGAAAATCTTTCTCCAGTGTCAACACGTCGGTGCCCAACTCTTTGAACTGGCGCAAGGCTTCTTGTTGGGCCATGCTGCCGATGGAGACCATTGCAATCACCGAGCCGATGCCGATGACGATGCCGATCAGGGCCAGCGCAGTGCGTTGTTTGGCTGATGCCAGACTGCGAAAAGCCTCATTGAGGTTGGCTTGAAAGATCATTCGTGCAGTTCTCCGTCGCGCATAACGGCCTGGCGGCGGCATTGCCGTGCGACATGACTGTCGTGGGTGATGATCGCGATGGTGATGTGCTGATCCGAGTTGAGCTGAAGAAACAGGTCCATGATGTCCTGTCCGACGCGAGCGTCCAGCGCGCCGGTGGGCTCGTCAGCCAGGATGAGTTGGGGGCTGCCCGCCAGTGCCCGCGCAATGGCCACGCGCTGTTGCTGTCCACCTGACAGTTCGCTGGGCTTGTGGTGGCTCCGGCCATCCATGCCGACCAGTTTCAGGGTGCGCATGCCACGCTCGAGCATGAGGGCTTTCGATGCACCTCGGTAAACCATTGGCAGCGTAACATTTTCCAGTGCCGTGAGCTTGGGCAGCAGGTGATACTGTTGGAACACAAAGCCAATGCTGCGGTTACGGATGTTGGACAGTTCATCATCGCTGTCATAGGCGACTGGTTTGCCCTGAATGGTGTAGTGGCCGGCAGTGGGACGATCCAGCAGCCCCAGGATGTTCATCAGTGTCGATTTGCCGCAACCGGAGGGCCCTGAAATCGAAAGCAAGTCTCCACTGGCAACGTCCAGTGACACACCTTTGAGCACTTCCACTTCGGAAGGGCCGATCTTGTAAGACTTTCGAATGCCCTGGAGTGACAACATACTGGCCTCAAGGACGAACAGACGGCGCAGAAAGAGGGGGTGCGTCAACGCTGCGCCGCCCCAGCACAACGACATCGCCCGCCTGCAAGCCTTGAACCACTTCGATACCGTCGACCAGTGTCTGTCCGGTGACAACGGGCATCTGGCGTGCAGCCCCTGTGGACGCTTCGTGTTTGAAGACCCAGTTTTGGCCGCCGCTCGTGATCACGGCCCCCATCGGCACAATCAGTGCCGATGGGTTGTGCCGGGTTTGTACATCCATTTGGGCGGACATGCCCACCCACACGTGCTCACGCTGAGCTGCAGTGAGTGACTGAATGGCAGCCTGGACGATGAAGGTGGGTACGGTACGGGATTCCAGATCGGTTGGCTGTGGTGACACGTTCCTGACTTCGCCGATCAACTCGATACCAGGAAAAGCATCGCCTTTGACGGTCACACGCTGTCCGGGACGAAGTTTGGTCACATCCACCTCGTCAACCCGTGCCATCACTTGCAGACCACTGAGGTCACCCAGCGCCAGTATCAATTCACCTTGTCCGAATGATTCGCCTGCGGTGATGGTACGGGTGTGTTTTTCGCTGCCAGGGGTGGCTGGTTTCATCACGATGCCTGCCACGGGTGCCCGGACAACCGATTGGGTCAGTTCGTTTTCAAACTGTTTCAGGCGCGCGCGGTGGTTGTCGAGTTCCATGCGTGCCACCTGCAGTTGTTCTGTGGAGCCTCTCGCCATCACGGATGAGACTTCGTCTTCCGCTGACTGATAGTCCAGTTGCTGGTTGGCAAACTGCTGTTTGACAGCATCCAATTCGTTGGCCGGGATGATGCCTTTGTTAAACAACCTTTCGGCTTCTTCAAGAGTTTTTTTCTGTGCGTCCATTGCCAGTTTGGAACGAATGACCGAGCGTCTGGCACGGGTGATGTCCGGACTCTGATCCCATTGGAGAAGTTGGCGCACGTTTTCTTCGGCGCGGATGACGGCAGACCGGGTTTCACGCAATCTGACTTGGACTTCGCTGGTGTCCAAGGTGAGCAACACATCTCCAGCCTGAACGGTATCGCCGTAGCGGACGTTGACTTGGCTCAACCGACCTGCCAACGGGCTCGATACATTGACTGTTTGCAGCGGCAACAGGCGCCCCGTCAGACTCAGGTATGTGGTGAGCGGCCTGGGTGCCACGGTGTGCATTGGGTTGTTCAGGGCAGCGGGTTCGGCAGATTGATGACTGATGATGGCGCTGGGGCTCAATTCCGCCATGTACCGATAAATGGCGGTCAAACCGATGACCGTGACTGCGCCAAAAACCAAGGCAAGTCGTCGAACGGTTCGGATCTTCGCGAGCGCATCTGACAACTTGGTGTTACTGGATTCAATGGCCCGGAACGCATCCTGCAGTTCGCGGTGCTTGTTGTTGAGCGCTTCTGCGTTGAGGCGTTCAGCTTCCTGCAGTTGTCTGAGCTCGGTGATATCGTTGAACACAGCGATCACACCGACGTTTTCCTCGGTACCTTCCTCGCTGCCTCGCAAAAATGAAGTGGTCAGCGACAGGACAACAGTGCGCCCATCTTTTGTAAATGGCACCACACGTTGCTGTGCGACAGACTGGTTGTAAATCGCATCCAGGATGGCCTGATTGAACGCATCGTTGTGTTCCAGTGACAGGAACGCCTCTGCGAAGGTGATGTCAACCCCGGCAAGGATGTTCACGCCCAGAATGCGTTCTGCCGCCTCATTGCAAGTCACCACCTGGCCATCTTTGCCAATGACGATCACCCCGTCTTGCATGTCAGTCAACACGCGGCTCGCAAATAAATCTTTTTCTGCCATGTAGGGTGATCGGAAAGTAATGCAGGTACGTTCAGGGCTGTACGGCAGCGTTGGCTGGAGGATTCAATGTGCCACCAGTGTGATTTGCCAATTGTTGAGCACGATACCTAAAACGGCCTCGAGTGTGGTGATCGCGTCGAGGTAGGCAATGGTGGCGTTCAGCGCGCTGTTTTGCGCGTTGGCCAATTCGTTCCTGAAGCTGACCAATTGGAAATTGCTGGAGCGACCGGCTTTGAACTTCTCTGTTTCGACTTCGAACTTTCGCTGAGCCAACGCGAGCGCGCGCTGGGAAAGATCAATCTGTCGCCAGCTCATCTCTGACTGCCGCAAAGCGTTGCGCACTTCAAGCACCAGGTTTTCCTGTTCTTGCACGAAACGGATCTTTGCTTTGTCTCTTTCGACCTCTGCCGCCACCACCGCTTGATCCAAGCGAAGGTCGTTAAAGGGCACGTTCAGACGGACCCCCAAGCTCCATGTGTCTGGATTGACCAGTGAGTTGGCACCTTTGACGGCTGTACGGCTTTGACCAAAAGAGGCGACCAGCGACAAATCAGGGAGGCGCTGGTTGCGTGCGAGCGCCAGGCGGGTGTCGGTCAGTGTGACATTGAGTTCCGTTGTCAGAAAATCAGGTCGATTGCCACGCGCAGTTGCCAGGGCTTCTTCGAGTTCGTATGTTGACCGTGTCGCCGAGAGCGAATCATCGGGTACCAGCGGTGTGCCCTCGTCAAGGCCCATGAGTTTGAGCAGGCTGAGCCTGGCCGCATCAGCATCATTTTCGGCAGCCAGCAGGCTGAACTCCTGATTGGCCAGGTCAGACTCCGACTGGATCAGATCGATTTCCGCCATCCTGCCCGCCTGAATCAAGGTCCGGTTGATGCTCAGCAGTTCGCGGGCCCGTGTCAGAGATTGCCGGTTGATGTCCAGAGAGCGGAGTGCTCGCACATACTGTCTGTAGCTTCGGGCGACATCGACAAGCGTGTTGGTCAGCGTTGACTGGAGTGCCCAGACATGGATTTGTTCTGTCATGCGCGCCAGGCGAACCGATGCAGTGGCGGCATCATGGCCTGCGCCCTTCAACAAGGGTTGCACGACACCCAGTGTCCAGCCTTGTTGACGGCCATCAATTCCATTTTGGCCTGAGTTGAACGTCTGCCCTGCGGAGAGACTGAAACGTGTGCCGATGGTCGAATCTTGCTCGACCGAGGTCGTCAGAGATGCAGCGCTTTTGATTGTCGTGGGGTCACCTGTCGCGCCCTGGGAGCGAGTGAGGCTGGGCCCAACGCTGAGTCGAGGCGTGAATTTGCTTTCGGCGACCCTGAGGTCGAAGCGTTGTGCAATGCGTTCTAGATAGGCTGACTGGATGGTTTTGTTGTGTTTCAGGGCCAGTGCAATGCAGTCGGAGAGTGAAAACTTGCTGTGCGCTGAGGACGGCGGATGAGCAGATGGCTGAGCAACCGAAGTGGTTGCGGTGAGCAGCATCCAGACTGCCAGACTAGCTGACCATGGCCGGCGCTTGGGCTTTAACGCGATGTGCCTAAGTTGAACCAATGGTTTGTTCACGGTTGGGTGATAACAGGTCTGGACGCAGCTTGACCGATAGCTTACATTGACGTGCGCCCAAGCTGGTGGCGTTGTCATTGATTCGTGTTTTAACAGGAGTGCCCCATGTTGATTCGAAAAATTGGTTTTGCGGCTCTATCCATCGCATTGATAACTGGTTCAGGTGTTGCGCTCGCCAGCGAGAAGGAGTGGAAGAACACGCCTCAAAACTGGTCGTGGGGCGCTGAGCCACAGTGCAAGTTGAAGGTGACTCAAGTGTCCCAACCGAACGAAAGCCAGCCAATCCATGTGACGGTGGTCAACGTCAGTCAGGTGCGCCTTCAGTATTCTCTGCAGGTCAGGGTCGTACGGGCTGGGAAAGAGGTTTTCAAGGACACCATCATGGTGGATAACGCCAATCCTGGGGAGAGCTCCATGCGGCCCACGTCTCAGCGTTTGCAGGGAACTTTGGCCGGTGCGTCCGTGCGCCTGAGTTTGCAATCCTGCTCGCTGCGGAGTTGAACCGACTGTGCAGATGCATTGGCGTTAGTTTGATGTCTGTTTTGCATGGTTTTTCTTTTTTTCAAGGAGCAAGGTAATGATTTCACTGGAAAAAAATGGTTTTACCAAGGTTTTTTTGGGAACTCTCTGTGTGTTGGCGTGTTCACTTGCACACGCCAACACGGCTGTCTGCAAGGGCCGTGGTTTCATTGATTCGGTGTACCAGAATGGGCTGGGCGGCACCGATTACGAGTACATGGTGATCGTTCGCAACCAGACCTCAACGCCCATGAAATTGCAGCTGGCCTTCAGGGGATTTCCCAACACGGTCACGTTGTTCAGCCCTACTTTGCCTGGCATCACGCTGAGCGCACATGGCAGTCAGACCATCAGGTTTGGTAAGGGCACCAACGGCAACATCAGCATGGGCACAGTGGCCGTGCTTTATGACGGTGAAGTGGCTGCCGGGCGTCCAGCCGTGGTCATGTCACAGTGCACGTCCGGTTGATCCGGGTCTCGACTCGGACCGCCGGGATGTGAGCAAAGGTGTAAAAAGCACAATCGCCAGGTGAGAGCCGAAAGCTCTCACGGCACCAGTTGTGGTCTGCCCGTCAGGTAGCCCTGACACAGTTGGAAGCCGATGGATCGGCAGAAAGCGGCCTCTGCCTCGGTTTCGACGCCTTCGGCCAACGGAATCGAGCCGATGGACAGCACCAGGCGAACCAGTTGGCTGATCATCTGCTGCTTGTTGGTCGAGGCCTTGTCAATGTCCCGGATCAGCGCCATGTCGAACTTGACCACGTGGGGCGTGACTTCTGCCATTTCATTGAGCCGCGATTGGCCTGCGCCGAAATCGTCGTAAGCAAACTGAATGCCCATGTCGGTCAGGCGCTTGGCCATGACCTTCATCTTGTCTATTTCGGCAACCGCTGTTTCGTGAACTTCGAGCACCAGGGACATATTGGGTGCAATGGTCTGTATGTGGCGCAGCGAGGCGTACAGCCCTTCGGTGAACATTTCCAGCGGGTGGGTGTTCATGAAGAGTTTGACGGGTGTTTGCATGGCAGCGGCAGCTTTGGCAGCGGCCAGCCTGAAAGCCGTTGAAAGCTCCACTTCCTTGCCCAGCATGGCGGCCATTTCCAGCAACCGGATGGGCGCTTGTGGCAGTGCAGGGTGTTTGCCCCGGCCCAGTACCTCGTAAGCCCGCAATTCGCGGGTGTTGAAGTCGACAATAGGTTGCAGCGCAACGGTCACCAGGTTGAGTTTGAGCATGTCCAGGAACTCGCGCTCCTGCAGGGCAAAGTGCTCGGGCAACGCGGCGTTGCGGTCGAACATGACGGTACGGTTGACGGTGTCGTCATCATCGGGCAACAGGCTGTGCTGAGCCTCGGTCGTGCTTTTCAGCCGAAACTCGGTCGTGCCGAAGTGGAGGATGTCACCATCCTTCAGGACCGCACTGCCATGCTGAGGCAAGCGGTTGCGGTTGACAAAACTGCCGTTTGTGCTGCCCAGGTCGGTGACCTTCAGCCCGTCGATGCCATCGCGCTCCAGACAGGCATGCAGCCTGGAAATGTCTTTGGCGGCAACGGGCAGTTCGCATGAGGGCTCCCGGCCCACTCGAAAGGGCAATTTCTCGATGGCAATCATCAAGCCTGTGCCGCCGGCTGCCGCGCCTTCCAGAAACCAAGTGGTGTGCATGCTGTTGACCATTCCTCTTGACGGGAGATTATCAGGCACGCGACGAGGTGTCGCAATAACATCAGCTTGCAGAGGGTTCGTGGCTGCACAGTGGATGCGTCGGGCATGGCATTCAGGCCGGCGAGCCGGCCTGCGTGCGCGTTGGAATTACAGTAGATGTTTTGTCCGTCCAGACGTCATCACCATGAGCACACCCATCCGCATCGCCCCGTCCATCCTGTCAGCCGACTTTGCCCGTCTGGGCGAAGAGGTGCGCGCCATCGAACAAGCGGGGGCCGACCTGGTGCACTTCGACGTGATGGACAACCATTACGTGCCCAATCTCACCATCGGCCCGCTGGTGTGCGAAGCCATCCGCCCGCACGTGAAGATCGGCATCGACGTACACCTCATGGTAGAGCCGGTCGATGCGCTCATTCCGCTGTTTGCCAAGGCGGGTGCCGACATCATCACCTTCCACCCCGAGGCCAGCCGCCACGTCGACCGCACGCTGCAACTCATCCGCGACCACGGCTGCAAGGCCGGTCTGGTGCTCAACCCCGCCACACCCGTGCAGGTGCTGGACCATGTGTGGGACAAGCTCGACATGGTGCTGCTCATGAGCGTCAACCCCGGCTTTGGGGGCCAGGCATTCATCCCGTCCACCCTGGCCAAACTGCGCACCGTGCGTGCCGCCATCGAGGCCCATGTGGCCGCAGGTGGCCAGCCCATCTCGCTGGAGGTGGACGGTGGGGTGAAGGTGAGCAACATTGCCGAGATCGTGCGTGCCGGGGCTGACACCTGTGTGGCGGGCAGCGCCGTGTTCGGCGCGCCCGATGCCGATGGGGGCTATGCCACGGTGATGAATGCGCTCAAAGCCGAGGCTGCCAAGGCCTGAGACCGATCAGGGGTAGGCGATGCAACTGGCAGCCTTTTATTTTGCGGTGGGCCTGAGGCGCTGAATTGACGGGATTGGTTGCTATCGTTGTTGTATCTTGTTTCGCCCTAGAATGGGGTGGTTTCGTGTTTCCTGTTTGTTTTGTTTATTGAAGACTCATCATGACCATCAAAGTAGGCATCAACGGATTTGGCCGCATCGGCCGCATGGTGTTCCGCGCAGCTGTGCAGAATTATTCAGACATCGAAATCGTCGCCATCAACGACCTGCTTGAGCCCGACTACCTCGCCTACATGCTGCAATACGACAGCGTGCACGGCCGCTTCAAGGGTATCGTGTCGGTGTCTGGCCACAGCCTGGTGGTCAATGGCAAAACCATTCGCCTGACTGCCGTCAAGGACCCCGCCGAACTCAAGTGGAACGAAGTCGGTGCCGACGTCATCATCGAAGCCACCGGTCTGTTCCTCACCAAAGAGGCCGGTGAAAAGCACCTGGCCGCCGGGGCCAAAAAAGTCATCTTCTCTGCCCCCAGCAAAGACGACACCCCCATGTTCGTCTATGGCGTCAACCACCAGACCTACGCCGGCCAGGCCATCATCAGCAATGCGTCATGCACCACCAACTGCCTGGCACCGGTGGCCAAGGTGTTGAATGACAAATGGGGCATCAAACGCGGCCTCATGACCACCGTGCACGCGGCCACCGCCACCCAGAAAACCGTCGATGGCCCCAGCAACAAAGACTGGCGCGGTGGCCGTGGCATTCTGGAAAACATCATCCCCAGCAGCACCGGTGCGGCCAAAGCCGTGGGTGTGGTCATTCCTGACCTGAACAAAAAACTCACCGGCATGTCGTTCCGCGTGCCCACCAGCGACGTCAGCGTGGTCGACCTGACCGTTGAACTCAACAGCCCGGCTGCCTACGCCGATATCTGCGCCGAAATGAAGGCCCAGAGCCAGGGCGCGCTCAAAGGCGTGCTCGGCTACACCGAAGACAAAGTGGTGGCCACCGACTTCCGTGGCGAGGTGTGCACCAGTGTGTTCGATGCCGACGCCGGCATTGCGCTGGACACCACCTTCGTCAAAGTGGTGGCCTGGTACGACAACGAATGGGGCTACTCCAACAAGTGCCTGGACATGGCGCGGGTCGTCAGCCAGTAAGCGTTTCTTGATGGCTGTCCCCCGGATACCTGACGTATCTGCCCACAACTGACTCCGCAATCAAGCTTTATCGTATGAAATTCATCCGCTTCTCCGACGTCATAGCCAACGGCAAGGCCACTGGCAAACGCGTGTTCATCCGCGCCGACCTGAACGTGCCGCAAGATGACAACGGCAACATCACCGAAGACACCCGCATCCGCGCCAGCATCCCCGCCGTCAAAATGGCGCTCGATGCCGGTGCCGCCGTGATGGTGACCAGCCACCTGGGCCGCCCCACCGAAGGCGAGTTCAAGCCCGAAGACAGCCTCGCCCCCGTGGCCGCCCGCATGAGCGAACTGCTGGGTGCCCCCGTGCGCCTGGTGGCCGACTGGGTGGACGGCAACTTCACCGTCACGCCCGGCGAAGTCGTCATGCTCGAAAACTGCCGCCTGAACAAAGGCGAAAAGAAAAACAAACCTGAACTGGCCGACAAGCTGGGCAAGCTGTGCGACGTGTTCGTGCACGACGCCTTCGGTACCGCCCACCGGGCCGAAGGCACCACCTACGGGATAGCCGAAACCGCCCCAATAGCCTGCGCAGGCCCCTTGTTGGCCGCAGAGATGGACGCCATCGGCAAAGCGCTGGCCAACCCCAAGCGCCCGCTGGTCGCCATCGTGGCCGGCAGCAAGGTCTCGACCAAACTCACCATCCTGCAAAGCCTGTCGAAAAACGTCGACAACCTCATCGTCGGTGGCGGCATTGCCAACACCTTCATGCTGGCAGCAGGCCTCAAGATCGGCAAAAGCCTCGCAGAGCCCGACCTGGTGGGCGATGCCAAAGCCGTGATCGAAGCCATGAAAGCCCGTGGTGCCGAGGTGCCCATTCCCACCGACGTGGTGTGCGCCAAAGCCTTCAGTGTCGATGCACAAGCCACCGTCAAGGCCGCCGCCGATGTGGCCGATGACGACCTGATCCTCGACATCGGGCCCGACACCGCAGCCAAACTGGCTGCCCAACTCAAGGCTGCAGGCACCATTGTGTGGAACGGCCCGGTGGGCGTGTTCGAGTTTGCAGCGTTCGAACAAGGCACCAGAACAATCGCCCAGGCCATTGCCGACAGCGAAGGCTTCAGCATCGCCGGCGGTGGTGACACCCTGGCGGCCATTGCCAAGTACGGCATCGAGAAAAACGTGGGCTACATCAGCACAGGCGGCGGCGCCTTCCTGGAGGTGCTGGAGGGCAAGACCCTGCCTGCGTTCGAGGTGCTGGCACGGCGCGCGGGTTGAGAGGCCAATATGGCAACCCTTGGGGTACCTTGGCGCGGACGTATGACCACAGCACCAGGCGGGTGCAACAGGAGCGAGGATTGATGCAGCGCAGGTTGATGCTCAAACTGGGTGGCGTGCTGGCCACGTTGGTCACGTCGGGTGTGGTGACGCAGGCGGAGGCTTTGGCAGCCGTGGCGCGCACGGGCTTTGACAGCAAGACGCTCGACGGTGCACTGGCTGCTTTGGGCAGTCGGCCTGCTGCCAGCGATCAGGTGCTGCTCAATACTCTGGAAGTGTCTGAAGACGGTGCTGCGACCCCCGTCGGCGTCCTCAGCAAGTTGCCCGACACCACTGAAATCCACGTGCTGGTCGAGAAGAACCCGACGCCTTTGGCTGTCAGCTTCCATATTCCGGCGGGAACGGTGCCCGAGGTGAACTTCAGGCTGAAGATGGCTGAAAGCAGTCGGGTCATGGCGGTGGTCAGGGCTCAGGGCAAGCTCTATGCTCTCAGCCGCCAGACGGCCGTGGTGATGGGCAGTTGTGGTGGTTGAGGTTGACCCCTGTTCAACCGTGGCGAAATCAGGAACGACATGAGTGATCCGATCAAAATCCGCGCGGTACACGCCGCCGATGTGACAACCGTGCGTGTGCTCATGCCGCACCCCATGGAATCGGGCAACCGCAAAGATGCGTCGGGCGTGCTCAGGCCGGCGCACTTCATCACCGACGTGCGCATCACCTGCGACAACGTGACCGTCCTCGAGGCTGCATTTGGCCCTGCGGTGTCGAAAGACCCCAACCTGTCGTTCAAGTTTCGGGGTGGTCGGTCCGGCTCGGTGATCCGGGTGGTGTGGAGCGACAACAAAGGCGCCACGCAGCGAGCGGAAGCTGTTGTGGCGGCCTGACCCGTCGCCTGCCTGGCGACTTGGCGCAGTTTCAACCGATGGGCACTTGATGCGCCCCGGGTTGTGTGTACGATGCTTGCCATGCAGCAGTGGCGAATGGGCGACCACCTGATCTGCCAACTGAAAGTGCAATCCGAATGCTGGCTTGGATACTGGTCGGGCTACTGGCGATCTATGGCGCTGTGGAGACGGTGCGGCGGCTGCGGCTTGCCGCCCAGCTGGCGGCAGCCCAGGCCCAGCTGACAGAGGCAGCCATGCGCGATGAGCTCACTGCTTTGCTCAACCCCGCAGCGTTTCAGGCACAGGTTGACCACAAGGCGCAGCGTGTGAAGCAAAGCGGTGGTTCGTTTTGTGTGCTCTATGTGGGGCTGGACAACTTCGAGCGGCTGAACGACGGCTTTGGTGAATCCGTGGGCGATGCCCTGTTGCTGGAGGCTGCGCGGCGGATTGCCACGGCCAAGGGCATCGAGATGGAGGCCTGCCGCATGTTCGGCAGCGAATACGCGCTGCTGGTCAGCGGTGGCGATGCCTTGGGCACGGGCATGGCCAAAAGCATCCTGGCCAAGTTGGCTGAACCGTTTGATACCCAGGGCCTCAACACGCGGTTGAGTGGCTCGGTCGGCATTGCCGTGTACCCTGAGCACGGTGCCCCCGAGAAGATCGTGGGCCACGCTGCGGTGGCCATGCGCAGCGTCAAAGCCGGCGGTGGCAACGATTTCTGTGTGTACGACCCTCAGATGGGGATGGAAATACGGGAGCAGGTCAAACTGGTCAACGACCTGCGCGCAGCCATTGCGCAGCACCAGTTGCAGCTGTATTTCCAGCCCAAGATCGATGCCGCCACCTTGCAGGTCACGGCAGCAGAAGCCTTGCTGCGCTGGCATCACCCCCAACGTGGTTTTGTGAGCCCGGTGGTTTTCATTCCGCTGGCTGAGCGCCATGGATTGATCGGTGACATCGGTCGCTGGGTCATTGACGAGGCGTGTCGGCATGCCGGCAAGTGGCGCGAAAAAGGGCTGCGCATGCGCGTTGCAGTCAACATATCGGGCTACCAGATGCGGGAGGACGATCTGGTGGACCGCATTGAAGCAGCGTTGGCCCGCAACCGCTTGCAGCCAGGCCGTTTCACCTGCGAAATCACCGAGTCGGTGGCCATGGAAGACACCAAGGTGACCCGGCAGACTTTCGAGCGCATGCGCCGCGCGGGTTTGCACGTGTCGATTGACGATTTCGGAACCGGCTATTCCAGCCTCGCGGCCTTGCGCAAATTGCCCGCTGCCGAAATGAAGGTGGACCGGGCCTTCGTGTGTGACCTGGAGGACAGCGAAGATGCGCGGATCATCGTCAGCTCGATCCTGCACATGGCCAAAGCGCTCAACTTGCGTGTGGTGGCCGAGGGCGTGGAAACGGCCGGGCAGTGTGATCTGCTGGTCAAAATGGGCTGCAACGAGTTGCAGGGTTACCTGTTTTCCAAGCCGGTGCCCGGTGACGAAATCCAGCGCCTGGCCATCGAAGGTCTGGGTTTTGGCGGCGCGGGCTTCAGCGACTCGCTGTTCCAGCCCACCAATCTGGCGAAGCTGTGACGAAGCCCGACAAAGCTGCGCCGCTGCCAGCCCCCAGTTCGCCTGACTTGCCCACCGATGCGGGCAGCATCCTGGCGTTGGCTGCGCGCTCCATGTTCGACCTGTTTGCCAATGCCAGCGAAGGCATGCTGCTGGTGGACCGTGACGCCCGCGTGGTTTGGATCAATGACCAGTACCGCCGCTACCTGCCCGCGCTGGGGTTTGCGCGAGAGGAAGATTTTGTGGGGCACCCGGTGTCGGCCGTGGTGCAAAACACCCTGATGCACCAGGTGCTGCAAACGGGCAAGCCCATCCTGATCGATCTGCTGAGCAACCGGGCGGGCACGTTTGTGGTCAGCCGCATTCCGTTGCGTGACGGTACGGGGTCGGTCATCGGGGCATTGGGCATCGTTTTGTTCGAACAGCCGCAGGCCAACCTGCAACCGTTGATTGCCAAATTCTCCGATCTGCAGCGCGAACTCGAAGAAGCCAAAAAAGAATTGGCCAAAAACCGTCATAGTGCTTCAGGTAAAAGGGTTACGCGCTATACTTTTGCAAGTTTTGTGGGGCGCAGTGATGCTGCCCTGGAAGTCAAGCGGCAGGCGCGCCGCGCCGCGCACACCAGCAGCCCGGTGCTGTTGCTGGGCGAAACCGGGACGGGCAAGGAACTGCTGGCGCACGCCATCCATGCCGCATCGCCAAGGGCGCAGGGGCCGTTCGTGGGCGTGAACATTGCTGCTGTGCCCGACACCTTGCTGGAGGCCGAGTTTTTTGGTGTGGCCGCCGGTGCCTACACCGGGGCAGACCGCAAGGGGCGCGATGGCAAGTTCAAGCTGGCCGATGGCGGAACGCTGTTTCTCGATGAAATCGGCGACATGCCGCTGGGTTTGCAAGCCAAATTGCTGCGTGCGTTACAGGAAGGCGAGATCGAGCCGTTGGGCTCCAACCGCCTGGTGCCGTTCGACGCGCGCGTGGTGGCCGCCACGTCGTGTGACCTGTTGGCGCTGGTGCGCGAGGGCCGGTTTCGCGAAGACCTGTATTACCGCCTGAATGTGTTGCCCATTCGCGTGCCACCTTTGCGCGAGCGCCGGGAAGACATCGCCGCGCTGCTGGACATGCTGGGAGAGGACATGTTGCACCGTGATGGCGTGCACCCACCGGAACTGGAGCCGCAGGCGCTTGCGCTGCTGGGGGCGCAGACGTGGCGCGGCAACATCCGTGAATTGCGCAACGTGCTCGAACAGGTCACTTTGCGCTGTGACACCGAGCGCGTGACCGCTGCCCAGGTCGAACAGGTGTTGCTGGACTCTGGCGTGGCCGACGTGCGCCCCGCGCCAAAGGTGTTGGCCACCACCCTTGCCGATGCCGCCACCCGCCCGTTGGCGCAGCAGGTGGCCGAGCTCGAGCAGCGGGCCCTGGCCGCCGCCTTGCAGGCAACTGGCGGCAACAAGCTGGCCGCTGCGCGTCGCCTGGGCGTGTCACGTGCCAAGTTGTATGCCATGCTCGGAAACCCTGTCTGAGAATCAGTCGATTGTCTGATTTTCAGACAATCTGGTTGTCTGAGTTTCAGACAATTTTGCTTGACTGCGCATGGTCTGAGGCCGAAAAATTCAATGAAATCAACAGATTGTCAGTTCTGCGAAAGCCTGGCACGAAGTCTGCGTTACAGGGTCACCTAACCAGGAGACACCTCACATGCAACGCCGCCCACTCTTTCAACTGACTGCCCTTGCTGCCTTGGCCACCGCCGCCGGTGCGTTCACCCTGCCTGCACTGGCGCAAGGCAAAGACATCAAAATTGCGCACATCTACAGCAAGACGGGCCCGCTGGAGGCCTATGGCAAGCAGACCCAGACCGGGTTGATGATGGGCCTGGCCTATGCCACCAATGGCACCATGGAAGTCAATGGCCGCAAGATCGTCGTCATCGAGAAAGACGACCAGGGAAAGCCCGACCAGGGCAAGAGCCTGCTGGCCGCCGCATACGGCGACGACAAGGTGGACCTGGCCGTCGGCCCCACCGCTTCCCCCGTGGCGCTGGCCATGCTGCCGGTGGCTGAGGAGTACAAAAAGATTTTGTTGGTCGAGCCCGCCGTCGCCGACAGCATCACTGGTGACAAGTGGAACAAGTACATCTTCCGCACCGGCCGCAACAGCAGCCAGGACGCCATTGCCAACGCCGTGGCGTTGGACAAAGAAGGGGTGAGCATCGTCACCATGGCGCAGGACTCCGCCTTCGGCAAGGACGGCGTCAAGGCCTTCCGCGAAGCCCTGAAGAAAGCCAAGCTGGTGCACGAAGAGTACCTTCCGCCCGCCACCACCGACTTCACCGCCGGTGGCCAGCGCATGATCGACAAGCTCAAGGGCTTGCCGGGCCGCAAGATCATTTTCATCATCTGGGCGGGCGGCAACCCGTTCAAGATTGCCGACATGGACCTCAAGCGCCACGGCATCGAAATTGCCACGGGCGGCAACATCCTGCCCGCCATGGTGGCGTACAAGCAGTTCCCCGGCATGGAAGGCGCGGCGTACTACTACTTCGGCATGCCCAAAAACCCGGTCAACGAAGCGCTGGTGGCCCAGCACTACAAAGAGTTCAAGAGCCCGCCCGACTTCTTCACGGCCGGTGGGTTCAGCGCGGCCATGGCCATCGTCACCGCCCTGAAGGCCACCAAGGGCGACACCAACACCAACACCCTCATCAAGACGATGGAGGGCATGAGCTTCGACACACCCAAGGGCAAGATGGCTTTCCGCAAGGAAGACCACCAGGCCATGCAGAGCATGTACCACTTCAAGATAAAGATCGACCCTGCGTTTGCCTGGGGCGTGCCCGAGCTGGTGCGCGAGATCAAGCCTGAAGACATGAACGTGCCCATCCGCAATACCCGGTAATTTTTGCCGCCAACTCAATCCGGGTATGGGTGGGTAGCTTCTGTTTTTCAGGCAGCCCACCCATCCCGGCACCGTTCAGCAACGCCTTTCACCGGCCGGTTTCCGGCCAGATCCATGCTTCAAACCCAAGACCTCACGATCCGCTTCGGCGGACACGTGGCGGTGAATGCTGTCTCGTGCGCGTTTGCGCCCGGCACGCTGACCGCCATCGTCGGCCCGAATGGTGCGGGCAAGACCACGTACTTCAACCTGATATCGGGTCAGTTGCGTGCGTCGGCCGGGCGCGTCAGCCTGAACGGCCAGGACCTGTCAGACATGCCGGCGTCGGCGCGCACCCGTGCCGGTCTGGGCCGGGCGTTCCAGCTGACCAACCTGTTCCCCAACCTCAGCGTACTGGAAAACGTGCGGCTGGCGGTGCAGGCGGCCAGTGAGGGGCCACACCGGCGGGGGTTGAACCTGTGGAGCATCTGGAGCGACCACGCCGCACTGACCGAGCGTGCCCACGCCATTCTGGTGTCGGTGTCCATGGCCGCGCAGCAGGAGGCGCTGGTGGCCAGCTTGCCGCACGGCGACCAGCGCAAGCTGGAGGTGGCGTTGCTGATGGCGCTGGACCCTCAGGTGTACATGTTCGACGAACCCACCGCCGGCATGAGCCATGACGAGGCACCGGTCATCCTGAACCTCATCCGCCAGCTCAAGGCCGACAAGAGCAAGACCATTCTGCTGGTGGAGCACAAGATGGACGTGGTGCGCGAGCTGGCCGACCGCATCATCGTGCTGCACAACGGCACGCTGGTGGCCGACGGTGACCCGGCCACCGTGATTGCCTCGCCGGTCGTGCAGGAAGCCTACCTGGGCGTGAGCGCCCCGGCTCAGACCACCACACCGTCCGGCGGGGTGACAGCATGAGCAGCTACCACAGCAAAACCGGGCTGTTTGCCCCCCAGCCAGCCAAGGTGGCGCAAGTGGCGCATTCGCACCCGGTGCCCCTGCCGCCTGACGTGCCGGTGGACGCATTGCTGCGCCTGGAAGGCGTGCACACGCACATCGGGGCGTACCACATCCTGCATGGCGTGGACCTGGTGGTGCCGCGCGGGCAGCTCACCATGCTGCTGGGCCGCAACGGTGCGGGCAAGACCACCACGTTGCGCACCATCATGGGCCTGTGGCAGGCGTCGCAGGGCAGGGTGGTGTTCAACGGGCAGGACATCACGCGTGAGCACACGCCGGACATTGCCGGCCGCAACATCGCCTACGTGCCCGAAAACATGGGCATTTTTGCCGATCTCACCGTCAGGGAAAACATGCTGCTGGCCGCTCGCCAGGCCAAGCGGGCGAACCAGATGGACGAAGCCCGGTTGCAGTGGATCTTCAAGCTCTTCCCGGCGGTGGAGAAGTTCTGGCTGCACCCGGCCGGCAAGCTGTCGGGCGGGCAGAAGCAGATGCTGGCGGTGTCCCGCGCCATCGTCGAGCCGCGTGACCTGCTCATCTTCGACGAACCCAGCAAGGGCTTGGCCCCCGTGATGATCAACAACATGATCGACGCGTTCCAGCAACTCAAACACAGCGGCACCACCATTTTGCTGGTGGAGCAGAACATCAACTTTGCCAAGCGGCTGGGTGACACCGTGGCCGTGATGGACGATGGCCGCGTGGTGCATGCAGGCAGCATGCAGGCGCTGGCGCAGGACGAGGCATTGCAGCGGTCGCTGCTGGGGTTGGCACTGTGATGAATTCGATCGACATCAAACCATTGCTGCTGGTGCCCGTTCTGGCGCTGGCCATGCTGCCCTTTGTGGGGTCACCGTCCACGTGGGTCACGCTCACCGTGGCCGGGTTGGCCATGGGCATGATCATCTTCATCATCGCGTCGGGCCTGACGCTGGTGTTCGGGCTGATGGACGTGCTGAACTTTGGCCACGGCCTGTTCATCGCGCTGGGCGCGTTCGTGGCCACCAGTGTGCTGGGGGCCATGGGCGACTGGACCGGCTCCAGCGAGCTGTGGCGCAACCTGGTGGCGGTGTTGCCTGCCATGCTGGTGGCCATGGCCGTGGCGGCGGCGGTGGGCGTGGCGTTTGAACGCTTCATTGTGCGGCCCGTGTACGGCCAGCACCTGAAGCAGATTCTGATCACCATGGGCGGGATGATCATCGGTGAAGAGCTCATCAAGGTCATCTGGGGCCCGCTGCAAATTCCGCTGCCGCTGCCGGAAGGCATGCGCGGGGCGCTGTACCTGGGCGATGCCGCTGTGGAAAAGTACCGCCTCATTGCCGTGGTGGTGGGGCTGGCGGTGTTTGCCGCGCAGATCTGGGTGCTCAGCCGCACCAAGATCGGGCTGCTGATCCGCGCCGGTGTGCAGGACCGCGAGATGGTCGAGTCGCTGGGCTACCGCATCCACCGCCTGTTTGTGGGCGTGTTCGTGGTGGGCAGTGCACTGGCCGGCCTGGGGGGCGTGATGTGGGGCCTGTACCAGCAGAACGTGGTGCCGCAGATGGGGCACCAGGTCAACGTGCTGATCTTCATCGTGATCATCATCGGCGGGCTGGGCTCGACCGGCGGTGCACTGATCGGCGCGCTGCTGGTGGGCCTGATGGCCAATTACACCGGCTTCCTGGCACCCAAGGTGGCGCTGTTTTCCAACATTGCGCTGATGGTGGCCATCCTGCTGTGGCGGCCGCAAGGCGTGTACCCCGTGGCGAACCGATGAGTCCGAACATGAACACACTGAAACGACTCATTTCCAACGACATGCCCCGCAGCCGCGTGCTGGGCGTGATGCTGCTGGCGCTGCTGCTAGCTCTGGCGTTCGCGCCGTTTCTGGTGCCGGGTGTCAAGGCGCTGAACGTGGCGGCCAAGGTGCTGATTTTTGTGGTGCTGGTGGCCAGTTTCGACCTGTTGCTGGGCTACACAGGCATCGTCAGCTTTGCCCACACCATGTTCTTCGGCATCGGGGCCTACGGCGTGGCGATTGCCACCACGCGGCTCGGACCGACGTGGGAGGCCATGGCGGTCGGCGTTGGTGGTGCGCTGGCCTTGAGCCTGGTGCTGTCGCTGGCGGTGGGCCTGTTTTCGCTGCGGGTCAGGGCCATTTTCTTCGCCATGATCACGCTGGCGGTCGCCACGGCGTTCATGACGCTGGCCTCGCAGCTATCCGACATCACCGGTGGCGAAGACGGCCTGAGTTTCAAGCTGCCGGCGGTGCTGTCGCCCAGCCACGAGTTTTCAGAAGAACCCTTCCTGGGCGTGATGCTCGACGGCCGGCTGCTGACCTACTACCTGCTGTTCGCGACCGCGCTGCTGCTGGTGCTGGCGCTGCTGCGCATCGTCAACTCTCCCTTCGGGCGGGTGTTGCAGGCCATCCGCGAGAACGAGTTCCGCGCCGAAGCCATCGGCTACCGCGTGGTGGTGTACCGCACCACGTCCAGCGTGCTGTCGGCCCTGTTCGCCTGCATGGCGGGGGTGATGCTGGCGCTCTGGCTGCGCTACAACGGGCCGGACACCTCGCTGAGCTTCGAAATCATGATGGACGTGCTGCTCATCGTCGTCATCGGGGGCATGGGCACCATCTATGGCTCGGCCATCGGGGCGGTGCTGTTCCTGGTCGCGCAAAGCTACCTGCAAGACCTGTTGCGGTTCGGCAGCCAGGCTGCGGCTGACATTCCGCTGCTGTCAGCCCTGTTGTCGCCCGACCGCTGGCTGCTGTGGCTGGGTGTGCTGTTCGTGCTGTCGGTCTACCACTTTCCCACCGGTGTGGTGGGGCGGTTGCGGGCTGCGGCGGCGCGTCGTTGATGTGTGGTGTGTGCTGACTTTTTTAAACAGGAGACAAGTATGAGAAACCAAATGAAGACGATGGGTTTGACAGTTGTGGCTGCAGCCGCGCTGGCGGCGTGTGGCGGTGGCGGCGATGACGTCAACCAGAAACCTGCCTATCTGGGCACGGTGGCGGAGGCGACGTACGACGGCAACAGCAACGATTTGCTCACTGCCGGGTTGGGTGCCACCGGCCTGGCCGCCGCAGTTGTGCCAGCCGATGCCGATCCGCTGCGCCCCACGGTGGTCGAACTGCGCCGCAGGGCCATCCACACCAACTACCGCGCCATCGTGGACACGACGGCCGCAGGTGGCTTCGGCAGCCTGTATGGCCCCACGGTGGCAGAGGCGGGCACACAGTTTGGCACCGACGGCAAGATTGCCGGTACCGAGTATCTGGCGTATGCGGACGATGGCACGGGCCGCCAGAACGTGACCCTGATGGTGCAGGTGCCCAGCACGTTCAATGCCGCCAGCCCGTGCATCGTGACCGCCACGTCCTCCGGTTCGCGCGGCGTGTATGGTGGCATTTCCACCGGCGAATGGGGCCTGAAGCGCGGTTGTGCCGTGGCCTATTCCGACAAAGGCACCGGTGGTGCGCCGCATGACCTGATGGCAGACACGGTCCCCCTGATCGGTGGCGACCGGGCTACCGCCGCCAGTGCCGGGCGCAACGCCCATTTCAACGCCGGGTTGACCGAGGCAGAGCGCATCGCCTTCAACGCGGCCAGCCCCAACCGGTTTGCCTTCAAGCATGCCCATTCGGGCCAGAACCCCGAGAAAGATTGGGGCCGTTCCACGCTGCGGGCGGTGGAGTTTGCGTTTTACGTCATCAACCAGCGTCATGGTGCTTTGGATGGTGCAGGCAACCGCCTGGCCACGATCAAGCCGTCCAACACGGTGGTCATCGCCTCAGGTCTGTCCAACGGTGGGGGCGCCGCCATTGCTGCTGCGGAGCAGGACACCACAGGGCTGATCGATGGCGTGGCCGTGTCCGAACCACAAGTGAATCTGCCGGCTTCCGCTGCCAACCTGACCGTGCGCCGGGGTGGCCAGCCGGTGTCGGCACACAGCAAGTCGTTGTACGACTACACCAGCCATGCCAACCTGTACCAGGCATGTGCCTCGCTGGCACCTTCGCTCGCAGGTGCACCGTTTTCGGCTGGCTTCAACGCAGGCTTTGCCGGGGCAGCGCTGCCCATTGCGCCCAACCGTTGCAACAGCTTGCGAGCGGCCGGTCTGTTGCAAGGCACCACGACCGCCGAGCTGGCGGAAGATGCCTTGCGCAAGATGCTGGCCTACGGTTGGGAGGCCGAGTCCAACCCCCTTCATCCCTCGCATGCGGGTTTTGAGGTGGCACCCGCCATCACCACCACCTATGCCAATGCCTACGCCCGTGCCAGCGTGAAGGACAACCTGTGTGGTTTCAGCTATGCCAACACCGCCGCCACGGGCGCAGTAGCGCCGGTGGTCCCTGCCGCGCTGGCCGTGATGGCCGCAACGGGCAACGGTGTGCCCACTTCTGCCGGTATCAACCTGGTCAACAACAACGGTAGCCTCGGGGCAGCGCGTGACTTCCTGTCGTTCAATGCGGCGGGCGTGGCTGATTGGAACCTGAGTGGAGCACTGTGCCTGCGCAACCTGATGACCGGGACTGATGCCGTGTCGCAGCGCCTGCAGGCGGGCGTGAACGAAGTGAGGCTGACAGGCAACCTGCGTGGCAAACCCTCGATCATCGTCCACGGTCGGGCCGATGCCTTGCTGCCACCCAACCACACCTCGCGCCCCTACACGGCGTTGAACCGCCAGGTGGAGGGCTCGGCCAGCAAGCTGAGCTACATTGAAGTGACGAACGCCCAGCACTTCGACGGCTTCATTGGCTTGCCTGCCGTTCTGGGTGGCTATGACAGCCGTTACATCCCGCTGCATGTGTACCTGAACCGCTCGCTCGATGCCATGCTGGCCCACCTGCGCAGTGGCACCGCATTGCCGCCCAGCCAGGTGGTGCGCACGGTGCCGCGTGGTGGTACGGCGGGTGCGGCACCCGCCATCACAACGGCCAACGTACCTGCATGGGCAGCCTCTCCGACTTCAGCGGATGCCATCGCTGTCTCGGCTGGCAGCATTGCCATTCCCGAGTAAGCACCTGAACCCTTCCACCTGACCTGGGCTTTTGCCATGCAAGTCGAATCACGTTACCTCCGCTGCGCCGGGCGCGAGCTCCATTTCATGGATTGGGGGGCGCCTGATGCGCCGGTGGTGGTGGCCTGGCATGGCCTGGCCCGCACCGGGCGTGACATGGATGAACTGGCCCGCCACCTGGTGGGCCAGGGCTTGCGCGTCATTTGCCCCGACACGGTGGGCAGGGGTATGAGCCAATGGAGCGCCGACCCGGCCAATGAGTACTGTCTGGCGTTCTACGCCCGTCAGGCCCGGGACCTGCTCGACCAGTTGGGCTTCCAGCAGGTGCATTGGGTGGGCACGTCGATGGGCGGGGCCATCGGCACCGTCTGCGCCGGTGGGCTGGTGGAGTCTTCACTGAAGGGCCGTGTGCGCAGCCTGGTGCTGAACGACAACGCACCAGAGCTGGCGCAGGCGGCCATCGAGCGCATCAAGGCCTATGCCGGGCAACCGCCTGCTTTTGACACGGTGCTGGAGCTGGAAGCGTTTTTCAGGCAGGTGTACAAGCCCTACGGTTGGCTGAGCGACCGGCAGTGGCGGGAGCTGACCGAAACATCGGTGCGGCGCTTGCCCGATGGCCGTGTGACCCCGCACTACGACCCGGCCATGGTGCAGCAGTTTGTGAACCACCCCGACGACTACGTGCTGTGGGCGCACTACGATGCCGTCACCTGCCCGGTGCTGTGCCTGCGGGGGTCGGAGTCAGACCTGGTGTTGCCGCAGACCGTTGCCGAGATGCACACCCGTGGGCCGGGTGCGCGCGGGCAGCTCACCGTCATCGAGGTGCCCGGCTGTGGGCATGCACCCGCGTTGAATGTCGAGAGCCACTTCAACTGGGTGACCCGCTTCATCCAGGCTGCCGAAGCGGATTGACCCGCTGGATTGATGCCAAAACGCCCTCCACCGCTTGATGGATTTGATGTGTGTGCTATTGAATTAAATATATAGCAAACAAATAAATGCCATCAAGCGCTGGAGCGGTTTTTTATTTCAAGCAGAGTTTGCCAGGTGTCATTGGCGTGCCCCCAGTGCCAGCGCAGCCTGCTTGCTGGCGGCCAGCGCGGCTGCGTCAGGGGCGGTGCGGGTGGGCCAGCCTGACAGGTGCTGTTCGGCAAGGGTGGTGAGGGCGCGCACCCAGCCGAGGTCGTCGTTCAGGCAGGGGATGTAGTGGAACTCGGCACCGCCCGCGTGCAGGAAGGCCTCGCGCGCTTCCATGTTGATTTCCTCCAGCGTTTCCAGGCAGTCGCTGGTGAAGCCGGGGCACATCACGTCAACCCGCCGGGTACCCGCTTTGCCCAGTGCAATGAGCGTGGGTTCGGTGTAGGGCTCCAGCCACTTGGCCTTGCCGAAGCGTGACTGGAAGGTCACCGTGTACTGCTGGCGCGACAGGCACAGGTGCTCGGCCAGCAGGCGACCGGTTTTGTGGCATTCGCAGTGGTAAGGGTCGCCCAGGTGCAGGGTGCGTTCGGGCACACCGTGGAATGACATGACCAGGTGGTCGGGTTGGCCATGGGCTTGCCAGTGGCGCCGCACCGTGGCGGCCAGGGCGCCGATGTAGCCGGGGTCGTCGTGGTAACGGTTCACAAAGCGCAACTCGGGCACGTTGCGTGTGCGCTGCGCCCAGTGGTAGATGGCATCGAACAGCGCTGCCGTGGTGGTGCCGCTGTACTGCGGGTAGGCGGGCAGTACCAGCACGCGGGTGAAGCCTTCAGCCTTGAGCTGGTCAAGCACCTGTGCCACGCCGGGGTTGCCATAGGTCATGGCGACGCGCACGTCCACCTGGTGCCCCTGTTCGCCCAGGAAACCTTTGAGCAGGGCGGCCTGCTTGCGTGTCCAGACCATCAGCGGCGAGCCTTCGGGTGTCCACACGCTGGCGTACTTGGCGGCCGATTTGGCCGGGCGGGTGCGCAGGATGATGCCGTGCAGGATGAGCATCCAGACCGGTTTGGGAATTTCCACCACCCGGCTGTCGCCCAGAAACTGCGCCAGGTAGCGGCGCAGGGCGGGTGCGGTGGGTTCGTCGGGCGTGCCCAGGTTGCAGTACAGCACGGCTGTGCGTGGTGGCTGACCGTGGGAATAGGGGGGTTCGGTTGAAAAGGCCATGCGGTATTCTCACGCACCTATGCTCGACACCGCCAAGATACGCGCCATAACCTTTGACCTGGATGACACGCTGTGGCCCATCTGGCCCACCATCGAGCGTGCCGAGAAGGTTCTGACCGACTGGTTGTGTGCCCAGGCCCCGATGACGGCGGCCCTGTTTGCCAACGCGCATGCGCGGCACGACATCCGCCAGCAGGTGCTGCAGCAGCTTCCCGACATCGCCCACGACCTGAGCGCCGTCCGCCGCGAAGCCATTCGCCTGACACTCACCCGCGCCGGCGAAGACCCGTCGCTGGCCGAACCCGCGTTCGAGGTGTTTTTTGCAGAGCGCAACCGGGTGACCCTGTTTGACGATGTGCTGCCCGCACTGAATTGGTTAGCCCGCCGGTATCCGCTGGTGGCCATTTCCAATGGCAATGCCGACCTGGAACGGGTGGGCCTGGCTGCCTGGTTCAAAGGAGGCATCAGTGCGTCTCGGTTTGGCGTGGCCAAACCGCATGCCAGTATTTTTCAGGCAGGGGCCGACCTGGCGGGTGTGGCGGTACAGGAGGTGCTACACGTGGGGGACGATGCCCACCACGACGTGATCGGCGCACTCGACGCAGGCATGCAAGCCGTGTGGGTGAACCGCGCCGAGCACCCGTGGACCGACACCAGCCACCAACCGCACGACAGCATTACCGAACTGGGGGAGCTGTGCGACCTCCTCTCTGGCACCCACTGACATGAACGACTGCTCACTGACCATTTACGGCATTGTTGCCTCCCGTACCATCCGCCCGCTGTGGGCGGCAGAGGAGCTGGGGCTGCCTTACACGCACGAGGCCGTCTCTTACCTGAACGGTGGGGCGCGTACCCCGGCCATGCTGGCCCTCAACCCGAATGGCCATGTCCCCATCCTGAAAGACGACCGGCCCGAGGGTCAGGTGATCGTCTGGGAAAGCATGGCCTGTGCGCTGTACCTGGCCCGCGTGCATGGGCGCGCGGACGGGCACGACATCAGCCCGGCCAACGCGCTGGAAGAGGCGGAGGCCCTGCGCTGGTCGTTCTGGTCGGTCACGGAAATCGAAAAGGATGCCCTGACGGTGCTCATGCACCGCCTGGCCATGCCGGCTGAACAGCGCAAACCTGAGCTGGCAGATGCCGCCGAAAAGCGGCTGGCCGTGCCGTTTGCCGTGCTGGAGCAGCACTTGGCGGCGTGTCAGGCCAGGGGCTGGTCGTGGCTGGCGGCCGACCGGTTCACCGTGGCTGATGTGTGCACCTGTTCGGTGGCGGCTTGGGCCATGCCGGCGAAGCAGTTGATGTCTGCCTTCCCCCTGACCCTGCAGTGGATACAGCTCTGCCAGGCACGCCCGGCTTTTGTTGGGCTGCGTGCCAGGGGCAAAGCCGGGGGCTGAGCGGCTGGCAGTCAGGCGGCCAGTGCAATGGCCTCCAGCGCACTGCGCAACCGCGGCGGAATGGGCACCGGTTGGTTGGTGGCGGTGTTCACGAACACATGCACCATCGAGCCCACGGCGGCCGGAGCGGCATCACCCGGCTTGAACAGCGCGACCTGGTAGGTCACAGACGAATTGCCCACCTTGTTGGTGGCCACGCCCACCTCCAGGTTGCCGGGGTAGGCCACAGGGGCCAGGTAGTCGCACTCGGAGTGCACGATGAACCCCACCACGTCGCCCTGGTGAATGTCGAGCCCACCTCGTTCGACCAGGTAGGCGTTGATGACGCTGTCGAAGTAGTGGTAGTACACCGCGTTGTTGACGTGACCGTAAATGTCGTTGTCGGTCCAACGGGTGCTGACGGTGCCGATGTGCGGGAATGCCGGGCGTTGCGGGTAGGTCTTGCGCATGCGGGGTCTCGGTGCAGGGTGGTCGGTGGTTGGGGTCACCAGGCTGCCTGGTAGATGGCCCGGGCATCGGCCTCGGTGACCGGGCGCGGGTTGTTCTTCAGCAGGCGCTGCTGGCCCATGGCCGCTGCGGCCAGTGCATCGATGGCGTCAGCCCCGATGCCGCAGTCGCGCAGGCGCAGCGGCAGGCGGGTGCGCTCGGTCAGGCTGGCCATGTGGTCGATGAACGCGGTGCAGCGCGCCTCGACGGAGCCTGCCTGCCCAGGCATCACCACTTCAGCCAGTTCAGCGTACAGCGGTGCACAGGCCTCGCGGTTGAACCGCATGACATGCGGCAACACCAGCGCGTTGCTCACGCCGTGGGCTATGTGGTAGATGCCACCCAAGGGGTAGGCCAGGGCGTGCACGGCAGCGACGGGGGCGTTTTCAAACGCTTGGCCTGCCAGCATGGCACCCAGCAGCATGGCTTCGCGTGCCGCCAGGTCGGATCCGTCGTCAAAGGCAGGCAGCAGGTTGGCTGACAGCAGGTGCAGGGCCTGGCGCGCCAGCGTGTCAGACATCGGGTTCTTGCGGTGCACACTGGTGTACGCCTCGATGGCATGCACCATCGCATCCACGCCCGTCGCCGCAGTGACGGCGGGCGGCAGGCCCAGCGTCAGCCGGGCATCCAGCAGCACCAGATCGGCCAGCAGGGCCTGGTTCACGATGCCGGCCTTGGTGCTCTCGCCGGTGGTGACGATGGCAATGCTGGTCACCTCCGACCCTGTACCCGCTGTGGTGGGCACCATCACCAGCGGCAACCGCTGGGCGCGCACGCTTTCGACGCCGTACAGGTCAGACAGTTTCAGCGGGTTGCCGGGCACGGCCAGGCATGCGACGATCTTGGCCACGTCCAGGCTGCTGCCGCCACCCATGCCGATCACCACATCCACACCTGTCTGTGCGGCCTGCGACACAGCGGTCAGCACGACCGCCTCGCTGGGGTCGGGCAGCACACCGGTGAACTCGGTCAGTTCAAAGCCGGCTTCCGCCAGCGATTGGCGTGCTCTCTGCAGCACGCCGCTGCCTGCCAAAAAGGCATCGGTCACGATCAGCGCCCTGACGGCAGCCCCGTTTTTGCCAGCCATTGGGCGGGCAAGCTCACCCAGGCGGTGCGAGCCGCCTGCTTCAACGACGACCCTCCGGGGGGTCTGGAAAGTAAAGTTGGCCATGCAGCGCGTGTCTCCTCTGTCGGTTGTTGGCTGGCATGGTAAGACATCACACTCGGCAAGCCTGTCGCCTGCGCGAGTTCGGTTGGGTTGCTTAAAAAACAGGCACTCCAGCCTGCATCCAAGCTGGGCGTGGCCTGCCGTTTGGGCTCCCCACAGAATCCAATGCTTATCCACAGGTTTGTGCCGGTTGGGCTGGGATAACTTCAGCGGGAGTGTCCAACTTGAAAGTCAAGGGGTTACCGCATGGGGGCGTCAGGCCGTGATGTACAGGCAAGAAAAAAGCCCCACACCATTTCCAGTGAGGGGCTTCGATCTGGAACAGGCAGGATTGCGGATGTACGTGCTGCCCATGTCAAAGCCTTGCAAAGTACCGGAATCGACCACCTGACCGTCCATGGCCTGCGCCGGTCTTTTTCGTTGATGGGCGAGGCAGCAGGGGCTCCAGCCGGGGCAATTGCTCAGGTGATGGGGCACAAGCCAAGCGCCATCGCTGAAGGCTACAGACCCCGCAGTGTGGATGCCCTGCGCCCGCTTTTGGAACGGACTGAAGCCTTCATTCTGGAGCAAGCAGGTGTGACTTTTGAGCGCAAGGTTGATCCGGGCAAGCTGGCGCTGGTGGCTGGATAGCTACTTCAAGATTTCAATAACGATTGACGTTAATAACGACGGACGGTAGCATCACGCATGATTGTCACTTTCCATTGCAAAGACACGGAAAGCCTATTTGCAGGCAAGCGTGTGGCGAGGTTCGTCCAGTTCGAAAGCGTTGCCATGCGCAAGCTGCAACAGATTCACGCTGCCACTGCGTTGGATTTTTTGCGGGTGCCGCCTGGCAACCGGCTGGAAGCATTGGCCGGTGACAGGCTTGGACAGCACAGCATTCGCATCAACGACCAATGGCGGGTGTGTTTTGTGTGGCGCGACGGGCATGCGCATGACGTTGAAATTGTGGATTACCACTGAAAGGGCCAATACCATGAAACGAGAAGTACCACTGGCTCACCCCGGCACCATCCTGCTGGAAGACTGGCTCAAGCCCATGGGGATCAGTCAGTATGCATTGGCAAAAGGCATCAGCGTGCCACCACGCCGCATCAATGAAATCGTGAAAGGACTGCGCGGCATCACGGTGGACACTGCGTTGCGTTTGGGTGCGTTCTTTGGAACCGATGCCCAAAGCTGGGTGAACTTGCAAACCCACTACGACACTGAACAGGCACGAGAAACGATGGCTGAGGTATTGAGCCGCATTTCTCGGCATCAAGCCGCCGAAGCCTGACGGGTTCCCACCAGCCAGGGTGGTCGACCGAGCCGCAAGGCATGAGCTTGAGCGTACTCAAATGAAGGATTGTGACAGGGCTATACCAGATGTCCCCGCGGTGCAAGAAATGCTGCGGACACAGGCGCTGCCACAAATGCCAAGCACAACCCGCATCTGAGGGCGGGGTGTATGACGGTCTCAGGAGATGACTCTGTTTGTGCTTCTGGAAGGCGTTCTAATGCAGCCGAATCGCAGTCAACGCCAATTGATTGGGCAGTCCACGGGAAAAAACAAAAGCCCCGCACCGTTTCCAGCGAGGTGCTTGTGTTTGGTAGGACGTGCAGGATTCGAACCTGCGACCAACGGATTAAAAGTCCGCTGCTCTACCAACTGAGCTAACGTCCCAAAACTCTGTACCGCAGTCTGTAAACAGTACTTTGTTTGATGTGCTACTTAAATAAACGTAGCAAAGAATCTTTGCCTGCAATGGTGCCGGAGACATGAATCGAACACGCGACCTTCTCATTACGAACTCAACACCAATAGCTGTGGGTAGCTGAGTTTCGCTGTCTTCACTCTAGACACACGAGATTGTAACGCTTCAGATTGATGCTGATGATGCCGATTTGTGGCGGCAACTGTGACATAGCTGTGACACGGGAGCCGCCCTCAGGACCACCCAGGCGGCCTCTCTGGCAGACTTCAAGTGATCTGCTGACGGCTGGAGGTGATGAGCATGGCACAACGCAAACCAATCAGGCGTTCCACACACAGAGATTTGTCTTCAAGACAATGGGCTTGGGAGTTTCTCCGATTCAATGTTGAGTACCGCAGGGCTTATGCCGAATGGGAACATCTTCCAGATGCCGTGCGCAATTTGTCAGTTTCGGATGGCATTCCCTTACATGCCTGTCCACCGGGTACGCCCATGTCGTACTTCGACGTGGTTCCGGCTGCGCTGGACAACGAAACAGTCGGTGAGTGGCTGTCTCGAACAAGCGATGAACGCAAGAAAGGTTGGAGGCTCGGACCATCTTCCAGACTCAAGCCACCAAAAGAATTTCTGATTTCGGAGTGGGTTGATCCCTTGTTGTCCCCCTTACCCAAGGAAAAAGAGCACATCTGGGATCAGTTCGATATGGAGTCAGTTGGTGGTTTGGTCAACGAAAAACACATGCCTAAGTTTGCGTCGGTGTTTCTTCGTCCACTGACAGATGTTCATGAACTTGCACTCATCGTTGATGTTCGTAGCCCGTTGGCTATTCTTGAAAGGCAGTTTAAGGACGCCGTTATCGCTTATCGGTCTAATCTCAATAATAGAAAAATGGGAGATGCGCCCCATTTTTATAAAGCAAAAAAATATATTAACAACGCAGGTATATATGAAGAATATGTCAGGATTCTTCAGCGACTTGCCGATGGAGAAAATGAGAATGATATTCGCTACACTGAAAGTAAAGATTCGCCGCGATTGGAGTACGGAACGCCTTATCCCGAGAAAGTGAAAAAGCAGATACCAGTTGCTATTCAGCTTAGAAATGAGGGGTATAAGGAAATTGCGTACACAGATGAATTGATGGTGGGGTGACGCCTCCGCAATAAGCAGGGAAAAACTCCTAGCTACACCTTTTCCCTTAGAGAAATCGTAGTCAAAACCTACGATTCACGGTGTTGAGCAATGGTGCTCATCACTGGTAACTCTAAGGAGAAAATTGTGGCAATAACGTCATCTCAAGTCTCGCCTCGGATTCGTCCAGCGGCGTTGAAAGATTTCTTCAACTCGCGGCGACCTGTCAAACAGTTCGTGCTTGACGGTCGTTCCAGCGTCTCGACCAAATCAGGCACATCAGACCCGCCATCCACGGCTGCACCTCAACAAATTTGGTTTCGTGTGAGTCAGCTTGCCGATAAGCACAAGGAGTTCACAGAGAACGCGATACGTGCCCAGATTTTTGCTGCCAAACCGCGTCCCGGTGCCACGACAAAGAGCGGTGAATCCTGGATCGAGGGAAACGGCTTGGCACCAGCAATCCGGAAATGCGGACGCAGTGTCTTGATCAATGAGCCAATGTATACAAGGTGGCTTGAAACTGGTTCCTGCATCGAAGGGGCCAAAAATGAAAGTTAAGAGGCCCAAACGCTTACCGGCCACTGTCTTCAACGGCCTCAATCCAGACCTTCCCAAGAATCTGAAATCCATTCACTCGGTGGTCGATGAAAAAGGTCACAACACCGGGCATCTGCTGGTGATGGCAGCAGACCGTTATGGGAATGACGTTGCAGTCACTCTTGAGGTCAAAGAACTGGCTCTTGGCCGTTGTGACGCATTGGCTCACTTTGCGGTCAAAGCCGGATTCACAGAATATCTTTCGCCAAAAGGGCTGAGGACATTGGCTACACATCTGTTGGCGTATGAAGGCCAGCCAGCCTATGTTGCCCGTCGTTCGGGCTACCACTGCTTGACGATCAAAGGTCAACGCTATGGCTTTCTCGTTTTGAATGAGGTGGTCTATCCGCTTGGTGAGATGCCGCCAGTGGTTGTAGCTGTCGTCATTGAATCTGGTGCATCGTTGGAGCCCAGCGGTGCTCTGGCCGATTGGGATGCTGCCATCGGAGTTCACCTCTCCGCGAATCCCTACATGTTGATTTCAGTGCTTGCAGCATTGGCGTCCGCACTGGTGCGCGCGTTTGGCTTGAATGCCCCCATCTTGGCAATCGTTGCTCCCAGCAGCGTTGGAAAGACCACCATTCAGCAAGTGGGCCGGAGCATTCGAGAGCGGGCTGACAAGATTGATGATGCATCTGGCACGGTCAATGGCCTGCGCATCATGATGGAACTCAATCCTGATGCGCCGGTTTTCTTGCAGGACGTGCACAAGTTAGACGACCTGTCGGGTGTGATGGGCTTGCTTTTTTTGGCCGCCAATGGAGGCCAACGTCTGACCAGCACAGCGAACCAGAAACTGCAAGCCGGTGCAGAACTGGCATGCGGTTTAAGCCTGTCCATGGAAATGTCGTTCATGGAGTTGGTGGGCAACACCAGGATCACGTTGCCAGAGGGCTTCTCGGCTCGGTGCTTTGAAATGGTGTTGCAAGGGCCGCACGGTGCATTCCACAAGCTGCCCAAGGGTGTGAGCGCCCATGACTTCGCCAACCAGCTCAAGCGTGCCTGCGGTGAGCACCATGGTGCTGTGTGGGCGGCATGGATTCCCGCCATTGCAAAAAATGCCGAAAAACTCCGTGAATGGTTGCCCGAGACCATCCGTGAAGAAGAGGCCACATTGTTGGAAGGGCAACACGTCAAAGACCGCGTGACCATGCGTCTTGTCAGTGGACTGGCTGTGTGGTCGGCGGTGGGCAAGCTGGCCATCAATCTCAAGGTCTTGAAGCTGAAGCATGCTGACGTTGAAAACGCCCTGCGGCTGGTCTTCCTTGAGCACCTTGGCCGCCAAGCACACCGCACAACGCCTATCGGTGAAAAGGTCATCACCACGGTTCGGGACTTCATCGACCGCAATGCCAACCGCTTTCCGGCACTCGCTCTGTTCGGTCGCAACGACCAGAACAACGTGCCCGGTTACACCAAAGGCACAGGCCGTGAACTTGTCTATTTGTTCTTGCTGGGCGAACTGGAGAAGCTTTTGGGTGAGAAGTTTGGGCTGGCAATGGCCTTGCAAAAGCTGGACGAAGCTGGCTTCTTGGTCAAAAACGGAGAAGGCATGCAAGTGCAAATGCGCCTGAGCAATGGACTTCGGAAGCGGTTCTATGGCATCCGTTCTTCAATTCGCTTTGATGGTGATGCCGAAATCATTGAAATGGAGGCCAAGTGACCGGGTGGCATCTGTCACGTTGTCACGTCCAATTTTGAACTTACGAGCACAAGATCCTATTTCATTGCGTGCTGCGTGTTCTCTTGATTTGGCCGCAGCGCGTAATACACAACATTCCATCAATACTCTCTCTTTGGATGAAAAAATGAAACGTTCTAAGAAACCACTCCCTATCCCGCCTCATTTGAAAGATAAATCCATCTTTGATTACATTCCTTCGGTTACAGCGAAAAAAGCGACTGCTGCTGTTAGTGGAGTAGAGCGTGTGAATCAACATGCATCGCCGAGTTCGGCGGATATTGTGTTGCAGCAATCTCCGATCCAGCAAGCAACGCGCTTTCCGCTGTTTACGAAGGCCAGCAAGCCAGACGCTGAATGGCGTCCATTCATGTCATCTCTGATTGACACAGTTGCATTGGTCATCGATTTGCGTCATAAGCCCCTGAAGAAACTGGCGGAAAACAATGCTTTGGTAAAGCAGAAGGGCAACTTCGAGCTTCAAGTTTTGTCCACTGTGAGCAAGAAGATCAAGGCTCGTGTGATGAGCCGCGAGAACCGCGACAAGCTGTACATCGAAGCGTCTGTGTCCAAGTATTTGACGGGTCAAAATATCGTTGGCCGGGAAGAACTGCTCGACCAGTGCATTGCGTTGATCGACGATGTGCTGCCGAAAATGGGCTTGGTGCCCACACCGGCTGAGCGTGCTGCCATCAACGCAGGCAATTTCGAGATGAAGCGAATTGACTTTGCCATGCACTGCGACTGTGGGACACCGGATCGTGCAGTTGCTCTGATGACTGCGTTGCGCAGCTTGATGTTCGCCAAGGCCAAGAACGCCAGCGCCTACGGCATTGAGACTGTGTATGTGAACCAGCACAGCCCCTACTGGACCCTGCGTTGCTACCGCAAAGACTTGGAAATCTTGAAGTCCAGTCGCGCTCTTCCTCTCAACGTCTACGGGCGTGACTATTTGATGGGCAAAGTCCAAAACTGCGTGCGGTTGGAGTTGGTGCTGCGCGCCCGTGAGTTGGCTCGTCTTGGCCTCAATGACCCGTCTGCTTGGTCTGTTGACGATGCGCACAAGCGGATGCAAAAGTGGATCAATCGCCTCACCGATGTGGAAGGCGTATGCCCCTCTGTTGACCGCATCAAAGACTTGCCAGCGGGCATGCAAACCAAGTTGCTTGGCTGGCTGGCAGGGGACTTGGCGACTTTTGCGCGTTCGCCCTCGACTGAGAGGCTTGCCCACAAAAAAATTCTTGCTGTCACCGGAATCAACATCCGTGGCGAGCCCAGTGTCGAGCGGCAGCGCAGTGCAACGCTTTGCATCCGCGATGTGTTCCAGCAAGGCATCGGCTTCAAAGACCACGGCCACAAGTGGGAACGGCTGCTGAAGGGCGCTGAGCCTGCGGTTAGCACCGTAATCCGGTCGAACAGCAAAGCTGGTGATGCCGCAGGTTCACAGCGCCATGCGCGGTTGTGATCGCTGGCTTTAAGCGCGTTTTTCTGTGGCGGTGGTCCAGAGTGCTTCAGACACGCAAAAACGCTGCCAAAAGCCGTTCTGGTGGCTGGAAATGGCATCGGCACCGAGCAACTTGAGTGATGTTCGGTGCCGATGCATCAGCCGACGATAACTGTGCAAAAACACAGTGCTGTAACGGCGACTTGTAACCGCATGGACGCATTTCGGGCAGTAGGCGAGGGCGCTTACCGATACCAATCTGCTGTGGTGAAAAGAAATCGCTGCTGACGGGCACTGTCACATACCCCGGTGGCATCAATCTACTGTTTGCCGCCAGCCAGTTCCCGAAGGATTTCATCGGTCCGCTGTTCATGTGTCAGGTCTGACTGCACAGCTTGCCTGACTTGAGGAGATGCAACCGGCGTCTGGGCCACAGGTGGGACTGACTGGATGAACGCCAGCACATCTTTCACCGCCTGCTCACGAGCCGCCCGGTTTTCAGCAACAGTGAAACCACGGGTGTTGCAGGCTGCGAACTCTCGGTTCCATTCGCCAAAGCCCTGAATCGGTTGGCCGGTTTTGTAGTTGCGTGCTTCACCAAGACCACCGCCTTTCACATCGGTCAGGAATACCTCAATAGAGCAGTTCTTTGCCGTGACCCCTTGCGGAAAGTAGGTGCGCTGCGTGCTGCCATCGAAGTTGTGATGGGCATCAGGGTAAATCTGCCACCGGATGTTGGCCCCGCCACGGTTCAACTCTGTGTAGTACGCCACACATGCATCGGCTGGTGTTCCATCGTCAGCAGCACCCAGCAGCGCCAGCATGGGGGCTGGCTTGGAACTGCCTCTGTCAAACCGGAATCTGGTGTTGCAGTTGCCTTGGTACAGCGCGACATGACCCGCAAATCTCAAGTCGCCGGTGATGACGGATTTGCGAACCATGCCCCACTGCGTCTCAAACGCTGCGGTACCGCCCCGTGAGCCACCCATGTGGAAGATGCGGTTGGCATCAGTTTGCGGATGAGTGGCCAGCAGCTTGAGGGCATTCAATGCATCGGCCACATTGGCTGACACATCAACCTGACCTTGGTGGTTGGTGGTGCTGTCAATGCCACGGGGCTTGAAGCTGTCCGGAATGAACACCGCCACACCCGCCGCGTTCAGCGACTTGGCCCAAACGTCGTAGAGCTTCGGTGTCACACCACCGCTGTCATGGCTGATGACCACAGCAGGCAACTTGCCCCCTACCCTTGACGGCATCAGCAAATCACCATAAACCGTGACCGTCTTCGTGTTGTCCAGGTTCTTTCGTACAAACTGCCAGCGGTCAGGCGGCGTGATGCTCTGGTACTCGATCTTTCCGGTTTGACCACCAGCAAGGGTGTCCAGTGGCGCGGCGATCAGCGTCGAATGAACAACTGCCATGCAGACCAGCAGGTGCCAAGCGGACTTCATTGCTTGCCCCCAGCCAGTTCACGCAAGATTTCCTCGGTACGCTGTTCGTGAGTCATGTCTGAAGGTAAAGCGGGCCGATTAGGCGGAACAGACTGACTTGTTTGAACTCCCGGTTGATTGAATGTTTGTGCTGACCGCAAGGCATTCCAGTCCCGAGCAACTTCATCCACATCAGCCATCCAGTTTTGGATGTTGCTGAAAGTAACGACCATCCGGTCGTTTGCGGGATCGGTGTTCCAACCAATCCGCTGGCCGCCCCAGCCACTGGCCCACGCCGTGTTGGGGACCGCCGGGTTTTCAGTCCAAGTGAAGTAGCCATAGCCGCCAAATGCCTTGCCAAACTTGCGCGAGGCGGGGCTGCCGGAGTTTCTGATCTGAGTCGAAAGGGCCTTTCGCACAAAGTCACCAAAGCAGCCTTGTTCCTTGCTGCTGCGTTTGACCCAAACGGCAAACCGCATCCAATCGTCCAGCCGCATGCGAAGGCCGCTGTCTGCCAATCCGTTTTGTTGACGATCTTGCACGTAGAAGCCCGAATGCGCTGCACCCATTGGGTTCAATACCCGTTCCTGAATCCATTGATTCCAAACGGTGTTGGTGGCCCGGCTCACCATGACACCCAGCACCGTGGGATCGGTGCTTTTGTATGAGAACAACTCGCCCGGTTTGTAATCCGAGAACACGCCGCGCTGAGCCTTGGCCACGCGGTCTTCCGAAACCAAATTGACCAGATTCAAGTCGCCACGGCTCCATTCCTTGAACTGCTCAGGCGTCCAGACCGAACTGTCCGGGTTGGGATCGGCTGAACCCGATGCCATGCGCAACAGATCATAGACAGTGGCTGCACCCAAGGCTTTGCCAGCCAGCTCAGGCATCCAGTCACTGGCTCGGGTGTCCAGTTTCAGCTTGCCCGCGCAGATGGCCTGACCAACTGCCATCGCGGTGACCGTCTTACCCATGGAGTAACCAAAGTACACCGACTCCAAATCCGCCGGGGCTTTGGTTTCCGAGTACACCACCACATCACTATCCATCAACGCAAACGCTTTGGCGGGTCGATTGGCAACCAAATACCGGGCACGGTCAATCACCTGTTGCTCTGATGGGGTGGCCGCACGTTGACGCAACGCCACTTTCGTTGGACTGGGCTGGGTGGTATACCACCACGGTTTGCCTTTCTTGACCAGTAACCAGCTATCTGGCGCTGATGCTGCACCATCAACATAAGGGTTACTGCTTTGGGCCACAGCCAGGGCAGCACAACCGATCAAAACCACTCCCACCGATACAACTTTGAAGGCAGAAGTTTTCATTTCTGGCCCCCAGCCAACTCCCGAAGGATTTCTTCAGTGCGTTGTTCATGGGTCATGTCTGATGGTGCCACGGGTCTCGCAGTCGAAGTGGCCAAAACAGCAGACCCGGACTGATGCAAGTGCTTGTCAAAGAACGCTGTCCACAGATCGAAGCCATTGCCCGGTTTTTGATTCCGACTGCCTGCCGTGACACCGTATTTCATACAAGCTTTACGGTGTTCAGCGAATCCCTCTGTGCTGGCCGGGTAGGACTTGCCGGTCTTGTCATCGGTGATCGTGCCCTTGTCTGGGTCAACCAAGTTCGCACATTCACGCGGGTTCTGAGGCTGCCCGAAGTATTGCAGTGCATACCAACTGTCGAAGTGGTGGTACTCATTGGGCATGGCAATCAACTCACCAACGCCGCCACGAGACTTGAACCAAGGCAGCCACTTCTGGCACTTCTCCAACGTGGTTTCGTCATCCAGCGTGCCGTTGACCAGCAGCATGGGCTTGTTCAGGAAACGGTCACGGCTGTTGCGTTCACCACAGCCCATGTACATCGCCGCATACGCATCCAGCGGCTGACCGACATGGCCCAATGCGGATGCCACCAAATCGGTGATCAAGCCTTCGCGGTTCAATTCGCGTCCCACTGCGGCACCCATGGACTCACCCAAGTGTCCGATCTTGTAGCCCTTGAAGCGCGGATCGTCACGGACCCACTTGGCAACCGCCATCACATCAAGCGCCATGTTCAGTGCGTTTGCACCTTTGCCCAATGATGCGGAGGTGTAGCCGTACTGTGCTCGGGTAATGTCACGGGGCAACCAGTGGTTGATGGCGACACCGTAGTAGCCCTGCTTGGCCAGGTGGTCGATGTACCACCGCTGCTGAAGAGACATGCCTTCGCTGCCGTGGCTCACGATCACGACGGCCTTCTTGTTCTGGCCCTCTGGCGCAATCACGTAGGCTGGAATCGTCAAGGGCTTGCAATTCCAACTGGCTTGACGGTACCAGCCGTTGCACACGGCACTGGTCACTTCCACTTTCGTCAGTCCGTTCGTTGGAAACTCGCCTTCAGCGTGCGCAACGGCACAGGCAAACGTCATGGTCAAAGTGGCGATCAACGCCCGTTTTGTTTTCTCTCCCATTTGGGTTCTCCTTGGTTTTTGCAGAGTTAACTCGACGAAGAATTCTGCACCACAATGCAGCATTAACTCCGTCGCTATAGACACCTCATTGACGCATCTTTGCGTCAATGAAGTCAGAGGCAGGCACCACCACAACCAAAGCCAAAGCGGCGTCGGAAAGACACCCGCTGGCGGTGGCGTTTGGTGCGTACCTGAAGGCCGCTCGGATCAAGGCCAACAAGAGCCAGATGGAACTGGCCTTCGACGCGTCAATTGACCGAACCTATGTGTCGTTGTTGGAGCGTGGGCTGGCCAACCCCACGCTGCTCTTGCTCATGTCGTTGGCCAAACCACTTGGCATGCCAGCATCGGAGCTGATCGCTGGGTTCGAGGCGCACTTGGCCAACGAGAACATTCGCAAGCCCGTTATCAAACGCCGTAAGAACGAGGCCAGTTTGGAAGCCAGTTCTGATCGTCCAAAGGGCTCTCGACGGTCGCCACTTCGGTGAGGGTTTCGCGCTGGTTATGCGTACTGGTTCTGTGTTGGCTTTGTGCTGGTTGAATGAGCAGTTATCCAGCCAAAACCGTGACACGCAGACCATCGGAAATGCCAGCGTCAACCACGACACCATGCAAGACCATTGGCGGCGCGTTTAAGCGGCTCTGAAGCCGGTTTCTGGCCGTTCTGGCGGTATCGCTTCCACTGGCATTTCTGCTGGCGCTGTTGACCATTGCATCGGTCACAGCGGCAAACACTCGGCAGTCATCCAGACTCAATGACTCTTGATTGCCACTGACCACCACCAATACAGCGTTGAACGGATAGTGATGCTGGGCCAACACGTCACCACACTGTTTGACCACCGCATCCACATCAAGACCGTTGAACACCGAACACACAGGCGGCGCATCGCCAATGGCGCTCAATACATTGCACATGTCGGTCAAGTCGATCTGAAGCAAGGCACTTTCTTCCAATGCAGCCAGAAGGTCATGTTGAACTGGGTGGCTGTGAGTGCCATGTCCATCACCCGGTAGACAGGCTGACACCGGGGCCAGCACCAATCCACCGAGTGCACGTAGTACCTGCCGCCGTACAGGATCGGTGGTCATCGCAGCCTCACGCGTACGGCAGCTAGGAGCTTGATTTCCTCAGCTGGCCATTCGACGGCCTCATAGAGCCACGTCACCGGCTTGGCTTTACCTTTGCAATCGGTGCCAACCAAGTTGCACTTGGGCAGCCGTGTACCGTCACCAGTGGTGGGCAGTTTCAGTCGGGCGTTGTGTGTCGTGAAGCTGGGTTCTGAACCGCTGGGGTCGAGCAGTAATAAAGTGTCTGGCACATGCGATTTATCGCTCAGAACGGCACCCTCCACACCGACACCCAGCGTCCAATGTTTCGTCTTGCTGTGCTTGACCGAAGCCACCGCAATCGCGACCAGTTCACCGGCCATTAGCCAGTTCGCGGCTTGGCCGTCTAAGTTGTCTTCTACCTCAAACTTTGAGGTCAGTTCAATCGGCAGTTCGAGGTCATCGAATAGTTGCACCCACTCCAGCGCATGAACCCCAGTGAAGTAGGTGTGGCCGTAAGTTGTCCAGATTTCCGCAGCGACACCGTACTTGCGTCGGGCCATGTCGTGCAGGGCACTCGGTTTCGCCAGTCCAAAGATGGCCACGATCATGGCGACAAGGTGGATGCCACATGCAGCATCAAGGTCACTTTGTTTCATGAACGGTCTGACGGGTTTAGCCCTTTGCCCATTGACTGTTAGCACCGGGCCAGTGATGAATCCCGGAAAAACACGCTGGAACCGATAGGCCACCACTTGCTTGGATGGCTTTGCAGCTTTTTGCTTCGCGGTTGCCATCAGTAATCTTCCGGCAACAGGAGCGTGGTGCAGTGGCGAACACCGTTGTCATCTGCTGCGTCTGTGATGATCCAAACGGTGGGCAAGCTTGAACGTCTGGACCGGGGCGTGGCGCGGAGCTTTTCAGCATCGACCAGTCTGTAAACCGACAGGATGCGTGATCCATCTTCAACCGCCATGTCGTTCAGTGCTGCGTCTTCTGGATCGGTATCGCCCCAATCGCCATGCACATGTCGGGCAATCAAGCTGGCGGCACTGCGTTGATACTGCTGGAGCAGTGCCAGTGCTGCAGGCGTGGCCACGATTTGACCCAACCGAAACTTGGCTGCGTTGGTGATGACGGTGACGGCGGGTTGGGCTGGAGCATTGAGGGTGTCCGTGGCACGAACAGAACCGGACTCGGTGGTGGAAGGCATGGCTTTCTCTCCTTGGTGGTTGGAACAAAACAGAACGGAACGAAATTCAGAAACGAACAGGCGTGCGTGAACCTCCAAGCACAGGGGCCGGATGGAAAAAGCACGTACAGGGAAATCAACAGGTCAGAGGCTGTTTGTCACGGACTGACCAACGAACGAAACAGCGTCAGTCGCAGGCAGCGAACAGGGCTTTCAACAGCGCGAACTCGGTCAGCGGTGTTTGCAGTTGGCAGCACCGAAACACCGCAAGTTGCAGGGCATCACGTACCGTGCTTACCGTTACATGACCGGCCAGCACATCGAACCGCGTGGCAGTCACTGACCAGTCACTGAACCAAAGCACAAGGGCTGCAATGTGATCAGCAGTTAATGGCAGGCCGCAGCGATCACGCTGGTAGGCATCGGCCACCAGTGGGGGCAACCGATCCAGAGCCACGGCGGTGTCAGCATCGGATGAACAAGCAAGCCGGTTCATTAGCCAATCAGGTGCTGAATTCAGCAGGCCGTTGAGTAAACTGGTGTGGCTCCGGTGGGGCACTTCGACCAGACGAATCAGGTGCTCGGTGCAACGAAGCCAATCTCGCAACTGGTGTTCACCAGCGCCAGCAACATCATCAAAGGGCTCCAGCATTCGCAGCGCACGAAGCCGGTTGGGGCGGGTGGCAGCAACCACCGATTCCATTGGCACCGACCACCATTGCGACAGCGCCTGCACCGCATCACGGTCAGCCCTAACCGGGTCCGATTGTTGGTCAGGAAACCGGGTCCAGTGATAGGCCGATTCCAGCCACATCCGCTCTACCTCGGTGAGGTTCAGCAAACGTCCCAACATGCGCAGGTTGACGGTCACGTAGGCCTGCGTGGGCAGCGCGGTTCCGGGGTGTGTTGCTGGGCCAAGTTCACTGCCATCGAATCCGCTGCCGCCACCGATCAAACGTTTGGGCATGGGGTTCTCCAGGTCAGCAGTTCACGCCACCTGAATGCAGCAGGCTGACCGGGGCCAAGATGAGGATCAGTGGGGTGTTGTCCTGAGCGTTGTCAGGGCGTACCTTCACAGCACCTGAAACCAGTGGGCGCAGTCAGGCTGAAACAGGTCAACCGTCGAGTGGCGTGAGGGGGAATCAAAGCCGTCAGATCAGAACGATCCGGGGCGTAGTATTGAAGCTGGCGAGCAGCAAAAACACCGCAAAAATCAGTCAAAAACCGCAGAAAAGCACTCAAAACAAGCGTTTTTGCGTGAAAAGTGGCTGATTTCCAGTCATTATACAATAAATTGCATGCTGACGCATTTGATATTCATTCTTGATATATCAAAGAGTTGATAGATTTTCAGTGCACCAGCCTTAAGACGGCTGAAAATTTGCTGAGTCGCCCTCGCCAAACCACGTCGAAACGTTTGAACGACCGATATGATGTGCAATATTGTGTACATCAATGCAACAGGAGCCACCATGGCGATTACTGCAAGTGACGTGATTTCTCTGTCCCAAGCTCGGGCCACGCTGTCTGAGTTGGCGGATCAAGTGAAAGCCGGTGCCGAAAAGATCATCACCAAGAATGGTGAGAGCTATGTGGCCATCATTGACTCCCAGCGGCTGGACTACTACCACCAGCTTGAGCGTGAGCGCATTCACCTGTTGCTGATTGACGAAGCTGGTCGTGGTCTGGCTGATGTGGCAGCAGGCCATGTGAAAGATGCGCGAAGCACTTTGGCTGCGATCAAGCGCGGGCGTTCAGCGAATGCTGTGGATTGAACGGTAGGCTGACACGTGACCACGCTTGCAACCGTCAAGCTCACTGCCAATTTCGAGCGCAACCTGCTGGAAATGGAATCGTTTCTTGTGGAAGCCGAAGCACCGCATGCCTTTGACTCGCTGCTGGACGAGTTGACCGACACCGTGATCCCAAATTTGGAGCGGTTTCCGGGGCTTGGGCGCTCGTTTCTCCAGCGCCCCGCCCGCTCCGTGGAAGTCGCCAACGGCATAGCGCGTTTGACGGCGCAGCTTGGTTCGATTGCCGTGGATGGTGAATTGCGTGAGTACGTGATGACGCACTATCTGGTGCTGTATGCCCGGATCAAGGACACGGTGTACCTACTTTCGATCCGGCACCAGCGGCAGTTGTCGTTTGATTTTCAATCGCTGTGGGCAACATAGCCCTGGATAGCAATATCAGCACTTTCAGTACCCAAGGGATTCATGGATCACTCAACACATAACAAGATCGTCTCGTTCATCTGGTCAATCGCTGACGACTGCCTTCGCGATGTCTTCGTTCGCGGCAAGTACCGCGATGTCATCCTGCCCATGTTTGTCCTGCGCCGCTTGGATTGCCTACTTGAGCCTTCCAAAGACGCGGTGCTTGAAGAGGTTCGCTTTCAGCGTGAAGACGCAGAAATGGCCGACCTTGACCCGCACGGGTTGCGCGAAGCCTCCGGTTACGTTTTCTACAACATCTCCAAGTTCACGCTCAAGTCCCTGCTGGGCAATCCGTCGCAACTGGAAGCGAACCTAAAAAACTACCTCGACGGCTTTTCCGACAACGTGAAGGAAATCGTCGATAAGTTTGACCTGCGTAACCAGATTCGCAAGATGGCGCAGTCGGACGTACTGCATGACGTGATCGAGAAGTTCGTATCTGAGGAAATCAACCTCAGCCCAGACGAGCGCAAGGGGCCAGATGGCCGCACACAGCCAGGCCTGTCAAACCTTGGCATGGGCTACGTGTTTGAAGAACTGATCCGCAAGTTCAACGAGGAGAACAACGAAGAGGCTGGCGAGCACTTCACACCGCGTGAGGTTATCAACCTCATGACGAATCTGGTGTTCATTCCGGTGAAGGATCAGCTGCCCAACCCGCTGACGATCTACGACCCGGCGTGCGGTAGCGGCGGCATGCTGACTGAGTCACAAGACTTTGTGACAGATGCCGATGGCGAGATCAAAGCCAAAGTGGGCGTGTTCTTGTACGGCAAAGAGATCAACCCCGAGACTTACGCCATTTGCAAGTCCGACATGATGATTAAGGGCAATGACCCCGAAAACATCAAATTTGGCTCTACGCTGGCAACCAACGACTTTTCCGGCACGCGCTTCGACTTCATGTTGAGCAACCCGCCTTATGGCAAGTCTTGGAAGGGTGACCAGAAGGGCATCATTGAAGGCAAAGAGGTTCTTGATCACCGCTTTTAAGTCAAGCTTTCGGACTACACAGGCGAATCGTTCGACTTCTATCCCGCCATTCCGCGCTCATCAGACGGCCAGTTGCTGTTTCTGATGGAGATGGTGGACAAAATGAAGCGGCGCTCAGACCTGAGCGACAAGAACGCCACGCGTTTTTCGGGTTCGCGCATTGCATCCGTCCACAACGGTTCGGCGTTGTTCACTGGCGATGCAGGCAGCGGCGAAAGCAACATCCGCCGCCACATCATCGAGAGCGACTACCTCGAAGCCATCATTCAGTTGCCGAACAACCTGTTTTACAACACCGGCATCACCACCTACGTGTGGCTGCTGTCCAACCACAAGACGGAGAAGCGGCAAGGCAAGGTGCAGTTGATTGACGCATCCAACCTGTACCAGAAGCTGCGCAAAAACCTTGGCGAAAAGAACTGCGAATTCACGGCCGAGCACATTCAACAGATCACCCAGCTCTACCTGAGCCTCGCCAACGAGGGAGTATCGAAAGTATTCGACAACCGGGACTTTGGCTACTACAAGGTCACCGTAGAGCGCCCCTTGCGTCTGGCTGCTCAGTTCAGCCCTGAACGCATTGCTACCCTGCGCTTCACGCCGGGTATGCAAGAGATCATGGAATGGGTCTATGGCAAATACGGCGACGAGGTATATACCGACCTCAAGTCCCATGCCGAAGCCATTGAGAACCATCTTGAGCGCGAAGAAATTACCCTGTCGCCAAAGAACCGCAAAGAGCTAGTGGCACAGACCATATGGCAGGCCCAGCGCGACATCATGCTGGCCGCACAGCAGATCGCCGCCAAGGTGGGTGCAGACGAACACCTCGATTTCAACTTGTTTGAAGCCATGGTTGACGAAGCTTGCGCCGCCTTGAAGTTGAAGCTTTCCACGCCAGAGCGCAAGCAGGTTTTGAACGCAGTGAGCTGGCGCGACCCTCGGGCCACCAAAGTTATCAAGAAGCAGCACAAGCTGAGCGGTTCCAAACTTAAAGACCTGCTCTCGGAATTGCAGACCACCGCCGAGCAGCTGGGTGACTATGGCTATTGGCCCAGCGCCAAGGCAGGCGAATTCGTCGAGTACGAACCCGACAGCGAATTGCGCGACACCGAGAACGTGCCCTTAGCCAAGAGCAAGTCGCCCACGGCCTCCAGCGTCATCCATGAATACTTCATCCGAGAGGTGCGCCCGCACGTTGACGAAGCTTGGATTGCACTCGACAAGACGGTGATTGGCTACGAGATCAGCTTCAACAAGTACTTCTATCAGCACAAACCATTGCGCAGCCTCGAAGAAGTGACGGCGGAAATCTTGGCACTGGAAGCAGAAACCGATGGCCTGTTGAAACAACTGGTCAGCTTCGTATCAGGAGCCAAGTGATGCAGGAAATCCAAGGCAAAACCCGCACGGTCCGCGAACTGCTGTCCGGTGCCAAGTACGGTATCGACTACTACCAGCGCGAATACAAGTGGCAGACCAAGCAGATGGCTGAGCTTGTGTCTGACCTGACCGGCGCGTTTCTGGAGGACTATCAAGAAGCCCACCAACGCGCCGACGTTGCCAATTACGGCCATTACTTCCTTGGCTCCATTGTCATCAGCCAGCGCAAGAACGAGCAGCAGATCAACGAACGCCTGATTGTTGACGGCCAGCAGCGCATGACCAGCCTGACTTTGCTCTTGCTCTACCTGCACAGCCAGCAAAAAGACCGAGACGATGCAGAACCCGTTGAAGAACTGATCTTTTCCAAGAAGTTTGGCACCAAGTCCTTCAACCTGAATGTGCCGGAACGCAATGACTGCATGGAGGCCTTGTTTGATGGCAAGAGCTATGACACTGCCGACCAGTCCGAATCGGTCTACAACCTGATTGGGCGGTTCAACGATATTGGCGATGCTTTCCCGCAAGATATATCCGGCACCAAGGCGTTGCCTTATTTTGTCGATTGGTTGCTGGAAAAGGTGCACTTGGTGGAAATCACGGCATACGCCGATGCCGATGCGTACACCATCTTCGAGACCATGAATGACCGTGGCCTTTCCTTGAGCAACACTGACATGCTCAAGGGCTACCTGCTGGCCAGCATCACAGATGCCACCAAGCGGGCCGAGGCCAACAAGGAAATCAAGCAATGGCTGCTGACGTTTGCAAAGCGGGACAACGACCGCGACACGAAGGAAACCGAGGCTGATTTCTTCAAGGCATGGCTGCGTGCCAAATACGCAGGGGACATCCGCGAGCGGAAAAAAGGTGCCAAGCCAGAAGACTTTGACCTGATCGGCACGGAATACCACCGCTGGGTGCGTACCAATCACGAGTTGGTGGGGTTGAACGCCAGCGAAGACTTCAACCGCTGGGTTCGGCAAGACCTGCGCTTCTTTGCCCGTGTGTATCTTGAACTGCTGGAGGCCTGCGAGGGCTTGAAGCCGGGGCTGGAGTCCGTCCGCTTCAATGCTGACCATGGCTTCACCCAGCAGTTTCAGGTGCTACTGGCACCGCTGCTCCCCACTGATGATGAAGCCACGGTCAAGGCCAAGCTGCGCCTGACCGCTGACTATCTGGACTGCTGGCTGAATCGCCGCCTGTGGAATTTCAAGTCCATCGACTACTCCACCTTGCAGTACGCCACCTTTCTGCTGACCAAGGAACTGCGCAACCTGCCGCTGGAGGCATTGCGCGAGAAGCTGATTGCACGTCTGACCAGCGACGAGAAGGAGTTCCCGCTTGAAGATCAGCCCTCGCTGATTAACTGGAACGCCAAGAGTCTGCACCGTCAGTTGGCCCGCTTCACCCACTGGGTTGAAGAACAAAGCGGCCAACCGGGGCGCTACCTTGAATACATCGTCCGCTCAGGCAATAACGCCTACGAAATCGAACACCTGTGGGCCAACCACTTCGAGCGCCATGCCGATGAATTCGCCCATGCGCAAGAATTTGCCAGCTACCGCAACCGCATTGGCGGCCTTGTCCTGCTGCCCAAGAAAATCAATGCCAGCCTGAATGACAAGTCCTATGCCGACAAGGTGGCGCACTACCAGAAGGAAAACCTGCTGGCTCGTTCGCTGCACAGCGCCTGCTATCAGCACAATCCCGGTTTTCTGCAACTGATGGCACGCACTGGCCTTCCTTTCAAGTCATTCGACGAATTCAAGAAAGGCAGTTTTGACGAACGGTATGCCGTTTACCAAGGCATCGCCAAAAAGTTGTGGTCATTGAGCCGCTTGCAGGAGGCCGCTGATGCAACGGCATGAGAGTTACAAGCCCAGCGGGGTAAAGTGGATTGGCGATGTGCCAGCCCATTGGGATGTGCGCCCCGGCTTCACCTGCTTTGACGAAAACAAAGACCGAAACAAGAACCTTACCGAGAAGACAGTTCTTTCACTGAGCTATGGACGCATTGTCGTCAAACCGGATGAAAAGATGACTGGCCTGGTTCCTGAGTCGTTCGATACCTACCAGCTCATCAAACCCGGCGACATCGTCATTCGCACCACGGATCTGCAAAACGACAAGACAAGTTTGCGCGTGGGCCTGGCACGAGACAAAGGGATAATCACTTCGGCATATCTTGGGCTGCGCTGCAAGCCTGAGATTAACCCCGAATACGTTTTTAGATTACTTGAAAGCTACGATGCTCTGAAAGTTTTCTACGGCATGGGATCGGGCTTACGCCAAAACATCGACTTCTGGGATTTCAAGCGGCTACCTATCCCAACTCCTCCCCGGATTGAGCAAGATCGCATCGTCACTTTTCTCGATCAGAAAAACGCAGAGATCGACGCCGCCATAGCCAAGAAGGAACGCTTGATTGAGCTACTGCATGAACAAAAAAGCGCACTGATAAAGCAAGCTGTAACTCGCGGGTTGAATCCATTAGCTCAGATGCGGGAAAGTGGCGTCGATTGGATCGGTGACTTTCCTGCGCATTGGCGGATCAGCAGTTTGAGTCACCAAGCCGTGATTTTTGCAGGGGGGACTCCAGATCGTAGCGTCCCCAGATATTGGGGCGGTGAGATTCCTTGGATAAAAACAGGTGAGGTTAACTTCAACCGGATTTCTTCAGCAGAGGAACACATCACTGACGCGGGGCTAAGAAACTCTGCGGCCAAAATTGCACCCGCTGGTACTCTGCTTATGGCGATGTACGGTCAAGGGGTGACGCGAGGGCGTGTAGCAATTCTGGATGTTCCAGCCGCATTCAACCAGGCCTGTGTCGCGATGAAATTCTGGCACAACATTTCTACGGAGTTTGCCTTTTTCTACTTTTACGGCGCATACAGCTTTCTGCGAGATTCAGGTAACGAGAGTAGCCAGATGAATCTGAGTTCTGGTGCTATCTCAAAATTCAAGATCACCATTCCGCCAATGCACGAGCAAGACGAAATTTGCAAACACCTGCGGAACGCTCTTGAAATGGTGAATGCTGCAGAACGGGCTCAACGTGAAACCGTTGATAAGCTTTATGCAATGAAGCAGTCTCTGATAACTGATGTAGTTACTGGAAAAATAAGAGCATAAGGGAACAACATGGTCAGCCAAACCAACGAAGCCGCGCTTGAATCGCACATCGAAGCAGCACTTGCGAAGGACGGCTATCGCGTTGGCGATCCGGCTGACTTTGACCGGGAGTTCGCGGTTGACGGCAAGCTCTTTTGGGAATTTCTCGAAGCGACCCAGCCCAAGGAATTGGCGAAACTGAAAGACCGGCCCAACTGGCAGCGTATGGTGCTGGAGCGGCTGAACAAGAAGATCAAAAAGGACAGCGTACTGGCCGTGCTGAAGAAGGGACTGGACATTGACGACGCCCACTTCGATCTGCTCTACCGCCTGCCATACAACGACCTAAACCCCGAGGTGGTAGCCAACTTCGAGGCCAACCGCTTCAGCGTGACCCGGCAAGTGCATTACAGCCAGACGGACACCTTCAAGTCGGTGGACATGGCACTGTTCGTCAACGGCTTGGCGGTGGCGACGCTGGAACTCAAAAACCCGTGGACAAACCAGAAAGCCCAGAACGCCATTCGTCAGTACAGTACCGACCGCGACCCCAAGGAGCCGCTGTTTGAGTTTGGCCGCTGCCTGGTGCATTTCGCGGTAGACCCAGACGAAGCTTTCATGTGCGCCCAACTGGCGGGCAATGACAGCAACTTTCTGCCGTTCAACAAAGGCTTCAAATACGGGAAGGGCAACCCGGTCAATCCGAACGGGCACAAGACGGCGTACCTGTGGCAAGACATTCTCCCGCGCCGCAGCCTGACCAACATCATTGAGCAGTTCGCCAAGTTCACGATTGAGAAGGACAAAAAGACCGGAAAGGAGCGGAAGGCACTGTTCTTCCCCCGCTATCACCAGCTCGACGTGGTGCGCGGCATTCTGGCGGATGCCCAGCAGAAAGGGGTGGGCCAGACCTACTTGATTCAGCATTCGGCAGGCTCGGGTAAGTCCAACTCCATCACATGGCTGGCATATCAACTGGTGGAGCAGTATGACACCACGGGCACCGCGAATCTGTTTGATTCCGTGGTGGTGGTGACAGACCGGCGCGTGCTCGACACCCAGCTCAAGGACAACATCAAGCTGTTCTCCGAAACCAAGAACATCGTTGCGCACTGCGAGAGTGCGCAGGAGCTGAAATACAACCTTGAGCTTGGCAAGAGGATCATCATCACCACGGTGCAGAAGTTCCCGTTCATCGTGGATGGCATCGGGCAACTGTCTGACCGCAAATTCGCCGTCATCATCGACGAGGCACACTCTTCCCAGTCTGGTGTGGCTGCTGACAAGGTCAATGAAACTTTGGCTGGCCAAGACGGTGCCGAGCCGGTGGATGTGCAAGACCAGATTCTGGCGGCGATGAACGAGCGCAAGATGAGCAAGAACGCCAGCTACTTTGCGTTCACTGCCACGCCAAAGCCTGCCACGCTGGAAAAGTTTGGCCGCCAAGCTGCTGACGGCAAGTTCTACCCCTTCCACCTGTATTCCATGAAGCAGGCAATCGAGGAAAAATTCATCCTCGACGTGCTGGAGAAGTACACCACTTACAAAAGCTACTACGAAGTGCAGAAGTCGGTGGAGGACAACCCGCTGTTCGATACCGCCAAGGCGCAGAAGAAGCTGAAAGCCTTTGTGGAAGCCAGCCCCAAGACCATTGAGGTGAAAGCCAAGATCATGGTCGATCACTTCACGGCCAGCGTCTGGCAGGCCAAGAAGCTGAAAGGCAAGGCCAAGGCCATGGTGGTGACACGCAACATCGAATGCGCCATCCGCTACTTCTTTGCCATCCGCACCGCGTTGAAGGAAGCTAATGCTCCGTTCAAGGCGCTGGTGGCATTCTCCGGCGAAAAGACGGTTGATGGCATCAAGCACACCGAAGAGTCCTTGAACGGCTTTTCTGCGCGGGACTTGCCCGATGAGTTCGAGAAGGACGATGCCAAGATTCTGGTGGTTGCCAACAAGTACCTGACCGGCTTTGACGAACCCATGCTGCACACGATGTATGTGGACAAGAAGCTGCAAGGTGTTCTGGCCGTGCAGGCGCTGTCTCGGCTCAACCGCTGTAACTGGAAGCTGGGCAAGACCGACACCTTTGTGCTCGATTTCTACAACTCCGTGGATGACATCAAGGCGGCGTTTGACCCGTTCTACACGTCCACCAGCCTGAGTGAGCCAACGGACGTGAACGTCTTGCATGACCTGAAAGACGTGCTCGACGACTTTGGCATCTACGACTGGGCCGAGGTGAAGACCTTCAATGAGAAGTTCTTTGCCAGCGCC
>ERZ761609.365-NODE-365-length-54842-cov-55.691770_pt1 | contig 54842 bp, 43 predicted proteins | sample MGYA00511163_ERZ761609 | MGnify/ENA primary metagenome ERZ761609 (study PRJEB28899, sample SAMN02445070) | bioreactor sludge metagenome | biome: EBPR sludge | place: Australia: Brisbane, Thorneside Wastewater Treatment Plant | collected 2011-12-16 ... | reverse complement strand
AGTGACTGGAGTTCAGACGTGTGCTCTTCCGATCTGGGGGAGGGGGGCGCCGGAGATTTCGACGTTCTTCTCGCGGGCGATGGCGGCGCCGATGGTGGTGGCGGCTTCGGTGAGAGCGGCGGGGTAGTCGCCGGCGCGGAGGGAGTCGCGCATGGAGCGAAGGACGCCGCCGGCGAAGCCATCGGGGATGACAGGTTCGAGTCCGTAGCCGACTTCGAGGCGGGTGCGCCGGTCGCGGATGGCGATGAGGAGGAGGATGCCTTCGTCCTTGCCTTTGGAGCCGATGCCCCAGCGCTGGAAGAGGAGGTTGGCGACGTCTTCAATGGGCTGGCCGTCGAGGGAAGGGAGGAGGACGAGGGCGATTTGAGCGCCGGTGGCCTGCTCGACGCGGGTGCAATAGTCGTCGAGGGCGGCGCGGGCCTGGGGGGAAAGGACGCGGGCGAAGTCGGAGACGTAGCCCTGCGGTTTGAGGGCGGTGAAATCGGCAGGAAGGGCGAGCGCAGCGAGGGCGGCGAGGAGAAGGAGGAGGCGTGCTGGCCGGGCGGGCGACATGGTCAGCAGGCGAGATCCTCGCGCGTGATGGGGACACCGTCGATCCGGCCGAGGAGCGTGAGGGCGAGTTTATCGGGCTGGAGGTATTCGCGGGCGACCTGGTGGACCTGTTCGGCGGTGACCTGGTCGATGCCGGCGGCGATTTCGTCGAGGGTGAAGAAGCGGCCGAAGTTGAGCCACTGGCGGGCGAGGTTGGACATCCGGGAGTTGGTGCCTTCGAGGCTGAGCAGGAGGGAGCCCTTCATGTGCTCTTTGGCGTGGAGGAGTTCTTCGGCAGGGAGAGGCTCTTCCTTGAGGCGGCGGAACTCCTGGAGGACGCCGGCGAGCAAGGGGCGGACGGTGACGGGCGAGGTGCCGGCGTAGACGGCGAAACAGCCGGAGTCGTGGTAGAGCTGAAGCTCGGAAAAGATGTTGTAGGCGAGGCCCTGGCGTTCGCGGATGTTCTGGAAGAGGCGGGAGCTCATGCCGCCGCCGAGGATGACGTTGAGGGTGTAGGCGGCGTAACGCAAGGGGTGGTTGATGGGGTGGCAGGGGGCGCCTAGGCAGAGGTGGACCTGCTGGAGGGAGCGTTTGTTCTTGAGGGTGAGGGTGGGATGGGGGTGTGGTGCGCTGAGGCGCGGGGGCTGTCCGGGCGCTCTGAGGGCGCCGAAGTACTGTTCGGCGAGGGTGGCGACGGTTTCGTGGTCGAGATGGCCGGCGGCGGTGATGGTGAGATTGGCGGGGGTGTAAAAGCGCTGGTGGAAGTCGTGGAGTTGGGGTTTGGCGAAGGACTGGATGGTGCGCCGGTTGCCGATGATGGGACGGCCAAGAGGGTGCCGTTTCCAGAAGTTGGAGACGAAGAGCTCGTGGACGAGCGACTCGGGGGAGTCGAGTTCCATTTTGAGTTCTTCGAGGATGACGCCCTTTTCCTTTTCGATGTCCTCTTCGTCGAAGCGGGGATGGAGGAGCATGTCGGCGAGGATGTCGAAAGCGGCGGGGAGGTGCTGGTCGAGGACCTTGGTGGTGTAGCCGACGAGTTCGCGGCCGGTGAAGGCATCGAGTTGGCCGCCGAGGGCGTCGACCTCGCGGGCGATGTCCTCGGCGCCGCGGCGGGCGGTGCCCTTGAAGAGCATGTGTTCGATGAAGTGGCTGATACCGTTCTCGGCGGGCTTTTCGGCGCGGGAGCCACAGCCGATCCAGATGCCGGCGGCGACGGAACGGACGGAGGGCATGGGCTCGGTGATGACGCGGATGCCATTGGACAAAGTGGTGACCGCGATGTCGCGCGAGGTGGAGGGCTGCAGCATGGACTCGCTTTCAGTGTAGCGTCTCCGGCCGGGGAAGCCGGATAATGGCCTTGGCGTCCGGCCAATATATGACGGCTATTCTGATCTTCGTCGCGACGTATTTCGTACTGGCGGTGGGCAGGTTTCCCGGGCTGCGGGTAGACCGGACAGGGGCGGCGATCGTGGGGGCGAGCCTGATGGTGGCATCGGGGGTCTTGACGTTCAGCGAGGCGCTGGCGGCGGTGGATTGGTCCACATTGGTGCTGCTGCTGGGGATGATGATCGTGGTGGCAAACCTGCGACTGTCCGGGTTCTTCCGGGTGGTGAGCGCGTGGGTGGTGCAACGGGCGCACGGACCGCGGGCGCTGCTGGGGGGGATCGTGGTGGTGGCGGGGTGTCTGTCGGCGTTGTTCGTGAACGACACGATGTGCCTGGTGCTGACGCCGCTGGTGCTGGAGGTGACGCTGGCGTTGCGGCGGAACCCGGTGCCGTATCTGCTGGCGGTGGCGATGGCGAGCAACGCGGGGTCGGTGGCGACGATCACGGGGAATCCGCAGAACATGATGATCGGGAGCCTGTCGAAGATCCCGTACCCGGAATTCGCGATGAATCTGGCGCCAGTGGCGGCGATTTCGATGGCAATGACGTTCGTGGTGATCGTGCTGCTGTACCGGCGGGAGTTCCGGGCGGAGAGTTTGGAGACGGAGGGGGTTCTGCGGGTGCGGGTGAATCAGGGGTTGATGTTCAAGTCGTTGCTGGTGGCGGCGGCGATGGCGGGCTTCTTCTTCGCGGGGTGGCCGGTGGCGCAGACGGCGATCGTGGCGGGGGCGGCGCTGCTGGTGACGCGGCGGGTGAAGCCGGAGAAGGTGTATCACGACATAGACTGGCCGTTGCTGGCGTTGTTCGCGGGTTTGTTCATCGTGGTGGCGGGGGTGGAGAAGAGTTCTCTGGACGAAGATCTGTTCCGGGTGGCGCGGGGGTTGGGGCTGGACCGGATCTGGGTGATGACGGGTCTGGCGGCGGTGCTGTCGAATCTGGTGAGCAATGTGCCGGCGGTGCTGGTGTTCCGGCCGTTGATGCCGCAGTTGACAGATCCGCAAACGGGGTGGCTGACGCTGGCGATGGCGTCGACGCTGGCGGGGAATCTGACGCTGGTGGCGTCGGTGGCGAACCTGATCGTGGTGCAGCGGGCGCGGCGGGAGGTGGCGATCGGGTTCTGGGAGTATCTGCGGGTGGGTGCGCCGTTGACGGTGCTGAGCCTGGCGGCGGGGGCGTTGTGGCTCGAGTGGGTCCGGTAGACTGGAGGGGCGAGGGACGAGTTTGTTACAGAAAATACCGGGGATGGATGTCGAGGACTTGCGCGAGGCGCTGGGGGCGGGGACGCCGGCGTACCGGGCGCGGCAGATCTACGAGGCGGTGTATCAGCGGCGGGTGGAGTCGTTCGAGGAGATCACGGGGCTGCCGAAGGCGGAGCGGGCGGCGCTGGCGGAGCGGTTTTCGTTGTCGGGGCCGGAGGTGGTGTCGCGGTATGACTCGGCGGACGGGACCCGGCGGTACCTGTTGGGGCTGGATGACGGCAAGACGGTGGAGGCGGTGTTCATGCCGGAGTTCCACCGCGACACGCTGTGCATTTCGACGCAGGTGGGATGCCCGGTGGACTGCAAGTTCTGCCTGACGGCGCTGATGGGGCTGGAGCGAAACCTGACGGCCGGCGAGATCGTGGGGCAGGTGTTGACGCTGGCGCGGGACAACGGGTTGTGGGCGGACGAACGGCGGATCAACATCGTGATGATGGGGCAGGGCGAGCCGTTGCTGAATCTGGCGGCGGTCCTGAAGGCGACGCGGATTCTGAGCGATCCGAAGGGGTTGGGAATCTCGGAGAAGCGGATCACGGTGTCGACGTCGGGGATCACGGCGCGGGTGCTGGAGTTGGGGGTGGCGGAGGTCAGGCCGAGGCTGGCAATCTCGTTGAACGCGTCGACGCAGGAGCAGCGCGAGGCGATCATGCCGATCACGAAGAAGTGGAATCTGGAGGATCTGCTGGCGGCGTGCAAGGTGTATCCGCTGCGGCCATGGGAGAAGCTGACGTTCGAATATGTGCTGTTGAAAGGGGTGAACGACACGGACGCGGACGCGCGGCGGGTGGCGGGCCTGCTGGGGAATTTGAATTGCAAGGTGAACCTGATTGCGCTGAATCCGGGGCCGGGGATTCCGTTTGAGACACCGGACGCGGAGCGGGTTCTGGCATTTCAGGCGAGGCTGAAGCGGTCGTTTCCGACATTCATCCGGAAGCCGCGGGGCCTGGACATTTACGCGGCGTGCGGGCAACTGAAGCGGATGGAGACGCTGGTCGAACTGTCATGACGCGGAAGGCGCTGCTGCGCGGGGACCGGGCGCTGGTGATGGGGGTGGTGAACGTGACGCCGGATTCGTTCAGCGACGGGGGCCGGTTCGCGGGGGTGGAGGCGGCAGTGGAGCAGGCGCTGCGACTGGAGGACGAGGGGGCGGATCTGCTGGACATCGGGGGGGAGAGCACGCGGCCGGGGGCGGCCGAGGTGACGGAGGAAGAGGAATTGCGGCGGGTGGCGCCGGTGTTTGAGCGGCTGATGGGGCGGGTGGGCGTGCCGTTGTCGGTGGACACGATGAAGGCGGGGGTGGCGGAGGCGGCGCTGGGTTTGGGGGCGCGGATCGTGAATGATGTGACGGCGCTGCGGGACCCGAAGATGCTGGGGGTGGTGGTGAAGAGCGGGGCGGCGGTGGTGTTGATGCACATGCGGGGGACGCCGGCGACGATGCGCGAGTTGACGGAGTACGGAGACGTGGCGGGAGAGGTCCGGGAGTGGCTGGTGGACCGGGCGGAAGGGGGGAGACTGGCGGGCGTCGCGGAGGTGGCGATCGATCCGGGGATCGGATTCGCGAAGACGGCGGAGCAGAGTTTTGTCTTGTTGAAGCGGCTGGGGGAGTTGGTGGAGACGGGGTATCCGGTGGTGGCGGGGGTGTCGCGGAAGTCGTTTTTGGGGGTTTTGGAGGGGCAGGAGAGGGTGGAAGAGCGTCTGGAGGGGTCGCTGGCGGCGGCAGTTTTGGCGGTGATGGCGGGGGCGGCGGTGGTGCGGGTGCATGATGTGCGGGCGACGCGGAAGGCGCTGGCGGTGGCGGAAGCAGTGAGGAGGGCGTGATGGACGTGATTCAGTTGCGGGGTGTGCAGGTGATGGCGCGGGTGGGGGTCCCGGACGAAGAGCGGGCGGTGTCGCAGGGGTTGGTGGTGGACGTGGATCTGGATTGGGATATCCGGGCGGCGGCGGCGGCGGATGACTTCGAGTTGACAGTCGATTATGGGGCGGTGCGGGCGGTGGTGGAGCGGGTGGCGGGGGCGCGGGCGTACCGGTTGATCGAGACGATCGCGGAGGGGGTGGCGGCGGCGGTGCTGGCGGAGTTTGGGACTCCGCGGGTGCGGGTGGTGGTCAAGAAACCGGCGGCGCTGCGGGCGTTGGGGGTGGAGTATCCGGCGGTGGAGATTGAGCGGAGGCGGGATGGCTGAGGCGCTGATCGCGCTGGGATCGAATGTGGGGGACCGCGAGGGGCATTTGCGTTTCGCGGTGGAGAGGTTGCGGGGATTGGGGCGGGTGACGGGGGTGTCGTCCTGGCATGAGACGGCGCCGGTGGGGTATCTGGAACAGGGGCTGTTTCTGAACGGGGCGTTGGCGCTGGAGACAGAGTTGGGGCCGGAGGAGTTGATGGGGGCGCTGTTGGGGATCGAGGCGGAGCGGGGGCGGGAGCGGCGGGTGGCGAATGGGCCGCGGACGCTGGATCTGGATCTGCTGATGTACGGGGACCGGGTGATGGATGTGCCGGGGTTGACGTTGCCGCATCCGCGGATGCACGAGCGGGGGTTTGTGCTGGGTCCGCTGGTGGAGGTGGCGCCGGAGGCGGTGCATCCGGTGCTGGGGTTGACGGTGCGGGCGCTGTGGGGGCGGATCGGTTAACCGGCTTCGGGTTCGCGGAGGAGGTCGAGGAAGACCTGGGCTGCGCGGGGGAAGGTACGGCGGCGGCGGTGGATGATGCCGAGGGGGCGGAAGAAGGGTTTTTCGAGGGGGATGGCGCGGAGGCGGCCTTCGGCGACTTCCTCGCGGAGGATGGGGGCGGGGAGGAGGCTGACGGCATTGCCGAGGCGGAGGGCTTCCTTCATGCTCTGGATGTTGTCAAAGCGCATGACGACGCGGGCGCGGATGCCCTGCTCGCGGAGGAAGCGTTCGACGTCGCGGCTGATGGGGAGGTCTTCATCGAAGCCGATGAAGGTGGTGTTGGAGAGTTGGGCGGCGTGGAGGGTGGAGGCGGAGGCGAGGGGGTGAGACGGGGCGCAGGCGATGACCATGGGTTCTTCGCGCCAGGGGAGGGCGAGGACTTCGCGGGTGGGTTCGGGATAGCTGACGAGGCCGAGGTCGACGCGGTCGTCGACGACGGCCTGATAGACCTTTTCGGGGCGAAGGTAGTGGACCTGGAGGTCGGCGCCGGGAAGGCGGCGGGCGAATTCGGCTTCGAGGCGGGACATTTCGGAGATGCCGACGGAGTAGATGGCGGCGATGCGGACGGCTCCGCCTGTGGCGCCGCGGAGGTCTTCGAGGCCGACGAGGAATTCCTGGTGGCGGCGGAGGACATCGCGGCCGAAGTCGTAGAGGAGTTTGCCGGCGGGGAGGATTTCGAGGGGGCGGCGGGAGCGGTCGAGGAGTTGAGTGCCAAGGAGGCGTTCAAGTTCCTGGACGGACTGGCTGGCGGCGGATTGGGTGACGCCGTTGAGGGTGGCGCCGCGGCTGATGCTGCGGGTCTGAACGATGTCTTTGAAGAGGTGCAGCTGGGACAGGTCCACGAGCGGATTATAGCATAAGCGACACTGATGTGAATGTGGTTACAAATTCACTTTGACTGATGAAGGGAGAGGGCCTATACTAGGAGGATCATTCGATCCTACGACAGCGAGACAGGAACCACGATGTCCCCATCAGTGAGAGCGCAAGGGCTGCCGGAAGCGGCGGGCCTGTATGACCCGATTCACGAGCATGACGCCTGCGGCATTGGTTTTGTGGCCAACATCCGGGGTGTCCAATCCCACGATATCATTTCGAAGGGCATTCAGATTCTGATGAATCTGACGCACCGGGGGGCCTGCGGGTGTGATCCGGAGACGGGGGACGGGGCGGGGTTGCTGATTCAGATACCGCATGCGTTTTTCGCGCGGGAGTGTGCGCAGTTGGGGTTCACGCTGCCGGCGGCTGGGGAGTATGGGGCGGGACTGGTGTTTTTGCCGGTGGAGCCGCAGCAGCGGTTGCAGTGCGAGGGGATTGTAGAGCGGATCGCGCGGGAAGAGGGTTTGCAGTTTCTGGGGTGGCGGGACACGCCAGTGGATGTGGACGCGATCGGGCGGGTGGCGCGGGCGTCGCAGCCATACATTGAGCAGGTGTTCATCGGGCGGGCTCCGGGGATGGACGAGGAGACGCTGGAGCGGAAGCTGTTTATTGTCCGGAAGCGGGCGGAGGCGGAGATCGCGGGGTCGTCGATCCGGGACAAGGGCTTTTTCTATGTTCCGTCGCTGTCGTGCCGGACGATTGTGTACAAGGGGCTGTTGCTGGCGCCGCAGATCGCGAGTTTCTATTCGGACTTGTCGGATCCGCTGACGGTGAGCGCGATTGCGATGGTGCATCAGCGGTTTTCGACGAACACGTTTCCGTCGTGGCAGCTGGCGCACCCGTTCCGGTACGTGTGTCACAACGGGGAGATCAACACGGTGCGGGGGAACGCGGCGTGGATGCATGCGCGGCAGTTCATCATGAGTTCGCCGCTGTTTGGGGATGATCTGAAGAAGATCATGCCGGTGGTGCAGCCTGGAGGGAGCGATTCAGCGACGCTGGACAACGTGGTGGAGATGTTGACGATGGCGGGGCGGAGCCTGCCGCACGTGATGGCGATGCTGATCCCGGAGGCGTGGGACGGGGACAAGAACATGCATCCGGACAAGCGGGCGTTTTACGAATATCACGCGTCGCTGATGGAGCCCTGGGACGGACCGGCGGCGGTGGCGTTCACGGACGGGCGGATGATCGGGGCGACGCTGGACCGGAACGGGTTGAGGCCGGCGCGGTACATGGTGACGCGGGACGGGTTGCTGATCATGGCGTCGGAGACGGGGGTGTTGCCGATCAAGCCGGAGGATGTGGTGGAGAAGGGGCGGTTGCAGCCGGGCAAGATGCTGCTGGCGGACCTCGGCGAGGGGCGGATCGTGCCGGACGAGGAGATCAAGCGGAAGCTTTGGGAACGGCAACCGTACGGGAAGTGGATTGAAGAAAAGCAGATCCGGATTGGGGATCTGCCGGAGCCGCCGCGGTACCACCAGACGGATCACGAGACGGTGCTGACGCGGCAGCGGGCGTTCGGGTACACGGAGGAGGATCTGAACCAGATCATCATCCCGATGGCGGTGCAGGGGCAGGAGCCGGTGGGTTCGATGGGGACGGACACGCCGCTGGCGTGTCTGTCGGACAAGCCACAGCCGCTGTTTCACTACTTCAAGCAGTTGTTCGCGCAGGTGACGAATCCGGCGATCGATCCGATCCGGGAAGAGCTGGTGATGTCGCTGACGAGCTACATCGGGACGGAGTCGAACATCCTGGCGGAGACGCCGCAGCACGCGCACACGATCCGGCTGGACCATCCGATTCTGACGAATCACGAGTTGGAGAAGGTGCGGCGGATCAGCTGGGGCGATTATCTGTCGATCACGATGCCGATGCTGTACCGGGCGGAGGGCGGCGAGAAGGAGCTGGAGCGAACGCTGGACGGGATCTGCAAGCGGGCGTCCCTGGCGATCAAGAACGGGTACACGGTGCTGATACTGTCGGACCGCGGGGTGGATGAAGAGCTGGCGCCGATTCCGTCATTGCTGGCGTTGTCGGCGGTGCACAATCATCTGATCCGGGAGGGGACGAGGACGCAGGTGTGTCTGATCTGCGAGACGGGCGAGCCGCGCGAGATCATGCATTTCTGCCTGTTGATCGGCTACGGGGCGAGCGCGGTGAATCCGTATCTGGCGATCGAGACGCTGGAGAACCTGGACATGCGCGGGTTGCTGCCGGAAGGGGTGTCGTTCGACAAGGCGCTGAGGAATTACCGGAAGGCGATCGACAAAGGATTGTTGAAGGTGTTCTCGAAGATGGGCATCTCGACGCTGCAGAGCTACCGGGGGGCGCAGATCTTCGAGGCGATCGGGTTGAGCCGGTCGCTGGTGGAGAAGTACTTCACGGGGACGCCCTCGCGGATCGAGGGGATCGGGCTGGAGGTGATCGCGGAGGAGACGAGGCGGAAGCACGCGTTCGGGTTCGCGCCGCGGTCGGAGAGCGAGACGGAGCTGGATGTGGGGGGGCAGTACCATTTCCGGGCGCGGGGCGAGTATCACCTGATCAATCCGCATTCGGTGGCGAAGCTGCAGCACGCGGTGCAGCGGAAGAGTTTCGATTCGTACCAGGAGTTCGCGGCGCACATCAACGAGCAGAACAAGCAGTTGTGCACGATCCGCGGGCTGCTGGATTTCCGGTGGGCGGAGAAGCCGTTGCCGCTGGAGGACGTGGAGCCGGCATCGGAGATCGTGAAGCGATTCGCGACGGGCGCGATGAGTTACGGGTCGATTTCGAAGGAGGCGCACGAGACGCTGGCGATCGCGATGAACCGGATCGGGGGGCGGTCGAACACCGGCGAGGGCGGGGAAGACGAAGCGCGGTACACGCGGGACCCGAACGGGGATTCGCGGCGGTCGTCGATCAAGCAGGTGGCGTCGGGGCGTTTCGGGGTGACAACGAATTACCTGGTGAACGCGGACGAGTTGCAGATCAAGGTTTCGCAGGGCGCGAAGCCTGGAGAAGGCGGGCAGTTGCCGGGTCACAAGGTGGACGCGGAGATTGCGAGGGTGCGTCATTCTATTCCGGGCGTGGGACTGATTTCGCCTCCGCCGCACCATGATATTTACTCGATCGAGGATCTGGCGCAGCTGATTTACGATCTGAAGAACGCGAACACGCGGGCGCGGATCTCGGTGAAGCTGGTGGCGGAAGTGGGCGTGGGGACGGTGGCGGCGGGGGTGGCGAAAGCGCACGCGGACCTGGTGCTGATTTCGGGTGACACGGGGGGGACGGGGGCGAGTCCGCTGACGTCGATCAAGCACGCGGGGATCCCGTGGGAGTTGGGGCTGGCGGAGACGCAGCAGGTGCTGGTGATGAACGATCTGCGAAGCCGGATCCGGGTGCAGACGGACGGAAAGCTGCAGACCGGCCGGGACGTGGCGGTGGCGGCGCTGCTGGGGGCCGAGGAGTTCGGGTTCTCGACGATGCCGCTGATCGCGATGGGCTGCATCATGATGCGCAAGTGTCACCTGAACACGTGTCCGGTGGGGATTGCGACGCAGGATCCGGCGCTGCGGAAGAAGTTCACGGGGACGCCGGAGGATGTCATCAACTACCTGTTTTTCGTGGCGGAGGAGTTGCGCGGGATCATGGCGCGGCTGGGTTTCCGGACGATGGACGAGATGGTGGGCCGCGTGGACCGGCTGAAGATGCGCGAAGGGATCGAGCACTGGAAGGCGAAGGGGCTGGACTTTTCGTCGATTCTGTACAATCCGCCGGCTCCGAGCCGCGTGGGAAGGCGGTGTCTGATTGCGCAGGATCATGGTCTGGATCAGGCGCTGGACGCGAAGCTGATCGAGACGGCGCGGGACGCGATCGAGACGGGCGCGGCGGTGGATATCAAGCTGCCGGTGCGGAACGTGCACCGGACCGTGGGCGCGATGCTGAGCGGCGAGATCGCGAGGCGTTACGGATCTGCGGGGCTGCCGGAGGACACGATCAAGGTGCAGTTCACGGGCAGCGCGGGGCAGAGTTTCGGGGCATTTCTGGCGAGCGGCGTGACGCTGACGCTGGAAGGCGACGCGAACGACTACGTGGGCAAGGGGTTGTCGGGCGGGAGGATCGTCGTGTATCCGCCGCGGCATTCGACGTTCGTGCCGGAGGACAACATTCTGATCGGCAACGTGGTGCTGTATGGCGCGACGAGCGGCGAGGCGTTCTTCAACGGGATGGCCGGGGAGCGTTTCGCGGTGCGCAATTCGGGGGCGACGGCGGTGGTGGAAGGCGTGGGCGACCACGGCTGCGAGTACATGACGAACGGCCTGGTGGTGGTGTTGGGACGCGCGGGACGCAACTTCGCGGCCGGGATGAGCGGCGGGGTGGCGTTCGTGCTGGATGAAGACGGCGCGTTCGCGAGTCAGTTGTGCAACCGGTCGATGGTGGACCTGGAGCCGCTGGCGGATGTTCACGATGTGGACAAGCTGCGAGCGTTGATCGAGCGGCACGCGCAGTTGACGGGGTCGCCGCGGGCGCGGTGGATTCTGGAGAACTGGTATGGGATGCTGCCGCGTTTCGTGAAGGTGTTCCCGCACGAATTCAAGCGGGTGCTGGGGGTGCCGCGGATGGCCGATGCGGCTCCGTTGACGTTGACGCGGCCGGTGGTGATGGAGCAGGAGGCGCCCCGTGGGTAAGATCACAGGTTTCATGGAGATTGCGCGCGAGGTGCCCTCGCGGCGTCCGGTGACGGAGCGGGTGAACGACTGGTTCGAGATTTACCAGCCGTTTCCGGCGGAGAAGGTGAAGGCGCAGGGAGCGCGGTGCATGGACTGCGGGTTGCCGTTCTGCCACACGGGGTGTCCGCTGAACAACCTGATTCCGGACTGGAACGATCTGGTGTACCGGAACCGGTGGCGGCAGGCGATCCGGCAGTTGCACGCGACGAACAACTTCCCTGAGTTCACAGGGCGGGTGTGCCCGGCGCCGTGCGAGGCTTCGTGCGTGCTGGGGATTAACGAGCCGCCGGTGGCGATCAAGACGATCGAGCGGGCGATCATCGATCATGCCTGGGAGCAGGGCTGGATCGTGCCGGAACCGCCAGCGCGGAAGACGGGCAAGCGGGTGGCGGTGATCGGGTCGGGACCGGCCGGACTCGCAGCGGCGCAACAACTGGCGCGCGCGGGTCATGATGTGACGGTTTTCGAGAAGGCGGACCGGGTGGGCGGGTTGCTGCGCTACGGCATTCCGGATTTCAAGATGGAGAAGCACCACATCGACAAGCGGGTGGCGCAGATGGAGGCGGAAGGAGTGGTGTTCCGGACGGGCTGTCACGTGGGCGTGGATGTGAAGGCGGAGGAGTTGCGGAAGGAGTTTGACGCGGTGCTGCTGGCCGGGGGCGCGGAGCAGCCGAGGGACCTGGTGATTCCGGGGCGCGAGTTGAAGGGGATTCACTTCGCGATGGAATTTCTGCCGCCGAACAACAAGCGGAACGCGGGCGATGCGATTCCTGAAGAGCAGTGGATTTCGGCGGAAGGCAAGGACGTGATCATCATTGGGGGTGGCGACACGGGGGCGGACTGTCTGGGGACGTCGCACCGGCACAGGGCGAAGTCGGTGCGGCAGTTCGAGATCATGCCGATGCCGCCGGGCGAGCGGGCGGACTCGACGCCGTGGCCGTTGTGGCCGTTGATGTTGCGGGAAGAGAGTTCGCACGAGGAAGGGGGCGAGCGGCACTGGTCGATTCTGACGACGCGATTTCTGGATGACGGCCAGGGGAACGTGGCGGGACTGGAAGCGATGGAAGTGGGGCCGCCGCCGGCGTTTGAGAAGCGGGCGGGTTCAGAGCGGACGTTCAAGGCGGACCTGGTTCTGCTGGCGATGGGGTTCACGGGTCCGGTGAAGAACGGGTTGCTGGAGCAGATGGGGGTGAAGCTGGACGGGCGCGGGAACGTGGAAGCGGGCTCGCGGTTCGAGACAAGCGAGGCGGGGGTGTTCGCAGCGGGGGACATGCGCCGGGGGCAGTCGCTGGTGGTTTGGGCGATTGCAGAGGGGCGGCGCGCGGCGCGGGGCGTGGACGAGTATCTGATGGGCGAGACGCGTCTGCCGGAATAGGCCGGGCGGGCTTGTCTAAACTGGAAGGACCTCATGTTCTTTCAGCGAATACTGGCTTGGGCGCTGCTGGCGGCGGGCGGCGCCTGGGTGATGCACGGAATCTACTCGGCGCGGTGGTGGTCGCAGGCGTACTGGTCGTCGGAGGGTGCGTGGCGGATGGGTGCGTTCGTGGGGATCTACGCGGCGGTGGCGGGATTGCTGGCGTGGTTCGCGCCGCGGTGGTTTGTGCCGGCGCTGGCGGTGGCGGTGACGGGGTATTCGCTGGTGGCGGCGGGACCGCTGGCGGTGCTGTCGGTGCTGCTCGTGGTCGGGGTGAGCTATGTGACGGGGGCGTACTGGATGCGGCGGCGGCCGCGGGCGCTGCGGGAGATGCCGGTGGGGTTGACGGTGCTGGGTCTTGGGGCGTGGATGGTGTTTGTGGCGGTGATGGCGCGGTTCCCCATGCATTACTGGCCGGTGTATCTGGTGTTGTTCGCGGCGATGGGGTTCTGGGCGTGGACGCGGCAGGTGCCGCGGTTGCCGGAGGTGGCGTGGCCGGCGGACCGGGCGGGGGTGATGTATCTGGCGATTCCGGCACTGCCGTTGCTGGCGCACTGGCTGGCGGCACTGAAGCCGGAGGTGGGGGCGAAGGCTCTGTCGGTGCATCTGGTGGCGCCGGCGCGGATGGCGGTGCATCATGTGTGGAATTTCGATGTGCTGGAGTTTGCCTGGGCGGTGAAGCCGATGGGGGGCGAGTGGGTGTTCACGCTGGGGTATCTGTTCGGGGGGGAGGCCGGGGCGCGGCTGTTGAATGTGGCGATTCTGACGCTGTTGTGCTGGCTGTTGTACGGATGGCTGCATGATCTGTTGCCGAACCGGTTTGCGTCGCTGTTGACGGCGGGGTTCGCGTCGCTGCCGCTGGCGCACGGGATGACCGGGTCGCTGCGGGTGGAGAATGTGGCTGCGCTGCTGTTGCTGGGGGCGTTGTATTTCTTCCGGCGGCATTTGAAGACGCGGATTGCGGGGTATGGGTACGCGGCGGCGTTTCTGGCCGGGGGCGCGGCGATGGTGTCGACGGGGGCGGCGGGATTCGCCCTGGCGCTGGGGGTGGCGGCGTGCATGACGGTGCCGTGGCGGACGCTGCTGAAAGCGGCGCCGCTGGCGCTGGGGGTGGGTCTGATGCCGTACCTGGAGGCGGGCATCCGGACGGGCAACCCGGTATTTCCCTATTTCAACGACTATTTCCGGTCGCAGTTGTTCGACGCGACGAAGAGGTTGGATGACACGGGCGGACTGGCGATGGCGGGGCTGGGGATTTGGGGGGATCTGACGTTTCACACGTCGCGGTTCGTGGCGGGGCTGGACGGGGGCTTTGGATTTTTGTACCTGCTGCTGGGGCCGGTGTGTCTGGCGGCGATTCGTCCGAACTGGCCGAGGATCGGGTTGGTGCTGCTGGGGGTCTGGTGGGCGGGTTTGGTGGCGGTCGGCGTGGTTGGGGGGCGGGGGGAGCATCTGTATGTGGGGTTGCCGGTGCTGACGTTGTTGATCGGGGTGATGACGGCGACGTTCCGGGCGCATTCGCCGGCGCTGCTGAAGGTGATATTGGGGCTGCTGGCGGTGGGATTCGGGCTGCAGATGGCGATGCTGCCGGCGGTGGCGCCGCAGCACCGGGACTTTGCGTTGAACCAGGTGTTTCGGCCGGAGTCGGTGGACGAGTATTTGGCGCGGTATGCGCCGGAGCGGCCGCTGGTGCGGGAGTTGAACCGGATTGCGCCGCTGGGGCGCGTGGCGTGGCTGGAGACGAACACCGTGGCGGGATTTGCGGGGCGGGTGTTTACGAATAGCTGGCACCATGACGCGTTTCAGAAGCGGATCGAGGCTTTGACGACGACGGAAGGGCTCTTGTTCGCGGCGACGGAGCTGGAGTTGGGTTATTTCATCGCGCCGGCTCCGGACAGCGCGCTGCAGTTGACGAGTGTGTTCACGCGGGAGTTTCTGGATCTGTACACGGAGCCGCAGTACCGGTTTGCGGACCGGGAGTTGCGGAAGTTCAAGCCGCCGCAGGGCGGTCTGGCGCCGCTGCAGTTGGCCTACGCGCCGCCGGGTGAGCATGACGAACTGAATTCGTTCGTGCGCTATGAGGGCCCGTGGCGGCGGGACTTGCGGGCGGGAGAGGCCTGGAAGGGGACACTGACGTATTCAAACGATTTGCGGGCGCGGGTGTTCATCCGGTTCCAGGGGCGGGCGATCACGCCGCTGTACACGGCGGCGGCGAACCGGTGCACGGGGGTGATGTCGCTGGACGAAGCGGAAGAGGTGGAGCTCGCGCAGTATGCCGAAGCGACCAGGTGGCAGGCGCGGGGGCCGCGCATGGAGGCGGCGCCAGGGTATCACACGCTGGTGATCCGGTTGCCGCAGGCGCGCAGTACGACGACCTCGGTGGCGGCGTGTTTTCTGGACCTGGACGGGTTCATCGTGGAGTAAGCGGCGGGGGCTTAGTACGATAGAAGAATGACCTCTTCGCTTGAGACCGCCGCCACGCCCGCGCAGGCGGTCATGGACCTGGAACGCGCATATTTGCTGCAGAATTACGGCCGTTATCCGCTGGTGCTGAAGCGGGGCAAGGGTTGCTGGCTGTATGATCTGGACGGCAAGCGCTACCTGGACCTGATTTCGGGGATTGGCGTCAATTCACTGGGGCACGCGCATCCGCGGATCACGCGGGTGATCCGGGAGCAGGCAGCGCGGCTCATCCACAGTTCCAACCTGTACTATCACGAGTTTCAGGGGCCGCTGGCGAAGATTTTGTGTGAGACGTCGGGTCTGGACCGGGCGTTTTTCTGCAATTCGGGGACGGAAGCCGTGGAGGGCGCGATCAAGATGATGCACGCCCACGGCCGGCGGATCGCGGCGGAGAAGACGGAGATCGTGGCGCTGGAGAACAGCTTTCACGGGCGGACGATCGGGGCGTTGTCGCTGACGGGGCAGCCGAAGTACCGGCAGGATTTCGAGCCGCTGATGCCGGGCGTGAAGTTTGTGAACCTGTGCGACGAAGCGGCGTTCGAGGCGGCGGTGACGGAGCGGACGGCGGGGATCATCGTCGAGACGATTCAGGGGGAAGGTGGGATCTACCCGATCAGCGCGCAGTGGCTGAGGCGGGCGCGGGAACTGGCGGACCGGCACAATGCGCTGCTGGTATTTGACGAGATTCAGTGCGGGATCGGGCGTCCGGGGACGCATTTCGCGTATCAGCTGCACGAGCCGGCGATTCTGCCGGACGTGGTGACGCTGGCGAAGCCGATTGCGTGCGGGTTGCCGCTGGGAGCGATCATCGCGAACGCGAAAGCGGCGGAGTCGATCGCGCCGGGGATGCACGGGACGACGTTTGGGGGGGGCGCGCTGGCGTGCCGGGTGGCGCTGGAGTTTTACGACATTCTGGAAGAGTTGATGCCGCAGATGAAGCGGGTCGGCGCGTATTTCTTCGAGCGGTTGAAGCAGATGCAGCGGCGCTACAGCTTCATCAGGGACGTGCGCGGGTTTGGGCTGATGATCGGCGTGGAGACGGACTTCCCGTGCAAGCATCTGGTGGCGGAGGGGATGAAAGAGGGGATGCTGTTCAATGTTACGCACGAGAACGTGATCCGGATGCTGCCGCCGTACATCTTGACGGAGAAGGAAGTAAACAAGGCGATTGCGGGGCTGAACCGGATCTTCCGGCGGTGCTAGAGCAGGGCGGTGCGCTTCTGTTTCTCGAGTAGCTTGACGACCGCGCCTACGCTCTGGGCCATCTCACGGGGGCAGACGAGGAGGGCGTCGGGGGTGTCGACGACGACGAGATCGCGGACGCCGGCGAGGGCGACGAGTTTGCCGGCGGGGGCGTCGACGAGGTTGCCGGCGCTATCGAGGAAGAGGGCGTCGCCGCGGGCGGCGTTGCCGTGGGCGTCGCGGGGGAGGAGTTCGTAGACGGCGTTCCAACTGCCGACATCGTTCCAGCCGATGTCACCGGCGGCGAAGCCGGCGACGCCGGTGGCGTGTTCGAGGACGGCGTAATCGACGCTGATGTTCTCGCACTGGGGGAAGACTTCAGCGAGGACCGGGCGGAAGCGGCGGCTGCGGACGGAGGGCAGAGTGCGGAGGAGAGCGGCGGTGCGGGGCAGGTGGGTTTCGAGGGCGTCCATGAAGACGGAGGCGCGCCAGAAGAACATGCCGGCGTTCCAGCAGTAGTTGCCGGCATCAACGAACTTGCGGGCGGTGGCGGCGTCGGGTTTTTCGAGGAAGCGGGTGACGGTGGCGGGCTGAAGGCTGCCGGGCGTGAGATCGCCGGCGGGGAATTCGACGTAGCCGTAGCCGGTCTCAGCCCAGCGGGGCTGGATGCCGATGAGGGCGATCCGACCCTGGGCGGCGGACTTGTAGGCGGCGCGGACGAGACGGAGGAAGGCGGCGGGGCGGGCGATGTAGTGATCGGCGGGAAAGACGCCAAGGACGGCATCGGGGTCCTGTTGGAGGAGGACCTGGGCGGCGAGTCCGATGGCGGGGGCGGTATTGCGGGCGACGGGTTCGGCGACGACCTGAGCGCGGGGGACGCCGGGAAGCTGGCGGATGATTTCCTCGCGGAGGAGGGGGTTGGTGAGGATCCAGATGCGCTCGCGGGGGATGACGGGTTCAAGGCGGCGGACGGTTTGTTGGATCAGGGTGCCGGGGGCCACGATTTCGAGGACCTGTTTGGCGCGGCGAGTACGGCTGCGGGGCCAGAAACGGGTACCGCGGCCTCCGGCGAGGATCAAAGCATAGTGGTTGGGTTGGGCCATGGGGACCGCCGGCGGGGGATTACTGGAGGACGGGTTCCTGGCCGCGAATGAGCATAAAGGAGCGCTTCCAGCGGGTCTTGGTAAAGAAGTTGGTGGCGAGGTCGAGGAGGTGGTCGAAGTCGATGCCCGACGACACGAGGCGTTCGGTGGGGGCGTCGTAGGACCAATAGATGATGAGGGGTTTGCCGATGATATTGGCGCGGGGGACGAAGCCCCAGTAGCGCGAATCGAGGGAGGAATCGCGATTATCGCCCATGGCGAAGTAGCAGTCCGGAGGGACGATGACCTCTCCGTCTTCGACATTCTTGTCGAGCATCTCGAGGGCGCGGTCGTCGACGCGGGTATTGGGATCGGAGGGGAAGTTATCGCGGTAGGAGTCGACGTAGGGGGTCTTGTGGTACTTGTAGGGCTCCTGGAGGAGCTTGCCGTTGAGATAAACGTCCTTGTTGATGAGGCGAATGCGGTCCCCGGGGATGCCAATGACGCGTTTAACGAAGGTCTGGCGGACGTCAACGGGGTATTTGAAGACGATAATGTCGCCTCGTTTGAGGGGCGTATAGGGGAGCAAGTGCTTGCTGACGCCACCGGGAGGGGCGTAAGCGAGTTTGTCGACGAGGAGGTGATCGCCGATGAGGAGGGAGTCCTCCATGGAGCCAGTGGGGATCACGAAGGCCTGGACAAGGGTGGTGGTCCCGAACAGGAGCAGGAGGATGGTGACAGTCCACTCGGCGATGGCGCCGCGAGGCGGTTCTGCGGCGGCGATGGGCACGCCGGCCATAGCCGCGGGAACACTCAATTTCGTCTCAGACACTTTCCATATTGTAGCCGATCGGACTAAGGGGCCCGGGCGGATTCGACGACGCGGGTGGAGGCGGATTCGGTGACCGAGTTGCGCGCATCGAGCATGACTTCGAGGCGGAAGCGGACATCAGGAGTGAGATTGCGGTAGAGGACGCCGCCGCGGCGAAGATCGTCGGGGCCGAGTTCGACGGTTTTCTCGTTGTTGGCTTCGGTGATGGTGAGGACGGCGCGTTCGGCGGCGCGGACGGCGGGGGCGGCGACACTCCAGCGGACCGTGAGGCTTTCGCCGGAAGGTTCGACGGAGAGGCCCATGGTGTAAGGATTCTCGCGGGCGACTTCTGGGGGAGGAGGGTCCTTGAAGCTGAGGGCGATCTGGAAGCCGAGGATGACGCCGAGCAGGAGAAATATGAACGAAAGTGGGATCCAGACCCAGCCTTTGCCGGCCCTGGCTTCCTTTTCCGTTGCCTCTGGTTCGGGGGGCGAAGGCGGCGGGGCGAGTCCACCGAAGGTAGGGGCGGACTGATCGGCGAGTTGGGCGGCGATCGACGCGACGGACTCCTGTTCGGAGCTTTGGTGCTGCGCGGATTCGATGGGTTCGTCAGTGAATCCGGTGTCGTAGGAAAGATCGGAGGGGGCGTCGCGACGGCGGGTGGGCTTACCACCGCCGAGTTCACGGCGGCGGAAGGGGAAGGCCGTGGGGATTTCGCCATCGGGGAAGCGGCCGTCGTCGCCACGAAGGAGGATGGCGGCTTCGCTGACGCGGGTGGCGTACGGGCGGATGAGCAGGCAGACTGCGGTGGGGCCGGGGAAGCGGGAGTCGAGGATGCCGAGGTCCTCGGGGCCGAGTTGGAGTTGGTCGCGGGTGTTGCTGCGGAAGTAACCGACGGCGTGGAGACGGGTTTCGGGGGAGGGTGCGACCTTGGCGAGATTCTCGTCGAAGGCGGCGAGGTCCTTTTCCGAGAGGATATAGGAGGGGCCGCGGAGGTGTTCGCTGGGCACAGGGATGAAGTCATCGATCCGGATGACGGGGCGTTCGCCCTGCTCGGCTGCGCCGAGGAGGATGCCGCCGACTTCGGCGCCCCGGCGCGGGACGAGGCCGAAACCGCGCATCACCTCAAAGCCGAGGCGGTCGATGACGTCGTAAGCGATGTAGAAAGTGACACCCTTGCCCGGGGGTTCAAACCGGAAGGCGCTGCCCGCGGCGGAACCGCCGGCGGGCATCCCGGGGGCGTCGTCGTCGTGGGGAATGGCGGATGCTTTGCTCACCGGGGTCTCCGTTTCATCGTAAGTCCGCCTGGGGGCGGCGCTCAAGTCTGCACCTCATCAATCGTCTATCGGCAGCTTCGCGACATTTCTTCAGGTCTTTAGAGCGATACTGTTCAGCAGAATGTCCGAGAGAACTGGAGTGCTTTCGATCGTGGCCACGCCGATTGGCAATTTGGACGACATGACGTACCGGGCGGTGGAGGTGCTGAAGGGGGCGTCGGTGGTGGCGTGCGAAGACACGCGGCACACGCGCAAGCTGTTGAATCACTTTGGGATCAGCGTGGCGACGGTGAGTTTGCACGAGCACAACGAGGCGTCGCGGACGGCGGAACTGGTCGCGAGGCTGGAGGTGGGCGAGTCGGTGGCGCTGGTTTCGGACGCGGGGACGCCACTGATCTCGGATCCGGGGTTCCGGCTGGTGCGGGAGGCTGCGGCGCGGGGGATCCGGGTGACGCCGGTGCCAGGAGCGTCGGCGGCGCTGGCGGCGCTGGCAGTGTCCGGGTTGCCGACGGATGCATTCCGGTTCTGCGGATTTCTGCCGCGGAAGAGCGGGGAGAGGCGGCGGATGCTGGAGTCGCTGGCGGAGGAGACGGCGACGCTGGTGTTTTACGAGGCGCCGCACCGGGTGGTGGAATCGTTGGGAGATATTGTCGAGGTCCGGCGGGACCCGGAGGTGGCGGCCGCGCGGGAGTTGACGAAGATGCACGAGGAGATATTGCGGGGGCGGGCGTCGGATGTCTTGAAGGTGTTGGCGGGGCGGGAGCAGGTGAAGGGGGAGTTCACGCTGGTGGTGGGCGCGGCGCCGGCGGCGGAGGTGGAGGGCGATGTGGCGACGGCGGTGCTGGCGCTCGAGGCGGGGGGGATGGCGCGGATGGAGGCGATCAAGCAGGTGGCGCGGGAGCGGGGGATGCCGAAGCGGGAGGTGTACGCGGCGGTGGAAGCGCGCCGCTAGCGAGGCGGATTCGGCTACACTTTGTCAAATAGCAAAGGAGGCCGACTGACGATGCAGGTCCGCCAGGTAGCGGTGTTGGGCGCGGGGACAATGGGCGCGCGGATCGCGGCGCATTTTGCGAACGCTGGCGTCCGGTCACTGTTGATGGATCTGGACGCGGGACGGGCGCGGCAGGGGTTGGAGGCGGCACGAAAGGCCTCCCCGGCTTCTTTCTTCACGGCGGGCGGGGCGGCGCTGGTGGAGACGGCTTCGTTTGACGAAGGGATGGAGCGGCTTGGGGGCGTGGACTGGGTGATCGAGGCGGTGACGGAGAACCTGGAGATCAAGCGGGGATTGTGGGCGCGGGTGGCAGAGAGGGCGGGGCCGGCGGCCGTACTGTCGACGAACACATCGGGGATTCCGCTGGCGGCGATCGCGGAGGGGTTCGGGGCGGGGTTTCAGCGGCGGTTTCTGGGGACGCATTTCTTCAATCCCCCGCGGTATTTGCATCTGCTCGAGCTGATTCCGGGGCCGGGGACGGAGGCGAGGCTGATGGGGGAGGTGGAGGCGTTCGCGGAAGTGCGGCTGGGCAAGGGTGTGGTGCGCTGCAAGGACACGCCGAATTTCATCGCGAACCGGATCGGGAGTTTCTTTGGTGCGACCGTGGCGAAGTTGATGGTGGAACAGGGGCTGGCGGTGGAGGAAGTGGATCTGTTGACGGGTCCGCTGATCGGGCTGCCGAAGTCGGCATCGCTGCGGCTGCTGGACGTCGTGGGCGTGGATGTGTGGGCTTTCGTTTCAAACAATTTGTATGATCTTGTTCCGGACGATCCGTGGCGCGAGCGATTCCGGATGCCCGCTTTCATGAGGGAGTTGCTGGAGCGGGGCTGGATCGGCGAGAAGGCGGGGCAGGGGTTCTACAAGCGCGTGGGTCAGAAGAAAGAGATTCATGCGCTGGATCTGGCGACGTTTGACTATGCGCCGGCGAAGCGGGTGAAGATCGCGGGGGTCGAGGAAGCGCTGCTGATTGAGGATCTGGGTGAGCGGTTACGGTTTCTGGTGAACGACAAGGGCAAAGCGGGTGCTTTCCTGAAGCCGCTATTCGAGGACGTGATCGAGTATGCCGAGGCGATGGCGCCGGTGATCGCGCACGCGCCGGAAGATGTGGACAACGCGATGAAGTGGGGCTACGGCCACGCATTCGGGCCGTTCGAGATTCGCGAAGCGCTGGCCGGGCGGGCGCCGGCGGTGGCGGCGCGCGGGGCGCTGGTCAAGAGAAATCCCGGGGCATCGCTGGTGGATCTGGGCGACGGTGTGCTGCAGTTGGAGATTCACTCGAAGATGAACGTTCTGAGCGAGGACTTCGTCCAGATGGTGGACGCGGGTCTGGCGGAGCTGGATCGGAACTTCCAGGCGATGGTGGTGAGCGCACGCGGAGACCTGTTTTCGGCGGGCGCGAATCTGATGATGGTGTTGATGGCGGCGCAGGAGGAGGAGTGGGACGAGCTGAATGCGGCGGTCCATCATTTCCAGCAGATGTACCTGCGGCTGAAGTACGCGCCAAAGCCGGTGGTGGCGGCGCCGCACGGGCGGGCGCTGGGCGGGGGTTGTGAGCTGATTCTGCACGCGCGCGGGGTGCAGGCGCAGGCGGAGTTGTACATGGGGCTGGTGGAAGCGGGCGTGGGGCTGATCCCGGCGGCGGGCGGGTGCAAGGAGATGATCGCGCGGCTGAAGGATCCGCGGAAATGTTTTGAAGTGATCGGGCTGGCGAAGGTATCGGGTTCGGCGGCGAATGCGAAGGAGTTGGGATTGCTGGACAAGGCGGCGGGGGTGACGATGAATCCGCGGAGGCTGGTGGAAGACGCGAAATCGCTGGCGCTGGGGCTGGCGAGGTCGTATCAACCGGGCGGACCGCGAACGGACATCGTGGTGGGGGGCGATGGGGCGTACGCGGCGCTGAAGCAGGGGGCGTGGCTGATGCGCGAATCGGGCTACATTAGCGATCACGACTTTCTGATCGCCCAGAAGCTGGCGAGAGTGCTGACTGGAGGCGCTTCGCCGGGCGAGCGCGAAGTGAGCGAGCAGCATCTGCTGGACCTCGAGCGAGAGGCGTTTCTGTCGTTGTGCGGGACGCGCGCGACACAGGAGCGAATCAGCCACACCCTGAAGACCGGAAAGCCGCTGAGGAACTAGAGCGATGAAAGAGGCTGTCATTATCGATTGCGTCCGGACGCCGGTGGGCAAGGCGCCGAAGGGATCGCTGCGGCACGCGCGGCCGGACGACCTGGCGGCGGCGGCGATTCGAGGCTTGCTGGAGCGGTATCCGGGCGTGCCGCGGGCGTTGATCGACGATGTCATTCTGGGCTGCGCGATGCCCGAGGGCGAGCAGGGGATGAACGTGGCGCGGATCGCGGCGCTGGCGGCGGGATTGCCGGTGGAGACGCCGGCGGTGACCATCAACCGTTTCTGTTCTTCGGGCTTGCAGGCGATCGCGATGGCGGTGGACCGGATCCGCGCGGGCGGCGCGGAAGCGGTGATCGCCGGCGGGACGGAGAGCATGTCGCTGGTGCCGATGGCGGGCCACAAGTTCGCGCCCAATCCGCGACTGGTGGAGGAGTGGCCGGAGGTCTACATTTCGATGGGACTGACGGCGGAACGCGTGCAGCAGCGATTGGGCATCACACGCGAAGAGCAGGACGCGTTCGCGCTCCGTTCGCACGAACGGGCTTTGATGGCGCAGGCCGCGGGTCACTTCGACGAGGAGATCGTGGCGCTGCCGGAACTGTCGAAGGACGAGGGGCCGCGCGGGGACACGTCGATGGAGGCGCTGGGGAAGTTGCGGGCGGCGTTCCATGCGAAGGGGACGGTGACAGCGGGGAATGCGTCGCAGATGTCCGACGGAGCGGCGGCGGCGCTGGTGGTGTCGGAAGGGCGGGCGCGCGAATGGGGGCTGAAGCCGGCGGCGCGATTGGCCAGTTATGCCGTGGCGGGGATTGCGCCGGAGATCATGGGCCTGGGTCCGGTCAAAGCGATTCCGAAGGCGCTGGCGATGGCGGGGCTGAGGCTGGAGGAGATTGGGGTGATTGAATTGAACGAGGCGTTCGCGGTGCAGGCGCTGGGCGTGATTCGCGAAGCGGGGCTGGATCCGGCGAAGGTGAATGTGAATGGCGGGGCGATTGCACTTGGGCACCCGCTGGGCTGCACGGGGGCGAAGTTAACGGCGACAATTCTGCGCGAAATGCGGCGCGGCGGACACCGGTACGGGATGGTGACGATGTGCATCGGCGGCGGTCAGGGCGCGGCCGGAATTCTGGAGGCGCTATGATTGGCGGCGAATTTCTGACGAACACATTGGCGGCGGAGGATGTTTTCACGCCGGAGGACTTCACCGAGGAGCACCGGGCGGTGCGGAAGACGGTGGACGAGTTCTGGCGCAAGGAAGCGGAGCCGGTGCTGGACCGGATCGCGCACAAGGACCATGACGCGGCGGTGGGGCTGCTGCGGAAGTCTTGTGAATTGGGGCTGACGGGCGTGGTGGTGCCGGAGGTCTATGGCGGGATGGAGATGGATCTGACCTCGGCGATGATCGTGGCCGAGGGGCTGGCGCGCGATGGAAGCTACGCCGGCTGGCATGGCGCGCACGCGGGGATCGGGACTCTGCCGGTGCTGCTGTTCGGGACGGAAGAGCAGAAGCGGAGGTATCTGCCGAGGCTGGTGGCGGGAGAGTTGATTGGCGCGTACGCGCTGACGGAGCCGCACGCGGGCTCGGATGCGCTGGCGGTGAAAACGCGCGCGGATCTGAACGCCGAAGGCACGCACTATGTGCTGAACGGCTCGAAGATGTGGATCACGAACGCCGGCAAGGCGGATCTGTTCACGGTTTTCGCGAAGATTGGCGGGGCGGCGGACAAGTTCACGGCGTTCCTGGTGGAGCGTTCAGCGGCGGGAGTTTCCATCGGTCACGAAGAGGCGAAGATGGGCATTCAGGGCTCCTCGACGTGCGCGGTGTACTTCGACAACGTGGTGGTGCCGGTGGAGAATGTGCTTGGCGAGATTGGGCGCGGGCACATCATTGCGTTCAATATTCTGAATTTGGGGCGGCTGAAGCTGGGTCCGTTCGCGGTGGGTGGGGCGAAGCAGGTGCTGAAAGTGAGCGCGGCGTACGCGCAGGATCGACAGGCGTTCGGCGGACCGATTGCCCGCTTTGGGTTGATTCAGGCCAAGCTGGCGGAAATGGTTGTGCGGACGTTCGCCGCGGAGACGCTGAGCTACGCGGTGTGCGGGTTCATCGAGTCCCGGTTGACGGGATTTGACTGGAGTGCGCCGGACGCGGCGCGGGTGAAGCTGAAGGCGATCGAAGAGTTCGCCGCCGAATGCAGCATGGTGAAGGTGTATGCGAGCGAGGTGCTGGATTTCGTGGTGGACGAGGGGGTCCAGATCCATGGCGGGTATGGCTACCATCAGGACTACCTGGTGGAGCGGGCATACCGCGATTCGCGGATCAACCGGATCTTCGAGGGGACGAACGAAATCAACCGGCTGCTCGCGACGGGGATGTTGCTGAAGCGTGCGATGCGCGGGCAACTGGATCTGGTGGGAGCGGTGAAGCGCGTGCAGGCGGTGCTGATGGAGCCGCCGTCGCCGGGCTCGCGGATGGCGCCCGCCGCGGCGGCGAAGAGCATGGCGCTGCTGGCGCTGGGCGCGGCGTACGCGCGGTTCCGCGATCAACTGGAACAGCAGCAGGAGGTGCTGGCGGCGCTGACGGACGCGGCGATGGGGGCGCTGGTGTTGGAGTGTGCGGCGTTGCGCTCCGCCCGGATGGCGGGTTCGACGAAGGGCGAAGTGGCGGCGGATGTCCTGGCGGTGCTCGGCGACACGACACTGCGGACGGTGGAAGACTCAGCGCGGCTGGTGCTGGCGGCGAGCCGCGAGGGCGATGAATTGCGGATGTCGATGGCGGCGTTGAAGCGGCTGGCAAAGCAGGAGCCAGTGGACGTGGTCGCAGTGAGGCGGCGGATCGCGGCGCGGGTGCTGGACGCGGGCGGGTGGGTCTTCTGAGGCGGCGATGAAGCTGGGGTTGACAGTCGGGCTGCCGGCGTCGGGCAAGTCCACGTGGCTGCGGGAGCAGGGCCTGGCGGCGCTGTCGTCGGACGCGGCGCGGGCGCTGTTGTCGGGTGACGAGACGAATCAGTCGATCAACCGGCTGGTGTTCCGGACGCTGCGGCGGTTGTGCGAGGCGAGGCTGGAGGCGGGTGTGGCGGAGACATGGATCGACTCGACGGCTCTCGCGTGGTGGGAGCGGCGGTGCTGGATCCGTTGGGCCGAACTGCACGGCTGCGAAATCGAGTGCGTGTTTTTCGATGTGCCGCTGGATGAGTGTTTGCGGCGGAATGCGGTGCGCGAGCGCGTGGTTCCGGAGGGAGCGATGCGCGCGATGGCGGCGCGGATGACGCCGCCATCGGTGGACGAAGGGTTCGCGCGGGTGCGCGTGGTTGGGCCGGGTTACATTTCGAGCGCGATCATCTGATGGCCCGCGAGTCTGGGTAGCGTGAACAGGACGCGCCCGTCGCGAACGGTGTGCGGAAGGACGGCGCCTTCGGGCGCGATGACGACGCGCTTCACGGCGCGGGACGGCTTCACGGAAACGGCCACATCATGCAGCGGGATGATGTCTTCGATCACATCGAGGCTCTGTCCGCGGCGCTCCGGGATGTAGTGGAGCAGGTGGACGATGAAGCGGTTGGGCTGCTCGTTCAGCGTCGCCATCAGCGTCGAGGGGCCTTCGGCGCGGAGCACGGGGTCGGGCAACTGCCGGCGGAGAGCGGCAGCGACGAGCGACTTCACCCAACGTGGCGCGTTGGTGTGATACTGCTCGAAAACCGGGTGCATGAAGTAGAGGTTGCGGCCGTTGCCGACGATACCGGGGTAGCCGGTCTTGCCCGACGAAGGCGTGTGGCGGTGGGAGCAGAAATGATCGGCGGTCCGGTTGAAGTAGGGGACGCGGGCGTCCACTTCGACGATGGCGCCGGGACGGGGCTTGACGAGTTTGCCCTTGAGGTACATGACAAACTCGGTGCCGGGCAGGTCCACGCCGAAGGTTCCTCGGGGCACCAGAAAATCGGGGCTGAAGGGGGCTTCGCCAGCGAGATCGACGCCGAGCGAGGGCAGCATGAACCGCTCGCCCTTCGGATCGAGGCCGGATTCAAAGCTCGCCAGCAGCGCGCCGCCCTTTTGGACAAACGCTTCAAGTTTGGCGGCGAGGGCTTCGTCCACGGGAATCCGGTCGGGCAGGATCAGGACGCGATAGCCGTTGAAATCGGATTTGGAATCGAGCACGTCGAACTGGGCCCGCAACTCGGTCAGCATGCGAACGGCGCCCCAACTCGCGGCGGGCAGCGTACGCGCGGCGCCGCCGATGAACTCCTCCGGAGTGAGGACGCCAACATCGCTGACCGGGCGGGCGTCCACGCACCACGGCTCCTTCTTCTCGACTTTGGCGTAGGCTTCGCCGATCAGTTCGTACGTGGCGCGGTCGATCCGGCCCGAGGGGTGGAGTTGATCGCCGATCGAGCACTTCGCATTCAGCGCGAGCATCAGGCTGGTTTCGAACTCGAGCGCGGCGGGATTCTTGAGCGAGTGGAAGTCGCCCCACGAGGTGTGGAACTTGCCGGTCATCCCCATCGCTTCAATGCCGAGCGTCCGCACGTAGCGCTGCTTGAGCGGGAAATCCAGGTAGCCCCAGCCGCCGCTGGGCAGCGATTCGAGTTCGAAGTGGGTGTAAGCGGACTGGACGGCGCGATGGCGCGGGCCGATGTGCCCGGCATTGTAGAAGACCGAAACATTCTTGTTGATGGCGTGGACGAAGGCCGTCGTCTCGCGCTTCCACTGGTTGATTCGCTCGATAGCAAAACGCCCGCGCTGTTCGGCGTCGCGCGAATCCACCCCCGCCTTCAGCATCGCGGGGCGGCACACCTGGCAGTGGCAGTCCCTCGGTTGCACGATGTCGAAGAAGAGCCCGTCAACCGGCACATCGTTGAACAGGTCCTTCACGTGGGCCTTAAGAAACTCTCCATAGCCCGAAAATACACACAGATTGCGGTAAAAACCGGCTTCATTGATGGGCGTGCCCGTCGGCTGCCCCTTTTCGTCGAGCACCCACCACTCGGGGTTGTGAATCGAGGAGTAATAGTCCCACTGCACGGTCGTGTAGATCGGCACGCGGATATTGCGCTTGTGGCAGGCCTCGATCTGCTCCTTAAGCAGGTTCCGCTTCATGTGCGGGTGCCGGCGCTCGGGATTGGTCTTGGTGTCGAAGTAGATCATGCCGTGGTGGCAGCGCGCGAAACAGGTGATGGAGTTGACTCGCGCCTTTTCCACGGTGGCGGCGAACTGTTCGGGGTCGAACTCATTACCGATGCCCTCGATCTGTTCGCTGGTATGGAAGTCGAGATGAACCTGCCGGAACCGCAGCGGCAACATCTGGCTGAGCGGCGGCACGCTGGCGGCGGGGGCGCCGCCGGTCTGGGCCTGGAGAAGGGAAGCGGCAGCGGCGCTGCCCGCGAGAAAAGTCCGGCGCGTGGTGGGCATATCGTCCCCTATTCTATTGCGCTGCTGATAGAATTTGGCCGGTATGGGCTACTCGCGGCAGGTCTGGATGGCAGCGGGCGCGGCGGTGTTGCCGCTGGCGGGCGCGGCTCTTTATTTGTTGCTGAATTACGATGCGCTGCCGGATCCATACCCGCGGCACTGGAACTGGCGCGGGGTGGCGGACGCGTTCGGGCCCAAGTCCGAAGGCGCGGTTCTCACCGTTCCGCTGATCGGCGCGCTCACATTTGTCCTTGTGTTCGCCGTCTTCCCCAGTCAGACGCACGACGCCGCGGGCAAGCACCCGCCTTCACCCACCATGTTCATCGCCGTCTCCTGGTTCCTCGGCCTCGTCCTGCCGCTGGTTTCCCTGCTGCCGGTGATCGTTCCGCCGTCCGGCGCTCCCTGGCTGCTCCCCGTCCTCCTCATCCCCACCGTCGCCGTCAGCGCAATCGGCATCCGCGAAAGCCGCCGGGCGAAGCGGGCACAAGCGCAAGAACCGGACGGTGCTAACAGCATGCTAGGTTCGTAGGCATGGCCGGTGAATCTCACAGCCGCATCACGGCGGACCCGAATGTGTGCTTCGGTACGCCCTGTATCCGCGGTACGAGAATCTGGGTCTCCTTGCTGCTCGACTTCCTCGATAACGGTACGACAGTGGAAGAACTGCTCGCGGAGTACCCGCAGTTGACCGTCGAGGACGTTGAAGCTGCCTTGCTCTACGGCCGTCAATCCGGCCGTTAAGCTACACTGCCAGTAATCATGCCCGCGCCCCTGCCCATCGGCCTCAATACCTACTGCCTTCGCTCCCTCCGCTGGAGCGACCGTCAACTCCTCGAGTACGCCGCCTCGCAGAAGATGGACATGATCTTCCTGCAGGATTCGCTCGATCCCCGCACCAAAGACCCGGCGCACTGGGCCGAGGTGAAGCGGTGGTCGGAAGAACTCGGCCTCAAGCTCGAGACCGGCGGCGGCGGCGTGTTCCCCGCGAAACCGGAGCAGTTCCAGGCCTCGGTGGACAACATTCTCTACAACGCGCGCCGTGCCGCCGCGATGGGCTCGAAGCTCATCCGGATGGTCTGCTTCGGGCAGCGTTCGTCGATGCCGCCGGGTCCGGCAATGCAGCACCTCGAAACGATGGTGAGGCTGTTGAAGGCCGTGCGATCACAGGTCGAAGACCTCGGCGTTCGTCCCGCCATCGAGGTCCACAAGGATTTCCAGGCCTGGGAGTTCAAGCAGATGATCGAGGCAGCGGGGCGCGACTACGCGGGCATCTACCTCGATACCGGCAACCCGGTGTTTGTCCACGAGCACCCGATGACGGCCATCGAGACGCTGGCCGAGTATGCCGTCACGTTCCACCTGCGCGATTCGGTCGTCTACGAGCACCCGAAGGGCATCGCCGTGCAGTGGGTGCCGCTCGGCGAAGGCAATGTCGATTTCCCAGCGATCCTGAAGCGGTTCCGCGAACTGTGCCCGCGCGAGGTGAGTGTCGTCATCAAACCAATCACGGGGCGATTGCCGGCGATCCTGCCCGTCAATGACGCGGCCTACTGGGCGTCCTATCCGAACGGGCGCGCGAGCGAATACGCGAAGTTCCTGCAACTCGCCAAGTCCGGCGGCCCTTACGAGAAGTACATGCTGATCGAGGACGCGCCCGGCAAGCCGCCCGAGATCCTCCCTCTCGTCCAGGCGCAGCAGAAGGAGCATCTGGAGCGCAGCATCGAGTACGGCAAAAGGGTGCTGGATCTGGGGCGGCGCTGGCGGAATCGGGGGTAGCCCGGACGTGAGGACCGCGTTGGAAACCTTGCTCCGCAGCGATGTGGACTATTTCCGTCTCGGCGCCGAAATCCGGCCGCTGCCCGGAGGCGGCGAATTGTACTGGATGCCGGGTTGCCAGAGGTTGGCCGCTGGTTGTTTGGCAGTGCATGTCCCCCGTTTGGCGGAGGAGGAGGTCGCGCCGTGGATCGCCGGTTTCGAGGCGGCGGTTCGGGCCGTGGGTGCGTCCCTGGCCCGCCTGTACCTGCAGTCAGACCACCCCAGGTTGGGCGCGGCGCTGGCGGCTCACGGCTACGAGAAGAAAGTGGAGAGCGCCTTCCTGTCTGCCGCGCAGCGGTCTGCGGCGACGGTGGAGGGGTTGATCCGCCCGATCGAAACGGTGCGCGACTGGGATGAGGCTCTGCAAGTGTTTCGGGAAGACGAAGATGGTCCGGACGGCCACGAGAATAAGGCGGAGATCTGGCTTGAGCTGATCCAGCGCAAGTGTGCGTCGGGCCAGCTTTCTTACGGACTGATCGAGGACGGGCAGGGCGTGGCTGGCACTGTGGGATGGATGGAGTACCCGGGAATGGTTCGCCTGAAGAACCTGGCGCTCCGCCCGGGCCGCCGCCGTAACGGGACCGGCGCGGCGGTGGTGGGGCACTTCAACGGTTGGTCCGGCGTGTCCGGACGACTGCTCGGGATGTTCGGGATTGAGGCCAGCGCCGGCGCTCAACTGTACGCGAAGGCCGGGATGGTGGTGGCCGGTTCTCAGGAGGAATGGTCAAAATGGCTGGTGGATTGACGGACGAGCAGTTGCAGCGCTATCACCGCGATGGATTTCTCCATCTGCCGGGGGTGTTTTCCCTTGATGAGGTGAAGGCGATCCAGCGCGAATGTGCTCGCCTGCAAGGGATTCCGGAGATGGCCGATCCACGCAATCTCCGCACGGTGACGAGACGGACCACCGCGGGCGGAATGATTGTGGACCGCCTGGATCCCGTGGCGGATTTGTCGGAGGTATTCCAGTCGGTCGTCCGCGATCCGCGGTTGCTGGCCGTCGCTGAATCGGTGCTCGGAAGTCCGTCCTGTCTCTTCAAAGACAAGCTGATCTTCAAGAATCCGGGTGCCTTCGGCTACGGGGCGCACCAGGATTACACGGTCTGGCGCGGTCTGGGGGTTCCGGCCACGGGCCTGCTATCGATTCTGCTTGCGGTGGACGCCGCGAACGCCGCAAACGGGGCGGTGCGCTTCTACCCGGGGTTACATTCTGATCACCACTGCGAGGCGGAGTTGGAGGATATCTTCGGACCCGCGAGCGGCATCACCCCGGCGGAGGTGCTGGCCCGCAGCGAGGGCGTGGTGCCCGAACTGCAGCCAGGCGACGTAGTGGTCTTCCACTCGCTGTGCCCGCACGATAGCGATCCGAACCACACCGCGGAGAGCCGGCGATCCTGCTTCATCACCTACAGCGATGCCACCTATGGGGATCTCCGTGAGGCCTACTATCAGGCATTTCGCGAGATGATGAAAGCCGACCGCGCCGCGGCGGGCCAGACGGACTGGTTCTTCCGTTAACCAGGCAGAGCCCGCCGGCAGCGGCGACACCCCGCTGGCTAGCGGGCCGGAGTCGGCTCGGGAAGCAAAGCCGGAAGCGTTGCCGCGAACACCTCGTCGATCCGTTCCGCGAAAATGAATTCCATCTCCTTGCGGACATGCTCGGGGAGATCGCGCAGATCCTTGGCGTTTGCCCTCGGCATCACCACCCGCGTCAGACCGGCGCGGCGGGCGGCGAGGACTTTCTCCTTCACGCCGCCGATGGGCAGGACGCGGCCGGTGAGCGTGATTTCGCCGGTCATGGCGGTATCGTTCCGCGCGGGCTTTTTCGAGTAGAGCGAGGCGAGGGCGACGGCGGCGGTGACGCCGGCCGAGGGGCCGTCCTTGGGAATCGCGCCCGCGGGCACATGGATGTGGACGCCCATGTCGATGAAGGCTTTGGCGTCGAGGCCATACTCTTCCGCGTGGGCCCAGAGGTAGCTCTGGGCGGCTTTGGCCGATTCCTGCATCACTTCGCCCAACTGGCCCGTGAGCGTGAGGCCCTTTCCGCTCGGTAGCAGGATGGCTTCGACATAGAGCACATCGCCGCCCGAGGGGGTCCAGGCGAGGCCCGTGGCGACGCCGGCGGGCAGGTTCTTCTGCGCTGACTCGGGGAGGAAGGTCTCGGGGCCGAGCAGGTCGGCGATCCGGTCGGGGTTCATGTCGAGCAGGTCTTCCTGGCCTTCGGCGAACTTAAGGGCGGCTTTGCGGGCGAGCCGGCCGATGGCGCGCTCGAGGTTGCGAAGTCCTGCTTCGCGCGTGTAGGAGCCGATCAGTTTGCGGAGTCCCTCGTCGGGGAACGTCACGTTCTCTTCGGTCAGGCCGGCTTCCTTCAGTTGGCGCGGGATCAGGTAGCGGTTGGCGATGACAACCTTCTCCTCCTCGCTATAACCCGCGATGCGGATCACCTCGAGGCGGTCGAGCAGCGGCTGCGGAAGCGTGTCGAGCGTATTCGCCGTTGTGATGAACAATACCTTCGAGAGGTCGAAGGGCATGTCGAGATAATTATCGCGGAAGGTGGAATTCTGCGCGGGGTCGAGGACCTCGAGCAGGGCGGCTGCCGGGTCGCCGCGGAAATCGCGGCCGAGTTTGTCGACTTCGTCCAGCATCAGCACCGGGTTGGCGGCGCCGGCGCGGCGGACGGCCTGGATCAGGCGTCCCGCCATCGCGCCAATGTAGGTGCGGCGGTGGCCGCGCAGTTCGGCTTCGTCATGGAGGCCGCCGACGCTCATCCGCTCGAATTTGCGGCCCAGCGCGCGGGCGATGGATTGGCCGAGGCTCGTTTTGCCAACACCCGGGGGGCCGACGAAGCAGAGGATCGGCGCTTTGGCGTCGGGGTTGCGGCGGAGCACGCCAAGATGTTCCAGGATGCGCTCCTTGACGTCATCGAGCCCGTAGTGATCCTCGTTCAGGATCTCGCGGGCGCGGGCGATCTCGAGGGCGTCCTCGGTGTAGACGCGCCAGGGGAGTTCGAGGACGAGATCGAGCCAGGTGCGGAGGATGTTGCGCTCGGGGCTTTGCGAGGGAATCCGTCCGAACCGGTTCAGTTCGCGCGTGGCCTCTTTGCGGACGTCTTCCGGCAGGTCGGCTTTTTCGAGACGTTCGGCGAGTTCGTCCACCTCGGCGCGTTCGGGGTCGTCTTCGCCGAGTTCGTTCTGGATGGCCTTCAACTGGCGGCGGAGGACATACTCGCGCTGCTCCTTGCTGATCTCGCTTTGGGCTTCATTCACGATCTTCTGGCGCATTTCCAGCACCTGAATCTCGTGCGAGATGTGCTTGACGGCCTGCCGGAGCGCTTCGGCGAGGTCGGGGGCTTCGAGTAGCTCCTGCTGTTTGTCTACCTCGAGGCTGAAGGCCGTGGCGAGCAGGGCAATGACTTGCGCGGGGTCGTCGGCCGAGGCGAGCAGACCCGCGATCTGTTCGGCGGCCTGGGGGTTGATCTTCTCGATGGCTTTGCCGGCGAGTTCGTAGAGGGCGGTGCGCAGGGCCTCCTCTTCCGTCGTCTTCTCTTCCGGAAGCGGATGGGGCGTGTACTCGGCCGCAAGGTGGGTGGCCGATGTGTCGAGTTGGACTATCGCGATCCGCTCCATGCCAGAGACGATGATTTCCATCGACTGCGCGGACGTGCGCAGGACCTTCCTGATCTTGGCTCGCGTGCCAACTTCGTAGAGATCGCTGGCCCCGGGGCTTTCCATGGAGGGATCGCGCTGGGCGACGAGGAGAATCTCGCCTTCATGTTTGTCGATGGCGACATCGACCGCGGCGCGTGAAGCTTCGCGGCCGACCGACAGCGGCAGAACCAGTTTCGGGTAGAGCACCACGTTCTTCAGGGCGAGAACGGGCAGCAACGACGGGGCTTGGGATTCGGACATGAATTCTCCTGTCACTTCCTTTTCAGATGCGCGAAGGGGGCTTGGGTGTTCAGGCCTTCCCGGTGACGCCAAGGCCCGCGTGGGCTGGTTCAAACAAGAGGCGGCCTTCGTCGACAGTGGCTCGCAGCTGCATGCCGTCGCGGACAAGCCCTTCGAGGATCGCTTTGGCCAGCGGGGTTTCCACTTCGCGTTGGATCGCTCGCTTCAGCGGGCGTGCGCCGAAATCGGGTTCGTAACCCACGCGGACGAGGTGTTCGCGGGCTTCCTCGGTCAGTTCCAGCGTGATGTGCCGTTCATCGAGGCGGCGGCGCAACTGTTCCAGTTGGATCTCGACGATGCGTTTGAGATGGTCGGTTTTGAGCGTGTGGAAGACCACGGTTTCATCGATCCGGTTCAGGAATTCGGGCCGGAAATGGCGGCGAAGCTCTTCCTGAACGGCGAGCTTCATCATCTCGTAGCCGGTGCCGGCCGTTTCGCCGGCGTAGGTGCGGATCCGGTCGCTGGCGAGATTCGAGGTCATGATGAGGATCGTGTTCCGGAAGTCGACCGTCCGGCCCTGGCCATCGGTGAGCCGGCCGTCATCAAGGACCTGGAGCAGGACGTTGAACACGTCGGCATGCGCCTTCTCGATTTCGTCGAACAGGACGACCGCGTAAGGGCGGCGGCGGATGGCTTCGGTCAACTGGCCGCCCTCGTCGAAGCCCACATAACCGGGCGGCGCGCCGATCATCCGGGCCACGGTGTGTTTCTCCTGGTATTCGCTCATGTCGAGGCGGATCAGGGCGCGTTCGTCGTCGAACAGCGTCTCGGCGAGAGCGCGGGCGAGTTCGGTCTTGCCGACGCCGGTGGGCCCCAGGAAGAGGAAGCTGCCGAGCGGGCGGCGCGGGTCGTTCAGGCCCGCGCGGGCGCGTTGGACGGCCTCGCTGACCGCGGTCACGGCTTCATCCTGGCCAACAACGCGGAGGTGGAGCTGCTGCGAGAGATGGAGCAGTTTGCGGAGTTCGCCTTCGAGGAGTTTGTGGACCGGGACACCGGTCCAGCGCGAAACGACGGCGGCGATATCCTCTTCGTCCACCTCTTCCTTGAGCATCCGGCGCGTCTTCTCCTGCTCCTGAAGCCGGTTTTCTTCCTCTCTCAGCTCCTTTTCGAGCGTGATGAGGCGGCCGAATTTGAGTTCGGCGGCGCGGTTCAGGTCATAAGCGCGCTCGGCGACTTCGACGTCGTGTTTGACCTGCTCGATCTGCTCGCGGAGTTCACGAAGGCGCTTCACACTCGACTTTTCGTGCTCCCACTGGGCTTTCATCGCCTCGACATCGCGCGAGAGCGAGAAGATCTCCTCCTCGAGTTTCGCCAGACGTTCGCGGGAGGCGTCGTCGGTCTCCTTCTTCAATGCCTCGCGTTCGATCTGTAGTTGCATGACGCGGCGGAGTTTTTCGTCGAGTTCAACCGGCATCGAGTCGATTTCGGTGCGGAGTCGGGCGGCGGCTTCGTCCATCAGATCGATGGCCTTGTCGGGGAGGAAGCGGTCGGAGATGTAGCGATTGGAGAGCACGGCGGCGGCCACCAGGGAGGCGTCCTTGATGCGGACACCATGATGGACTTCGTAGCGTTCCCGAAGCCCGCGGAGGATCGAGATGGTGTCCTCGACCGTCGGTTGATCGACCACGACAGGCTGGAAGCGGCGCTCGAGGGCGGCATCCTTTTCGATGTACTTGCGGTATTCGTCGAGCGTGGTGGCGCCGATGCAGTGGAGTTCGCCTCGGGCGAGCATGGGCTTGAGCAGGTTGCCGGCGTCCATGGATCCTTCCGCCTTGCCGGCGCCGACCACGGTGTGGAGTTCGTCGATGAAAAGAATGACGCGGCCTTCGGCGGTCTGGACCTCTTTGAGGACGGCCTTGAGGCGCTCCTCGAACTCGCCTCGATACTTGGCGCCGGCGATCAGAGCGCCCATGTCGAGGGCGACGACACGCTTGTCCTTGAGCCCTTCGGGCACGTCGCCACGGACGATGCGCTGGGCGAGACCCTCGGCGATGGCGGTTTTGCCGACGCCGGGTTCGCCGATCAGGACGGGGTTGTTCTTGGTGCGGCGGCTGAGAACCTGCATGACGCGGCGGATCTCGTCATCCCGGCCGATAACAGGGTCGAGTTTGCCCTGTTCGGCCATTTGATTGAGGTCGCGGCCATACTGTTCGAGGGCCTGGAAGGTGGCTTCGGGCGTCTGGGTGGTGACGCGCTGGCCGCCACGGACTTCGGTGACGGCCTGTTCGAGTTTTTCACGGGTCAGGCCCTGGGCGGCGAGAGCGCTGCCGGCGGCGCCATTGCCGGCGAGAAGGGCAAACAGCAGGTGTTCGACGCTCAGGTAGTCGTCGCGGAGGCGGCGGGCCTCCTGTTCGGCGTTGGCGAGGACGCTCTGCAGGCGCTGGGTGACATACATGCCGGGACCGCCGGAGGAGGCGGTCTGGACTTTGGGCAGGCGGTCGAGTTCCTGCATCAGCTTGCGGTGCAGGGGTTCGAGTTCGAGGCCGGCTTTCAATAGAATGGTGGGCGCCAGACCGTTTTCCTGTTCGAGCAGCGCCACAAGGAGGTGTTCGCTGTCCACCTGCTGGTGGCTGAGGCGGGCAGCGAGCGATTGAGCATTTTGAAGAGCTTGCTGGGTTCGTTCAGTCATTTTGTTCGCATCCATGCCGGTATCCTCAAGAAGAGTATATCATAACAACGCGCAATTTTAGTGATGAAAATATGAGCGACAAAGTATCAAGAAATTACACCCGGCGAGGACTGCTTGCAGCGGCGCTGGTTCCGGCGGCGGAAGCGTCGTACCCGGTTCTGAGGCCGGCCGCGGACCCCGTTCCGGCGCCGGAGAACAAACGGATTCCCTTTGGATGGAGTGGCTTCCGGGTTGCGCCAGGCGAGCGGGCGCGGCTGCTGGCACCGGCTTCTGGTCTGCTGGCGGGTTCGGCGCGGTTCCGGGTTGCGATGGCGGTGGATTACCGGGACGAGGCGGTCCTTCTTGTCAGGACGGGCGGGGGAGGTGTGGCGCTGGGAAGGATGGACATCCGCTGGGCGGGTGCGTTTCAGGTGTTTGAACTCGTTCTGAGTCAAAGAGATACAGAGCTGGTGGCGCGGGAAGGGGTTGAACTGGAGCAGGTAGCCGGAGTGGAGCCGCTGTACCTTTTTGCGCCCTCGAAGGGGTTACCGGCGGAATTGCACCCGCACTTGATGGTGCCTGGGCGGCTGACAGCGGCGGAAGAGGCGCGGCGGCGGCTCAAGTCGAGGGCGGTCTTGCAGCAGTGGAGCTGGAAGCTGGGTTGTGTCCTCGACGGATTGCTCGAACTGGGCGAGCGGGAAGCCGCCAAGCGATTGATTGACATGCACTTCCCGGACGGGCGGACCTTGGTCTATGAAGATCCGAGGAGCGTGCCGGTGGACGGGCGGATCTACGGGGTGGAGGGCGTTTTGTGCTTCGGGGCGCTGGCCCGGGTGGCTCCGGAGCATCCGGGAGTGGACCTGGCGGTGGAATTTGGGCGGAAATTCAGGGAATCGGGGCATTATTCGACGGAGGGGTGTTACACGGTGGGGTACCCGCTGGCGGTGATTGCAAACCAAAGAAAGGACATGCAGCTTCGGGAGGCGGCGTTGGGGGTGCTGCGGCGGAGGCGGGAGGTGCTGGCTGGGAAGGAGGTGATCTGGCAGCGGGGGCGGCCGGGGGATCTGTTTTTCCCGAACTGGGCGCGCGGCCTGGCCTGGTATCTGCTCGGATATGCACATTCCATGCGCTATTTGGGCGTTGAAAGCGACATTTTGAGCGAGTTCCGGCGCGTTGCGCGGCTGTCTCTGGACCTGAGACTGGCGAACGGGCTTTGGCCGGTGTTTGCGGATGATCCGTACACGGGCGTGGACACGTCGGGGTCGGCGGGGATTGCGGCAGCGCTGGCGATGGGGGCGAGGGCGGGTTGGCTTGGACCGGAGGCACTGGAGGCGGCGAAGTTGGCGAAGCGGGGGTTGGACGGGTATCTGACGCCGGATGGATTTCTGACAGGACAGGCGCAGGAGAACAAGAAGGGGGAGGAGTTGCAGCGTTCGGGCTACCGGGCGATGGCGCAGTTGGGGCTTGGATTGTGGGCGCAGTTGGAGGGGGCGCTCAGTCGCCCTGCCAGGGGGTGAGGACGCGCGGCGGGGGCAGGGAAGTGATCTCCTGGGCGAGGGCGTCTGGACTGAAGCGATCTGGCCCGTCGAGCCTCCGGTAGAAATAGGGCACCCCGTCGCCGATATCGAGGGACTTCAAGCGCAGATCGGGGGTCAGAAGATAGAACAGCGTGGCAGCCCTAAGATGGGGCTGGGAGAGGTCAGACAGTTCTTCCACCTCCACGGCGAGGTCATCGTTGCGCTGCTGAATGCGGACCGCGGAGTTGAACGGGGCAAGGGCCTGGTTGAGCCGGGTGCGGGGAAACAGGATGCGGGCGACCTCGACAGGTTCGTCCTGATCGAGGATCTGGAGGCGGGTGTTTTCTTCGCGCGATGCGCCTGTCATGCGCTGGGGATCGAGCACCAGCAGGAGGCCCTGCCGGTAGCCATTGGCGATTCCGGCGAGATAAAGCAGGGGGCGGCCGAAGCCGGGTCCGGGTTGGACATGGAGAGCGAGGAAGTGACCGGAATGCCAATACTGGCGCTCCAGGCGGCCCCGGTGATCGAGTACCTGGACCAGGGAGGGGAAGTGGGTGGCATGCTGCCAGACCACGGCGATCTTCTGCCGTTCACCCGGCAGGGCGGGGATGACGGCAAGCTGGCGCAGATACCAGGGGCCTTCGTAGGCTTGTTCAGGCACGCGGGCGACGCCTTCCGGGACATGGGTCCAAAGGAGGCGTCCGTCCGGGCCGACACAACGGAGCCGGTGCAGGTGCTGGCTGGAGACTTCCCCAAAGACCAGTGAATGGATGCCGGGTCCTGGTAACTCGGAGATGACCGGGAGTGGGGATTGCCAGCCGCGGCTGTCAGGCTGATTCCAGATGGACCAGCCGTCAGGAGGCACGTATCTCCACAGAACGCGCTCTTTTGCGTCAGTTGTGATCAGGTCGCGGCCCTTGATCTGCCATGCGACGGGGCCCGTCTGGTGAACCTTTCGCAGAACGGCGCCCGCCACCACGACGGCGAACAGAGCCAGGGCGCAGAGGCCGGTGACCAGAGTCCAGACGGGGCCAGGCCACCGGGGAACGGGGCGGCCGGAAGGCCTGAGTTCCTGGCCCTGGCCGCAGAGCCAGGCATCGAGTTCGACGGGCACCGCGTAGACGCGGCCACGGGGTCCAGGCAGGCGATGGACGGGCAGGCCTCGTTCCCGTTCCCATTTCTGCGCGGTTCGTTCGGAGACGGAGAGGTGGTGAGCGATCTGTTTCCAGGAAGTGAGTGAGGCGCGGGGTGACGGCGTTTGAGGAGGCGGAGTCACGGTTTATTCGCCCTGCCAGGGGGTGAGGTAGCGGAGGTTTTTGAGGGTGGCGAGGTCGGTTTCGAGGGCGTCGGCGGGCCAGTTGGCTTCCTTGACCCTTCGGCCATAGAAAACGTGAACTCCGTCGTTGGGCTCGATGGCACGGAGTTCGGCACGAGGGCCAAAGTCGTAGTAGAGGGAGGCGCTGGGAATGCCATCGTGCGGTGGGCGGAGCTCAACGACTTCGACCGTGAATCCGTCCTTCTCGGGGAGCATGGCTTCCGGCACATTGTATTGGTGGTCGCTGTCGAGGTTGAGGCGGGATCGGGCGAAGAGGAGGCGGGCGGCCTCGACGGGGGCGGGCTGGCCGAGGATCTGGTAGGCGGGGTCTTCCTCGTGGGAGGCGCCGGCGAAGCGCTGGGGGTCGAGGACGACGAGGGTGCCGCTGCGATGGGCGTTCGAGATGCCGCTGAGGATGACGTGGGGCTTCTTCTGCGTGCCGAGGAGGTGGACGAAGACGTTCACGAGGTGTCCGGAGTGCCAATATTGGCGGAGGAGGCGTGCATCCGAGTCCAGCAGTTGCACTGTGCCTGGGTACTGCGAGTTGTGGGACCAGACGGTGACCAAGTCGTGGCCGGGGGCACCGGAGCGGGGAACCGGGGCGACGCCGCGGAGGAGCCAGGGGCCGCCGAAGGACTTGCCGGGGACGGAGACCGTGGTGTGGAGGACGTGCGTCCAGCGAAGCCGCCCGCGTGCGTCGAAGCATAGCAGACGGCCGGGCTTGACGTTGGGATCCGAGACGGGGACCAGGAATTCGAGGTGGCCGTCGCCATCCAGGTCGACCAGGGAGGGACCGAAACCCCAGCCCTGGCGTGGCGAGATCCCGGAGAACAAGTCCTGGTCTGGCTGGACGGTGAAGGACCAGAGGTCGCGACTACGGGCGTCGGTGACGAAGATGGTTTTGCCTTCGATGCGCCAGGATGCCGGGGCGGGGGTGCGTGAAAGATGCCAGCCGCCGGCCAGGAGGATGGCAAGGAGGGCTCCGAGGGCGGGCCAGAGCCAGCGGGGGCGGCGAGGTTCCGGTGCGATTTCGATGGGGGGCTGTTCCTGGGAGAAGAGCCACGCATCCAGCTCGACCGGGTCGGCCCAAACGCGGCCGCGGGGGCCGGGCATTCTACGGACAGGGAGGCCGCGGCTGAGTTCCCAGTTCTGGGCGGTTCGTTCGGAGACGTTCAAGTGGTGGGCAATCTGCTTCCAGGAAGTCAGTTGACCGCGACGGGGCATGTCTGGGGATGGCGGAATCGCCGGGGTCATGCCTGCGAATTTACCTCCGAATCAGACTAATCCTAGCATAAACCGCTGTCTTTATTGGCCGGGTCAGGGTTTTGGCGGATTCACTTTGTCCCAGGGTTCGACGCCACACTGGCGGGCCCAGTGTTCGTACATTTTGACCATGCCGCGGAGGCGGTCAGGGTCCTTCTGGGCGAGGTTGTTGATTTCGGTCCGGTCCTCGGCCATGTCGTACATCTCCCAGGGCTGGTTGTGTTTGGCGACGATTTTGAGGGCGCCCTGGCGGAGGGCGCGGTGGCCCTGGTGTTCCCATCCGGTGACGGCGCGGGCGCGGAGGGGTTGGCCGCGGAGGGCGGGTGCGAAGGAGCGTCCGGCGAGCGGGGTGAGCGGGTTGCCGTTGCGCTGGGAGGGGTATGTAGCACCGGCGAGGTCGAGCATGGTGGGAACAATGTCGATGACGTGGGCGGGGTCATGGTAAAGGCTGCCGGGGTTGGCGATCTGGTTGCCCCATGCAGCGATAAGCGGGGAGGAGATGCCGCCCTCGTGAACCCAGGATTTGAACATGCGGAAGGGGGTATTGGAGGCATTGGCCCAGGGACGGCGGTAGCTGGTGAAGGAATTGGCGGGGCCGGGGACGGGGGATTTGGCGGCTTTTTCGAGGCCGCCGCCGATGTTCGTGCCTTCGTGGCATCCGCCGTTATCGGCGAGGAAGAGGACGAGGGTATTGTCGAGACGGCCGGTCTGCTGGAGGGTGTTGAGGACGCGGCCGATGCCCTGGTCCATGGAGTCGATCATGGCGGCGTAAACGGCCATGCGGAGGTCCCATTCCTCACGCTCTTTCTGGGGCAGGGAATTCCAGGCGGGGACTTCGGGGTCGCGGGGAGAGAGGGGCCAGCGTTTGTCGATGAGGCCGGCGGCGGTGAGCCGTTCGTAGCGTTCGGCGCGGAGTTGGTCCCATCCTTTCATGTACTTACCGCGATACTTCTCGATGTCCTGGGGGAGGGCATGGAGGGGCCAGTGAGGGGCGGTGTAGGGGAGATAGAGGGCGAGGGGTTTGTCTTTCGGGGCTTCGCGGACCATGCGGGAGGCGTGATCGGTGAAGGCGTTGGTCATGTAGAAGCCCTCTTTTGGAGGGGTATATGGCTCGTTATTGAGGGCCATTTTGCGCCCGGGATCGAGGCGGAAGAAGTTGGAGGCGCCGGAGATGAGGCCGAAGTACTGGTCGAAGCCGCGGTCGAGGGGCCAATGGGGGCGGTTTTCGCCGACGTGCCATTTGCCGGACATCATGACGGAATAGCCGGCGGGCTTGAGGGATTCGGCCATGGTCTGGCAGTGGTGGTTGAGGTAGCCCTGATAGGCTGGGATACCGCGGTCGTTCACCATGTGTCCGATGCCGGCCTGGTGGGGGTAGAGGCCGGTGAGGAGGGCGGCGCGGGTGGGGCAGCAGCGGGCGGCGTTATAGAACTGGGTGAAGCGGACGCCGCGCTGGGCGAGGCGGTCGAGGTTGGGGGTGGCGACTTCACCGCCATAGCAGCCGATGTCGGAGAAGCCCATGTCGTCGGCCATGATGACGAGGAAATTGGGGCGTGGGCGGGGTTGGGCCAAAGCGGCGGGGGCGGCGGCGAGGAGGCTGGCGAAGTGGCGGCGGGTCAGCGTCATGCGTTTACTCTATATCAGAGTTGGGCCTGCTAGACTTTTGATTATGCTGTTCACAGGACTGGAGCATACCGCCATTGCGGCGAAGGCGACGCAGGCGCTGGCGCAATGGTACGTGGAGACGCTGGGATTCGTCATCAACTTCGAATACGACGGCAACTACTTCGTGAAGGCGCCGAACGGGGCGATGCTGGAGATCATTCCGGCCGAGGGCCCCGCGCCGGAGACGGCGATGCGGACGCCGGGGATTCGTCATCTGGCGGTGATGGTGGCCGACTTTGACGCGGCGTACGGGGAGTTGAAGGCGAAGGGCGTCCACTTTTTGGGGGAGCCATTCGACAATCAGGGGAACCGGTTGGTGTTCTTCGCGGACTGCGAAGGCAATATTCTGCATCTGATCCAGCGTGTCAAGCCGCTGCCCTAAGCCACAGGCGTTTCCATTGCGAAGCCGGATCTTTACCGCATTCGAATCGCGCGACTTCCGGCTGATGTGGGCGGGGGCCTGCACCTCGAGCATCGGCACGTGGATGCAGAAGCTCGCGCAAAGCTGGCTGGTGTTTCAGTTATCCGGATCGGCGTTCATGCTGGGGCTGGATAATTTCCTGGGTGAGATCCCGATCTTTCTGTTTGCGCTGTACGCGGGGGTGGTGGCGGACCGGGTGGACCGGCGGCGGTTGCTGGTGGGCTCGCAGTTGATCCAGATGTTGTGCGCGTTCACGCTGGCGGTGCTGTTCGCGCTGGGGCGGGCGGAGGTGTGGCACATTTTGAGCCTGTCGTTCCTGGTGGGGACGGCGCAGGCGTTTGGGGCGCCGGCGTATCAGAGTCTGTTGCCGTCGCTGGTGCCTCGGGAGCACATTCCGAACGCGATCGCGATGAATTCGATTCAGTTCAACGTAGCGAGGCTGGTGGGTCCGGCGGTGGGCGGGTTGACGCTGAGCACGCTGGGGGCGGCGTGGTGTTTCGGGCTGAACGGGCTGAGTTACGGGGCGGTGATTGCGACCCTGGTGCTGATCAGCGCGCGGCATGTGCCTTCGACGAAGAAGGAAACGGTGATGGAGAGCATGAAGGAGGGGCTGCGATTCATCCGGGCTCAGAAGGGGATGGTGGAGCTGATCCTCGTGTCGTTCTTCTGCACGTTTCTGGGGATTCCGATTGTGGTGTTCCTGCCGGTGTTCGCGAAGGACGTGTTTGGCGGGGCGGAGGGGACGTACACGCTGCTGTTGACGGTGGAAGCGGCGGGGGCGATCGCGGGGGCGTTGCTGGTGGCGGCGCGAGGCAAGCGGGGGCATCTGGGACGGGACGCGATGATGAGTCTGGCGGGGTTGGGGGTGTTCATGTCGGCGTTCGCGTTGACGCCGCGGATCGAACTGGCGCTGGTGTTTCTGTTCTTCGGCGGGTTGACACTGATTGCGTGTTTCGCGCTGTTGAGTTCACTGGTGCAGATGATCGCGACGGACGAGATGAGGGGGCGGGTGATGAGTATTTACAACATTGCGTTCCGGGGCGGGATGCCGATTGGGAGTCTGGTGGTGGGTCAGTTTGTGGCGCAGTATTCGGCGCCGCCGGTGGTGGCGGTGAACGGAGTTCTGCTGCTGTTGATCGCGATGTTTCTGTTGCTGGTAAGAAGAGAGGTAGCGGAACTCTAATATGGAAAAGATGCGAGGTTTGATTCTCCTGATGGTGCCGGTGCTGGCGGTGGCGCAGGGCGGCCTGCCAGCGGCGTGGCAGAAGGCGAGGGACGCGCAGGACCGGGCAGCGCTAGACGGAATCGCGCAGGCGGCGGCGAAGGAGGCGGAGGGGAAGGCGGGCGACGCGGCGGCGCTGTACCGGGCGGCGCTGGCGGAGAGTCTGCGGAGCGAGGTGGCGATGGAGCAGAGGGACAAGGGGGCGGCGGGGGCGGCGGCGCAGGCGGGCATCCGGTGGGCGGAGCGGGCGGTGGAGGCGAAGCCGGGAGTGGGGGAGTATCACCGGCTGTTGGGGACTTTGTGCGGGCAGGTGATTCCGGCGAACGTAATGCTGGGTTTGAAGTACGGGCGGTGTGCGTTGGAGGAGGTCAACAAGGCGATTGAACTGGAGCCGAAGTCGGCGGTGGCGTGGATGAGCCGGGGGGTGGGGAATTACTATCTGCCGGCGTCGTTTGGGGGAGGCGCGGACAAGGCGATCGGCGATTTCGACAAGGCGGCGGGGCTGGATCCGAAGAACGCGGATATCCAGGTGTGGCGAGGGATCGCGCTGCGGAAGCTGAACCGGGCTGGGGAGGCGCGGGCGGCGTTTGAGCGTTCGTTGAAGTTGAATCCGGCGCGCAAGTGGGCGAAGGAGCAGTTGGAGAAGACTCCGGCGCCATGAGATTCCGGATGAAGAAGTATGGGCCGCTGAACTTCCCGGCTCTGCTGTTGTTCGTGGTGCTGGCGAATTTCTTCTGGTTTCCGGGGACGACGTGGCTGCAGTCGGACACGCAGATTTACGTGCCGATCTTCGAGCATCTGGATTATCCGGCCCATTTTCAGAAGGATCTGGCTGCAGCGCATCCGCACGTGGCGTTCACGATCTATGACGAGGTGACGCTGGCGCTGGCGCGGTGGACGGATATCGGCTACGGCGGGGTGCTGCAGATGCAGCAGATGGTTTTCCGGGCGTGCGGAATCGCAGGGGTGTATCTGTTGGCGGGCGCGGCGGGGTTGCCGGCGGCGGGGGCATTCTTTGTGGCGGCGGCGTTCGGGTTGGGGGCGGTGGTCAATGGCCCTTCAGTGCTGACGTTCGAGTATGAACCGGTGCCGCGGGGGTTTGCGCTGATGTTGATTTTCGGGGCGTTGGGGATGGTGTCGCGGGGGTGGTGGCCGGCGGCGGGGGTGTTGGCGGGGCTGGCGACGCTGTATCATCCGACGACGACGGCGCCGTTTTGGGGTTGTGCAGTGATCTGGATGTTGTGGCGGGGAGCGCGGCAGGAGAGGGTGGTGTTGCCGGTGGCGGCCGTGGTGACGGCGGGGTTGTTGTTGCTGGCGGCGAAGTTCCAGATTGGGCCATTGGGGGAGCAGCCGTTCTGGGGGCGGATTGACGCGGATCTGGAGGTTTTGCAGCGGTTGCGGGGGGCTTACAACTGGATTGAACTATGGCCGAAGCAGTGGTTGTGGCAGTACCCGCTATTGATGGTGGCGGTGGTGGCGGCGTGGTGGCGGGTGCGGGCGCATTTGAGTCCGACGATGCGCTACTTCGCGCTGGCGCTTCCGTTGTATGGGCTTTTGATGATCCCCGTGACGTGGTGTTTGCTGGACCAGCAGAAGTGGATCTTCATGCCGCAGTTTCAGCCGGCGCGGGCGGTGTTATTCATCACGGCGTTCGCGATGATTCTGGGGGCGCTGGCGGCGTGGCACGCGGCGGCGGCGGGCCGGGTTGCGGAGGCGGCGGGATGGCTGGCGCTGGTGTACATCTTGCCTTTGAACGGGCTGGTGGTGGAGTTGTTCACCGGATTGCCGGAGGCGCTGCATGTGAGGCGGGTGGTGTTGCTGGCGGGGATGGCGGCGGTGACGGTGCCTTTGTTGAGTTATGCGCGACGGTGGGCGTTTCTGGCATTGCCGGCAGCGGCTCTGCCGTTTCTCCTGCTACCGACCTTGGGGCAAGTCCAGAATTATCCGGATCTGCACAGCCAGCCGATGGAAGATCTGGCGGGCTGGGCGCGCAATTTCACGGGGGCGGATGATGTGTTTCTGTTCCCGGACGTGCACCGGGGGCTGGCGCCGGGGATTTTCCGGGCGAAGTCGTACCGGGCGTTATATGTGGACTGGAAGACGGGTGGGCAGGTGAATATCGTGCCTGAATTGGGGCGGGAGTGGGGACGGCGGTGGAAGGCGGTGAACGAGGCGAAGTTGCCGCTGTTGCCTCTGGAGCAGTACGGGGCGTTGGGGATCGATTACCTGGTGGTGGATCCGGCGAACGTGCCCGCGGGGGTCACGCCGGTGTATGGGGACGAGACCTACGCGGTGATCCGCCTGCCCTGATGGAGGAGGGCGTCAACTTCGGCGCGATGGGGGATGGCGGGCTGAGCGCCGGGGCGGGTGACGGAAAGAGCAGCGGCGGCGTTGGCGAAGGCGAGGGCCTGTTCAATGGCCTGGCCTTCGGCGAGGGCGACGGCGAGTGCGCCATTGAAGACATCGCCGGCGGCGGTGGTGTCGACGGGTTGAACGGCGAAGGCGGGGGAGAAGATTTCCCGGTCCTTGCTGGAGAAGAAGGAACCCTGGGCGCCGAGTTTGAGGACGACGGCGCGGGGGCCGAGTTCGCGGAGGGCGGCGGCGAGGGCCGGCGCTTCGGCGCGGGTGATTTCGGCAGGGGGGCGGCCAAGGAGTTGGCAGGCCTCGGATTCGTTGGGGGTGAGGAGGTCGACCTCGGCGAGGAGTCGGGGCGGGAGAGGCTGTGCGGGGGCGGGGTCGAGGATGGTGCGGGCGCCGCGCTGGCGGGCGGCGATGAGGGCGCGTTCGACGGTGGGGAGAGGGGTTTCGAGCTGAAAGAGGGCGCAGCGGGCGTCTTCGAAGATGGAGAGGGCCTCGTCGATGTCGGAGGCGGAAAGGGCGTGGTTGGCGCCGGGGGCGACGACGATGGAGTTGCGGCCGGTGCCCTGTTCCACCCAGATGAGAGCAACGCCGGTGGGAGCGGAGCGGGTAGCGCGAACCAGGGCGACATCGACTCCGGCATCGGCGAGGCTGTTTTTGAGTTCATCGGCGGAGGGGTCGTAGCCGACGCGGCCGAGCATGCGGACACAAGGGGCGGCGGCGAGACGGGCGGCGGCGCAGGCCTGGTTGGCGCCTTTGCCGCCTGGGATGCGCTGGAAGTCCGAGCCGAGGGTGGTTTCGCCGGGCGCGGGTAGATGTGGCACCGTGACGACGAAATCCATATTGAGGGAGCCGGTGACGACGATTGAGCCAGATGAAGTGCTCACAAAAGAAATAGTAGCGCGGGGTTGGGGGGTACCGTAAAGCGGGGAGGCGGGGGTGGTGGATTTATTGTACGGGTTGACCCTGTTTTCGGGATACCGGATTCAGTCCAGATTTCCTAAGCTGGTATTTCGGGCCGGACAGTATTGTTGAACCGGCGGATTGAACTGGTCAGGAAAGGAGGCCGGAAATGGCAGCAACGAAGCATCTGAGAGCAAAGAACAGACTGGAATCCATGAAGGCCGACCTCGCGAAGGAACTCCGGGAAAGATCGGGGATCCAGGTCGAGCAGGCGGCCGATCCGATGGACCAGATTCTGTCGTTGATCGATCGCGAGAACCGGTTGACGCACCTGCAGCGGTCGGCGGAGCGGTACCGTCTGATTGATCAGGCGCTGAAGCGGATCGAAGAAGGCGAGTACGGGGTTTGCCAGGAGTGCGAGGAGAAGATCTCCGCGAAGCGGCTGCAGGCGATCCCGTGGGCGGCGTACTGTGTGTCGTGTCAGGAGCGGCGGGAGCGGCTGATGGCGGAGATGGGCGAGGACTGGGATCTGGACGTGGCGGCGTAGACAGGAGATTCCGGCAGTGGCAGTCCGGAAAGGATTGCCGGGTTTTTTTGCCACATACGGAGGCAGCGAGGCGGGGTCTGGACGACGGAAGCGGCCTGTTACAGGGCCTGGTGCTCCGGCCCTGAAATTGCAGTCATATTTCTCGCGGGGCGGAGGCGCTTCAGTGCTGTTGCGCGCCCCGTCCATGATCAACGAGGAGTATCGCCATGTTGAAGCAGAGTTTCCTGTCTCTGGGCGCGGGGATCGTGTTTTCGGTCTTCGCGATTGCACAACCTGGACCGCCCCCACACGCGGGTCCGCCGGCGCATGCGGGTGCTCCTGCTCACGCGGGTCCGCCCGCGAATGTGGGACCGCCCTCTCAGGCGGGTCCTCCCTCTCACGCGGGACCCCCGCCCCATGCGGGTCCCCCGGCTGAGGCTGGACCGCCTGTCAATGCAGGCCCGCCGTCCGGTGGTGCGGGGCCGGAGGAACAGCCAGCGGCGGCTGAAGCGATCGTCCACCTGATCCACGGGATTCCGGACGTGCCGGTCACGGTGTGTGCGGGTGGAGTGGTGGTGCTGCCGATGTTCAGTTTCCGAGAGACGGCGAAGCTGGCCCTGGAGGCGGGCGAGTACGACGTGGCGGTGGTGCCGCTGGCCGCAGACTGTGCTTCGGAGCCGGTCCTCGCGACGGATGAGGCACTGCCTCTGGCGGCTGGGGGCAGTTACAGTGTGGTGGCACACCTGGACGCTGAGGGTGAGCCGGTTCTGTCGGTGTTCGAGAATGACCTGACGCCAGCACGACCGGGTATGGCGCGACTGGTGGTTCACCACACGGCCGCGGCTCCGGCGGTATTCGCGAAAGTGGGCCGTTTCACGGAGAGCGCGCTCGATATCGTGACCCATCCGTTCGCGAACCTCGCGGAGGAGTCGGAAACTCCGGTGGTTGCGCAACTCAGGCCGGGGAACTGGGAGGTCCGTCTGTTCGAGGAGGTGGTGGAGGAGACGGATCCTCTGCCTCCGCCGGTGTACGGGCCAGCGCCTCTTCAGTTGACGCCTCACACGCTGTGCCTGGTCTACGCCGTGGGTGCTCTGGATGCAGAACTCTTCCTGGTGAAGATTGTGGTTCCACTACCCCTGTTCTAGAGGGAGCGAGGCTGCCGGAGGCGGCTAGGCGCTGATCAGGTCGGCTCCGAGGGAGAGGAGTTTGCCGGTGAGGTTTTCGTAGCCGCGGTGAATGAGGTCGGTGTTGGTGAGGGTGGACTCACCCTTGGCGACGAGGGCGGCGACGACGTAGGAGAAGCCGGCGCGGAGGTCGGGGATGTGAATCTCGGCGCCGGTGAGTGGGGTGGGTCCGACGATGACGGCGGAATGGAGCCAATTGCGCTGACCGAAGCGGCAGGGGAGACCGCCGAGGCATTCCCGGTAGAGCTGGATCTGTGCGCCCATGCGATTGAGTGCCTCGACATAGCCGAAGCGCTGTTCGTAGACGGTTTCGTGAACGATGGAGACGCCGCTGGCCTGGGTAAGGAGAATAACGAAGGGCTGCTGCCAGTCGGTCGTGAAGCCGGGGTAGACGTCGGTCTCGATGACGGTGGAGCGGAGGCCTGCGGCGGCTCGCCAGAAGGAGATGCCTTCGTCGGTGACCTCGAAGTCGCCTCCAGTCTGGCGGAAGCGGTTGAGGAAGGTCATCATGTCGCCCTGGCGGGCGTTGCGGACGAAGATACGGCCGTTGGTGGCAGCGGCGGCGCACGCCCAGGAGGCGGCTTCGAGGCGATCGGGGATAGCGGCGTGGTCGAAGCCGCGGAGGGCAGGGACGCCGTGGATGGTGATCGCGCGATCGACATTGACAGCGATGATGGCGCCCATTTTCTGGAGGACCATGATGAGGTCCATGATTTCGGGTTCGATGGCGGCGTTGGAGAGTTCCGTGACGCCCTCGGCGCAGACCGCGCCGAGTATGACCTGCTCGGTGGCGCCGACGCTGGGGAAATCGAGGCGGATCTTCGCGCCGCTGAGGCGGGTAGCGGAGAGGTGGGCGTTGCCGGCCTCTTCATGGAGGGTGGCGCCGAGGTCCTGAAGGGCCCGGATATGAAAATCGACAGGGCGGGAACCGATGCGACAGCCGCCGAGAGAGGGGACCGGGGCCTGTCCAAAGCGGGCGAGGAGGGGGCCGCAGGTCAGGATCGGGATGCGGCTGCGGCCGGAGAAATCGCGCAGGACGCTGCGCTCCATGGGCTTGACGTTGGCGGTACAGATATCCAGAACGCCGGGTTCAGGCGATTCGACGGTCCCCCCAATGGCGCGGATCAGGTCGCTGACGATCGTGACGTCGACGATACCGGCGACATTGCGCAGGCGGCACGGTTCCCGGGTGAGCAGGGCGGCGACCATCAATTTCGGAAGGGAGTTCTTGGCGCCGCGCAAGGAGACCGAGCCCTCGAGGGGCCTTCCACCGCGGAGGATCATTGTGCCGGTGGCGGCAGAGGCCGGGCTCACTGAAAGAGTTTCCTTTCGCGCTTGAGAACGGCCGGCGTATCGAGATCGTCGAGTTCGAAGACGTCGTCAACCTCACCGGCATCTGGCGCGGCCGGAGGCGCGGACTTGCGAAGCGGACGGGGAGCGGGTTGAGACGGCTGCGACTCAAAGTCCAGGTCGAGCATGATCTCGCCCGGAGGAGAGGGGTGGCGGGTCTCTGGCTCTGGCTCTGGTTCAGGTTCCGCCACTCCCTGCTGTTGAAGGAGCGGGTAGGGTTCCGGGTCGTCGATGGATACCTCGAAGCGGGATTGCGGTTCGGGTTCCGGCTCGGGTTCGGGTGCTTCGGGCTCCTCGGGGGCGTCGAAAACGTTGTGGAAGACGACTTCAGGTTCGACGGGTTCGGGCACGGCGCGGGCGGGCGCGGACTTGACGGCAGTGCGCACGCTGGCGGGCAGGGCGAGTTGTTCGACCTCGGGCAGGCCTTCACGCTGGAAGCCAGTGGCGATGACGGTGACCTTGACCTGGTCGCCCAGGGAGTCGTCGGGAACGAGGCCGAAGTTGATCTGGACATCAGGGTTGCCGGCGGCGTCGCGGATCAACTCGCAGGCCTCGTGCATGGCGCGGAGCGGAAGCTGGCCGGAGGCGGTGAGGTTGAGCAGGATCGCCTGGGCGCCCTGAAGTCCGCCTTCTTCGAGGAGGGGGCATTCAATGGCCGCGCGGGCGGCGTCAGGGGCGGCGTTCGGGCCACCCGCGGTGGCGGTGCCCATGATGGCAAAGCCCATGCCGACCATGATGGCGCGGACATCGGCGAAATCGCGATTGATGAGGCCGGGGGTGGTGATGATATCGCTGATGCCCTGGACGCCCTGGCGGAGGACATCGTCGGCCATCCGGAAAGCCTCGAAGAAGCTGGCGCCGTCGGGGACGAGGTCGACGAGGCGGTCGTTGGGAATCGAGATGACGGTGTCGACAGTGGCGTGAAGTTCGGCGAGGCCGCGTTCGGCCTGGCGCATGCGCCTCGGTCCTTCAAAGGAGAAAGGCCGGGTGACGACGGCGACGGTGAGGGCGCCGAGTTCCTTGGCGAGGGCGGCGACGACGGGCGCGGCTCCGGTGCCGGTACCTCCGCCGAGACCGGCGGCGACGAAGACCATGTCGGCGCCTTCGAGGATTTCGATAATCCGGTCGGTGTCTTCGAGAGCTGCCTGGCGGCCGATTTCCGGATCGGAGCCAGCGCCGAGTCCATGGGTGATGCGCCGGCCGAGCGCCACCTTATTGGGAGCCGGGGAGGCGCGTAGCGCCTGGGCGTCCGTATTGAGGATGTAGAACTCAACGCCGGAGACGCCGGTCTCGATCATCCGGTTGACGGCGTTGGATCCGCCGCCGCCGACACCGATGACCTTGATGCGGGTGCCTCCCAGGTGTTCATCCTGGATTTCAAATTTAAGGGAGTCGAGTTCGCCCATCTGACTATTCTCCTCTGATCAGGACTTGCCGGTGAAGAGGCTCCGGAGGCTGGGTCCGGCGGAGCGGCCGTCCTTCCGCGCCTGCAGCCGGGCCGAGTACATGGCGAGGCCGGCGGCAGTCGTCCAGACCGGCAGCATCAGATCCTCGGGCCACTCGGAGATTCCGCGCGGAAAGCCGAGCCTTGCGGGACAGCCTAACACTCTTTCGGCGGCTTCCACCATGCCTTCCAATTGGGAGCCGCCGCCCACGAGGACGACGCCTTCGCGCAGGGGAACGTCGCGGGCATTGTGGATGCGGAAGCGTTCGACGAGTTCAAAGATCTGCATGGCGCGCGCTTCGAGGGTTTCGATGAGTTCGCGGCGGCTGATTTCGCGGGCGGGGCGACCCATTTCCGAAGGCAGTTCGATGATGATGTTGTCGGCGGTGAGCCCGAGCATAGCGCAGCCGTGAGCGAACTTGAGGCGTTCGGCCTCATCGAAGGAGAGAGCCTTGACTTCGCCGACGTCGCGGGTGAAGTGGTCACCGGAGACGGGCATGCCGATGGCATACAGCATGGCATCCCCGTCGTAATAAACGACGTTCGTGGAGTGGGCGCCGATATCGACGAGGGCGACGCCGCCGCCGCGTTCGTCGGAGAGGATGGACGCGTAGGCGGCGGCCATGGGTTCGAAGACGGTTTCTTCGACGCGGAGGCTGGCCTGATTGACGGCGCTGACGAGAGCCTGATGTTCCTGGGCCGAGGCGGTCACGAGCAGGGCGTGGGCTTCGAGGCGGGAGCACTCGATGTTCAGCGGATGGAGCATGGGCGGCTGGCCATCGACGGTGAAGTCCTGAGCCAGGACCTGAAGCATGAGCCGGCCGGCGTCGAGGCGGGCTTTGGCGGCGAGTTCGACGGCATAGACGAGGTCGCCGTGTTCGATGGGGCGGCGGCGGCCGAACTCGTAGAGGCCGCGGCCCTGCTGGGCGCGGACGCCGGGACCGCCGACACCGACGACCGCGGAGCCGATATGTTCGCCGCAGGCGGATTCGGCGGTGCGCACCGCGGCGCGGACGGCGTCGGCGACGGCGCTCTGGTCGGCAAGCTGGCCGCGGTGCCAGCCTCTGGAGGGAGTGCAGGCGTGTCCGAGGAAGCGGACAACGCCGCCTTCGGCAGTGAGGACGACGATGCGGATCCAGGCGCTGCCAATGTCCAGGCCAACCGCGATGTGGTGTTTGCGGGCCACGGGGAATCCTTATTCACTGGCCGCGCTGAGCGGCTCGGACAGGACACGGGTCTCGTCCGTCAGGTCGATTTGAGCACGAAGGGGTAGCCGGGCCTTCCACTCGGGGTAGCCCTGGGTGAAGCGGTCGAGGCGTTCACGGAAGCGTTCGTTACCGAGGATGAGCAGGTATTCGCGTTCGTGGATCCGGTAGGTGATTTGCAGCCGGGAGGGCCTGGATACGTCGATTTCGTCGAGGTTCTCGCTGGTGTCTCCCAGTGCGGCAAGGAGGCGGCCGGCATGGCTGATGCGTTCGCGGCGGACGGCGGGGTGGTCGGTAGCACGGATGCCGGTGACCAAGGGCAGCCCGGAGGGCAGTTCGCCGCGGGGGGTGAGCAATTCGCCCTCTCCATCGATGAGCAGGGGACGTTCAGTGCCAGGCGTGTCACCCGGCACGCGGATGAAGGCGATCGGTACACGTTCAACGATGTGAACGGAAATGCGGTTCGGCCAGACGCGCCGGACGGTGGCATCATGGACCCACTCGACGCGCTGGAGAGCCTTGCGCCGCTCCTCCGGATCGAGGCGGTAGAGGCTCTGGCCGCGGTCTTCGCGAAAGACGTGAAGGATGGAGGCCGCGAAGGCGTGGCGGGCGCCGGTGATCGTGACGGCGGGATCCTGGCCATCCGGCTCCGGGGCGGCAAGGGCGAAGCGCGGGTCTTCGACGAGGAACTGTTCACCCCGCACGAACAGCCATCCGGCGGCCAGGACGAGAACGACAAGGCCCAGCGTCCAGGCGGAAAACTGAAGGGTGCGACGGATGCGGAGGCGCGTCACCTCGCGCGGTGGGAGTGGGTCGGGCTTATTGCGTTTAGCCATGCGGGTTCACCTCACGCAGACCTTTAAGGATGAGGGGGCCGGCGTCAGTTACGGAGCCAGCGCCCAGGGTCAGGACGAGATCGCCAGGACGGAGTTCGATGAGCGTGCTGGCGGCGGCGCCTTGGACTGAGCCGGCATAGACGGCATCGGGGTGGCCCGCCTCCTTCAGGCGGCGGGCGAAGAGTTCGGCATCGAGGCCCGGCAGAGGCGGTTCGGAAGCGGCATAGATGTCGAGGACACGGACGGCGTGAGCGTCGTGAAAGGCCGTGGCGAATTCGTCGAGGAGCGCCTGGGTGCGGGTGAAGCGATGAGGCTGGAAGAGGACCACGAGGCGGCGGGGGGCGAGCAACCGGAGGGCTGCAAGGGTGGCTCGGACCTCCGTGGGGTGGTGACCGTAGTCGTCGACGACCGTGATACCCTGGGCCTCTCCTCTGAACTCGAGGCGACGCGAGGGTCCGGCAAAGGCGGCCAGGGCACGGCGGGCGGCATCGGGTTCAATGCCCATGAGACAGGCGGCGGCCAGGGCGGCGGCGGCGTTCATAAGGTTGTGGGCGCCAAGCAGAGGGAGGTGAAAAGCACCGAGCGGGCGTCCATCCAGGGTGGCTTCAAAATCGCCGCCCGCGGCGTGGGCGTGGGCGTTGAGGAGGCGGAGGCGGGCGTCCGGGTGCTGGCCGTAGGTGAGCAGGCGGCAGCGAAAGCGGGGCAGGGCGGCGCGGACCTCGGCGTCATCGAGACAGACGGCGGCAGCGCCATGGAGGGCGGTCTGGTTGATGAACCGGACAAAGGCGGAGCGGGCGTTGTCGAAGGAGCCGTAGTGATCGAGGTGCTCGCGGTCGATGTTGGTGAGGACAGCGATCTCGGGATGGATCTGGAGGAAGGATCCATCGCTTTCATCCGATTCGGCGATGAACCAGGGGCCTGCGCCGAGGCGGGCATTGGCGTTTCCGAGGGCAGGCAGGAAGGCACCGACAGCAGCGGTGGGGTCGAGGCCGGCTTCGAGGGCGATCGCGGTGAGCAGGCTGGTGACCGTCGTCTTCCCGTGGCTGCCGGCGACGGCGGCGGCGCGGCGGCGGCGCATGAGGG
>ERZ761609.364-NODE-364-length-54907-cov-21.718515_pt1 | contig 54907 bp, 55 predicted proteins | sample MGYA00511163_ERZ761609 | MGnify/ENA primary metagenome ERZ761609 (study PRJEB28899, sample SAMN02445070) | bioreactor sludge metagenome | biome: EBPR sludge | place: Australia: Brisbane, Thorneside Wastewater Treatment Plant | collected 2011-12-16 ... | reverse complement strand
TATCCATTTGGTCTGACGTTTAACTCGTATCAGCGAGAGAACTCGACACCGAATAAATTTAAATTTCAAGGACAAGAACACATTGATGCACTTGATTTAGGATGGGACTCTTTCAAGTGGAGAAACCACCAGCCTGATATTGGAAGGTTCTTTAATGTTGATCCTCTAGCTGATAAGTATGTTCATAATAGTCCTTATGCTTTTAGTGAGAATAAAGTCACATCTCATGTTGAATTAGAAGGATTAGAAGCCGCCAAAGCACCTACTCCTGGAGAGCAAAGTAGACGTCAAAAAAATGCAGAAATTTCATTTCTTATAGCACATCCACCTACGGCAATAGCAATAGGGCAATACAGTGAAGGGTCTAATAATATTTCTACAATTGCTGCCAACTTTGCTATTAATGCGACAAATAACACAACAATGACAAAAGGTGGTGAGCGTTCAGATAGGAATGCAATAAGGCATGGAGTATGGCAAGCAATGATTACTCGTGATTTTGGTAAGGACATTGCATCATCAGCAGGCTATGCACATGAAGGCTTTACTGTTCCCGAGGTAGGTATAACAACTCAGGGTTATTCAACCGGAGTAGGGAAAGCATCAGAGGCTGATAGTTTTGCGGATTTATTAAATAATATTATTGGTCAAAATATCGGAGAAAATAACCCTAATGCCACAAATGTGGGTTTGGCAGTAAAAGTCATTGAAGAGTTCAAAGAGAATGGTATGTGGACTGTTCAAGAAACCGAAAATGGTTATTCAATCACAAGGACCAAAATAAGTCAAGAACAGTATGAGCAAGGCATTACTAATGTACAGCCATTACGAGATAATGGTTTAACTAGAAAGAAAGAAGAAGAGGATAAAAAATAGCAGATGAGAACTATAATCTTAGCCTTAAGCCTGTCTTTGTTACTGATAAGTTGCACTAAATCGTTTGACGAAAAAATTGCCGATAAAATTGAAGAGCAATGTTTTGATAAATCACTTTCGGAACGCTGTGAAATTGCTTTGGGTGAGATTACAGAGTTCGAGTGGGACACATTATATGTTTTTAATGGATTGATGACCGTGGATGAGATCAATCAAGCCTTAGGTTTTGATTGTCGTTGTGATCATATTAGTGATAATTACCAGCGACTAATGTTTGTTAGAAATAATCAGGTAGTGTACCACAGTGAATATTATAGTGTTGATGGAAAAGTTCAATTCCACCCTATTGAGATGAACTCTGAACCAAAATTTTCGAAAAAGGAATCAGAATTTTTTGTTGTAAGGAAACCGAACACCTTAACAAGTGGATATTTTTATGATTTGTATCCCATATCCCGAGTTGAGTGAATAATATAACTTTTATAACAGCTCTCTCAACTGGTTTAAGTCTATGACCTAAGCCTACCAATAGAGACAAGTTAGATTATACTATCTTGAATGAAGAAGCCCTCGGTTAGGAGGGCTTCTGAGCGGAGAGGGCGGGATTCGAACCCGCAGTACGGTTGCCCGTACAACAGATTTTAAGTCTGTCGCAATCGACCGCTCTGCCACCTCCGACAAATGCAATGACTTCTCGGAGGTGAGAATATTTTAGGCATACGCCTTTCTAGCTTTAGCATCGCGTAAGAAAGCATCCATTAGTTCTCCGCAGAGTCTCCGTGAGAAAGGCAGAGCGGTGGAGGACTCTGCGGTAATAGCCCATTTCTGAGGTAAGGGAAAGAACAATAAATATCTACCAATTTCGTATTTTCAATCATGCCAGTCCGTAGAGCGATCCAGGAAAACGATGGGATATATTCAATCACTATTACTTGTGCAAGATGGATAAGGCTATTTGAAATAACTGATGGTTACGATGTAGTGTATCACTGGTTTGATTATCTTAAAAGTCAGGAGCACTATATAATTGGTTACGTTATCATGCCTAACCACCTTCATGCGGTGATTGGATTCAAGAATACAAAGAAGTCAGTCAACAGCATCATCGGAAATGGGAAAAGGTTCATGGCTTATGAATTGGTAAAGAAACTTCGTCATCAGGGAAATGAATTGTTGTTAGAAAAGTTAAATTCCTTGGTCAATGAAACAGACAGGAGAAGAGCCAAACAACATGAGGTGTTCGAGCCATCATTTGATTGGAAGGAATGTTTGGATTCTGATTTCATAGAACAGAAACTTAATTACTTCCATAATAACCCACTGCAAGAGCATTGGAAATTGGCTGATAATCCAGAAGACTATAAGCACAGCTCTGCAAAATTTTATATGCATGGAGAACAGGGGATATATCCAGTAATCAACTACGGTGAACTAGAAGATATTGATTTAACTGGAAAGTTGGATGAGTAAGCCGCAGAGTCCCGAGGCGGAGACGCTGCGGAGAAGAATATATCCAGTAGCAAACTACAGTGAAATCGATCATTGCTGATGAAATATCACCCCCAGGGATTGAAAGAAGGGTTAAAATGTGGGTTGAAAATGTTAATTTTGAATAGGTAAATTTTAGACCATGGATATTCAAGCAGAGAAATTATTATTGATTGAGCAGCTTCTCCTTGTAAGAGATGCTCAAGTGATTGAACAGGTTCGAGAGTTGCTAAAAAGAGAAAGTAACCCCATAATCGGCTATGAGGCTGATGGAAGACCGATTACACAACAAGATTTTATTAAAACGATCGAGCAGTCAGAGAAGGAGTATGAGCAAGGGAATTATCAAACGATAGAAAACCTGGAAAAGGAATCAGAGACTTGGTAAATGAAAAAACAATATCGGGTAATCATCCCGCCCACAGCGAAAGAATCTCTTCGTGAAATTGTTAATCAGATTAAAAAGGACTCACCTACAGCAGCTTTAAAAGTTCGCGTAAAACTTATAGAGATAGCTAAAAGCCTAAAGGAATTACCGGAAAGGTTCCCTAGAGAAGAATACTTAAGAGAGAAACAGGGAAATTATCGTTCAATAACGCAATGGCATTATAAGATAGTTTACAAGATTTTAATTGATGAAGTTTTGATCTTAAGATTTGTTCATACTAACAGAGACCCTAAAAAGATCAAAGAAATCGAGTGAATTTAATGCAGTTGGCTCCTCCAAACTGACCAATTGACCTTCCTAACCTAACTCCTGTGAGCCTTCTGTCTGAACAAATATATAGGTGATTCAACGCATATTTTGACCAACCGTTCATTTGTAAAACATCTCATTTTACCTTCCTCCTTTCCTTTCAAAATTGTAAATTCGTAAGTGGCTAAATTCACCTTTTTCTTACTGGTTTTCACCTCCTGCATTGGGTCGGTTTTGGCTCAATCTGAGCAAGATGCTGCAGCCTCAAATAAAGTGTCTGTTGCTGTAATTGATTCTGTAGCTACCAATCAAGCTGTGAAAATGGACTCCATCAATTCAGCTACTTTAGATAAACTGGATACGCTTAATATACTTACCTCCAAAGTAACCCAACTGCAGGATTCGCTGAATATGGCATTGCACAATAACAAAGTAGATTCAGTGCGTGATAAGCTAATGCATAAAATTGACAGTCTCCATCAGCTTCAATTGCCCACAGAAAAATATACTCGGCTACTGGATAGCCTCAATCAAATTCCAAATAACACACTCAATAAAGCCAATGAAAAAGTAGCAACAGTCCAAAGCAAGGTGAATGCTGTTCAGGAAAAAATAAATAGTCCTGCCAATAAGGTGGAGCGAGGTGTTAATGAAAAACTTAATCTGATGAAAGCTGAAGGAGGGGAGGGCACCAACCTCCCGGGCAATGTAAATCTTCCGGGAGTTGATGCACCCGGTGTTCCAGGAGTAGATGGTTCACTGCCTTCCACTGATTTGGGCTTGGCTCAACCAGGAATAGGAGGTGCCGGTGGTACAGGCATTCCTGATTTAAAGGGTGAAATCCCGGCCTTGGATGGGCTGAATGGAATAAAAGAACAATTCGGAAAGGTGGGTGAAGTCACTGGCCAGGCAGGAAGTTATAGTGAGGATATTAAAAATATATCCTCTGGCAATTTTGGCGAGGTTAAACAAGTCCCTGAAAAGTTAGAGACTGAAGCTGTAAAAATGGGCAATGCAGATGTGCTTTCTGAAAAAAGTCAGGAGCTGAATGACTATAAGGAGATGATAGCTGCCGGGGGTGATAAAGAAACCATGAAGCAACAAGCTTTACAGCAGGCCCCCAAGTTGGCAAAGAACCATTTCAAAGGACAGGAGGCAGCCTTGCAGGAAGCCATTAACAAAGTCAATAGTTATAAGAAGAAATACACAGAACTAACAGACCTGGAGAATATTCCTAAACGCAAGCCCAATGCCATGAAGGACAAACCATTCATTGAGCGATTGGTGCCGGGTATGACCTTTCAAATTCAAAAATCAGAAAACGTGTGGTTGGATTATAACCCCTCACTGTCTTATTTGATGTCAGGCCGCTTTGCAGCCGGCTTGGGTTGGAATGAAAGAATAGGCATTACTAATCATTTTGGATTTACGTCTAAAGATCGGATTTATGGGCCAAGAACTTTTCTGGAATTTAAAATCAAGAAGGGCTTTTCAGTAAGGGCTGATATGGAGAAAATGTACAGCTTCGTTCTGCCCAATGTATTAAATCCAACAGACTTAGGGGGCAACCGATGGGTAGGGAGTGCATTTATTGGTATGAAGAAACAATACGATTTTATGAAGTCCATCAAAGGCAACTTCCAGTTCCTGTACAATTTCTATGATGATCATGACAACAGCCCTTATACCAGCAGATTCAATGTTCGTTTTGGTTTTGAGTTTCCTATGAAGAGAGGGAATAAAGAAAAAGCTAATCTTGGTAGTGAGGGTTAAAATTTTTGTTGCCCTTTTTAAATCCCGCTATCTTATCGTGCCATCGCATAACGAGTTAAAATAAAATAACTAGGATCGAATTTGGACCTCAAAAAGCCCTGAATTGAATAAATTCAGCGCTTTTATTATTTTAAAGTGGATGAATAAGGGCAACAAAGTTCCTATTTAATCTCGGTAGCCTCTCTTTAACAAAGAAAACCGTCTCCTAATCTTTCATTTTTTGCCCAATTCTGATATAGTATAATAGTAAAAAAAACTATTTAACTAAAATAAAAAAAACCATTATAGTGAGGTCAGGTCTTCCGACCTGACAGAACAGTAATGATGGTTCGTTATCGGGATTGACGTGCGTTGGTGATGAGGAAGTATTTCAAAAGTAGTTCGTACTACTCCCTCTCCTTTGGAGAGGGACGGGGTGAGGTATCTATTCCGTGCTCAACGACAATATTTCCACAAAAACCCCCTTCCATTTCTAACCCAACCTGCCCTATTGCCGTTATATGAAAATATGAGCAATGCCATTTCACCCTCCGATCTTAAAACATTCACCCTGCAAAACGATGCAGGCGCTAAACTCACCATTACCAACTATGGGGCAAGGGTCATGTCTTTCTGGGTACCTGATAGAAATGGCGTACTGGCAGATGTAGTGCTGGGCTACGATACCCCGGAAGAATACCTCGCAGGTAAAAAATACTTCGGTGCTGCCATCGGGCGCTTTGCCAACCGCATCGCGAATGGCAAATTCTCATTGGATGGCCACGAATACCAACTGGCCAAAAACAATGGCCCCAATTCCCTGCACGGTGGACCCGGAGGTTTTCACAACGTTCTCTGGCAGGTTACTCCTTTGGAGGTGGAGGAGGGAAAAGCCCTGCGGCTTACCTACGAAAGCCCAGAGGGCGAAGAAGGATTTCCAGGCAAGCTTACTGTAAAGATGACCTACACGCTTACCAACAAAAATAGTTTTGTCATAGACTATGAGGCCGTTACCTCTAAACCTACAGTGATCAACCTTTCCCATCACTCCTTTTTCAATCTGGCCGGTGAGGGGGCAGGTGATATCCTGGATCATGAACTGATGATCAATGCGGATAGCATCACCGAAATAGATGATACACTCATTCCTACAGGTAATCTCATCCCGGTAGGGGGTACGCCTTTTGATTTTAGAACAGCAAAACCCATCAGAGAACATATCCACGAAAAAGATATTCAACTGAAAATTGGCAATGGCTATGACCACAACTGGGTACTGAAAAAAAAGGAAGCATACGCAAAGGCAGCTGTAGTAAAAGAACCCACCTCGGGCAGAGTCATGGAAGTGTGGACTACCGAACCAGGTCTGCAATTCTATAGCAGCAACAACCTCAACGATACCATCAAAGGCAAAGGGGGGAAAGCCTATCCCTATCGTTCCGCCCTATGTCTGGAGGCACAACACTTTCCTGATTCTCCTAACCAGTCTGAATTTCCGTCTACTGTACTTAGGACGAGAGATAAATACATTCAGCGCACGGCCTATAGGTTCAGGGTGGACTGAACTTTGCTCCTGGATTCTCGCAATTACACCAGGTAATTGTACTCACTGCCCTGGTAATAATGGTTGGCATGATGACCAACAAAAAGGAGGATCAGAAAGAGGTAAAACCCATTCTGGTGAAGCCCGGAGAAGAAAAGGAAAACTAGGCGTTTTACCCAGAAAATCAGAGAGTTATAAACTGGTGAAGATATTTTTTATCACTTTGACATAAATTTTATAAAAAACATTTCCATTATCTGGGGGTTTTTCCCCATCTTCGCCCTCGTTCTGACAAAACGCTAAACACTTACGAATATGAAGCTGGTAATACTCACCGGCTGCCTACCGGGGCTGGCCGGTTCTCTGCGGTCTCTATAGACCATCTAATTTCTGATCTCTCAGAGATCCATCTTTCATTCTTATTCATAATTTATCATGCGAGGTTTAGCAAAATCAACTTCTATATTTCAATTATTCAAGCAGGCCATTCGTGGAGATGAACAAAACTTCACAGAGGGCAGTCTCAACAAGGCCATCTTCATGCTTTCCATTCCAATGATTTTGGAAATGGCCATGGAGTCCTTGTTTGCGGTGGTAGACATATTTTATGTAAGCCGCCTCAACGACAGCAATGCAGTGGCTGTAGTAGGTCTAACAGAATCGGTACTCACGATTGTATACTCCATTGCCATTGGGTTAAGTATGGGCGCTACCGCTATGGTGGCCAGACGCATTGGAGAAAAAAACACAAAGGGTGCAGCGGAGGCTGCCTTACAGTCCATTTACGTTGGCTTTACAGTAGCATTTATCATTGGTGTTGTTGGCTTCTTTTTCTATAAAGACATACTCATTTTGATGGGTGCGTCTGAAGAAATAATCGCCACGGGTTCCGGATACACCCGATGGATGTTTGCAGGAAACTTTAGTGTTATGCTTTTGTTCTTGATCAACGCTGTATTCCGCGGAGCTGGAAATGCAGCGGTGGCAATGCGTTCTTTGTGGTTTGCCAATATCATCAACATCATCATCGACCCGATGTTTATCTTCGGGTTTGCGTTTATTCCCGAGATGGGCGTGGAGGGTGCTGCCATAGCAACTAATATAGGTCGCACGGCTGGTGTTGTTTACCAGATTGTATACCTCATCCGTGGAAAAGGTATTTTAAAAATTCATCAGGCTCCCCTGGCCATCAACTGGTCGATCATCGGTCGGCTATTAAAAGTTTCCATTGGTGGTACCAGTCAGTTTTTGATCGCGTCTGCCAGTTGGATATTCCTGGTAAAGATCATGGCAGGATTTGGTAGTGCCGCGCTGGCGGGTTATACCATTGCCATTAGGGTGATCATGTTTACCATTTTACCCTCCTGGGGAATGTCCAATGCATCCGCTACGCTGGTGGGTCAAAATCTGGGAGCCGAGCAACCGGAGCGCGCAGAGCAATCTGTGTGGAAAACAGGTTTCTATAATATGATATTCCTTACAGTTGTAATGGTGGTGTTCTTGTTGTTTGCTAAGAACATACTTCAGGTTTTTACTGCTGACGAAGATGTAGTTTACTATGGTCAACGATGTTTACAGATCATAGCACTGGGCTATATCTTTTATGGATATGGAATGGTGATAGCGCAATCCTTCAATGGTGCCGGAGACACAAGAACACCCACCGTGTTGAACCTGTTTGCCTTTTGGTTTCTTCAGATTCCTCTGGCCTATGTGTTGGCCATACAACTTGACTTTGGTCCGATAGGTGTATTTGCAGCCATTCCCATTGCTGAATCTGCCCTTACCATAGCAGGGATAATTATTTTTAGAAAAGGAAAATGGAAATTGGTTAAAATCTGATGAAGCGGTATAGCATCAAGAGGTAGGAATCACGTCTTGCTTCTTGATGCTTATTATTTACTCACTTCTTACTACTTTTCTTCTTCGCCTTACTGGCTTTTGTTTTCGCCTTGGGTTGCGCACTATCCTTTGTTTTAGCCTTAGTGTCTGACTTAGTCTTGGTTTTCTTTTTCGTTTGTTTCTGAAAGGCAGCCTTGAAAGCATTCTCTAATTCGTTTCCAGCTTTTTTCAATGATTGTTCCACTTCATTCCATCGCTTCTTGTTCTTGACCTCTTTCTTGAGGTTTTCTTTTGCCTTTTTGAGGTCTTCAAACTTACCCTCAAAATCTTTCTTTAACCGGTCATTGGCTTCGTTCAATTCAACCACAAATTGATCCACCTTTTTACCAAAATCTTTAAAAAACTTTTCTGCATTTCCTTCTTTCTTCTTTTCCATAGGGTGTAATTTTAAGGCATGGCCTGTTCAAACTTAAGTAAATTACCATGAGTCAGCAACAAGATCCATTGACTCATATCCGCACTATTTTAGAGAATAAGTCGGAGGCCAAGCAGATTACTTATAAAAATCTGTTGGGTGCGTTTGATGTCTTGGCCAATAAATCAAAAAGAATTGTTGACAGCTTGAGCAGGCAGTTGAAAATGCAGGAGGATGGTGTTACCGTAGACTTCATAGAAGTCAATGAGCATGAGTTTCAGGTGAAGCTGGCAGGCGACCTCTTAATCTTTGTTTTGCATACTAATATTGTCACCTTTGAAGAGAGTCACCTGGCGATGCAGGTGCCCTACTGCAAGGAAAATGAAATCAACAGGTATTTTGGGCAGATTATGGTTTATAATTTTATGGCTGACTCAATACGGTACAACAGGGTAAACGATCCTGGGTATTTGGTGGCACGTATACTGATTAACCACGAGAATCGTTTTCTGGTAGAGGGTGAGGGTAGACTGGGTTCCTTATTCAAACAAATATCATCCCAATCGATAACCGCAAATGACCTGAACACAATTGTACAACACTCCCTCACTACAGCAATTGAAAACGACCTGATGGCACCACCGTTTCCTCAGGTTAGGTTCATTACCCTCCATCAAAAGCTGGAAAAGACCAGCGAGTTGGGGGCAGGTCATAAGATTGGGTTTAGAATGAGCTACGAGAAAGAGATTAAATAACAGGCTACTCTATATTATGTAGTATAATGCGGGTAGCAACTAAAAATAATTATTAACACATGAAAGTACTTCGTTCAATAAAAACAATAGCAATAATTATGGTGCTGGCCTTTCTGGTTTCGTGCGCATCATCGTCCCATACACATAAGCATAAAAAATTAAAAAGAGGTAAACCCATTCCTTGTCCACTTAAAGATTGTTAGCTATGCGAAAGATAATTGTAGCCATTGATGGTCATTCTGCTTGTGGTAAAAGCACCACCGCAAAAGAGGTTGCTAAAATACTGGGTTACTTTTATGTAGACTCAGGAGCCATGTACCGTGCGGTAACGGTTTACTTTTTGGAACACCATGTTGCAATCACCAATCCCAAAGAAGTAAACCGCGCCCTTTCCAAGTTAAAGGTGAGTTTTAAAATCAATCCGCAGGGAATAACGGAAACGTATCTTAACGGACTGAATGTGGAGAGGAAAATCAGAAAGATGAAGGTATCTGAATGGGTGAGCCAGGTGAGTGCCATCAAGGAAGTGCGTGATGCCATGGTGGAAGAGCAACGAAGGATGGGAAAAAAGAAGGGAATAGTGATGGATGGAAGAGATATTGGCTCGGTAGTATTTCCCGAAGCAGAGCTAAAGCTATTTCTTACCGCTGATCTGCTCGTCCGTGCCTTTAGAAGACAAAAAGAATTGCTCGAGCGCGATGAATTAGTAGACCTGGACAGTGTCATTGAGAATTTAAGGAAACGAGATGAATATGACAGCTCACGAAAAGTAAGCCCTCTGGTAAAGCCCAAAGGTGCAATTGTCATAGATACCACACATGTTACCATTGATGAGCAAGTAGATGAGGTTGTGCGACTGGCAACGGGCAAAATAGTACAGCAACCCTAGCCAATTTTCACCCACTTTCCGCTTAACAAACTGTTGTATTCTTTAAATCTTTTTAGGCTTTGTCCAATGAATTAAATTACTAATTTTGCCACGGCCTAAACTAAATAAATTGCCACCTAAGCATGGGCAAATTCATTCGAATCAAGAAAGGTTTTAACATCAATCTTGTGGGCAAAGCTGCTCCCAAAGTCACTCAAACTGAACACTCTGATACGTTCGCGGTAAAACCAACTGATTTTCCCGGTATGTATATCCCAAAAGTGCTCGTAAAGGAAGGAGACACTGTAAAAGCCGGTTCACCACTTTTTCACGACAAAAGGCATCCCAACGTATTGCATGTTGCTCCGGTAAGCGGGGAAATTGCTGAAGTAAAAAGAGGTGCGAAGCGTAAATTACTGGAAATAAGGATCTTAGCTGACAAGCAGGTGGATCACAAGACTTTTAATAAGTATTCCTCCTCCGATCTATCCAAACTGAAGGCGGATGAGGCAAAAAAATTAATGTTGGAGGCAGGTGTTTGGCCTAACATTGTGCAACGCCCCTATGGGTGTATTGCAGATCCTGAAGTGACGCCAAAAGCAATTCATATTTCAGCATTTGATACTCATCCTTTGGCACCTGACTATAGCGTACTTTTTAAAGGACAGGATCAGTTCTTTCAAGTGGGCCTTGATATCCTTAAAAAATTAACAAATGGGTTGGTTCATGTTAATGTTCATACAACCAGTGAAATATCATCTGTTTTTTCACAAACATCGGGCGTAGAGCTAAACAAATTTTCCGGACCACATCCCACCGGTTGTGTAGGCGTACAGATCCATCACCTTGACCCCATTAATAAAGGAGATGTGGTGTGGACGGTCAATCCATTTGGTGTTATCCAAATTGGAAAGCTGTTCCTTAATGGAATCCATGATGCATCACGCCTTATCGCACTGGTAGGTTCTGAGGTAAAGGATCCACAATATTATAAAACATATACAGGTACATCAATAAAGAATCTGATTGCCAATCGATTGACCAGTGATCACGTTCGTGTGATTTCTGGTAACGTACTTACCGGAACTAGGGTAACCAGCGATGGCTATGTTGGATTTTTTGACAACTACGTTACGGTCATTCCTGAGGGAGATTATTACGAATTCATGGGGTGGATTGCCCCTTCTATGAGTAAGGTAAGTTTCCACAGGGCCATTGGCTTATTTTCATTCCTGGCAAAAGGCAAAGAGTTTAAAGTGGACTCCAATACACATGGAGAGCCAAGAGCATTTGTTCAATCCGGGGTGTTTGAACGTGTAACCCCAATGGATATTCTTCCTACTCATTTATTAAAGTCAATTTTGGCCGAAGATTTTGATGAGATGGAGGAATTGGGAATCTACGAAGTGATTGAGGAGGATTTGGCCTTATGTGAGTTTGTGGATGTATCCAAGCACAACGTGCAAAAAATATTGAGGGATGGAATTGAATTGTTACAGAATAGCTGATTCAGAGTATGAAGTTTATACGCAAGGAATTCGATAAAGTAAAGCATCACTTTGAAAAGGGGGGCAAGTGGGAAAAATACTTCTATGCCTATGAAGCCATTGAGACTTTTGCCTTCTCACCCAATACAGTAAATGGAGACAAAGGGGCTCAGATTCGCGATGCCGTGGATTTGAAGCGATTGATGATGACTGTGGTTATTGCCATGATACCCTGTTTATTGTTCGGTATCTGGAATGTGGGCCATCAACATTTTATTGCTATCGGTGAGCCAGGTGCAGCATTGATGGATAAAATATTAATAGGCTCCATAAAAGTGTTGCCTATTATAGTAGTGTCCTATGCAGTAGGTCTGGGAGTTGAATTTATTTTTGCGACCATAAGAAGACATCCTGTAAACGAAGGTTATTTGGTTACAGGATTGCTTATTCCATTGGTTTTGCCTCCGGATATTCCTTTGTGGCAGGTGGCGTTGGCTACCATATTTGCAGTAATTATTGGTAAAGAAGCTTTTGGAGGTACTGGAATGAACGTGCTGAATGTGGCGCTAACTGCCAGGGCATTTTTATACTTTGCTTACCCTTCGGATATCTCAGGAGATGTGTGGACACACCTTGGTGATGGAACGGCAGTAGCCGGATTTTCAGGAGCAACACCTTTATCCATAGGCGCATCTTCATTAACCACTGGGGAAAATGTAGTCAGCAGTCTTAACGCGTTTGGGGCCGGCTGGGCCGATGGTCTATTTAGTTTTACCAATCTGTTCATGGGAGCAATCCCTGGTAGTATTGGTGAAACATCCGTATTGATGTGTCTTATCGGGGCGGTAATTTTAGTTGCTACCGGGGTAGGAAGCTGGAAAATAATTCTCAGTGTTTTTGTAGGAAGCTATGCAATGGCATTGGTGATGAATCTTTTTGGAGCCAATGAGTTTATGTTGATGCCTGCACATTACCATTTGGTAATTGGTGGGTTGGCATTTGGTGCTGTTTTTATGGCCACTGACCCAGTTACAGCAACACAGACCGAGTCAGGGAAATGGATTTATGGATTTCTTATTGGTGTATTAACGATTATAATCAGGGTTTTCAATCCGGCATACCCAGAAGGAGTAATGTTGGCAATATTATTAATGAACGTTTTTGCCCCATTAATTGATTATTATGTAGTAGGTGCAAACAAAAAAAGAAGATTAAAACGTGCGACAGTCTAATACTTACATCATTATCTTCACCCTAATCACTACGGTGTTTGTGGGTGGAACATTGGCGTTTACTTCCATCATGTTGGGGCCGCGTCAGGCCATATCTATTGAGTATGATACCAAGTCTCAGATTCTTGGTGCTGTGATGAACATCACAAAGAATGATGATGTGCTTGGCATTTATGATAAACGCATCGTGAGTTTTGTTGTGAACTCAAAAGGCGAATTGGTAGAGAAGGATGATAAGGGACAACCACTCGTTGCAGAGAAAGTAGATGTATCCAAAAACTTTAAACTAAAGCCTGAGGATCGCCTGCTACCTGTATTTAAATATGTAAGTGAAAGTGACTCTACCAAAGTGGAAGCTTACATATTGCCAACTTATGGTAACGGACTTTGGAACCGGATTTGGGCATTTATTGCACTGGATGCCAATTTCGAAACTGTAAAGGGAATCTCTTTCGGTCACCTACAGGAAACTCCAGGTCTGGGAGCGCGTATTTCTGAAGATCCCGTAATCAGCGAACGATACGTGGGTAAAAAGATTTACAACGAAAAAGGTGAACTTGTTTCTGTTGATATGGTGAAAGGAGAAAAAGGCGAACCTCTGGATCCCCATCATGTTGACGGTATGTCGGGAGCCACCTTGACCGGTACCGGGGTAAATGAAATGATTAAGCAGTATTTGAATAGTTACGAAGCGTATTTTGAAAAAGTAAAGTCACAGAAAGTGGCAGGACTTTAACATATAAGAGGTATGAGTACAGAAGTAGTTGAAGAAAAGACAATAAAAAAAGCATCAGAACCGCTGTTGTCAAAAAGGCGCAAAAAAATAATTAGCGATCCTCTTAATGAGGAAAACCCTGTTACGATTCAGGTATTGGGAATATGCTCTGCATTGGCGATTACGATTAAGATGGAACCTACCATTATCATGAGCCTTGCAGTAATTTTCACAATGGTATTTTCGAATCTTCTTATTTCACTGATCCGAAACTATGTTCCCAATCGTATCAGAATTATTGTACAGTTGGCAGTAGTTGCACTTTTTGTAACCTTGGTGAGTGAATTCTTAAAAGCTTTCAACTATCCAATGTATAAAGTATTAGGTGCGTTTGTGGGACTTATCATCACCAACTGTATAGTGATGGGTCGTCTTGAAGCTTTTGCGATGGGCAACAAACCCTATGACTCTATTCTTGATGGTTTAGGTAGTGGATTGGGGTATTCATGGATTATCCTTGCAGTTGCTTTCTTTAGAGAATTTTTAGGATCTGGGTCAATTTTGAACTTTAAAGTTTTTGAAGCGCTAAATATCCCTTACGTCAACAATGGTTTGATGGTGGATTCTATTGGAGCATTTATGATCCTGGCGATCATCATATGGATTCAACGCACCAAAACAGGATACGTAGAACAATAACAAGTAAACGACTATAGCAATGGAATTAGTTAGTCTTGCAGTAAAATCAATTTTTGTTGACAACATGATCTTTGCCTATTTTTTAGGCATGTGTTCATTCCTGGCAGTGTCAAAGAAAGTGTCTACGGCCATCGGATTGGGTGCAGCTGTTGTTTTCGTTTTATCGATTATTGTACCTGTCAACTGGATGATACAAGAGTATATCCTTAAAGAAAGCGCACTGGTCTGGCTCAGTCCTCAATTTGAAGGAATGAACCTGGAGTTTCTTCAATTTATTATGTTTATCGCAGTCATTGCAGGTATGGTGCAATTGGTAGAAATGATTATTGAAAAAGTTTCTCCGGCATTATACGGTACACTCGGTATATTTCTACCATTGATAGCCGTGAACTGCGCCATTCTTGGTGGTGCTCTGTTTATGGTACAACGTGATTATACGCTCGCAGAGGCAACAGTATTTGGTTTTGGTTCTGGTGTAGGTTGGTTATTGGCAATTGTTGCACTAGCTGCAATACGTGAAAAACTTAAGTATTCTAATGTGCCCAATGGACTGAAAGGTTTGGGACTTACTATGATCATCACCGGATTGATGGGAATAGCTTTCAAATCTTTTATTGGAATAGCTTTGTGATCAGTTTCAGGAAATAAATCCAGAGGCTCCTTATTAATTGGGAGCCTTTTTTGTTATTAATATCTACCATTATGCGTGAAACATTAAGAAAATTTGCCAGGTACTTTTTCAGCGGTTCCTTGTTTATCGTTCCATTGACGGCAACAGCCTATGTAATTTATATTGGCTTCAGTTGGCTGGACAGCTTGCTTAACCTTACCATACCTGGTATTGGTTTTCTAATCATTGTTGCGGCCATCAGTATTTTCGGATACCTCACTTCTACTTATGCATTTCAAATGTTTGTAGAGGTTTTTGATTCAGGAGTGAACAGGATTCCATTTATTAAGTTAATTTATTCATCATTGAAAGATTTGTTATCTGCTTTCGTTGGCGAAAAGAAAAAGTTTGACAAGCCAGTTTTGGTCACAATCAATAAAGAGAATGATATCTTCCAGATTGGTTTTGTGACACAGCAGGATCTATCGGATTTGGGACTCAACGATATGGTAGCGGTTTATTTTCCTCATTCGTATGCCATCTCCGGTAATCATTTCCTGGTTCCCAAAACTAGTATCAAGCCCTTACAAATTTCTGGCCCTTCAGCGATGAAGTTTATAGTTTCAGGTGGAGTTTCCGGATTTAAGGAATTGTAGTTTACCTTTGTGCTTTATGATAAGACTGCGACTTCTCTTGTTACTATTCGTATTTTCTCTGAGTTGTGATTCAGAGGAAGCCGAGTTTCCTGAGCTGATCACTATGCAGGCACAGCAGATTGGTGCAACGAGTGCAGTGTTGGAAATGGAGATCAAAGAGACAGGTACTATTCGTCCCATCCGTTATGGATTCCTTTGGAGTGAATCCTCAGGCCTTAACCTATACACTGCCAGCAACAAAGTTGATTTGGGTATGACCAGCGAGAAAGGGAAGTACAGCATTCGTTTGGAGTCATTGATGCCCAATACGCAATATTTCGTAAGATCATTTGCAGCAAACCACGATTACACCAAAGTGTACTACGGCAATGAGTCTACGTTCACTACACTGAATTAGTAGTCGCGCAATAAAAAAGCCCTTTTCTGGACCGTTCAATACTTTGATCCGCAGGGATTAAACCCTTACACTTCGCTGTTGTCTAACCCCAAAATACGGTTTAACTAAAAATATTGCGGTTATGAAAAAGGTAATGATGTTAGTGCTCAGCGGCTTGTTGGGAATTTCTGTAGCAACATTTGGGCAGGATAGGCCTGCAGATGCGATAACCCGCGCAGACAGGATGGATCGGGTGCAGCATGCTCGTTTGCAACAAGCACGGATTAAACAGGCAAGATTGGATCAACCTGATTTTACTCAGCTAAGAATCCAACAGGCACGGATTAAACAAGCCAGACTTCAGGATGCCCGAATTAAGGATGCACGCCTGAAGGATAAGCGAATCAAAGATGCTCGTCTAAAAGAGAAAAGAATCAAAGATGCGAGAATAAAGCATCATCGTATTAAGAAAGAAAGGTTGAAGCACAAAAGAATAAAAGATGCCAGAGAAGATGCGGCAGAAAACTAATACTTTCTAAAAGACCAATTCTAATTCAGAAATGGTCTTTTATTTTAATTTATAACTCCAGAGCCTATCAGTTCATCGCCATCATACCAGGTGGCGAATTGTCCTGGAGCCACCCCCCGTTGTGGATTGTCGAAAATAATGTAAATACCCTCCTTATGCTTGATGAGTTCAGCATTTTCCAATGGTTGGCGATACCTGATCCTTACTTTGAATTTTCTTGACTCACCTTCCTTTAAAGCCAAATCGGTACGTATCCAATGCTCGTCTTCTTTTTGAATAAACAAACCGCTTCTGTACAAGCCAGGATGGTCTTCACCCTGCCCCATATAAATCACATTTTGCTCAGTATCTGTGCCAATGACAAACATGGGTTTTGGAAAGCCTCCCATATTCAATCCTTTACGCTGGCCGATGGTATAGAAATGTGCGCCATTGTGTTCACCTACAACAGTACCCACGTCCGTGTTTAATTCATACGGTTTGGTAATAGAGGCGTAGTCATCTTTATCCCATCCGTTTTTGAAGACAGCGGAATCACCAGGCACCTCTATGATTTTTCCTTTTTTAATTTTTAACTTTTGCTGAAGAAATTCAGGAAGGTGCACTTTACCAATAAAGCAAAGACCTTGAGAGTCTTTTTTCTCCGCAGTGGCCAATCCCATTTTCTTTGCGATAGCACGAACTTCAGGCTTGGTCAATTCACCAATCGGAAAAAGAGCTTTAGCCAACTGCGCCTGTGTAAGTTGGCATAAAAAATAGCTTTGGTCTTTATTGCTGTCCTTACCTGCCAGCAGTTGGTGGATTACTTTTCCATCTTGATGGAGTTCACCTTTTCTACAATAATGTCCGGTGGCCACATAATCGGCACCCAACTTCACAGCAGCATTTAAGAAAATATCAAACTTGATCTCCCGATTACAGAGCACATCTGGATTAGGGGTGCGTCCGCGTTGGTATTCCGCAAACATGTAATCCACAATTCGTTCCTTGTATTCTTTGCTCAGGTCTATCGTTTGGAAAGGAATGCCAAGGTGCTGTGCCACGATCATCGCATCATTGCTGTCGTCCAGCCAGGGGCATTCATTGCTGATGGTTACAGAATCATCATGCCAGTTTTTCATGAACATGCCAATCACGTCATAGCCTTGCTCTTTAAGCAGATAGGCCGCTACGCTAGAATCAACACCCCCTGAAAGCCCGACAACAACTCTTTTTGACATAATTAGTAATACATCATTTTTAATAAGAATTGGAGGTTTTCCAATTCTACTGCAAACCTACTTTATTGAAGCTGATTTGTCATCTAAAAGTTCCTGTACGGTTTGGTTGAAACGCTGAATAAAGCGTTCATAGTAGATACCCGTACCCGGCCCCGAAAAGCCTGTATGAATTCTTTTTACTGTGCCGTCTTTTCCTATAAAAATGGTGGTGGGAAAGGACAGCACATGATTGAGCATGGGCAATGTTTTGGCGGCTTCCTCTTTGTCCTTATTCCCAGCAATTACAAAGTCGTATGGCACGTCCATTTTTTCTTTCATCTTCTTTACTCTGCCACTGGCATAGTCAAAATCATCTTTGGCTTCGTAGGCGAGCCCTAAGATTTCAACACCGCGATCCTTGTTCCTGGGATACCATTGAGAAAGAAATTTAGTTTCGTCCATACAATTAGGGCACCAGGTACCAAAGATTTGTAAGATGACAACCTTGCCCTTAAACCTTTCATCTGAAGAACTAATCATTTTACCGTCTATATCCGGAAAACTGAATTCTATTTTATCATAACCCTCTTTTAAAAAAGTAAGAGATTCGGCATCAGGCAATGAAGCATTATCATCTTTCACTCCCGTCCATGTCTCGTGCCAATCCTTTCCAGACCAATAATCTCCCTCCAGAAGTCCATCTTCTGTTTTTCGGGCCCTGAAGACAAAAGCATGATTACCATCAAAGGCACTTAGCATCATCTCTCCATCAACCACATTTCCTTGCAGGTATCTGTAATCTCCGATGGGAGTGAGGAATGTGCCCGTGAGTTCGTTTCCATTTTGATGAAATATTCCAACAGCAATTGTGGTATCTCCTTCATGATCAAAATTAACGGCATACTTGCCACTAAAATCTTCTGTTTGTATATCCTCAGATTTTACAAACCGGTACTCCTCACCAAAAGTTGCCTTAAATGGAAGTTTAAAGTCCTTTTCATAGTTCTTCACAAAATAGCCGACAAGTTTTTCACCTTCCATTTTGGCATGAATCTCGGAATCAAAAATGTGCATGTTCATGATTACTGAATCTCCTTTTACAAAGATTTCATCAAGCAAGATTTCCTCCTCATCATTTCGCAAAACAGCCATGTATTTCTCACCTTCTTTTTTCACCGTAAAATTCATGGGTAATTCCTGGCCTTGAATTGCAACAATTCCTCTCCAGGAACCTTGCTTTAAGTCATGTTGAGTGCTGCAAGAAAAAAGGACGGTGACAGACAGAAGAACTAGAATTAACCTCATATTTTCGTGGGATTAGAATTGTCAATTTAACAACGATGCAAAATAATGAAATGTTCACAGGACTAAAGGTCGTGGAGCTTGCTTCTGTGCTCGCTGGCCCAAGTGTCGGACAATTTTTTACGGAATTGGGCGCTGAAGTGATAAAAGTCGAGAATCTTAAAACGGGAGGCGATGTTACCCGAACCTGGAGGGGAAAGCATGAAGGAGACAATACTGTAACTGCTTATTTTACTTCCGTGAATTGGGGAAAAAAGAGCCTGGCCATAGATCTGTCGAAAGAGGAGGGAAAGGACATTGTCTATCAATTGGCGACAAAAGCAGATATAATCATTGCCAGCTACAAGCCCGGTGATGCGGAAAAATTAGGTGTAGATTATGCTACGCTTGCCAAACAAAATGCATCATTAATATATGGCCAGATTACGGGATATGGACCCGATAACGAACGTGTAGGATACGATGCAGTCATTCAGGCGGAATCCGGTTTTATGGATTTGAATGGAGAACCGGGTGGAGTGCCGTTAAAAATGCCAGTAGCACTGATTGATGTATTGGCAGGCCATCACTTAAAGGAAGGGTTATTACTTGCTTTGTTAAAAAAAGAGAGAACAGGTGAGGGTGGTTTGGTGGAGGTGTCGCTCATTCAGGCTGCGATTACTTCGCTCTCCAATCAGGCGACCAATTGGTTGGTAACGCATCAATTGCCTGTGCGACAGGGGTCGGCTCATCCCAACATTGCACCCTATGGAGATACCTACATAACAAAGGATCAAAAAATAATTTTGGTGGCAATCGGAAGTGATCGTCAATTTCGTGATTTATGCCAGGTGTTGGGGTTAACTGAACTAGCATCAAATTCAAAGTATGCAACCAATTCGCTGCGTGTGAAAAACCGCGAGGCTTTAAATTTGGAATTACAAAGTGGAGTTTCACATATCAGCACACAGGATTTCATGAATGGGTGTCAAAAATTGAAAATCCCTGCTGGCATTATTCAAAATCTGAAGGAGGTGTTCGAGATGGATGAAGCCAAAGAGATTTTAATTCACGGTGCCCATTTGAAAGGTGTCCGAAATGTGATTAGCAATAGCAATGGAAAACTTCCCGATGTTTCCAATATATCAGCACCTCCACTATTTGGTCAACATTCTGAAGAAATTTTACGAAATACCTTAACACTCTCGCCCGAGCAGATAGCAATACTTCGTAAAAACAAAGTCATCAATTAAATTTCTAAAAAAGCCCTTATACTTGCGGTTTTAAATTGGATAAATTGAAACATCTTGTTGTTATAACTTTTGCATTAAGTGCTTTTCTGGCCCATGCGCAAAACGATACCATCCGACTAGAGGAAATAGTTATTCATTCCAACAGGATACAAACTGGTTTTAATGAACAGTCTGTCAACGTTATCGTAATACTTCCGAAAGATATATCGAATGCTCCTGCTTTAAGTATTACCGATGTGTTGCGCTACCATGCGGGCATGGATATCCGCCAGCGTGGAGCCAATGGTATTCAGGCCGATCCGGGAATACGTGGAAGCACATTTGATCAGGTTTTGATTTTAGTAAACGGGATCAAGATGAGTGATCCACAATCGGGACATCATACTATGAATTTGCCGATCGACATCAACAATGTTGAAAGGATCGAAATTATTAAAGGGCCTGCAGCGCGTATCTATGGGCAAAATGCCTTTGCAGGAGCAATTAATTTTATTACTAAAACACCAGATAAAAATGGACTATCCCTTCAACTTACCGGTGGAGATTATGAATTGTGGGGAGGTAAGATAGGCGGTGCTTATAATGGTGAAAAGATAAGTCACTACGCAAGTGTCAGCCGCGATCAGTCGGGCGGATATAAATACAATACTGACTACAGCATCAATAATTATTTCTATCAGTCAAAGATAAAAGCAGGGAAGGGGGCTCTCTCTTTTATGGGTGGGCTTACTGATAGAAAGTTTGGAGCCAATGGATTTTATGCTGGTGAAAATTTCAGAGATCAATATGAAGAGGTTCAAACGAGTCTCATCTCTTTATCCTACGACCCTCAAAGTGATGGGGTGTGGTCAGTAAGACCAAGACTATACTGGAGGCGAAACAAGGATGACTATATTTTTATTCGATCCAATCCCGCTTATTACGAAAACATTCATACAGGACAAACAATAGGCGCGGAAGTGAATGCCACACATGAAGGCAAACTGGGGAGTACTGGATTAGGTGTGGATGTGAATCAGATCGACCTTGAAAGTAACAACCTGGGAGAGCGAGAGCGCACGGTCGCTACTTTATTTGCAGAACATCGATTTACTTTTTTGAATGATCGATTGGACGCCACCCCGGGCGTTCAGCTGAATTATTATTCAGATTTCGGACTGAATGCATTTCCGGGAATTGACCTGGGTTATACTTTAAGCCAGTCATTGAAACTTTTTGGCAATTGGGGCTACACTTACAGAGTGCCATCATTCACCGATTTGTACTATTCAGATCCAGTTAACTTAGGAAATACTGATTTGGAACCGGAAAAGGCAATTTCCTATGAGCTGGGCTTAAAACTGATCGGTTCCCGTGGTATTATTGGCCATGTGAGTTATTTCGCTCGCCAGGGAAAAAATACCATTGATTGGACACGCAACAAGGATACTGAGCCATGGCAAGCCGGAAATATCTCTCAGGTCAATATGGATGGTATTGAAACGAATATCTCTTTTTTACCTTCTGCTTTTTCAGGCACAAAAGGTTTTTTTGAAAAACTAGACATCAACTACACCTATATCGGTAAGGTGAATGTTTCCAGTGGAGATGCCCTTTTTTCGAGATATGCTTTGGAGAACCTAAAACATCAATTTTCGGCTGGATTAAGCCTTAATTACACAAAATGGCTACAACAATCCATCTATTTTAGATATGCAGACAGGGTAACGATGGATGATTATTCGGTAGTAGATTCCAGAATTAGTGCAAACACAGGTAAAACGGGCTTTTTTATCGATGTTACCAACATTTTCGACACCCTTTATAAGGAGACAAACCTGGTGACCTTGCCCGGCAGGTGGTTTAAAATGGGGGTTTCCTATAAATTTTAATGATTTACCTCTATTCTCCTTCCTTACGCCTCTCTACCCAGAGAAAAAGGGATTTTTGATGATTATTTCAATATTTAAATAACTGATAATCAGATCAATAGTTATTAAGAAAAGAGCTTTTAGGTCTTGGTTTAACCCTACCAAATAGTTCCTGATTAATGGGTTTATATGTCAATTGAGCCCATAAAGTGTCATAAAGTGGGAGAAAGTGGTTGAAAATGTTATTTTTCTACCTATGTTTGTTTTAGGAGAACCAACCCTAACGCATAGGGATGGAAAAAAGAAAAGACAACCACTAAAAACGTCATGACTTTCTTCACTAGTGAGTATGAGAGCAAGCTTGATTCCAAAGGGAGGCTGGTACTGCCTGCCCGGATCAAAAGCCAGTTGCCGGATAGTTCTGGTAACGAGCTGGTGATTCGCAGAGGATTTGAGCCATGTCTTATTCTCTATCCTATGGTGGAGTTCAAAAAAGTCTTCTCAAAAATTTCCGGTCTTAGCGAATTCAACGAAGAGTACAGAAAGTTGCAACGCAATTTTTTTTCAGGTACTGCCACAGTTGAGTTAGATGCTAACGGCCGATTTCTCATTCCGAAAAATATGCTTGGGTATTCTCAGATCGATAAAGAAGCGATACTGGTGGGTATGGGCAACAAGGTTGAGATATGGAACCCTATACAATATGAGAAGCACATGATCCATGATCCTGGTGAGTTGTCAAAATTAGCGCAGAAATACCTGGATGAATAATGAGTGAGGCGAGCTACCATCGGCCTGTCATGCTCAGTGAATGTATTTCCGCTCTAAACATCGACCCTGAAGGAGTTTACGTGGATGTAACCTTTGGAGGAGGTGGACACAGTTTGAAGATTTTGGAAAAGATCAAAGGCGGACGGTTGATTGCCTTTGATCAGGATGAGGACGCGAAACGGGAAGCAGAAAAAATCAACCATCGTTCTTTAACATTTTGTCAAGCCAACTTCATGTACATGAAAAGGTACCTGAAGCTGAATCAGATCACGAAAGTGGATGGTATTCTTGCTGACCTCGGCATTTCATCACATCAGATTGATTCCCCTGACAGGGGATTTTCAACGCGATTTGATGGGCCTTTGGATATGCGAATGGATGTACAAGGTCCAGTCATCGCAGCCAATATTTTGAATGAATACTCAGAAGAGCAATTGCATAAGATTTTTGGGATGTATGGTGAGCTGAGAAATGCAAAAACGGCAGCAAGGGTGATTGTACAAACAAGATTGCAAAAAAAATTCGAACGCAATTTTGATTTGCTGGAAGTGCTAAAACCAATTGCACCCCGTGGAAAGGACTTTAAATATTATGCCCAGGTATTTCAGGCATTGCGGATTGAAGTGAACAAAGAAATGGAGGCACTGGAATCCTTTTTAATGCAATGTGGGGAGGTGATGGAGACAGGTGGCAGATTGGTAGTGATGTCTTACCACTCGTTAGAAGATCGTATGGTAAAAAATTACATCAACACTGGAAAGGTTTATGGTGAATTGGAAAAAGATTTTTATGGTAATCCAATCAGGCCATTTGCAGCCATAAACAGAAAACCAATTACAGCAGGAGAGGAGGAGCTTGAACAAAATAACAGAGCGCGAAGTGCAAAATTGAGAATAGCTGAAAAGTTATAGATATGAGTGAGAACAAGTTTAGGATAGGCCAAAGAGAAAAAAACAAAGGAACGGGAAGTAGTATTTTTTCCGGATTAGAGAGGCATATAAAACTGGAAACCTATTTTGAAGAAGGGTTTCCTGTAAAGTACCTTCCTAAAATTCTGTTTGTGCTTATGCTGAGTTTGATCTATATCGGTAACACACACTATTCTGAAAAGACAATAAGGAAAATAAACAATTTACATACAGAAGTAGAAGACATACGAGCTGACTACACCACATTGAAAGCAGACCTGATGTTTGCCAGCAAACAATCAGAGGTAGCGCGTAGAGTAAAATCATTGGGATTAAAAGAAAGTATTAAACCACCCTATAAAATAGTTGTAAAAGAAGGTGAATATTAAGAGATCCATATTAATACGTGTACGAATAGCATTTCTTTTTGTGATGCTCTTTGGTATTGCTGTAATAGTGAAGATATCTCACATTCAATTTGTAGAAGGAGAGGAATGGACTAAACTCAGTGAACAAATAACTTTCGACTACAAAAAAATAAAGGCAACGCGCGGAAATATCTATTCCGATAACGGAAGCTTACTGGCAACTGACTTGCCTTTTTATAAAGTGGCTTTTGATCCAAGGCTGGCGAAAGACAAAATATTTAAAAGCGGGATAGATTCTTTGTCGATGCTTCTGGCAAGATACTATAAAGATAAATCTGCTACCGAATACAAGAGAATGATTCAGGATGCAAGGGCAGCCAATCGACAGTATATAGTGCTCAACCGAAAACAAATCAATTACCAAACTAAAAAGATAATGTCAGAGTGGCCCATTTTCAGAAATGGACGCTATGGGGGTGGCGTTATTTTCGAAAAAATCGATGTTCGCTACCGTCCCTTCTCCAACCTTAGCCGCAGAACGGTTGGTTTCGTCAATGAAAATGGAAAAGGGGCAGGATTGGAATACAGTTTTAATGAAGCATTGGGCGGCCAGGATGGCGAGGCTTTATTTCAGAAAATAGCAGGAAGTACCTGGAAGCCGGTATATGATGTCAACAACATCAAGTCCAAAGATGGATTGGATATCCAAACTACGATAGACATCAACCTTCAGGACGTAGCAGAAACTTCTTTGCATCGGGCGATGGAGCATCATGAGGCCGATGCCGGAACCGTAGTCGTGATGGAGGTAAGTACCGGACACATTAAGGCAATCTCCAACCTCACCCGGCAAGGGAATAGTTATAACGAAATATTTAACCATGCCGTTGGCGGGCTTTTTGAGCCTGGCTCTACCTTCAAGTTGGTAACGATGATGGCGCTTTTGGAAGAGTCCAATATCAAACTGACGGATAGTATTGACACCGGTAATGGAGAGCTGACTTTTTATAAAAACACAGTAAAGGATCATCACGATGGCGGCTATGGAAAGTTAACGATTCGTGATGCGTTTGTACTTTCTTCCAACGTGGCCATGGCCAAATTGCTGGACAATAATTTTGGTTTGAAGCCAGATAAGTTTGTTGATTTAGTGGATGAACTCAAGCTGTCAAAACCACTTGGTCTTCAGATAAAAGGAGAAGGTTATCCAAAAATATTTCGCCCAGGCTCTAAAGGATGGAGTGGTATCACTTTGCCTTGGATGGCTTATGGATATGGATTTGAGGTTACCCCATTACACACACTGACCTTGTACAATGCCATTGCAAATAATGGGAAAATGATCAAACCCATTTTTGTAACAGCGATTTCAAAAGCAGACCAGGTGAAGAAAGAGTTTGAAACGGAAACTCTGAACAGTAGAATTTGCTCCAGCAGCACATTGAACAAACTACGCATGTTGTTGGAGGGTGTGGTAGAAGAGGGGACAGCCAGTAACCTGAAGAATGCTCATTATAAAATTGCAGGAAAAACAGGAACAGCTCAAATTCTTGAGAACGGAAGGTACACTAAGAAATACATTACTTCATTTGTTGGGTACTTTCCAGCACATGATCCCAAATATACCGCTATTGTGTTGATCAAAAATCCAAAAGGGTGGAGGCAATACGGCAACAACGTGGCGGGTCCGGTCTTTAAGGAAATTGCCGACAATATATACTCGAGAGACATTAATCTTCACATGGCAATGGAGAAGAAAAAGGTATTGGAATATGGTGTGTTCCCGGTTATACAAGCAGGTAAGCAAGATGAATTGACCATGTTATGTAATGAATTGGGTGTGTCGAATCATACCAAAACAGATGAAGACTGGATTAGGGCAGTGAGAAATGGAAATTCAGTGTTGTGGGATAAGAATACACCCGCCAAAGATCAGGTGCCTAACGTAAAGGGTATGACTTTTAGAGATGCCATTTTCTTGTTGGAGCAATCAGGACTGCATGTTGAATACAATGGTAAGGGAAGGGTGGTGAATCAATCCTTGACACCGGGATCGAAAGTAAGTAAAGGAAAAACAATACATATTAGTCTGAGTTGATGCACGAATTAAAAGACATATTGTACAAAGTCAATATCACCTCTGCATCGGGAGATATGAGTATTTCATTGAAGGGAATAGCTTTTGATTCCCGAAAGGTGAAAGATGCATTTCTTTTTGTAGCGGTAAAAGGCATCCAATCAGATGGGCATGAGTTTATTAAAGCAGCTATTCAAAAGGGAGCTGTTGCAATAGTTTGTGAAAAGCTTCCAGAAGCGCTTTCTGAAAACATTACTTATGTTACCGTTAAGGATAGTGCCAAAGCATTAGGAACAATCGCAGCAAACTTCTATGGAAACCCTTCAGCCAAATTAAAACTAGTTGGGGTAACAGGTACCAATGGAAAGACCACTGTAGTCACTCTACTGTATAAACTATTCACTTCCATGGAGTACTCTACAGGGCTTTTGTCTACTGTGGAAAACAAAGTGAATAACGAAGTTATTGTTGCCACCCATACTACTCCTGATCCCATTCAAATCAATGAATTGCTTGTGAAGATGCTGGAGGCAGGGTGTACGCATTGTTTTATGGAGGTGAGTTCGCATGCTGTTGTGCAAGGCAGAGTAGAGGGCCTCACTTTTGCAGGAGGTGTATTTACAAATATCTCTCACGACCATCTCGACTACCATAGAACGTTCGAAAGTTATATCCGTGCGAAGAAAGGGTTCTTTGATGAGTTGCCATCAGATGCATTTGCATTGGTCAATCTGGATGACAAAAGAGGAATGGTGATGTTACAAAACACCAAAGCTTCCAAAAGAACTTATGCATTGAAAAAGATGGCTGACTTCAAAGCGAAGGTGATGACGAATTCACTGGAAGGGCTTGAGTTAGAAATTGAGAATAGAAATGTTTGGTTTAAGCTGATAGGGGATTTCAATGCCTACAATCTGCTTTCCGTTTATGCAACAGCCGTTTTGTTGGGCGAGGATCCAGAAACAGTTTTGATGAAACTTTCCGCCCTATCGGGAGCTGCCGGAAGATTTGAATTGATTCTTCCCGGATCAAAATTCACGGCTATTGTGGATTACTCACATACACCTGATGCACTAAAGAATGTATTGGAAACCATAACCCAATTTAGAACAGGGCAGGAGCAGGTAATTTCTATTGTGGGGTGTGGTGGAGACAGGGATAAAATGAAAAGGCCTTTGATGGCTGCCATTGCCTGCAAGTATAGCAACAAAGCCATCTTCACTTCGGACAACCCTAGAAATGAAGACCCAATGGAAATTATTAAGGATATGCAGAAGGGTGTTGGCGTGACGGATGCAAAAAAAACATTGGTTATCGTGGACAGGGAGGAAGCTATTAAAACGGCTTGTATGATGGCAAAAGAAAAAGACATCATTTTGGTGGCTGGTAAAGGTCATGAAACTTATCAGGAGATTAAGGGAGTGAAGTACCCATTTGATGATAAAGAAGTATTGGAAAGGATGTTAAAAATGTTCAGTAATTAAGATGCTATATTACTTATTTGACTATTTGGATAAGCATTACGATCTCATGGGAGCAGGTGTGTTTCAGTACATTTCCTTCCGTGCAGGTGCAGCAGCGGTAGTATCATTAGTGATTACGATTACATTCGGTAATGTCTTAATTAATTTTTTAAGAAAAAAACAGGTTGGGGAAGATATCCGCGATTTAGGACTAGATGGACAAATGAATAAGAAGGGTACCCCAACAATGGGTGGTCTTATTATTATTGGTGCAATACTTATCCCTACGCTTCTTTTTGCGCGCATAGATAATATTTATGTTATCCTCTTGCTCATTACCACCGTTTGGTTGGGACTTATTGGTTTACTGGATGATTATATCAAGGTTTTCAAGAAGGACAAAGAGGGTTTAGCGGGAAGGTTTAAAATCATTGGACAAGTAGGCCTGGGTTTGGTAGTGGGGCTAGTACTGTATTTCAATAAAGATGTAGTAATAAGACAACAAAAGCCAACACAAGAGGTGGCTGTGATCTCTGATGAGATGTCTGTAAGTCCTTATGAAGATGTAAAGTCTACAAAAACAACAGTACCATTTTTTAAGAACAACGAATTGGATTATTCTAATATCATTCCATTTATACCCAAGGACTTCACATGGATAATTTATGTGTTGATGGTGGTGTTGGTAGTTACAACCATTTCCAATGGCGCCAATATTACGGATGGTATTGACGGCCTGGCTGCGGGCACCTCAGCCATTATTGGTTTGACACTGGCAATTTTTGCTTACCTCTCCGGTCGTGTCGACTTTAGTAATTACCTGAGTATAATGTACATCCCTAACCTTGGGGAGTTGGTGATTTTCTGTACTGCATTTGTTGGAGCTTGTTTGGGTTTCCTTTGGTACAATGCTTATCCGGCACAGGTGTTTATGGGAGATACAGGTAGCCTTGCAATGGGAGGTATCATCGCAGTGTTGGCATTGGCCGTTCGCAAAGAAATTATGATCCCGGTGTTGTGTGGAATTTTCATCATTGAAAACATTTCGGTCATACTACAAGTAGGCTATTTTAAATACACAAAAAATAAATATGGTGAAGGGAGAAGAATATTCTTGATGGCACCACTTCATCATCACTACCAAAAGGTGGGAATACATGAATCTAAGATTGTAACGCGATTTTGGATTGTAGGAATTTTATTGGCTATTCTAAGCCTGGCAACATTGAAATTGAGATAATGGATAGAATTGTAATCATAGGAGCAGGAGAGAGTGGAACAGGCGCTGCCTTGTTGGCAAAGGCCAGGGGATATGATGTGTTTCTGTCTGAAAATGTCAACATAAGAGAGCGCTTTAAGGCAGAAATGAAGGCGGCCGACATCGAATTTGAAGAAGGTGTTCATTCACTCGATAGAATTTTAAATGCAGACCTGGTTATTAAAAGCCCAGGTGTACCTGACAAAGAGGATGTAATCCAACAGATAAAGAAAAAAGGAATTGAAATTATTGATGAAATTGAGTTTGGATTTCGTTTCCTAAAAGGTAAGGTGATCGCTATTTCAGGTACAAATGGCAAAACAACGACAACCTTACTTACCTATCACTTGCTGAAAAATGCGGGATTGAATGTAGCTCTTGCAGGAAATGTTGGAGAGAGCCTTGCACGAAAATTGGCCACTAATGATTATGATTGGTATGTAATTGAGGTGAGCAGTTACCAGTTGGATGGAACCACCACATTCAAACCGGATATAGCAGTGTTGCTCAACATTACACCAGATCACCTTGATCGCTACGACTATAAGTTTGAACTGTATATCGATTCGAAGTTCAGGTTGCTGGCTAATATGGAGCCTAACGATCAATTCATTTATTATAAGGAGGATCCGGTTCTGAAAAAAGAAGTGTCGTCCAGACAGCTCACACCAACGCTCAATACAGTTTCCCTAAAGGGCGATAAAGTTTCACAAGCTTACTTCGATGGTGTGGAAATGAATTTTAGAATAGGTAGAACTTCTTTCTCATTAAAACAAGAGGAGACTACGCTTAAAGGGCCACATAATTTGATCAATACCATGGCTGCAGTTTCAGCTGCATGCTTTGTAGGAATTGATGTAGCGCTGATTAAGCGAGGACTAAAAACATTTAAAAATGCACCGCACAGATTGGAATCAGTGGCGAAAATTAACAATGTGGAGTTCGTCAATGATTCCAAAGCGACCAACGTAGACTCTGTGATTTATGCATTGGGAAGTTATTCAAATTCATTGATTTGGATAGCTGGTGGAGTGGACAAAGGAAATGATTACGATCTGATCAGGGAGCAGGTAAAGGAAAAAGTCAAAGCTTTGATTTGTTTGGGTGTTGATAATAATAAGTTAAAAGATTATTTCTCAGGAATTGTGCCTACCATTTTGGAAACACAAAGTGTAAAAGAGTTGGTAAGGATGGCGTTAAAAAATGCGGATGAAGGAGATGTGGTGTTGCTATCGCCTGCCTGTGCAAGCTTTGACTTATTTAAAAATTATATCGATAGGGGAGATCAGTTTAGAGAAGCGGTGCTAGAATTAAAAGAGGAAACAGAAACCATTGCGTCATGAATAAGGTAAAAGAATGGGCTGATAAAAATTTGCAGGGAGATCCGGTGATATGGGCTGTTGTATTTGCGCTATCTGTCATCAGTATCCTTGTTGTGTACAGTTCAATTGGAACGTTGGCGTATAAGCGAACGATGAGCCCTGAAATGTATCTGATAAAGCACACCTTCATGGTGTTTCTTGGATTGGGTGCTATGTGGGTTGCTCATAAAATTGATTACCGATACTATTCGAAGATTTCCAGATTGGCTTTGTGGGTGAGTGTACCCTTGTTGATATATACATTTACGAATGGAACTACCATCAATGATGCAGCACGTTGGATTACACTCCCAATAATTAACACTTCATTTCAGCCTTCTGATTTTGCAAGCCTTGCCTTAATTATCAACCTGGCAAGTATGCTTTCTAAGAAACAACAAAATATTGATGATATAAAAGATTCACTTATTCCAATGTTGATCTGGTGTGGTGTTATCTGTGGTTTGATTGCATTAACGAACCTGTCTACTGCTGCCTTATTGTTTGCCACCTGTATGTTGGTCATGTTCATTGGACGTGTACCTGTAAAGTATTTGGCCATGTTGGTCTTGGTGGGCGCATTAGCAGGGTCTGTTGCATTCAAATTTGGAGTAAGAGGGGAAACAGCCAAGAACAGGATTACCAGTTTTATAAATGGCACTGAGCTTCCTTTTCAGGCAAAGCATGCGCGCATTGCAGTGGCAACGGGAGGTATCGCGGGTAAAGGACCCGGAAATAGTGATCAACGCAATATTCTCCCACACCCCTATTCGGATTTTATATATGCAATTCTCATTGAAGAGTATGGTATGATTGGAGGGGTGGTGCTGTTAGGGTTGTATCTGATTCTTCTGCATAGAGGTATGAAGGCCGCGTATAACAGTGAACGTGCTTTTGGTGGATTGCTTTCAGCAGGGCTCAGCTTTGATCTGGTGTGTCAGGCGATGGTGAACATGGGTGTGGTAGTTGGGTTGGGACCCATTACAGGACAGCCATTACCATTGATAAGCATGGGAGGTACAGCAATGATTTTTACAGGACTGTCTGTTGGAATAATATTAAGTGTAAGCAGAGGAGAGCGGGATGAGCAATGGCAACAAATGAATATGGATTCTAAAGATGTAGCAAAAGCAGCGTGAAAAAGGATCAACCATATCGACTTATTATCAGCGGAGGTGGCACAGGGGGTCACGTGTTTCCCGCCATTGCAATTGCTTCTGCATTTAGGTCACGCTATCCAGATGCAGAGATTTTGTTTGTTGGTGCTCAGGGAAGGATGGAAATGACACGAGTGCCAGAGGCTGGTTATAAGATAGAGGGATTGTGGATCAGCGGATTGCAAAGGAAATTCACATTTTCCAATTTGTTATTTCCGTTCAAATTGCTGTCTAGCTATTTAAAAGCAAGGGCTATTGTAGGAAGGTTTAAACCGCACGCTGTAATAGGAACAGGTGGTTATGCCAGTGGACCAGTGATGTTGGCCGCGAACAGATTTAAAGTCCCATCTCTTGTTCAGGAACAGAATTCTTATGCTGGATTAACGAATAAAAAGTTAGCTAAACGCGCAAAGAAAATTTGTGTGGCTTATCCGAACATGGGTAAATATTTTCCTGCTGAAAAACTGGTGATGACTGGAAATCCGGTGAGAAGCGATCTTTTGAATTTAACCACCAAAAGAAGTGAAGCCTTGAAGTTCTTTGCTTTTAGTGAGAGGGAAAGAACGCTTTTGATTATTGGTGGAAGCCTTGGAGCCAAAACCATCAATGAGAGTGTGCTTTCCGGATTGGATAAACTCATCGATGCACAGGTACAAGTGGTGTGGCAGACGGGAAAGATGTATTATGACAACATCAAATTGATGACAGCTGATAAGGACTTGCGCAGAATTCGTATTTACGATTTTATAAAACAAATGGATTTGGCGTATGCATCCAGCGATGCAGTGATTTCAAGATCGGGAGCACTGGCCATTTCTGAACTATGTATTGCCGGTAAGCCTGCCATTCTGGTGCCTTCACCTAATGTGGCAGAAGATCATCAGACAAAAAATGCCATGACATTGGTAAATGAAAAGGCTGCCATTATGATAAAGGATAAGGAGGCCAGGAAGAAGTTGGTGGATGAAGCTTTGAAGTTGGTCTACGATCAGCAACAGAGTGACAGGCTATCAAAAAACATATCGGCTTTGGGTAGACCCCATGCTGCAGAAGAGATTGTAATTGAAATTGAAAAATTGATAACGTGCAATTGAGTCAATACGATACGGTTTATTTCCTCGGTATCGGGGGCATTGGAATGAGCGCGCTGGCACGTTGGTTCAACAAGCAGGGTATGTTCGTGGCGGGGTATGACCGTACACCTACACCTTTAACAAATGAATTAGAAAAGGAGGGAATAAAAATTCATTTTGATGATGACGTGGCCTTGATTCCGGCACGAGTGGATAACCAAAAGACATTGTTTGTCTATACTCCAGCGATTCCCAAAGACCATAAGGAATACAACTATCTAAAGGGTAAGGGTTATGCGATATTAAAGAGGTCTGAAGTATTGGGACTTATTACAAAATCACATAAGACAATTGCGGTAGCAGGAACACATGGTAAGACTACAACATCCTCGTTGATCACTCACATCTTAAAGGTAGCAGGTGTGAACATGGTGGCATTTTTGGGTGGGGTAACAACCAACTATGCTTCTAACCTGATATCAGAGGGAGAGGCCAATGAAAATACCATTGTGGTTGCGGAAGCAGACGAGTTTGATCGTTCATTCTTAAAACTGTTTCCGGATATCGCGGTCATTACTTCTGTTGATCCCGATCACCTGGACATATATGGCAACCATCAGGAAGTCATTAAATCATTTACTGATTTCACCAGGCAGATTAATAAAGGTGGATTACTTGTAAAACACGAATCAATACGCGCTATCGACAATGAGTTGGATGGTGTGGAAGTAAATACTTATGGCATGAGCCGGGGACAATTTTTTGCCAGTCGGATTACCACAGAGGGTGGATTTTTTGAATTCAATCTTGTAGGCTATGCCTCTGAGATTGAAAAGATAAAGCTTGGCGTCCCTGGTTTTCATAATATGGAAAATGCAATTGCAGCCACCATTGTTGCAAAGCATTTGGGTGTGGACGATGCATCGATCAAAAAAGCACTGGGTTCTTATACTGGTGTGAAGAGGAGGTTTGAGTTTATTATCAAACGCGATGATCTCGTCTACATAGATGACTATGCTCATCACCCCACAGAGATTACAGCTTTCTTGTCGTCTTTGCGTGCCATGTATCCGGGAAAGAAGATCACTGCAGTGTTTCAACCGCACTTGTACAGTCGCACAAGAGACTTCGCAGAGGGGTTTTCAAAAAGCTTGAGCATTGCGGATGAGGTGTTGTTGATGGATATATACCCTGCCCGTGAACTTCCAATTCCGGGTGTGTCATCCGATATGTTGTTTGATGCTATCACAAGTACGGTAAAAGTGAGGTGCACGAAAAATGATGTGGTGCAAAGGGTCGAAGACATGGATGTAGAAGTGATTGCTACTATTGGAGCCGGGGATATTGATACTTGTGTGGGGCCATTGAAAGAATTGTTAGAAAGTAAATACCAAAAACTGGCATGAAGCTAAAGTGGAATATACGGTCAGAAGTAAAAATAGCCATCGCTGTTGCTGGATTGTTCCTTTTGATTGCATTCAGCGCACGTAGGCAGAGTGGGGTAGTATGTAAAAACATTGTTGTAGAACTGGAGAACACAAACGAAAATCATTTTTTGGAGGAAGCTGATATCCTGAAGATCATTGAGAACAGTGGTCAAACGATCATTGGGAAAAATATTGAAGAAATAAATTTGAGAACCCTTGAGGCTAAGCTAGAGCAAGATAAACACATCAGCAATGCAGAAATGTTTGGCGATGTAAAAGGAAACCTAAAAGTCAATGTTATATTGAGGAGACCCATTGCTCGATTGATAAGGACGGACGGCCCGGATGCCTATGTGGCGGAGGATGGAAAGGTAATGGAAACTTCTGAGAAATATTCAGCCCGGATTATTTTGGTGAGTGGTGATATTGTAAAGAAACTCATCAGCCAGGGTGACTTGAACACTACCGAGGAAGGCTTAGCACTTATGGCGATGATTGAGTACATCAATAAAGATAAGTTTTGGAAGGCACAAGTGGCACAACTGGATTTTAATAAATCAGGTAAGGTGTTTATCTACCCTCAGGTAACCGGACAAGTAGTTGAGTTTGGGTTACCGGAAGACATCGAATTGAAGTTTAAAAAGCTAATGATTTTTTATAAGGAGATTTTACCACAAATGGGCTGGACAAAGTATGACAGGGTAAATGTTGAATTTGAAGGACAGGTGATAGCGGAGTAATGGTATTAAATATTTTAAGTGTCATGGTAATCTTAAATTTTTGTATTGAAAAGTTGACAAATCACAAGAGGCAGTTGACAACATTGTTCGTCAATAAATCCAATTGTCAATTGCGAATTTGTCAACTGTCAACTGATACATTTAAGCTAGCAACAAAAAAACTGATGACTAAAGACTAATTACAAAGAGACTAACAATAACAACCACTAATAATAAACGATTACAACCATGGAACAGGAGAAAATAATAGTAGGACTCGACATAGGCACAACCAAGATCTGTGCGATTGTCGGTCGTAAAAATGACTTTGGTAAACTTGAGGTTTTGGGTTTAGGAAAGGCGGAATCTGAAGGAGTAATCAAAGGCATCGTTACCAATATAGATAAGACAGTATTTGCTATTGAAAAGGCAATAAGAGAAGCCAGCGATATGTCAGGTATTGATGTAGGCGTAGTGAACGTTGGAATTGCAGGGCAGCATATACGAAGCTCCATTCACCATGGTAGTATTACACGCAATACCAAAGACGATGAGATCAGTATCGAAGATGTGAATCGGCTTACGGAAGACATGTATCGCATCGTCATTCCTCCTGGAAGTGAAATTATTCATGTCATGCCACAAGATTACATGGTAGATTATGAGGAGGAAATAAAAGATCCTGTTGGCATGTCTGGCGTAAAGTTAGAGGCGGATTTTCATATTATCACTGCTCAAACCAGCGCCATCAATAATATCAATAAATGTGTGCGCAGGGGTAACCTTGAAATAGAAGACTTAATACTAGAGCCACTGGCATCCAGCCTGGCTGTGTTGAGTGAAGAAGAGAAAGAAGCGGGAGTATGTTTAATAGACATTGGAGGTGGGACTACAGATGTAGCTATTTTCTATGATAACATCATTCGCCATACTGCGGTTATTCCTTTTGGAGGAAATATTTTGACCACAGATATCCAGCATGGCTTGATGGTGATGGCCAAACAAGCAGAGCAATTGAAAACCCGATTCGGCAAGGCCATTGCAGAAGAAGCAAGCCCGAATGAAATTGTTTCTATTCCAGGTATCCGCAACAGGACAGCGAAAGAAATTTCTGTTAAGAATTTATCTCATATTATCCAGGCGAGAATGGAGGAGATCATTGAGATGGCGCACAGCGAAATAATAAACTCTGGTTTTGAGAATCGATTGGCTGGAGGTATTGTCATTACCGGTGGAGGGGCTCAACTGAGTTGCCTGAAGCAACTGGTTGAATATATGACAGGTATGGATACACGCATTGGATATCCCAATGAACACTTAGGTAAAAGTAAAATTGAGGCGGTAAAAAGCCCAATGTATGCTACAGCTGTTGGCCTAGTGCTATCAGGTTTCCGTTCGTTGGATGAGCGGGAAGAACGGTACAAAGAAGCAAAAAACTCCAAAACAGGAAGAACAAAGAAAATTTCTTCTTCAGATTTTTTCACCAATATCCTTAACAAAACGAAAGGACTGTTGATCGATGATCTGGATGGAAAAAATGAATACTAAAAAAGAATAACCACTAAACAACAATCGTCATGTCCGGAACAGCTTACAAATTCGAGCTCCCCAAACACCACCAATCAATTATCAAGGTAATTGGTGTTGGTGGTGGAGGAAGCAATGCGGTTAACCACATGTTTGGACAAGGCATCAAGGATGTCGAGTTTGTCGTGTGCAATACCGATGCGCAAGCGCTTAATAGTAGTCCCATACCTTACAAACTACAAATTGGCGCCAACCTGACCGAAGGGTTGGGGTGCGGTGCAAACCCTGAAGTGGGGCGTGCGGCCGCAGTAGAAAGCAAAGACCAAATCCGTGAAATGCTGGCGGGTACCAAAATGGTATTTGTAACAGCAGGAATGGGAGGAGGAACAGGCACTGGAGCTGCTCCTGTACTTGCAAAAATAGCAAAGGATATGGATATCCTTACAGTAGGTATTGTTACTGTTCCCTTTCTATTTGAGGGAAAGAAAAAATTTGCACAAGCACAGATTGGTATAGAAGCCCTTCGAGCCAGTTGTGATACGGTACTTGTTATACTAAATGATAAGCTGAGAGAAATTTATGGAAACCTCTCTATCGGCCAGGCTTTTGCACAGGCTGATAACGTATTGACCACAGCTGCAAAAGGAATTGCAGAGATCATTACACTAACAGGATATGTTAACGTAGACTTTCAGGATGTGCGTACAGTGATGCACAATGCGGGTGCGGCAGTAATGGGATCAGCGGAAACACGCGGTGAGAACAGGGCCCAGTTGGCAGCGCAGCAGGCACTGTCTTCTCCGCTGTTGGATAACAGGGACATCATGGGCGCAAAAAGAATTTTGCTTTCTATTATTTCCGGTGAGGAAGCAGAACTTCAAATGGATGAATTGAGTGAGATCACAGAGTACATTCAGGAGCAAGCAGGCGATGAGGCTGAAGTGATTTTTGGTCATGGGGTCGATTCAACAATAGGAGATAGAATCAGGGTGACGGTGATTGCTACAGACTTTGCAGCGGAGACAATTGTCAACAGAACAGAGGCACAAAAGAAAGTGCATGATCTGGATCGCACACAAAGTACGCTGTTTGAACAAATCGATAGTTCTGTCAATCACAGAGATGCTGAAGTAGAGCTTAAAGGTGAAGAGAAGGAGAAACCGGTTTTGAAAACGCCAGTGGAACGACCCAAGCAAGAGGAAAAAGAAGAAACTCCTGAAAAGAAAGAAGAGAAGAAAGAAGAGCGGAGTTACACTTTTACTTTGTTTGAGAAAAAGGAGGAGCCGGTACAGAAGAGAACCTTATTTGATGAGGCAGAAGAGGAGGAGGGAGAAGAGAGCTTGTTCAGTGCGGATGAAGATGAATTTGAATTGGGCAATGAGGTTTCTTCCGATCAGGTGCTTAATGAAGAAGGAATGATGGAATACCGCAAGACCAAAGAAAGGCTGGAACAGCAGGCGAAAGACAGAAGGGAAAAATTGAAAGCTGCAAAGAAGCACGAAATGACCAAAGAAGAATTTAACGAGAAATGGTCATTGCCGGCTTACCTGAGAAGAGGTGTGAAAATGAGCAATACACCTCATTCATCGGAGCCCTATATCTCCAGGTACAATTTGAATGACGAAAACAGTATTCTCGGTAACAATAAGTTTTTACATGACAATGTTGACTAGGTACTGGATGCTGGGCCAGCATCCTGCATCTAGCATCCAGTATAATGACATGGCATTCCCGGTATGACTGGTTTTTACTCCATTCGTAGTGGTTGTTGGTGGTAAATATTTTTTGCCGGTACCGGGATGCCTTATTTTTTAAACTGTTAAAACCCATTTTTTTAAACTGAAAGCCGCCTCTGAAAAGGGGCGGTTTTTTTTGACTACTCGGTTAATAAGAAGAGAAATGTTTAAAAAATGGTAATGAATATATCAAGACCCAGTATCTAACATCCAGCATCCAGCGCCCAGAATTCCTATCTTTACCCAACTAACCTAATAACTCATGTCCAAACGCTTCGTCTTTATCTCCTTCCCTATATTGTTATTGGTTGGTATTTATTTCCTGGGGCCAGCTCCACAAAAACCAAAGTTTGATCCTGAGATGCCGGTCGTTCCTACTGATGCTAATGGATTAGAAACTTATATCAATAACCAGGAAGCAAAGCACAACGTAAAACCCGACAACGAAGCACGCATCGTTTGGTTGGATAGCAGCCGTCAGAAAACAGAGTACAGCGTGGTGTACCTGCATGGCTTCTCTGCTTCACAAGAGGAGGGGGCTCCAGTGCATACGGATTTTGCGAGGAGATTTGGTTGCAACCTGTACCTCCCGCGGCTAGCCGATCATGGCATCGATACAACAGAACAACTATTATACTTTACTGCTGATCGGTTGTGGGAGAGCTCCAAAGAAGCATTGGCGATAGGCAAAACAATTGGCGATAAGGTAATTCTTATGAGCACATCAACGGGAGGTACAATGGCACTGATGCTGGCCGCACAATATCCGGATGACGTATATGCACTCATCAATATGTCTCCCAATATTGAAATCAATGATCCTAGTGCCTTTATACTTAATAATCCCTGGGGATTGCAAATTGCCAGGATGGTGGTCGGAAGCGATTATCAGGAAATCAATTATAAGCCTGAACGCTTGCCGTATTGGAATGCCAAATACAGATTAGAATCACTTACTCAGCTGCAGGAATTGTTGGAAGACAAGATGAATAAGGAGACCTTTAGTAAGGTTACCCAGCCTTCATTGACATTGTACTATTATAAGGACGAACAAAATCAAGACCCTACAGTAAAAGTGAGTGCGATGTTGAGGATGAATAAGGAGTTGGGATCACTCGATGAACTAAAAGAGGCAATTGCCATTCCCAATGCTGGGGCACATGTGATTGGATCGCATTTGGTTTCCAAAGACCTGGAGTCTGTTGAAAAAGCAATTAATGCTTTTGCGGAGCAGAAACTCGGGTTGAAACCTTTGAATAAATAACTTTTAGTTTAATTAATCTTACCAATAATTTCTTCTTTTAATGAGTCGAGATACTTTTTAACAATCGTCCAAATTATCCTGTCATCTATATTATCCTAGGAGTGGATTAATCTATTTCTGAGACTAATAATCTGTATTGCATTTACCAATTTGTTTTTGGGAGATGCTTTAAGAAATTTATTAGTAGCTTCTCCAATTATGGCAAGGTGTCTTTCCACAGCTCCCTTTAACATAAAGTTTTTCTTATATTGGGTAAAGGAATTGAGGTCACTTGTAAACGACAGAATATGATTGATAGAGGTGAGAATGTCAGATAAATACTTTCTCTCCTTGTCCGTCATAGATCAATTTTTTAGTAGCCTCAATGCTCTTTCTCAAATAGGGATTGTTAATTGAATCTTCAGTCAGTAGATCAACCCTCCTACCAAAAATTACTTCTAAGCTATCCCAGAGAGAAATCAAAGCCTCCCCATATTCGATTGGATCCTTGATACTTAAATCAACCACCAGATCTATCACTGGTATTTAAATCAAACGAATTTGTGATGGAAGACCCGAATGCATATAGCTTTTTAACCCTGTGTTGTTTACAGGTATCCTTAAATTCTTTTGATTTATCTTTTATGATTGAGTACAGATTCACAATCTTAAATTTAGCAATTATTTAGATTTTAGTCAACGACTTAACTGCCCTCTCCAAATCCTCCGGAGTATCAATCCCCATCGACTCAATATCAGTTTCTGCTACTTTGATCTTGTAACCATTCTCAATCCAACGGAGTTGCTCTAAGGATTCTGCGAGTTCCAATGTGGATGGAGCGAGTTGTGTGATCTCACCTAGAATATCAGACCGATACCCATACATCCCAATGTGTTTGAAATAATCTTGCTGTTCAAACCATTTCTCTTTTGGTACATTCCTCAGGTGAGGCAGTGGACTTCTGCTAAAATAAATGGCTTCGTTTTTAGCATTGCGTATCACCTTTACAATATTGCTATTGTGAAGCGCATCGGCATCGGTAATCTTTTTAATAAGAGTAGCCAGTTCAGCCTCTCCATCCAACAAGGAAGCCAGTAGATCAATTTGACGTGGATCAATGAATGGTTCATCTCCTTGTATATTAATTACATAATCAAATTGTTCTCCCGTTGAGGCCAAAGCTTCTGCACAACGGTCGGTGCCACTCACGTGGTTTTCTAAAGTCATGCACACCTCACCGCCTTTGCTTTTTACATGATCGTGTATTTTCTGATTGTCAGTCGCTACAATCACCCGATCCAGTTGACTCGATTTTTTAGCCTGGCTGTACACCCATTCAATCATCGTTTGTCCCGCGATATCTGCCAATGGCTTGGCGGGAAACCGAGTGGATGCGTAGCGTGCGGGAATTATTCCAACAATTTTCATACAGCAACTTTTCTTACCCTCAGTGTAGAGCCTTCAATTTCAAGTACTTTTACCGTATCTCCTTTTTCTATGTAATCACCTCGGGAGAACGCATCGTAAATCTGACCTTCGATCATAATTTTGCCACTGGGTCTCAACACGGTGTATGCGGTGCCTGTTTTTCCTACAAGGTCCATCCCGGTATTGAAATTAGAAGTATATCCTTCAGATTGGGCTTGTGTGTCTGTTAAAGAAATTCTTTTGAAAAAACTGGAGTTGCTCAAACGCACTCCTCCAAAGAACAACAACACCACTCCACCTGTGAGCCCTCCAAAGATGGCGAGAGAGGCAATGATGATGTCATTCATTGGAACCATTTCAAAATTGAAGAAATCGTTGTTGATCATGATTAACACCATCGAACCTACGGTCATGGCAATACCGGCAATACCGGCTACGCCAAATCCAGGGATCACAAAAACCTCTACCATAATAAGTACGATGCCTACAAACAGCGCAATGATCTCCCAGTTCGCAGCCAATCCATTGAGATAGTAGGGTACAAGGTATAGTATTAATGCAGTGATGGCCGCAAGAATGGGAAATCCAACACCGGGAGTCTGTAATTCAAAATAAAGACCCCCCAGGATAACCAGAATAAGAATGCCGCTGATAAATGGGTTTAAAAAGACTGCAATTACTTTTTCTACTGCACTGATTTCGAAGAATAACAATTCATAATCAGTAACTCCATTTCTCTCTAATATTTCCTCTATTGATTCCACCTCCGCTTCACAGTATCCATACTTCAGGGCTTCTTTTGTGGTAAATGTGATCACGCTGCCCTCTTCGGAAATACTATCGATAGCGATCCGTTCGTCCACCATACCTTCAGCGATTCTGGGGTTCCTGCCATTGTGTTCGGCAGTGGAGCGCATAATAGAGCGCATATAAGATTGGTACTTGTCAGGAGCCGCTTCACCCGTTCCCTGTACTACAGTAGCTGCACCAATAGTGGCTCCAGGAGCCATATAAATGCTGTCACAGGCGATAGAAATCAGGGCTCCGGCTGAGGCTGCATCTTTATTGATAAACACCCAAATGGGCGCTTTCAGGTCTAAAATACGGTCGACAATATCCTTGGAGTCTGTCAAAACACCTCCATAGGTATCCATTTCGATGATTACGTAGTCTGCCTTAATTTCTTCTGCATGATCCAGGGCCAGCCCCACGTATCGTGTCATCCGGGGGTCTATTTCGGCCTTTATCTCCATGATCATCACCTTCGATTTGTCCTGCCCATAACTGGTGCTATTACCCAACAACCAAAGCATGGAAAATACGATCATTAATTTCTTCATCGTTATTAAGCTGATTAACTTGCATAAAGTTAACCCAAAAAATGTCAATCTTTTATTGACATTTTTTGCCCGCAGGGCTGACGAAAGGCTGACGGAGACCGTCAGCTTTGTCAGGGTTAACCCAGATAGAGGCTGGTGATTGATTACCAGCTTGGGCTGAATTGAGGAGTTGTTTTTTGATTAGCCAAAACTGGCATGAATTTGTTAGGTGTTATGCAGAATTGGTATTTTTTCAACTTGGTAAGATTATGATAAAGTTCATTTTTTTGGTTTCTCATTTGTGGGTAACCCCGGATTTCACATCGCCATCTGACTCACTCCGACTGGAAGTCATCGGGGGCAAGTCTTTTGTAATCCATCAGGTGGACGAACAGGAAACACTGTATGGTATTTCCAGACGATATGGTGCGTCTATCACTCAGATTTTGGAATACAATAAGGAGGCTGATGCAGGCCTGGATGTGGGACAGATCTTAAGGATCCCGTATGTACCTCGGGTAGCAGTAGTTCAAACCAATAAGGATTCTCATACTGTTGGCCCCGGGGAAACATTGTTTTCCATCTCCAGATTGTACAACCTTTCTGTAGATGAGTTGAAGTCGATGAATAACCTTACTGCCAATGCATTATCAGTAGGACAGCAATTGCGCATCAAAAGGGAAAGCTCAATTGCACCAAGTGTTACCATTCAACCTGAAGTAAGGGCGACCACCGAAGTTGGCTATCACAGTGTAGCTCCACAAGAAACGCTTTACTCCATTTCTCGTGAATATGGAGTTACTGTTCAGCAATTAAAAGAATGGAATAATTTGACAGGGAGCAACCTGGAGATAGGACAGTTAATAAGGGTGGCCGCCTCTGGGGGAACACCTTCAGCAAACACGCCAGTGGATACAACACCCAAGGCGGTTACACCACCTGTTGATCAACCCAGGGAAACCGTAGTTAAGATATCTGAAAACGTGGCGGGAACGGATGAGATAAAAGAATCTGGTTTGGCTGAATTAATTGATGGCACAGAAGGCAACAGAAAATACCTTGCGCTTCATCGCAGTGCCAAACCCGGTACCATTCTGAAAGTGCGAAATGAACTCAATAACCGCGAAGTTTTTGTAAGGGTAGTAGGGCCACTGCCAGCTACCAGTGTAAATGATAAGATCATTATAAAAATTTCGAAATCTGCCTTTGACCGATTGGGGGGAGTTGATTCAAAGTTTAGGGCGGAGGTTACCTATTACAAATAATTGGTGAATTTTCAGGATCTTAAATCTTTTCTGGATGAAAGAGTGGAAATTTATAATCAACCTGGATTTATAGAAAATGATCCTGTCTCCATTCCGCATAGTTTTTCGAAAAAACAGGATATTGAAATAGCTGGTTTTTTTGCCGCCACTCTGGCTTGGGGACAACGGATTACTATCATCAATAAGAGCAAGGAGTTGTTTAAGATGATGGACAATGCGCCTCACGATTTTTTGATCAACCATAAGCTGAAGGACTTAAAGGTTTTTGAACAGTTTAAACATCGCACTTTTAATGCCACTGATTGTCTTTATTTTATCCGATTTCTAAGTGAGCATTATAAAAATAATAACTCTTTGGAGTCTGCCTTTCCGGTTGTTAAAACGTATGTGGATGTAGAGCATGCCCTTATCCATTTTCATGACCTTTTCTTTGGCCTTGAGGATTTTCCACCTCGCACCAAAAAGCATGTGGCGACTCCTGTGCGGAAGTCGGCTTGCAAGCGCATCAATATGTTCTTAAGGTGGATGGTGAGAAGAGATAATAAAGGCGTTGATTTTGGAATATGGAATTCAATTACACCAGCTCAACTTATTTGTCCCTGTGACCTTCACGTAGAGCGCGTAGCCAGGAAACTTAAATTAATAACCCGCAAACCTCTTGATTGGCTTACAGCGGTTGAACTCACATCGGCACTCAGAGAATTTGATCCACAGGATCCGGTAAAGTATGACTTTGCGCTGTTTGGATTGGGTATTGAGGAACGCTATTAATTATTTCCAGTTGGCAGGATCCAGGCGCCATGATTTGACATGGATAAGCTGATCTTCATTCAGGTATTTCATCTTGACGGCAGCACCCAACATGGCGCTAAAATCACTTAAACAAACGAGTGGTATTTTGGCAGCCTTAAAGTTGTTTTCGGCTACATCAAATCCATAAGTGAAAATAGCTACCATGCCTGTTACTTTTACTCCTGCCTCTTCAAGAGCTTTGGCTGCCTTAAGTGAGCTGCCTCCGGTAGAGATAAGGTCTTCCACCAACACTACTTTTTTTCCTTTCTCTATCCTTCCTTCAATTTGATTGCCCATACCATGTTCTTTGGGCTTGGGGCGCACGTATACATATGGGAGACCTAGCAGATCGGCTACAAGCGCCCCCTGGGCGATACCGGCCGTGGCAACACCCGCTATATAATCCGCATCCCCAAAATTGTTTTTGATTACTTCGGCAAGGGCTTCTTTGATGTAAGTACGAATAGATGGATAAGAGAGGGACAGGCGATTGTCGCAGTAGATGGGAGATTTCCATCCTGAGCTCCAAGTAAATGGATTTTTGTAATTCAGCTTGATGGCTTGAATTTCAAGGAGTTTCTCGGCCACCGAAGTAGCTGTTGACTGATTAATGGTAATTGACTTCATTACGGGTATTAAAGGGTCTACAGCAGAGCGCTTTCGCCCTGTTTTTTACAAATGGCAATTTATTATGAAAGTCCACCTGCTCCAAGAATATGGTGATAAAGTGACCTAATATTAATTGGAATCATTTTTTTGAAATAAATTGATTAATCATTGGAACAATGTTTGACACATTGCTTTTTATTTATGTTTTTGCACCTGTGGTAGCATCTCGCTTATGAACCTTTTTGTTAACGACACTCCTGTTAAACTCAGAAAGCCTGAAGTAAACTCTGGGGAAGGGCGCTATAATCAGATCATTGACGCCCAGAGGGAGGAAATCACCAAAGCCAAGCTTATTCACCATGTGTGGATAAAAAATGTAACGGTAAAAGATATGGGAGTCATTCTGGAACTTCTTAACTCCAAAGTACCCACCAGCCTCATATCTCTTGAGATCACAACCAGAAAGTATGATGAGGTGAAGGATTTTATAAAAAGGCAATTTAAGCTGGTAAAAGCAGCCGGTGGCTTGGTGAGGAAGAAGGATAAGTTATTAATGATCTACCGTTTGAAGAAGTGGGACCTGCCCAAGGGCAAAAGAGAAAGAGGTGAGGGCAACGCTGAGACAGCCATAAGAGAAGTGGAGGAGGAATGTAATATTAGTGTGAAGTTGGGTGAAAAAATTTGTACAACGTGGCATACCTACACGATGAACAAAAAAAGTATGATGAAGCGAACGAAATGGTATATGATGAGTCTTGTGGATGATAGCAAGATGAAGCCTTGCCTTGAAGAAGATATTGAAGACCTGCGGTGGATGACACAAAAAGAGGTGTATCATGCCCTCCAGAACTCCTATAAATCAATTCAGTTTGTATTTGAAGAATATTATAATAAAACTGAAAGCTTGAATCTGGAGAATTAGAGCTTATAAGGAAGGAACTCGGTCACGTCTCCATCGTAGCGATGTACTTCCCGAATGATAGAAGAACTAACGGCTGCAAACTGAGGAGATGTAATTAAAAAAACAGACTCTAGCTCCGGGTTGAGATGTCGGTTTACCTGAGAGATACTGTTTTCGTATTCAAAGTCTGTGGTGTTTCTAAGACCTCTTAATAAGTAATTCGCATTATGTTTTTTTGCAAATACAGCTGTCAATTCAGCAAAAGTCAATACTTTGATATTGGGATAATCGGAAAATGTTTCTTCAATCTTTCTCACCATAAAATCTACCTCAAAGTACCTCTTACTTTTTGCACTGTTGTACCCAATACCCACTATGATCTCATCAAACAACTTAAGGCCTCTTAACACGATATCTTCGTGCCCTTTTGTAAAGGGGTCAAATGAACCTGGGAAAAGCGCTATTTTTTTCATGGTAAACAGCTAAGCTTGAGATTAAAGTTAACAAATTAAGCTACTCAGTTGCTGTTAGTTGCTTAATAGGTGCAATGAATACAGATCATAAAAGTGGTGATCTTGTACTTCATCAAATAAATAGCCATACTTAAGATGCCTGGGACGACTGCCAAAGGATACATTTTTGATGTATTTAGAGAACTCGATGGCATGTGGAGAATTTTTGCCGATGTATCCCCACAAAACGATTTTACTGTTCTGTTGATCCATTTCCATGGCATTGAGCACAAGCATTATATATTTTACATAATCCGAGAAATGCTGTATTGAAAACTGGTTGTAGTAAATCAGCCGTCCCTCATTGACGGACAAAATATGCAGTTTGAACCGATCGATGTATATGAATAGAGGGGGTTTGTTATCAGTAATAGTTTCTCGAAGCACGCCTTCAATTAAACCTGCCGACTGATGTATAAAGCTTACCGTTGAGTTTTCGTACAGAATAGATATCCATTGGTGGATTCCTTTGTGCACAGCGAATACTGTAACAACATTGCTTTTTATATTTTCACAATAGAGTACAACCTCTTTTTTCGGGTCGAATTTTGCGTTGAGCTTGAGGTATTCCGGGGCGGCATCTTCAACAAACAAAGAAGACGGCACCTGCACCAGCTTATTGTTCTTAATTGAAAACTTTACTTTTTTCCAAAAACCAGCGGTCAGCAGATGGTGTGCCTCAAATAACTCCTTGAGTAACTCTAACTGATCATCGCTTGAATTCAGATTATGAAAAATATAATCCTCGAAAAATACGAGCCTATCCTGCCCATCTACAATACCAATTTGAAGATCCCGAACACCTAATTGAATAAGCAAGGAATACTCATGTAGATGCTCTACATCAAATTTTTCATCTTTGATTTTCTTGATCAGCTTATAGCTCTGAGCGGCAGCTGCCAAAGTAGATTAAGATTCCCAGTTTCCTGATGTAGAGACGTCAGTGCGAGAACCAAAACGAAGTGGCTTACGGTTCTTGGCCTCGTTGGCTTCACTTCTGAAAGGGCTATCTGGTGTTGGATCTTTTACTTCGATCACGTCTACCATGATTCCACCACGATCCACTTTTCCCACGAATATATCAAACTTGGTTTGACTTCCTGGTTTGAATGCAAGACGATTCAAATCAACATCTGGATTGAATTTATAGTCCCATAACGTCATTAGAATCTGGCCTTTTTTCACCATGTCCCCCACATTCAACGGTGTCAGAGAACTGATAAATCCATTTTCAATAAATGGTGGCTCGCTGATTTTATCACCTATTTTTAATGCATAACCGCGCTGGTTTTTCACTGCCCTGTCACCCACTTTTACTTTATATCCCATGAAAATACCATTATCCGCAGCGTTCACGTTATATGTTACTTTAAAAATTCGCTCACGAGCAGAGGTGAATCCAAGTGTGTCTATGTGCACGATAACTTCTTCACCACCATATTCTTTCTGAATAAGTTCTTCTCTTCGCTCGATAATAGCTACCTGGCCATGCTCAATGAAATTGATTAATGAGTCCCAGTTGGACGTATATCTTCCGTTTACCTCTTGAAACACGATTTCGGCTTCGCGGATCATTTTTAGTTTCTCAATGACTGCGTTTTCTTTTGTTTCAACCATTTTACGGTCATTTACTGTTTTCTGGACACCACTATACAGGTAGTAGCCCAAGAAAATACTAATGCCAAAAAGAACGAAGGTCAGGATTTTAGTAAGATTCATTTTTCACAGGTTTAAGCTTGCAATTATAAATATTTTAAGCCGTTTAACACAACCAATCATAATTTAAAATAACCCCTCAAATCAATGATTTTGGCCGGTTCAGTGGCGTATTTAAATACTCCATGGAGTTGACTCGCCTCGATTTCGGAAATTTCGTCCCAGGAAAGAAATCGGGCATCTGTTATTATTTGATCAGCGGTTTTCATTTCCGGATCGACTCCTGTTTTTAGGGTGCCGCCTACCCAATTTACACTAAAAAATAGCTCAATGGCATGAAGTGGTTCATTATAATACTCTGTTACGAACAATAAATCACCTATGGCTATTGCCAGGTTGGTCTCTTCCAGAAATTCTCTTAGAAGTGTTTGGTGTGCTGTTTCCTTCATTTCAATACCACCTCCCGGAGGAGCCCAAAAATCGCCAGATGTTAAGTTTTTATGATTCACCAGGAGCAACTTATTCTCTACGATACAAATCCCACAGACCCTGATCCGTACACGATTTCCATAAATATTACTCAAAGATTCTGGCATAGTTGTGGCACAAAAAAGGAATGGCGTTTGTTGTATCTATTCGATAGGTAATGAATGCCTAATTTTAAAAAAAATCACAATTATGAAGCACTTTATTGCACTTTTCATTTCCATTTTGATTTTTAAGGTAGGATTTACGCAGGATCAGGTAATAACTACTCCAGATGGGCCAAAAATTGAATGGGAGAACTCTAACTTTGATTTTGGTGATTTAATTCAGGGTGAAAGGGTAGAGAATACCTTTAAGTTTACCAACACGGGTAACGCACCATTGATCATAACCAATGTGGAAGTTACTTGCGGATGTACCACTCCCAAGGGGTGGCCTCGTGACCCAATTCCTCCAGGGGGGAAAGGTGAGCTTACGGTTGCCTATAACAGTGTAGGCAAGTATGGCCGTCAAAACAAGGTGGTAAAAGTGATCTCCAATGCAGTTACACCCAACAATCAAATTGTGTTTACTGCCAACGTCCTTACCAAAAAATAGCTTATTTGTTTTTTGTACTCAGCAGAAACAATAACCATCCGGCAATGAGTAGTACGCCTCCAATGGGGGTGACTGCTCCCCAAATGGTCTTTCCACTGAGTGACAGGATGTAAAGGCTGCCACTAAAGACTATTATTCCGGAGGTCATCAGCAGAGCAGACCACGATGCCTTGCTTTCATTTAACTTATCGACAAGGGCTGCCATTGCTAATAAAGCCAGTGTGTGATAGAATTGATATTTCACAGCCAATTCAAAGGTATCTGCCCTACCGTGTTCTGTAAGTATCTGTTTGAGTGCGTGGGCACCAAAGGCACCAAAGGCTACTGAAAGCCCACCTAGTAATGAGCCCAGAATAATTAGTTTTTTTTGAAGTGTCATTTTTTTATACGGTCACCAAAAATGGCGGTACCAACCCGTACCATAGTACTTCCGAGTTCTACGGCAATAGTATAATCAGCACTCATACCCATGGAAAGCTCCTTCATCTCAATGTTCTTGCTGAATTTTTTGCTTTTTAAATCATCGAAATATTGCTTGAGCTGGGTAAACTCTTCTCTGATGATGGATTCATCTTCAGTGAGTGTAGACATTCCCATGAGGCCAGTTACTTTTACAAAAGGATAATCGTTCACTGTCTCTAGTAAGTTCAGTAATTCTTCATACTTCAATCCAAACTTACTGTCTTCACTGGCAATGCGCACCTGAAGCAGGCATGGAATTACGCGGTTGGCTTTGTTGCCTTGTTTATTAATTTCCTCAAGTAATTTCTGGCTATCAACAGAGTGAATTAATGATACAAATGAAGCTATGTATTTTACCTTATTAGTTTGCAAGTGACCAACCATATGCCACTCAATATCCTTGGGTAGTTCGTTCCACTTACGCTCTAGTTCCTTTGCCTTATTCTCACCGAATATGCGCTGGCCAGCAGTATAAGCCTCCATGATCTTTTCTGTGGGCTGTGTTTTGCTCACCGCGATCAGCTTACACTTCTTCTCACTGAGCTCCCGCTGCAATAAGTTTATGTTGTTTTTAATGCTCATTTTATAACTTTGCCCGCACCCCAAGAGGACTAAACGAACCCGAATGCAATAATATGGCGATATTAGGCACGTTACTAAAAAAAGGCATAAAACTTCGTGAAAATTTAGAGCAGGAATACTCGTCTCCGGCAGAACTGCAAAAGCAGGAATTGAAGCATCTTCTGATAACAGCCAGACAAACTGAATTTGGGAAGTACTACGAGTTTCAAAACATTCTGAAGGGGTTCAGGAAGGCGGATAGGGAGTTTTATGACTCATTTAGCTCAGTAGTCCCCATCCATGACTACAACAAAATCCATCAAAACTGGTGGCATCTTTCGCTTAAAGGAGCCAAGAATATATGCTGGCCTGGCCGAATAAATTATTTTGCCCTAAGCTCCGGCACTTCCGAATCATCTTCAAAACATATTCCTGTGACCAAGGAGATGACCAAGGCGATACAAAAGACGAGCATTCGCCAGATACTGACTTTATCAAAGTACGATTTACCCAATGAATTTTTTGGAGCTGGAATATTGATGCTAGGTGGAAGTACCCACCTCAGTCATAAGGGTAGTTATTTTGAGGGTGATTTGAGTGGAATTCAGGCAGCCAGGCTTCCATTTTGGTTTCAGCATTTTTATAAGCCGGGAAAAAAGATAGCCAAGACAAGAAGTTGGGATGCCAAGCTGGATGATATTGTAAAAACTGCCTACAAATGGGATATAGGAATAATCGTAGGCGTACCCGCCTGGATTCAAATTTTATTGGAAAAAATAATTGAACATTATAAGGTTAAACATATTCATGAGATATGGCCTAACCTGAGTGTTTATGTGCATGGTGGGGTTTCGTTTGACCCCTATAAAAAAGGATTTGCTAAATTATTGGGAAGGCCAATCCACTATATCGAAACTTATCTCGCTTCTGAGGGATTCATTGCCTATCAGGCTTTTCCTGAAAAAAAATCAATGAGGCTCGTGCTGAACAATGGTATCTTTTATGAGTTCATTCCATTTGATGATAAAAACTTTGATTCATTCGGTGAACTAAAACCTGATGCCAAGTCGATTTATATTGACCAGGTAGAAGCAGGCAAAGAGTACGCGCTATTGTTATCAACCTGTTCGGGTGCCTGGCGGTATTTAATTGGCGATGTAATCAAATTCGTTTCTGTAGAGGAATCTGAGATTATCATCACGGGAAGAACCAAGCATTTTCTGAGTTTATGTGGAGAGCATCTTTCTGTAGACAATATGAATAAAGCCATCGAATTGGTTTCCGATGAAATGAATATTGACGTCAAAGAATTTACGGTAGCGGGTGTTCCGCATGGTAGTCTTTTTGCGCATCATTGGTTCATTGGCACCAATGATGAAGTGGATGCAAAAGCATTGAGAGATATGCTTGATCAACGGCTAAAGGAACTCAATGACGATTATGCCGTTGAACGTAGTGCGGCCCTTAAAGAGGTAAAGGTGGATGTATTTCCTGTGAAAATATTCTACGAGTGGATGGAGTCAAAGGGAAAAGCGGGCGGTCAAAATAAGTTTCCAAGGGTGCTTAAAAAGGCACAGTTGGATGAATGGATGGATTTTTTGGAGGCAAACAAAACCTCATGATTGTACTCAATGGAATAAAATTTGGTTTGATACTGGCGCTACTTATTGGGCCTGTTTTTTTTACAATAATTCAGACCAGCATAGAGAGAGGTTTTTGGAACGGAGCATTGGTAGCCGTTGGCGTTTCATTAAGTGATATTTTTTATGTTGCCATTTGTTATTTGGGAATGGCGCAAGTATTGGAAGATGGTCAGTTTAGAATGTATTTGGCGTATACAGGGGGAACGATCTTGATTTTATTGGGGCTATACCATCTCCTTGTGAAAAGCAGAAGAGGGATTCGAAGGCAAATTGAAGCAGCCAATGAAAAGGGTGTTTTTCGATATATTTTTAAAGGGTTTGTAATCAATGGACTTAGCCCGATGGTTCCAATTTTTTGGATAGGCGCTATTAGTATTGCCTCACTGGACTTTGGTTACTCGGGGGCGGGCACACTTATTGTTTTCCTTGCCTCTTTACTAATCACTGTACTTGTTACAGATGTTGCAAAAGCTTATTTGGCTGATAAACTCAGAAGCATGGTAACACCCAGGTTCATGACTATCATGAATGTAACTTTGGGCATTTTGCTTATCGTATTTGGTGGCAGGTTGGTGATGATTGCCCAAACTTTTACTGGAGAGTTAGTCTTGTAGCACGTTGCTGAGGAAGCTGGATTTCAGTAGCAACCAGATCAGTATCAGTACCATCGCCCATCTTAAATACACAAAGTAGAAGTCAGCGGTATCTTTGAAACGGGTTTCCTTGATTTCAGCCTTTTCGTATTGATCGATTTTTTCGAAAACATTTTTAAGTGCCTGATTGTCGGTAACCCGAAAAAACTCTCCGTTGCTAATCTTTGCGATATTGCGCATGGTGGTTTCATCTACCGTATTTTCCACCATATGCGGTCTTCCAAAATAATCTTTACCAAAGGGTACCAAACCTTCTTTCCCCACCACGATCGTATAAGTTTTGATATCGTAAGCTGCTGCGAGCTCCGCTGCGGTTATAGGGTCAATGTTACCTGCGGTATTATCTCCATCACTTAATAAAATACAAACCTTGGATTTCGATTCAGACTCTCGCATACGGTTAGTAACTACCGCCATTGCACTACCAATGGCTGTTCCCCGATTTTCAATCATATCAAAACTGATTTCATCGAGATAGGCATTTAGTAAATCATAATCAGTAGTAAGAGGAGCAAGTGAAAAGGCATCTCCAGAAAACACTACAATGCCGATGCGATCCTGAACTCGCCCATCGATAAAATCCCTAGCTACATTTTTAGCTGCCTCAAGCCGATTGGGGGTAAAGTCTTCAATTTGCATCGATTGAGAGATGTCGATGGCAAGAATGATATCAATTCCCTCCGTCCATTGCTCAACCTTCTCATTGGTTTTTTGTGGCCTAGCCAGTGCAACAAAAATAAGAGACAGAATGAACATCAATAATATATCCGGAAATAGTCTAATCAGTGTAGCAGGGGTGGTCCTGAGATCACTTTTTACAAGGGCTACAGGTAGTTTTTGATTAAAATAATATTTGAATACCCACCTAAGAATAAAGAGAACCGGAACCAGAAATAGAAGGTACAAGTACATGGGTGTGGCCCAGGTAAAACCTTTTAGCGTAGTGGGAGAAAACCACGATAATGAATACCAGGCCTCTAATAACTTATCCATTTTTCACCTCCTGCACTTTGTCATGAAACTTTTGATCTGTGTATTCTTTTAAATCGTAAAGAGGAGTGGATTCAAGCTCTCTTGCTCCACTGTATATTGTACGATCAATTTGCTTCAATGCTCCTGCTAATTTTTCATTTTTCACCATCAGAAAGATCTCTTTGGTGGTATACTTTGTATAGGGTCTGGACAATAGCTGTTCCATGTATCGTTTCCACATGCTCAGGGTAGTTTCTGCCTGTTGTGTGGAATAACCTTTTTCCAATTCCCGAATGGCATTTTCAAAATCCTGTTTGAATTGGAGGTAACCCTTGTTAAGCTTTTTTAATATAAAATATTTTTTGATGCGCTTGCCAAAGGCGATCCATATTACAATACCCAAAATAATAATCGCTCCACCGATGATGAGAAGTAAAGGGTAATTCAGCAGCCAACTTACCGTTTGATAGGCCGTGTTGATTTTTAATGGCAATTCTTCTACCGACACTGAATCTGGTACTTCCTTTACCATCTGTTGCAGAAAAACAGAATCTGTTTTAGCGAACACAACTGTGCAATCTGCCTTGTTCACCACAAACACAGGCAGGCTGATCCGCTGAATCGTATCTATTTCAAAAGAGGTTAAGAAATAAACAACGCTGTCGTAACTGGTGTTGCCTGTGGTTTTGGTTGTAAAGTATTTTTTGTGATCAATTTCAAAAGGATCAAAAGAGAAAGTAGAGTCAGGAAACACTACTGTCATGTTTTTTGGATAGGTGGCAGATAGCGAATATGGAAATGGCTGACCAATCTTTATGCTGTCGGTACCGAATTGTCCGCGCACTTCAACTTCTTGCGCTTGTGCACAAAACGAAACCAAAGTCAATACAAAAAAAACAAGTCTCACCTGATCAAGCACTTTTCTTCGTTTTGTTCCTCACCTTAAACAATTTCAACAACTTGGGCACAAAATCCTCCTGCGTGTTGACGCTTAAAAAATTGATCTGATGTTTTTTGCTAAATGTGGATAACTCTTCTTTTCTACTTACGTGATTATTGAAGATTCGACTTCGGAAATCACCAAAAGAAGAATTAACCCACAATGTCTTTTTACTTTCTTTGTCCTGAACAGGAATGATACCCAACTTTGGCAGACTGGTTTCCCTGTTATCATTGATTTGAATTAGTACGAGGTCATGCCTCTTGGCCAGCGCCCGCATATTAGGATAAAACGATTCATCAATAAAATCTGAGATCATAATAATAACACTCCTCCTTTTTATTGTGTTGAGGGCAAAAGCGATAGCTTTACTTAAGTCAGTCTTAGAAGACTTAGGCACTAGCCTAACAAGATTGGAAATGATTTCATAAGCCTGACTCATTCCTTTTTTAGGACGAATGAACTTTTCTGGTTGGTCTGAATAACAAATCAAGCCCACCTGACTGGACTCCTTTACTCCCGATAGGGCAAGCACACCACAAATTTCTCTTCCAATATCAAATTTAGTTTTGCCTGGTGTACCTATTTCCTGAGAGGCACTCACATCCATTATAAAGAAAATGGTCTGCTCTTTTTCTTCTTTAAAGGTTTTGACAAAGGTGCCATGCCCCTTGGCAGAGACATTCCAGTCGATGGTGCGGATATCATCCCCGTATTGATAGGGACGCACATCATCAAACTCCAGCCCCGACCCCTTAAAGATGGAATGGAAGTCGCCCTGCATCTGGCTATTGATAGCTTTCCTGATTTGAATCTCGTATTTCCGCAGCTTTTTGACTAAGTCCTTCACCAGCTTCCGATATTTTGGCTCAAAAATAGCTGAAATATGAGTATTTTGG
>ERZ761609.363-NODE-363-length-55227-cov-22.598238_pt1 | contig 55227 bp, 46 predicted proteins | sample MGYA00511163_ERZ761609 | MGnify/ENA primary metagenome ERZ761609 (study PRJEB28899, sample SAMN02445070) | bioreactor sludge metagenome | biome: EBPR sludge | place: Australia: Brisbane, Thorneside Wastewater Treatment Plant | collected 2011-12-16 ... | reverse complement strand
CTTCATAGGACTATTCATATAATCCACTGTAAGGTTCAGCATAGCACGCAAACCTGTGATCATTCCACTTTCGTCAATAAAAAAGTCTGGTGTGTGGTGCGAAGGCACTTTGGTAGGATCAGCATCCAGTGGCATTCCTCCCACAAAGAAAAAGAAGCCTGGCACTTTTTGAGAGAAGAAAGAAAAATCCTCTGCTCCGGTCACTGCTTTGATGACCACCGCCTTGTCTTTTCCAGCCACCCTTTCCATAACTGGTTGAGCCCAGGTGGTCAGCGCAGGTGAATTGTACGTAACAGGATATCCTCTTATAATTTCTACTTCCGCGGTAGCACCCATACTTTCAGCAATGTTTTCTGCCGTTCTTTTAATTCTTCGGTGCATCTCTTCCTGCATGGTGTTGTCCAACGTGCGAAGTGTGCCTGTCATTTCCACTTCTTCAGGAATAATATTATTTCTCACTCCACCGTGAATGGTAGCAATGGTCAACGCAGCACCAGCCTGTGTTAAATCCAGCTGCCTGCTTACAATGGTTTGTAGTCCGTTGATAATTTGTGCAGACACAACTATCGGATCAATACCTGACCACGGAGCCGAGCCGTGCGCCTGCACCCCTTTTACTTTTATTTTCAACATATCCGATGCGGCCAACATGCCTTCTGGTTTAAAAGTTAGTGTTCCCACAGGAGTTTGTGAGCTGATATGCAAACCAAAAGCTACATCTACTTTCGGATCGTCTAATACACCTTCTTTTATCATCAAAGCTGCACCGCCTTCTTCTCCTTCAGGCGCTCCTTCTTCAGCAGGTTGAAATAAAAACACGATTGTACCGTTCAAATCCGATTTCATTCCGGCCAGAATTTCAGCCACGCCCATCAGTATAGCGATATGGGTATCATGACCACAGGCGTGCATCACACCCACTTCCTGGCCGAGGTAAGTTGATTTTTCTTTTGACGCAAAAGGCAGACTGTTCCTTTCAACAACAGGGAGTCCATCAATATCTGCGCGCAAGGCGATGGTTGGCCCTGGTTTTCCAGTGCGCAAAATTCCAACCGCTCCGGTTTTGGCCACGGGATATCTCACTTCCATGCCCAACGACTTCAAATGATCGGCAATCATCTTTCCCGTTTTAAACTCACGGTTGGATAATTCAGGATATTGGTGAAAATGCCTGCGCCATTCAATCACCTTGGCTTCTATTTCGCTTGCTTTCTGATCGAGTTTGGCCTGTAGTTTTGTGTTTTGTGCAAAAACAAATGAACAACTTAAAGCCAGAAGTAGTGTAAAGTAGATTTTCTTCATGTGTATGGGTAATTTTGATCAAGTTATGAAAAACTCTATATCGGTAAAAGTTGAGACATGCAGTGGGTAAAAATCTTTTCCAGTGTGGATGATGCCCTTGCAAGAATAAAACCTGGGGTAACCCAACTGCTTGTTGTCCATCAAAAAAGAATATGCCTTGCTCGTCTAAATGATGAGTTCTTTGCGGTGGCCGATAAATGCACTCACAATGGCGAATCCTTATGCAAAGGAAAAATCAACTATTTGGGAGAAGTGGTTTGTCCCTGGCACGGTTATCGTTTTCAGCTCAAGACAGGCAGGGAATCAGCGGAGCGCTCCGCAGATCTGGAAACCTTTCCCATCAAACAAGATGAAACTGGGTTTTATATCGGATTATAGAGTATGTCATTACAATACTATCTTCGTGAAATCGTTTGTTTTTAGATATTCAACTGATGAGGTTTCTTTTCGTTTTCTGTCTGTTCATTCCCATTATTTCGATCTATTCTCAAGGGATGGAGAGCACCATTGCTTCAAAGCTACAATTAACCAATACTGTTCCTGAGGATTTGCTGGCAAAGCGAACCTGTGTATTCTATGCCTCCACCTTTTCGAATGATGAGCTGGACATTATTCAAGGCTCCTTTCAAAGAACCGGAATAGATGCAGTGGCCTATTTCAAAACCGCTTTGGTGTTTGCAGGCGCTGATGTCACACCAAAAATTGCTGACTTCCTCACCAAACGAGAAATCGACTTTATCGTGCTTGTGTCAAAGAAGGGTGATTCGTATTCATTCATCTTCACTGCTTTCAATGGCACGGTAGCGTTTGCCAACAATGGTCAGCCGGGGTGGGAAGTACAAAGCACCGACCTGAAAGAAGCGTTGCAGATTATTTATAGATCAACAGTAAATAGCCAACCGATTAAAAATCTCCTTATCAACAGCTACCCTGAAAAGGATTTTCCTATTAATATCATTGAAGGAAGGCGCTCCGATTTCTTTGCTATCGATTTAAAAGTAGATAAGCTGGCGGTGCCCTGGTTTAAAAATGCTGCCGCTGACACCTTGCTTGCTCATTTTTTTAAAGAGAATTATCCGTTTGCTTATGGGATGACAGCGCCCGACATTGACGCAAAAGAACTTCGTAACAACGGTTTTCACTATGTGTTGGCCTATGTGCACACAGAGGGGCTTATTGCGCGTGATTTACTCGGCTATCAAAATACTTCTAAGGAAAGTGCCATTACGTCTGTTACATATCCTAACGAATCGCTTCAATTAAAAACAATTCCCTCAGAAGCGATAATTTATAAATTCTATTTTAAGCACCTTGTTTCCGGAAACGTTTTTCTCGGCACAAAGTGGGATGCTGATACAACCTGGCTGGAAGCGTTGCGTAACCATGTCAAGGGTTTTAAGGCAGAATTAAAAATTCCGTAACCTACTCATTCACATCTTTCTCTTTTGCTGATTTCTTTCGATTCAGCAGAACTGCCACTATTATTATAATGGCAGCTATACCAAAGCCATTAAGGTGAAAATGAGGAAAGGAGAAGAAGTTCCAATGATGACCCCATCCCAACAGACCGCCAAAGATGGCCTCAAAGAGCGATCCAATCACCCCAAAAACGGCACCGATGATCCCAAACAAAATACCGAAAATGGCCCCAAGAATTCCAATTATTAATCCGAAACCTCCGGCTATCAGACCTATCCAAACAGGAAATGTGAACAACACAATCAGGGCAAGAAGTAGTGTGGATCCTTTCATTGGTTATCGGTTTTGCTATTCCTTGCAAAAACCGTTCTTTAAAAAGAGTTGCCAGAAAAACCTCACTTAAGGCCTGTAATCAATCATTACTATCGTTTAGTGTTTGGGGTCTGTTGAAAAATGAACACCCAGCTTGTACAAAAATGAACAGTATTAACTTCTTTTCTTGTAATTGATTACCGCCCAGGTATTGAGGAAAATTCCGAATCCCGTTACAATCAACAAGTGATGCCTGATGTCATATAAACTGCTGCCTTTTAGCACTACCATACGCATCACTTCTATAAAATAAGTTACAGGATTGAACTTGGTAAAAATCTGCGCCCACATTGGCATGCTATCAATAGATGTATAAAGTCCACCCAACAAAATAAAAACCATCATGACAAAGAATGAAATCAGCATGGCTTGTTGTTGTGTTTCCGTGTACGTGGAAATCAACAATCCTAACCCCAGAACGGCAAGAAGATAAACTACCGCAAAAAGATAAACCGTCAAAAAACTCCCTTCTGGAATAATTCCATAAAAGATTCTTGCCAGGAGTAATCCAATGGAAAGTATCACTAAACCTAAAACCCAAAATGGAATTAATTTCCCCAGAATAAATTGATGCTTACGAATGGGTGTAACGTTGATCTGCTCTATCGTGCCAATCTCCTTTTCTTTGACAATGTTCAACGCTGCCAGAAAAGCCCCCACCATAGTGACCAGTATTACCAATATCCCTGGCACCATAAAAAACTGATAATTCAATAAAGGGTTAAACCAATTAATGGAAGATATCTTAATCATCGGTTGTGGGTTAAACCGCGGAAGTTGCATCCACTCCAAACGCACCTCCCCATTAAAATCATTGATAATACTTCGCAGATAAACCCCACCCAAATTTGCTTTCACTCCATTGATGGCATTCAGTGCCATAAATAATTGTGCCCCATCCTCCTTCACCAGGTTCTTTTCAAAGAAGGAAGGTATTTGCAATACTACATCTGCATTATCCTTTTCAACTTCCCGAATTGCTTCATTATAAGAGTTGGTGTATACGACAAGATTAAAATACTTAGAGGCCGATATTTTGTCGGTGAGCTTACGAGAATATGAAGAGTGATCCTGATCTACTACTGCAATGTTGATGTCCCTTACTTCATAATCTGCGGCAAGGGGCAGCACTAGTAATTGTATAATCGGCATGATAAAAATCAACCTCAGTATAGCTGGGTTTCTGAAAATCTGCCGGAATTCCTTCTCCAATAAAATTTTCAGTGTTCTCATTCCAATCGCACTTTAAATTTTTTAATGCTTATCGTTAACAACACAATCAACATGCCTACCAGAACAAGCGTTTCTTTCCACACTGTTTCTAGGCCCGTTCCTTTTATCATCACATCTTTGACTATATAATAAAACCACTTCGCAGGAATAAGATTGGACAATAGCTGAAGAGGTATAGGCATGTTCTCTATAGGAAACATAAATCCACTGAACATTACTGTAGGCAGAAAAAGCCCCATTAATGAAATCAGCATGGCCACTTGTTGTGAATTTGAAATAGAAGAAATCAGAAGCCCCAGGGCCAGAGCGGTAAGCGTAAACAAAAGGCATTCAAACAACAGCAATGTCAAGCTTCCATTGATGGGCACCTCTAATATATAAACGCTGATTAATAATATGCTCACAATATTGACCATAGATAGCAGGAGATAGGGAACCATCTTGGCAAGAATTACGCGGATCGGAACAATGGGAGAAACCAATATAACCTCCATGGTGCCTAATTCTGTTTCTCTCACTATTGAAATGGAAGTCATCATTGCGCCTACCAACATGAGTATCATGGCCATTACACCCGGCACAAAATTATAGGATCCTTTTAGTTGCGGGTTGTATAACATGCGCAGCTCTGTGTTGATTGCATAGGGAAAAGCTTTTGTTTCCCTCATACTATTTTGATAATCCATAATAATGGCAGAAGCATAGCTGGTCAATGTATTGGCTACGTTGGGGTCGGTGGCATCTGCAATTAGTTGTATAGGAGCTGCATTGGTATGCAGTAAGCTACTTTGAAACTGTTCAGGAAATACCACAGCCATCCTGATAACTCCCTCCTGAAAGGTCGGCTCCAGTTCTGAGTAGGAATTCAGGTTTTCAACGATATCAAAATACCTGCTGGCTTCCAGTTGGTGAATAATTGTAGTAGTCGCTTCATCTTTTGAATTATCCAGAATCGCGATACGGGAATTTTTTACTTCATTGGTCAGTGCAAACCCAAAAATTATAATTTGCATGACGGGCATACCAAAAAGAATAAATAATGTACGCCTGTCACGCAACAGGTGATAAAATTCCTTTCTTATAAAGTATAAAAATTGCTTCATAGCCTCACCCCTCTAAAATTTAAAGCCTACCGCGCTTATCGTGTCAAACTAATTATCACTTCGTTTTGCTTTCCTTGCCAATTGTATAAACACTTCTTCCATGCCCTTCACATCAAATTTTTTAGTCAATGCTGCAGGGGTATCTAATGCTTCAATTCTCCCGTCCACCATGATCGACACTCGATCACAATATTCTGCCTCATCCATATAATGAGTTGTTACAAAAACTGTGGTTCCCCTGCTTGCCGCTTCATAGATCATGGTCCAGAACTCCCTTCGTGTGATAGGATCTACTCCTCCCGTTGGTTCATCCAAAAACACAATTTTTGGATCGTGGATCATGGAAACAGAAAATGAAAGTTTTTGCTTCCACCCCAACGGCAATGCTTTTACTAATGTATCTGCTTGGCTCTCCAGATGGAGATGCTTCAACATAAACTGGGTCTTTTCTTTTATCTGTTCATCTGTTAGTCCATAAATACCACCATAGAATCTGTTGTTCTCCCTAATGGTAAGGTCATCGTACAAAGAAAACTTTTGACTCATGTAGCCTATGTTCTTTTTAATATTTTCTGACTCTTTGTATAAGTCGAAGCCTGCCACATTGGCTTTGCCGCTCGTAGGAAGGGACAGCCCACACAGCATGCGCATGGCGGTTGTTTTCCCAGCTCCATTCGCCCCCAGAAAACCAAAGATCTCTCCTTGCTTCACGTCAAATGTGATTGCATCCACAGCGGTAAAGTCACCAAATTGTTTTGTTAAACCTGAAACTGATATGGCCACCCTGTTACTCATTTGTTCATCAGTTCCATAAAACAATCTTCAATCGTAGGTTCAATTTTCTGAATTGATAAGTCGGCATGTCCTTTCTCAACCAATGTCTTCTCAATGCTTTGTATCTCCTGATTCAATTCTGTAAAAGTAATATGATGATACTGTCCGAATGGATAGCAGGTGTCTACGCGCTCATCCGATCGCAAATCATGCATTAACTTATACATGTCTGCTGCAATGATTGCCCACAGAGGCTTTGGAAATTTTTGCGTGATACCCTTGGGTGTATCAATATCCATTATTTTTCCGTTCTGCATCAACGCCACGCGGTCGCACAGATTGGCTTCATCCATATAGGGCGTGGATACCACAATGGTAATCCCCTGATGCTGTAAGCTTTTTAACAAGTCCCAAAACTCCTGACGCGAGACGGCATCCACGCCTGTTGTGGGCTCATCCAAAAACAACACGCTCGGTCTGTGAATCAAAGCACAACTCAAAGCCAACTTCTGTTTCATTCCGCCCGACAATGCTCCTGCTCTTCTTTTCTTAAAAGGCTCTATCTGAACATATATGTCTTTCACGAATTCGTAATTTTCCTCCAAAGTTGTACCGAACAAGGTGGCAAAGAAGGAAATGTTTTCTTCTACCGATAGATCCTGATACAAAGAAAACCTGCCTGGCATATAACCCACACGCTTCCTGATTTCCTTGTATTGGCTCACCACTTCAAACCCATCCACCCAGGCATTACCCTTGTTGGCGATCATAAGTGTAGTTAGAATTCTAAACAAGGTGGTCTTGCCTGCTCCATCCGGGCCAATCAACCCAAACAACTCACCTCTTTCCACCTCAAATGAAATGTTATTCAGCGCTTCAATCTCTGTCTTGCCCGACTGAAAATTCTTATATACACGTTCCGCTTTTACCGCTGATTCCATTATTAAAATATCAACTCACCGTACATTCCTATTTTCAAAAAACCATCATTTTTTACTTTTACTTTTAGGGCATATACCAGATTGGCACGCTCTTCTTTTGTTTGAATCGTCTTAGGGGTAAATTCTGCTTTGTCTGCAATCCATGTGATCTCCCCCTCATAACTTCTGGATTCCGTTTCGAGGTCGTCCACTAATACCTTTACTTTTTGCCCGAGCTTAATTACTGAAAGTTGATTTCCTGATATATAGGCCCGTAATGTAATCGATGAAAGATCCGCAATCTTATACAGCGCCTTGCCCGGCCCTGTCACCTCACTTTCCTCTGCATACTTCGTCAACACAGTACCCGCAATCGGATTTGTAATAATTGATTTTTGAATTTGATCTTCGATCTGCTCAATCTGAATAGACAGTGGAACCGTCTCGCTTTTCAAAGACTGCGTAGTAGTACCCAATGAGGATTGAAGTGCCGCATACTGCTTTTGCAAAAGTGCCAACTGCGAGGTCAGATCGTCTACCTGTTTTTGGGTGGCCGCATCAGCTTTAAGTAAATTTTCAAAGCGCGCTTTTTCTCTTTTTGTAGTTTCAATTTGCTCCTGCACAGTTGCCAACTGTTTAGCCACATTAGGTTGCCTCGCCAGTACGGCATTTACTGAAGATTGCAACTGCCTCTTTTTTAAATGGAGCTGTAAGGTGTCAACGTATCCAATCATTTCCCCTTTCTTCAGGGTTTGGCCTTCGTCTATGTTCAGCTCCAAAATTTTGCCCGCTGCCTCGGAAGAAACGATCACCTCGTCCGCTTCGAAATTTCCTGTTGCATCGAATTCATTTTCCCCATTGCTACATGCCCCTAAAAGGGTAAGGCCGGCCAACAGTAAAGTGTATGATTTAAGTTCCATACTTTTTCATTTTTAATTTCCAATTGTATTTTGATAGGCATACAACGCCATCAGTAATTGCATTTCGTGAAGCAACCGATTTTGTTTAGCCTGATCCTCTGCATTCAATTCGCGTAAGTAATCATTGGTAGTAATCACACCATTCTCTTGTTGCGCTTCTGCCGTTGTTTTAATGCTCGTTCTCAGCTCAATAATTTGATCGTCCACTTCAATCAATTTGTTCAGCTTGTTCAATTCCTGCTTCTGCTGTGTGGTGAGTAAATTGGTGTTGAATTCGAACGTTTCCTTTTGAGCATTCACCTGCTGAAGGTTAAGATCACGCAATTGTTTATCTCTCTTCGAATTATAAAATCCGGAAAGTGACCAGCTCAAACGGATTCCCCCCAGATAGTAAGTGTCGAATTCATTTTTCAATTGATTCAATGCGGGCTTCCCGTAGCCGCCTTGTAAAAACAAACCCACCCGAGGCAGTGTTTTTGTTTTCCCTAGCTCATACTGTGTCCCCAACAACTCTCGTTGATAATTAAACAATGTCAGTTCTGGTCGCGACAATACGGGTTGATCTTCAAATGTTAACACCGTTGGTCTGGTAAGCACTGTGGTTTCATCCAACGGTTGATTAATAAAGTAGCCTAGCATGGTAATGTACGCTTCTCTCATCGACTGTGTCTCAATCATTCGCTGCGTTGCTTTAAGGTTTTCGGCTTGTAATAACTCAACACTCATTTTAAAGGCTGTCCCATTTTTAACAGCTGCTTCTGCTCGTTTGATATTTCTTTCCAGGTCTTTTTGCAACAACTCTATTTGTGCTGTCTGCTCATCCACCAGGAGTATTCCAAAAAACAGTTGATTGATGCGCTCTTTTATTTTATACAATTCAACCTCCAGTTGTTGATCCTCTACATGTCCTTTTGTTTCCGTCAATGATTTTTGTCCCTTGATTGCACCCCCGTCATACAACGACTGACTTACTTCTCCAAAGATCTTATATTGGTCCTTAGACAATGGCTCAATATTAAATCCAGGTGCTGCCATGGGAACTTGTGTAACATCCGATTGATACGTAGCCTGAGCATTAATAGAAATTTGTGGCAAGTGACCAGATCCAATGTTAGCAATTGAATATGCTGTACTTTGTTCGATGAGTTGTTTCTGTTGGATCAACGGATAGTTGTTTCGAGCCAACTCGTGACACATTTCTATGGTCAAAGAACTTTGCGCCTGCGTGAACAAGGGAATAATCCAAAATAAAAACATAGACATCCTCATATTACTAAGGTGTTATAGCGTTAATGATAAATTCGTAAGCATCTTTTTTTCTTTTTCCCATAAGATCGAGAAATGTATTTTCATCCATCTGCATCATCGTTTTGATAATGGACTTAGCCACAAAGGGGTAAATACAAATCGAGATGATGTTCATTAGCAGTTGCCTGCCATCAATGGGTCTGATTTTTCCCTCCAGAACGTTTTGTTGGATCTCCTTTTGGAAATTTTCCAGCATCATTCTCGGATTGAGTCCCAGCTTTTGACCAAACTGAATAAGCCGGTCTGGCTGTTGTGCTATTTCCATAATGACGAACCTGGCCAGATCCGGATGTTTGGAAAGTACGGTGATCTCATGATCAATAATCCTTTTGATCTTTTCAAAAAACGGAGCATCCGATTGGAACGCTCCAAAAAGCCCGGTAAAGAACTCTTTGAATTTTGTTTCGAAAATGAGGTTGAACATGGTCTCCTTATCTCTGAAATAATAGTGAAGCAATGCCCTGTTGATTCCTGCTTCTTTGGCAATCTCTTCCATGCGCGCACCTGCATATCCCTTGCGGGTAAACACCTTAATTGCTGCGTTGAGTATGAGTTCCTCGCTCGACCTTAAATCCGTCTTTGACACTTTTAACAATTTTGTTAAACAATTACGCTAAAATACGGATTAGATGGTGATTTGTTCTCACAAATTTACAACAATCGTGAAAATGCGCGTTTTTGAAGCCGATGGAGCCTTCTCCCATTAGAAAAACTGACTCAAACAGAGAAGATGATAGGAAAAGTAAAAAGATATAAAGATTTATCTCAAGGTACAGTTGTGCTTAAACCAAATAATTAAACTCTTAGTATCAAAATATATTTTAACATTTAAACGTATACGGATAGGCAGTAATACAAAATTTAGCTTTTCCTAAATGTGAAAAAATACTCTAAATTTATTTTGATATGCATTTTCCTTTTCGGTGTGAATTTTAACCGCAAGAATGTGTTCGTGGAAGCTCAAAATATTGCGCCCGATGGAAATTATTATACTAACAGTTGCTCTACAATTGTAGATGATGACGCAATGGATTATGTAGAATTTTGGTTCAATGATACTGGCAATGGTTGCGTTTCTGAAGATTGGTATGTTAGGTATCATCCACCTGGTTCTCCCCCACAAGACGAAACAGATGAAACATATAGAAACCAAGGCCTTGATCCCTTTATTGACTTTAGTGTATTTGGTAATTGTTGTCAGCCCATAGCTGGAGGTGGTTGTTCTACATGTGACTGGGAGTATAATGCTGCCACCAATGAGTTGATAATATATTGTGATGAGTGTGGAGAGTATGACTAGTTAATACAAAATATTATGAAAAATATAAGCTTTCTCAATCAATCGAAAAATCTGTTCCTTGCAATGCTGGTTATATCCATTTCCTGTCAACCAGAAGTTGATTCTGAAAAGCAGGCCTTGAAAGAGCGAGCCAGTCGAAATGCTGAAAAGCTTTTGGCTACTCCTCCACAATGGAACCAGGGCTTAGCTTTAAATAACGCTTTTGTCAGCAATTATGAAGAGAAGATTCCGTTTGGGGATTTGGATAAGGTGCAAATGGAAATTTTTACAAAAAATGACAGGCTCGTCCGAACCTGGAAGGAGTTAGATGCCATTATAACTCCTCTCCTAGCTGATGTGATCGGTGAAGAAGGCATTTATTCAGACAAAGAGAAACGAGAAACCTATGGAGTTCAAGGACTGGCTCTTCGCATGATCAGAGACTTCCTGATAAAGGAAAATCCAAGCCCAGAAGTTATTGAGCGGCTAAATTATTATATGGACATTTTGTATAGGCACAAAGCGGTTGATTTAGATATAATAACAAATGCTTTAATCTACTCCAAGCCTTATATTGATAACGATCGTTATTTTAAGTTTAGGGAATATATTCTCTATGTAGCTGTGAAAAATTTAGAATATGTAAGAGATAACCAAGCCAAGTACAAAAAGCTTTATGAGGAAAGCAGTGGTAATGATAAACTTCGTTATCTGAGAGAAGGGAGACGCATGCAGAATTTAACTGAAGAAGCGGCTTACGTAAAAGGGCAACTTGGTGTCAAATAATTGAAGTAGTTTCGACTTAAACAGACAATTGTATTAAGCCGAAACCTCTTCTTGAGGCACATACATATCTTTCATACCCTAAAAAGGATACCTCCCTTTTTCAATCACATAATCCGCCACTTTCCTACGTGCATTCTTCAGGTTGTAAGGCTCTATTTTGGTAAACCTCTTCAAGCCCAACAGCATCAGCCTCTGCTCATCTCCTTCAGCAAAAGCATAAATGGCTTCCTTGCCCGCAGATGTTGCCTTTTCAATGGCATGATGCAAATAAATTATTGCCATCTCTTTCTGAATCTCACAGGCAGCTTCCCCTTTCATACCAATCAATTTCTCCACACGCAATAGTGTTGACTCGGCCACATACCCTTCGATCAACATATCCGCCAGGTTCATCAGTATCTCCTGCTCGTCAGAAAGTTTTTGCATGTATTTCTGCACGGCCGCTCCGGCCACCATCAATCCTGCCTTTTTCAAATTCAACAACGCTTTCTTTTCCTTTACAAAAAGTCCCTCTTCCTCTGCAGCACCAAAATCAGGAATCGACACCAGTTCTTTTTGTACGGCCATGGCAGGATTCATCAAATCGATATGGCCCTTCATAGCACGCTTCAACAACATGTCGATAGTCAGCATGCGATTGATCTCATTGGTTCCTTCAAAAATTCTGTTGATCCGTGCATCTCTATACGCACGATCCATAGGCCCCTCTGCAGAAAATCCCATTCCTCCATAAATTTGTACTCCTTCATCTACGGCAAAGTCCAACACTTCTGAACCGTGCACTTTAAGTATGGCGCATTCGATAGCAAACTCCTCTGTTGATTTCAATTTTGCCTTGGCTGCATCCATTCCCCCAGCTACCATCGCGGCATAAGAATCATCAATGTTTTGGCCTGCACGGTAGTGCGCTGACTCCGATGCAAAAATATGTGTAGCTACCTCAGCTATCTTATGTTTAATCGCTCCAAAGTTAGATATGGCTGTTCCGAATTGCTTGCGCTCCTTGGAGTAATTCACAGCCTTGGAAATTGCCATCTTCGAGCCCCCTATTGCGGCTACCCCTAATTTGATCCGTCCAATATTCAGAATATTAACTGCTATCTTAAATCCATTCTCCCGTTCGCTTAACTGGTTTTCGATAGGCACCTTGCAATCATTAAAAAAGATCTGGCGCGTAGAGGATCCCTTGATCCCCATCTTACGCTCCTCTTCGTTCATTGTAATGCCCCCAAATGACTTCTCCACGATAAAAGCACTTAAGTTTTTATCATCATCAATTTTGGCAAACACAATAAACACATCCGCAAAACCACCGTTGGTAATCCACATCTTCTGTCCATTGAGGAGGAAGTGTTTTCCATCGGCTGTCAATTTGGCTTTTGTCTTTCCTGAATTTGCATCAGATCCAGAATCTGGTTCTGTCAAACAATATGCGGCTTTCCATTCTCCAGTAGCGAGCTTGGGCAAATACTTTTTCTTTTGTTCATCATTACCATAATAAAGTATGGGTAGTGTGCCAATACCTGTATGGGCAGAAAGCGCAACGGCTACAGAATGACCCGCGCCAATTTTTTCTGCTACCAACATTGTCGTGTTAAAGTCCATTCCAAAACCACCATACTCTTGAGGAACGGATGTTCCCAACAATCCCAGCTCTCCCGCTTTATCCAGAATATCCGGCATTAGTTTCGGATTGCCCTTAATATCATCAATGGCATCCAGTTTAGGATATACTTCCTGCTCTAAAAAATCGTCACAGGTTTTAGCAATCATCAATTGCTCTTCTGTCCACTCCTCTGGAATAAAAATTTCACTGGCAGGTGTTTCTCTGATTAAGAACTCACCTCCTTTGATTGTTTTGGTTTCTGTTGTTGTGCTCATGATTATGCTATTAATTTTAATATCTCTTTGATTGTAATAGTTGACGATTGACAAAGGGCAGTTGGCAACGCTTTGTCAATTTGTTTTATGTCAACTGTCAACTTAAAAACTCATAAATCCCCGCCACTCCTTGTCCTCCGCCCACACAGGCTGTCACCATACCATACTTTTTCTTTTGTCTGCGCATTTCATTAAACAACTGCACGGATAACCGCGCCCCGGAAGATCCCAGTGGGTGACCGACTGCAATGGCGCCTCCATTTACATTTAATTTGCTCTTATCTATTCCTAACTCCTGAACCACTGCCAAAGACTGTGCTGCGAAGGCCTCATTCAATTCAATCAAATCCATGTCGTCCAATTTCATTCCCGCAATCTTTAATGCTTTGGGAACAGCGGCCACAGGGCCTATCCCCATGATGCGCGGATCAACACCTGCCGTGGCATAGCTCACTAAGCGGGCAATAGGTTTCACATTCAATTGCTTCACCTTCCTCTCCGACATCACAACAACAAATGCAGCACCATCAGAAGTTTGAGAAGAATTTCCTGCAGTCACACTTCCTCCTACTGCAAATACAGGTCTCAGTTTCGCCAATCCTTCAGGCGTGGTATCCGGGCGAATCCCTTCGTCTTTCTCCACGACAAACTCACGTGTTTTCTTTTTCATATCCGCATCCACGTACGTCTCTTTTACCGTAATGGGAACGACTTCCTCTTTGAATTTTCCTGCCTCCCATGCTGCTGCTGCTTTCATGTGCGACTCATAAGAAAACTGATCTTGTGCTTCGCGTGAGATTTTATATTGTTTGGATACCTCTTCCGCAGTCAATCCCATGCTGGTATAGTAAGTAGGGTTGTCCTTTGCAATGGCATAATTCAATGCTGTCTTGTAACCCATTACCGGCACCAAAGACATCGACTCTGTTCCCCCGGCAATGATCACATCGGCCTGCCCGGCTTGAATACGCTGGCTGGCGATGGCAATGGTTTCCAACCCGGAGCCACAATACCGGTTCACAATCATTCCTGGTATTTCAATACCCAAAGACAACAGAGAAATGATTCTTCCCATTTGCATACCTTGTTCTGCTTCTGGCACTGCATTTCCCACAAAAAGATCATCCACCATTTTGTTTTCCAAGCCCGGCACTGATTTCACCAAATGTTTAATCACTTCAGCGGCTAAGTCATCGGGTCGTGTAAACCGGAAGCCACCCTTCTTGGCTTTTCCTACTGCTGTTCTGTATCCTGCTACTATATAAGAGTCCATAGTTATTAGTCTTTAGTAATTAGTATTGAGTCTTTAGCTACGTTAATATTATTTTAGGTTGACAATTGACAATCTGCAGTTGACAACGTGTTATTTTTTCCTTGCGTATTTTTCAGGGTTTTCAATCATGTGATTAAGTAACTTGCCAACCTCCACAGCTTTTGATTCCATATCTTGCTTGATGTCATCAGTAATGTATTTACTAGCATAAGCAAAGTCCAACCAAATTCTGGTCTCAGTATTCTCCATATCAGCATCCGAAGCTTTGCTTACAAAGTGTGCCGGGTACTGACGTTTTCTATATCCCTCACCGACATTTACGCAGACAGACCTTGATGATCTCCTTATTTGATCTGTCAAAGAATATCGCTCCTCCTTGGGAAACTCTTTTGAGATTTCATAAATCTCCATAGCCAATGCAAACGCCTTTTTATAAACTGTCAAATCCCGAAAAGTACCTGCTGCCATTTGTCAACTGGTTATTGTCAACTGTCAATTTCTAAGGGGTTTGCCCCCCGTCAATATACTTTGTATCCGCTCCAGCGTTTTCTTTTCTCCACACAACGACACAAATGCTTCGCGTTCCAGGTCCAATAAATATTGTTCGCTTACTTCCTGCGCATAACTCAGCTCTCCTCCACACATCACATTAGCAATCTTCATAGCAATCTTCTCGTCATGCTCAGATATATATCGACCCATCTTCATACCATTGATTCCCGCTGCAAACAAAGCCATTCCCGTTTTCCCCTGTACTTTAATATTGGTGGCTTGTACCGGCATAGTATAACCAGCATTGGCCAGTTCCAACACGGCAGACTTTGCATCTGCAATCTGTCTGTCTTTGTTCATACTGATGCGATCCATCCTGCGCAACACACCCATTTCTCTGGCTTCCTCTGCGGACAGCGCCACTTTTGCTGTAGCAATATTCATAAAGGCATTTTGCAAAGCATTCAACTCTACGTCCCCTTCCTGCAATGAATCGCTTACCCGCTTGGTAAACTCTTTTGTTCCTCCTCCACCCGGGATCAATCCAACACCCACTTCTACCAAACCGATATAAGTTTCTGCCGCTGCTTGTGCAATGTCTGCATGCATGGTCATTTCACAACCTCCACCTAATGTTCGTCCATGTGGTGCAACTACTACCGGTACTGATGAGTAGCGAATTCTCATCACCGTATTTTGGAAAGCACGCACCATAAAATCGAGCTCATTATAATCTTGCTCGATAGCATACATGAACACTAACCCAAGATTGGCCCCCAAAGAAAAATCAGCACCCTGATGACCAATCACTAGCCCACGATAGTCTTTCTCCGCTAAACCGATAGCGTAATTCATTCCCTCCACTACCGCACTACCCAATGTGTAGCTCTTGCTGTGCCAGGAGAAGTTGATGACACCATCGCCAATATCCGTGATTTTAGAGTCAGCATTTTTCCAAACTACTTTCTCGCTGAGGTTTTCTAGTATAATAAAGTCTTGTGCGCCAGGAATCTGCTTGTACGATTTGGAAGGAATATCATAATAGGTATTCAGACCATTCTGCACTTTATAAAATGAGGTGTTGCCAGCGCTCACCATATCATACACCCACTGTGCAGGTTTGTACCCTGCTTCTTCCATGGCTTTGATCGATTTCTCTACCCCTACGGCATCCCAGGTTTGGAACGGGCCAAGTTCCCATCCGAAGCCAGCACACACTGCATCATCAATTCTGAACAGCTCATCGCTGATTTCCGGAATGCGATTACTGGCGTATTGGAACAGACCATAAAAAGCATCTCGGTAAAATTCACCCGCATTGTCTTTGCCTGCCAATAGCACTTTGAAGCGATCTTTCAGATTATCAATCGTCTTGGTGGTTTCGAGTGTGGCAAACTTTGCTTTTGTTTTTGGCTTATATTCTAATGTGTTCAGATCCAGGGTGAGGATTTCTGTTTTACCTTTTGCATCCTTGGTCTTCTTATAAAATCCTTGTCCGGTTTTATCTCCCAACCATTTTTTCTCCTCCAGTTTAGCCACCACCTCTGGAAGCTTAAACATATCACGCGCTTCGTCATCTGGCAGACCCGCATACAGGTTGTTGGCCACTTTCACCAAAGTATCCAACCCTACTAAATCGGACGTGCGGAATGTGGCTGACTTAGGTCTTCCAATAACGGGCCCAGTCAGTTTATCAACCTCATCTACATTTAAGCCCAACTTTTGCATGGAGTCGATCACTTTCAACAAACCCCAAACCCCTACTCTGTTTCCAATAAACGCTGGCGTGTCCTTGCATAGCACGGTAGTTTTGCCCAGGTACAAATCCCCATAGTGAAGTAAGAATTTAGTGACCTCCGGATCGGTAAAAGGCGTAGGAATTACCTCGAATAATTTTAAATAGCGCGGTGGATTAAAAAAGTGTGTACCACAAAAGTTCTTTTTAAAGTTTTCACTGCGACCTTCTGCCATCAGGTGAATAGGAATTCCGGATGTATTGGAAGTAACCAGTGTACCTGGCGTTCTGTACTTTTCTACTTCTTCATATACCTTCTTCTTGATGTCCAGGTTCTCTACCACTACCTCGATGATCCAGTCGTAGTCTTTGATCTTGGGCATATCATCGGAAAAGTTGCCTAACGAAATGCGGGAAGCAAATTTTTTGCTAAACAATGGCCCCGGGCTGGATTTGATGCTGCGATCAAATGAAGATTGTACGATGCGGTTCTTTACACGCGGATCATCCAGTGATAATCCTTTTGCCTTTTCTTCATCGTTCAATTCGCGTGGAGCAATATCCAACAACAACACCGCACAACCGATGTTGGCAAAATGACAGGCGATAGCGGAACCCATCACACCTGATCCTAGCACTGCAACTTTTCTAATGTTTCTGTTCATCTCAATTAGTAGTTAGTCACTTGTTGATCGTCATTAGTAATCTTTGAGCGACTAATGATTAGCAACTGATTCATATATATTATTCTTTTCAATAATCCCATTTATACTTTTCAACACCTCAAAAAACACATCCAGCTTTTTAGCAGGAATGCTTTCCCTCGTTACTTCATTGAAACGAAGTACTGTTTCTCGTGCCCTGTTTTTCATTTCTATGCCTGAGTCTGTTAGAAAAACCAAAACTCCTCGTTTGTCGTTCGGATCTGGGGCGCGATAGATCAGTCCTTTCTCCTCCATTGATTTCAAAATGCGTGTAAGGCTTCTGGATTCCAGACCCATCTGTGGTGCAATCTTAGTGGCCGAGGCTCCGTTCTCTGTACTGATATTAAGCAGTACGTATCCTACCGACATGGTGCCTCCATATTTGGCTGCCTGCTGATTGTACATGCGGGATATCGCATGCCAGGTTGCCTTTATTTGGTGGTCTAATGTCTCTTCTTTTTTCATTTTGATAATATGCCTGCTGCATCCAAATCAGCCAGGGAAGACGAATATATATAATATTTAGTATGCATGCATACTAAATGTATTTAATTTATTACTCTGGTGGGGTAAAATACTATAACGGGTCATGTTGCCTCACTTAATGGCAAACACATGACCCGAAAATGATGTGTGGACACAGCAGGGATCAAATTCAATTGGCGCTCCTTCAGGCCAATAAATCCATAAACAGATCAAAACATCTAATAAACTACTCTCGAGAAATATAGTTAGATCATTGGGCCGGGGTAAATTTCTCTACCCTATTTTCTATTGGTTTCACTGTTCGTAAATAAGCATAAATAGCCGCCAGATCCTCCCTCTTCATCTTACCGTACATCGTCCAGGGCATGATGGTATTAAATTCTCCCGGTGCCACATTAGGAAGAACAAAGGATGAATCGGCATACATTTTAAATTTTACGATAAACATTCGCTCCGTCCATGAACCGATGCCCGTTTCATGTGGTGTAATATTGGTGGAGCGCAGCATTGATCCATCCGGAAAACCAAATTCACGACCTCCACTAAAAGCTAGTTCTGGTATAATTTGTCCGTTTTCCACGTTGGTGTGGCATTCCATACAACCCGCTGCATTCGTAAGATAAGCACCATAAGCCAGCTGATCATTTGTTGGAGGTTGAGTATGAGGATCAGCAGGCGCAGGTAAGGTGTTCAAAATAAAATTCATGGGAAAGTCCGGTTCGCTATCTGGAACCTCATTCTCAATAGGAGGCAAGTTGCGCAAATACGCAATGATGCTGTAGATATCTTCCCTATCCATTTTTCCATAATAAGAATAAGGCATAATGGGAAAGATAGCTTTTCCCTCCTTGTTCACGCCTGAGGTAATCACCCGGTACAATTCGCCATCGGTATAGCGACTGATCCCCACAGGAGTGACGTTCTTTGCATAAAACACGCCAGGAAATCCCAACGCCTGATCGAAGCGATCGCCACCCGCGCCTAATGTGCCTGGTGTGGGTGGTGCTGAAAATTTAGACCAGTCGCGCACAGAATGGCAGTCCATACACACCGTAACCGTATTGGCAAGGTATTCACCCCGCTGAATTCGAGCTTGTGTGTATTCAATAGTAATGTCTTCCACCGGTACGCTGGGCAGTGCCATGCGCACGTACAGCAATAGGGCGATAACGCCCAGTACCAGTACTATAGCCAGGTAGCCCAGGTACTTCAAGGTTTTTTTCATAAATAATAAAGAGGTTGGTTAGGCCCTACTAAGATATTAAAAAGATAATTTCAAGGTTTTCCCAACCCAGAGAATTTTTTTTAACCATCATGCCCAAATGCTTTTTTTAGCGTTTAAAATTGGGTAGAGCCAGTTTAAATTTTACGGCCACCAATCGGACGATAAAAATTAAGGACGAAGAAATGATCAGGTTGACATCCCTGTCCACGCCCAGATAATTGAGGACAAGGTAAAGCACCGCTCCCCCCAGGCAGGCAGTAGCATAAATCTCTTTACGAAATAATACGGGGGTTTCGTGAATCAACGTGTCGCGGATCACGCCACCCATAACAGCCGAAAACATGCCCATGATGGCAGCAATCTCAGGCCGCATCCCCAGCGACAGCGCCTTCTCCACACCCAGAATGGTAAAGAGGGAAATTCCCAGCGCATCAAAAAATAAAAACGTGCGACTGAGCCGCACCAGCGACTTGAAAAATAAATAAGCCACAAACACACCGAGTATAATCGCATAGAGAAACCGGATATCCGAGACCCACGCCAACGGGTAGCTGCCCAGCATGATGTCGCGCAGGGTACCACCACCAATGGCCGTCACAAAACCCGTAAACGTGGCCCCAAAGAGGTCAGTATCACGATCGCGCACCGCCAGCGCACCGCTGATGGCAAAAAGTAAGGTGCCTAATAATTCAAAAACATACAGCAGGTTGCCCATGGGGGTAAAGGTAACAGGAAGCGTGAGTTATACAGATATGAAACGGTTGCTAATTGTTTGGGCGGCACCCGGGCTATCGGCACTCGCCAGGCCTGCGCACTTTCTATTTCGGGCTCAAACAATGCCTCTATCCCTGCCGCTGTCTCGCAGAAACATTGAGGCAAGTCTGTCTCTGGTCGGGCCTTAGAAGGAATTAGGGTTTTCATTGTAGGATTAAAAACATTTGCTCCAATTGGCTGGACGGAATCAAAGACCAGAACCGGCAACTTCGCAGTCAACCCCATCGCTTACGAAAGCTATACTCACCCTCCTGGTACTTTACAGTAGTTTTTCCCTTCCTACCAGATGCTACACACTGCTCCGATGTGGCTACTTTTTATCATCCCGATGGCTCTTCTTACAAAATCAAACACGTAATCCGCAACAATACACAGTGTGCCCAATCGGTACCACTGGAAAGGCGGAGTTTGGGAAAAGCAATGATACTATGAGTGGGTGCTGAAAACCGGCTAGTCCCATTGGGAGTTACTACCCTTCATTGCACTCCCTGGAACAGGTATAGCAGCCATTGGTTTGTTCAAAGTATTTTCTACGGGCATAGGCTACCGCTTCGTGGCAGGAGGTGAACACGCCAAGGTACTGAGCGTTGGCAGCTGATGGAAAATACAGACAGCCCTCTATGTGTACCTCGTGGTCGCCATTGGCTTGTGCCTTCTTGTTGAGATAGTATTTGTCCAAAATGGATTGTGATCTATGTTTTGAAGTTAGTTCTCGCTATTCAGGATTCAAAACCTTAGCCTCATCAACAAGCATAAACCAAGGCCGGATACCTATAAAAAAAACACTGGCATCCAGGGAATTATTCTCCTAATTAATTTCATGAATAAAATTAGCCGCAGAAATTTTACCCGCCTGGCTGCTACACTACCAGTAGCTCCGTATTTTTCATCTGCCACTGCACAGCTCGTCTGGTTGTCCAGCCTTCCTCACCAGCCACATGCCGGGATATGATAAGGCCATCGTGATCTAAAGTTGCCGCCTTTCTGAACGTAAGCGAAGAATCTACTTTTTGTGCTATCAATATTGAGATTACTTCCTCTATTAACAACCAGCTGCTACTCAAACTTAATATTCATGAAGTTGGTTTTGTCCTCTCCCTTCACCGGAGTTTTGGAGGCGAACTTTTCCTTTACTTGTGTGGAGATGTAAGTGCTGAGTCCGCTGCGTTGTTCCGCCAGTTTCTTCATCACCTCCACAGATACCTGCCCTGCGCTTTCGTAGGTGAACTTGTAATCGTAAGATGCATTGTGAAACCGAATGGTAATGTAGTCGTCACCGGTTTCGTAGAAGTGTACTCCTGCTTTGGCATTTTCGCTGTAGAGTTCCATGAGGATAAAGGTAAAAAATTCTTATTATTTTTATCAGCCCATCCAATTAATGAAAATCCATTCCTATTATACCTACATCACCACCAACCCAGCAAAAAAGGTGCTGTACACGGGAATGACGAATGATCTTGAGCAACGGGTGATTGAGCATTACTTAAACAGAGGTCAGCACAAAACTTTTGTAGGAAGGTACTATTGTTACTTGTTGGTTTACTATGAAGAATATCAATAGGTACAGGATGCATTGGCGAGAGAAAAGGAAATTAAAGGGTGGACGAGAGAGAAAAAGTTAAAGCTCATTCAGGAGACAAATCCTTCGTTGAATTTTCTCAATGCCGCTATTATGGACATTTGGCCTCCTAATGACGGGTCGATCTGGTTTTAAGAATGCCTGGAGACATTATTGAAAAGACGCATCCTACGTCAAACACAACTCTGATATATTGACGCAAGAAGCATCTTTGAAGTTTTTCCCGCTGTAGCCAAGTACTTCTCTTCGATTGCAAAGACGCTTCCTGCGTCAGCGTTTCAGTATAGCCTGGGGTTCTATGCGCTTCAATCATACACGACTCTGTAATGCTGAGGCACGAAGCATCTTTGAAATTCTGCCCGCTGCAGCCAAGTGCTTCTCTTCGATTGCAAAGACGCTTCCTGCGCCAGCGTTTCAGTGCGGTGTGAGACTATTTACTTCCACTTGATGCTACATCCCACACTTGGCTTTTGATCTTGGGGCATTTCTTCACCATACAACAAGGCATCCATCGCTTCTCGCAAATCATAACCAGTAACCGGCACATCATTGTCCGGGCGGGCGCCATCCAATTGACCGCGATAAACCAATCTCATCTCTGCATCAAATAAAAAGAAGTCTGGTGTACACGCAGCATCGTAGGCTTCGGCTATTTCCTGTGTCTCATCGTAAAAATAGGGAAACGGGTAAGTTAGTTTTTTCGCCACTAACCTCATCTTCTCCGGGCTGTCTTCCGGATACTTAGTCGCATCATTGGAACTGATGGCAACCAGTTTAATTCCGTTAGGCTGATAATCATTCCCCAGTTTCACCAACTGTTCATTGACATGAATTACAAAAGGACAATGATTACATATGAACATCACCAGTGTTCCCTTTTCGCCTTTGATCTCATGTAAGGATAACTCTCTTCCTGAAACCGTATCCGGCAAAGTAAATTCGGGGGCTCTTGTGCCCAGAGGCATCATAGTAGAAGGAATACGGGCCATATTTGATTATTAGACTTATAAAATATTTCAAATAAAAAAATTTAAAGCGATGAGCTACGAATTCAATTTTCGTGCCTGCCCCACCCAGTCATCGCGAAGAATGCGATCGGGAAAATATTTAAGGGCTTTACCTACCTGGTCGATCATGTCCTTATCGAACTGACTAATTTGTTTGAATGAATAAATACCCATAGCATAAAGCTTGCGGGAGATAGCGGGGCCAATACCCTGAATTTGGGTAAGGTCACTGATTTCATCTTCCTTGGGAACACGCAATTCTGATTTGCTCTGGTTTTCAAACTCCAGTTGTTTGATCTTAAACCTAAGATGCGAAATCTCTGCTTCTAATTTCTCTGTCTTTGGGCGCAACTCACTCAGTTCGTTTTGCAATTGTTCTCCTGACTCCTTCTGAGTTTCAAGCATCCTGGAAACCTCCTCTACTTTTGCATTCAGCTGTTGTGCCATTTGGCTTTTCTCAGCCAGTTCACTTTTAAACTGAAGTTCCTGGTAGGATTTCTCACTCAGCAGATTATGATGTTCATGCTTTAGCGTGCGGGCCGTAAATTGTAATTCTTTCTTTTCGTTTTCTTCTGTAAAGAAAGCCTTTCGCCATTTTTTAATAGGCTCTTCCTGTAGGTAGTAGGCAGCCAGGAAACCAATCAAAAATGCGCCCAGCGTCATGAACAGAATTTCAATAATCGCTATAGCATTGCTTGTTCCGTTAAACGTGGCCGGATCAGTGGTTAATCCTTTTACAGAAAAAAGATACCAAATAGCGCAGGCTACGCACCACACCACAAACAACACAATAGCCAGATAGACCGTCTTTCTCATACTCGCAATTTCACAATGGTGAATTTAACGCTTTAAATAGGGATAATATAGCAAAACAGTCGAAAAATGGGCATCTCTCAATTATTCTGATGGGAATATGCAACCAACTGAACGATTCTGCGTCTTACATGCATAATTCTCTTATGTATCGACCCCTTATGCATTCACCAGAACTATTAAAAGGAACGCTTCAGACCATCCTGCTCAAAGTGCTCCAAGACAATGGTAAAATGTACGGTTATGAAATCACTCAAAAAGTGAAAGAGCTCTCCGTAGGTAGAATACTTCTCACAGAAGGGGCGCTCTATCCTGCACTTCACAAACTGGAGGCAGAAGGTCTGTTGCAAACAGAAACTGTATTGATTGGCAAGCGCGTACGCAAATACTATACAATCACCGTAACGGGAAAAAGCCTGGTGAAAGAACGTGTGATCGAATTCAGAGAATTCATTAAAACCATGTCCGCTGTATTACAAGTACAATTTGCCTAGACCATGCCTCAGCTCACCACTGAACATATCAACTACATCATCAAGGACCTTCACTACAGAGGATTAGTGTATGAACCGTTGCAAAACGAGTTAGTCGATCACATTTGTTCCAGCGCGGAAACAGAAATGGAGCAAGGAAAAAAATTTATAGATGCCTATCAGGAAGTTTTGAAATCATTTGGCCATACCAAAGGACTTCGTGAAACACAACGCCAGACTATTCATTCAGAAAATTCAATGTTTAAAGCCATGTTAAAAAATTATCTCACCATTGCCATGCGCAATCTTCGCAAGCAAAGTTTCTACTCCGTTATCAACATTACAGGTTTGGCTGTGGGTATTGCCTCTTGCCTGGTAATCATTTTGTACATATTCAATGAGTTGAGCTACGATAAATTCAATGCGAAGGCGGATCGTATCTATCGCATCGATTCCGAAATTCTTTTTAACGGAAATCATCTACAAATGGTGACCGCTTCCGCCCCAATGGGGCCTGCCATGAAAGAGGTGTATCCCGAAGTGGAAGACATGGCACGCTTTCGCCAGGAGGGAACCATACTGGTCAAACGATCGATCGACAATATCAGGGAAACGAATGTAGTGTATGCCGATAGTACTATATTCAATATATTCACTATTCCCTTAATCAGCGGAAACCCAAAAACCGCACTCGTTGAACCCAACACACTGGTATTGAGTGAAAGCACAGCTGCAAAACTTTTCCCCAATGATGAAGACCCAATAGGGCAAACACTCATTTTGGATAACAGGCACAACTTTAAAATCACAGGTGTATACAAAGACATACCCCGGGAAAGTCACTTTCATTTTAGCATGATGCTTTCCATGGAGAGTCTTAAAGACAGTAAAAACGATGAATGGCTAAGCCACAACTTTGTTACCTATCTATTGCTGCGCGATGGAGCCAGTGCGCAAGAGCTGGAAGCCAAGTTTCCGAAGCTCATTGATATCCATGTGACGCCTATGTTAAAACAGATGCTTGGTCCTGATGTGGATATGGATGCTTTCCTCCAGGCCGGAAACAAACTCGACTATACCCTGCGTCCTTTATTGGACATCCATTTACATTCTGATCTATCCAATGAATTTGAACCGAACAGCGACATCACCTACGTGTACCTCTTTGGTGCCGTGGCCCTATTTATTCTGCTAATTGCCTGCATCAATTTCATGAATCTTTCTACTGCGCGCTCTGCGAATAGAGCAAAAGAAGTGGGTATGAGAAAAGTAATGGGTTCATTACGCTTACACCTTGTCAATCAATTCTTAATGGAGTCCATCCTATTGAGCATTTTTTCATTCTTGATTGCGCTTCTTCTGACTTACTTTGCGATGCCTTTCTTTAATGATCTTGCTGGTCGTCAAATTTCAATACCCTGGACAAACCCGGCATTCGTTATAATCATTTTTGGAGCATCTGTTCTTATCGGAGTTTTTGCCGGAACCTATCCTGCATTCTTCTTATCCGCCTTTCGCCCGATTAACGTGCTCAAAGGCAATATGGCATTGGGTATGAAAAGTGGATTGATAAGAAGTGGACTCGTTGTGTTTCAGTTTTCAATTTCTATCATTCTTATTATAGGAACCTTCACCGTGCAACAACAACTTTCTTATATACAAGAAAAGAAAATAGGTTTTAACAAAGATCAAGTGATTGTAATACAAGATGCTTATGCCATGGGCGATCAATTGCAATCCTTTAAAGACGAGGTCTTAAAAAATTCTGCTATCACGAATGGTTCCATTTCGGGTTTTCTCCCCGTCTCCGGTACCAATCGAAATGACAATGTCTATTGGCCGGAAGGAGCCGACCCATCGCAAGATAACATGGTGAGCTTACAGGTATGGTCAGTCGATCAGGATTATGTGCCTACGCTGGGAATGGAAATAATGGAAGGGCGAAATTTTTCCCGGGATTTTCCTTCTGATTCCGGTGCGGTTATTTTAAATGAAGCGGCATTAAAGATGTTTAACTTTACGGAAGATCCAATCGGTAGGAAAATAGCTACGTTTGGAGGGGGTATGGGAGCCAATGGAAAACCCAATTCTGTAAGCTTTGAAGTAATAGGATCATTAAAAGATTTTCATTTTGAATCATTAAAACAGAGCATCACTCCTGTAGCTTTGTTTCTTCGCAAAAGTACTTCACGGGTTTCTTTTCGTTTCCAGGCATCCGATACCCAGGGTGTAATTAATACTATACAAAACACCTGGGTGCGAATGGCCCCTGGGCAACCTTTCCAATATACATTCCTGGATCAGGCGTTTGGAAAAATGTATGATTCGGAACAACGCCTGGGAAAAATATTTGCTGTTTTTGCCGGACTTGCCATTTTGATCGCCAGTCTTGGATTGTTTGCGCTTACATCTTTTACCGCTGAGCAACGCAATAAAGAAATTGGCATTCGGAAAGTTTTGGGTGCCTCTGTAAGCAGTATTGTTATGCTGCTCTCCAGAGAATTTGGTAAACTTATCATTATCGCATTTATTTTATCAGTTCCCGTTGCCTGGTATGCAGTCAACTGGTGGCTGGAAAGCTATATGTACAAGGTAGAAGTGGGTGTGGTCGTGTACCTGCTGGCTGGATTAGCTTCGTTTCTTATTGCCTGGCTCACTATGGGTTTCCAGTCGATGAAGGCAGCAAGTTCCAATCCTATTGACGCATTGAGAAGTGAGTAGCAAATTATTGACAGAAATACTCAGCTAAATGAAACCTCTGGTGAACACTTACGTCTGATTTTTAATAGATCCATACTTGAGGCTGTCTCAAAAGGGATACGCTTTGTTGATCCGCCAGTTGACAGATCAATCCCTTAATTGGGAATTCAAACTATAGGGATTCTTCGCTTTCGCCTGCCTTTGCCGAAGCGGCTACGCACAGGCCGGCTCAGTAAAACGACATCCTTTAACTTTTGAGACAGCCTCTTTTAGATAATCTGTTATGTTAAAAAGCATTCTTCTCATTGCTTTACGGAATCTTCGGAAGCATACCTTTTATTCTACCATTAATATTGCCGGACTTGCTATTGGTGTCTCTGCATGTTTGTTGATCACGCTCTTCATCATCGATGAACTCAGCTACGATCAGTACAATGAAAAAGCAGATCGGATCTATAGGGTCAATACTGAGATAAAGTTTGGGGGCAATCATATGCAACTCGCTACGAGTTCTGCGCCCACAGCCCATACTTTACTACAGGATTATCCGGAGGTAGAAGCTACGGTAAGGTTTCGCAGTTATGGCTCTTATCTGGTAAAAGCCGAAAACAGTACGGAAAACATTAAGGAAAATAATGTAATATGGACCGATAGCACTTTTTTTAAAATATTCTCAGTCAGAGTAATTGAGGGGAATCCCAACACGGCCCTGAAAGAACCAGCAAGCATTGCTATCAGTAAACGCACAGCTGAAAAACATTTCCCCAATGAAAGTGCATTGGGAAAGACAATGATCCTGGACAATAAGTACAATGCCAAGGTTACTGCTGTCTATGACAATATCCCTTCTACCTCACACTTTCATTTTGATATATTAATTGCCATGGTGGGAGATTGGCCGGTGGCCAGAGAGGCCCAATCCACTGCCTACCTCAGTAACAATTTTAACACTTACCTCCTTTTGAAGGATGGTGTTGACGCGAAAGCATTTGGAAAAAAAATGCCGGAGTTTTTAATGAAGTACATAGGTCCTCAAATTGCACAGGTGCTGGGCGCAGAGTTCACACTGAAAAAATTCAGAGAAGCCGGAAACATGTATGAGATGACGCTCATCCCTCTGCGCGATATCCATTTGCATTCTGATGCCACGGCTGAGCTTGAGTCCAATGGCAGCATTACTTACGTTTATCTACTGGCAATAGTAGCCTCTTTTATCCTGGTAATCGCCTGTATCAATTTTATGAATCTGAGCACAGCAAGATCCAGCAACCGGGCAAAAGAAGTGGGCGTGCGCAAGGTGATGGGTTCCGCTCGTGCCTATTTGGTCCGTCAGTTTTTATTGGAGTCAACTCTGGTAACTGTATTTGCTTTTTTCATTGCAGTTATGCTGGTTTATCTGGCGCTTCCGATATTCAACGATCTGGCATTAAAACAACTTCATATTCCTTTTGGCAACCCGGACTTCTACCTCATCATGGTAAGTGCTGCATTGTTGGTGGGTGTAATTGCCGGAATTTATCCTTCGTTTTTTCTATCCGCATTCAAGCCTGTAGATGTTTTGAAAGGTAAAGCTTCCAGTGGGATGAAAAGCGGGCTGGTAAGAAGTGGGCTGGTCGTTTTTCAATTTGTCATTTCTATTTTTCTTATCGTTGGCGCCATCTCCATCAACCGACAATTGGAATACATCCAAAACAAAAAGCTTGGTTTTAACAAAGACCAGGTAATTGTCGTTCAGGATGCTTATGCCCTGCGGCCCAACAAAGTAGAGAGTTTCAAACAAGAGGTTTTAAAAAATAGCAATATTCAAAGTGGTACAGTCTCCGGATATCTCCCTGTGAAAAGTGGAAATTCATCACGCAGTGATAATCCGTTCTGGAGAGAAGGCCGTGATCCCTCACCTGAAAATATGGTGAGCATGCAAAACTGGCAGGTTGACCATGACTATGTTAAAACTTTTGGAATGAATATTCTGGAGGGAAGAGACTTTTCACTTGATTTTCCTTCAGACTCCTCAGCAGTAATTTTAAATGAAGCTGCTGCAGAGCAATTTGGTTTTGATGGAGACCTCATTGGCAAAAGGATCAGTACATTAGAGGGGTCTCTTCCTGATGGTTCTCCTGATCCTAACAATACAAAATCATGGACCATCGTAGGGGTAGTTGAAAATTTTCATTTCTCTACCATGCGCGAAGGCATCACCCCGCTTGGGCTTTTTATTGGAAAGAATGACGGAAGTGTCTCTTTCCGGTTTAGTGCAAAAAACTCACAGGATGTTATTCAATTCATAGAAAATACCTGGAAGTCGATAGCGCCTGGTCAGCCTTTTCAGTATTCCTTTTTGGATAATGATTTTGGAAGCATGTATGCGGCAGAACAAAGACTTGGAAAAATTTTTACTTTTTTCGCTGGGCTTGCCATAGTCATTGCGTGCCTTGGGCTATTCGCCCTCACTGCTTTTACAGCAGAACAACGTGCTAAAGAAATTGGAATTCGCAAAGTGTTAGGCGCATCTGTAAGCAGCATCGTGTTGTTGTTATCAAAAGAATTCGGCAAACTCATTGCGATCGCTTTCCTTATTGCTATTCCAATTGCCTGGTACAGTGTGGAATGGTGGCTTAAGGGTTATGCATACAAAGCCCAAATCGGTGCAATGGTATACGTGATAGCCGGAGTGGTTGCCTTTTTGATTGCCTGGCTTACCATGGGTTATCAATCCATAAAGGCTGCCAGTTCTAATCCGATTGATGCGTTGAAAAGCGAGTAATTTGCTCACTTTTGCATGATGTTCGGTCTGTTGCTGTCCTGCGCAAGGATAGCAAGACTTACCGACTTTATCCGCAAAAATCTTACATCTCCATAATTTTTTCCCTTCCTGTGAGTAGTTTGGTGCTCCGAAGCTTTCTCTAATGATTAAAAGCTTTTTCGTCACCGCTTTTCGCAATTTCTTACGAAGAAAAAATTTCGTACTGATCAATCTTGCTGGTCTTATCGTGGGGTTGTCAGCATTTGCTACTCTTTTTCTGTTCACTTCATTTGAGAAATCCTATGACATCTTTCCCGGATCAAAGCAGGTTGTTCGTATCAAAAGCATTCACGTTAGTGAAAACGGCTCCGGGCGAGAGTCCGTGCTCTCACCGTTTGGTGCTGGCCCCGATATCAAAGCCGCATTTCCCGAAGTTGAAGACTATGCAAGGGTTGTTAAAACGGTTGCCTTAATTCAATACCAAGACCGGTGGACTAAATCAGAAAATGTAGCCTATGTAGACGAGGGATTCTTTAGGGTATTTTCTCTGCCCCTTCTTAAGGGAAACATAGACCACACCTTGACCCAGATCAATACAATGGTGGTTTCTGCATCATTTGCCAAAAAAATATTTGGAGATGAAAATCCGGTAGGGAAGCACATCAATTATAAAGGTCGGCTGATCTATGAAATCACTGGCCTCTTTCCTGATTTTCCAAAAAACAGCCACTTGCAATTTGACGCCTTGCTGTCATTCCGGAATTACGAAGCCGTACAACCGGGTTCTATGCAAGAGCCCTGGCAATGGTACAATCCCGTGACCTATTTAAGGCTGCGCCCTGGGGTAGAACCATACGCGCTGGAGGAAAAACTAATGACCCTTATTGAAGAAAAAGTGGGTGAGTCACTCAGGGAAGCAAATACTGACCTCAGATTTGAACTGCAGCCCGTCCAATCGATACACCTACAGTCGAATTACGAAGGTGAACTAGGAAAAAACGGTGACGGGGAGTTGATTCTATACTTGGAATACATCGCCTTTGCCATTTTGTTTCTTGCCCTGATCAACTACGCCAGCTTGTCATCTGCAAAATCTATTGAACGCTCCAGAGAAATTGGAATCAGAAAGTTGTTAGGCAGCCAACGCTATCAGGTAATTGTTCAGTTCATGGGCGAATCCTTAATCATACACCTCATCGCAGTGAGTTTGGCTGTTGTGGTGATCAGTGTCACCCAACAATTCTGGCCGGAGTATTTTCTGTCTGCAGAACAACTACTTCAATTACCAGCCCAAAAATGGTTACTGCTTTCTCTTTTTTTCTTTGCAGGAGTACTGGCATCGGGGCTCTATCCCGCTGTGATTATTTCTGGTTATGACGTAATTAAGAGCCTGAAGGGAATTGTTTCAGGAAACAAAGCCGGAGGGAGTTTGCGTAGGATTTTTGTTGTGGCTCAATTTGCTACATCGCTGGTGTTGATTATCCTTATAAACATAGTTGTAAAACAATTGCAAATGATGCAAGAAACACCGCTGGGTTTTAACTCTTCTAACCGTCTGATTATTCGTGACTCTGAAGTTTACGATTCCTTGTTCGAAAGAAATTCGGCTATTTACAAGCGGGAACTGGCCCGATTGCCGGGTGTCCAACAGGTGTCTTATGTGGGCATGTTGCCTGGCGATCATAACCTGTTTTACGCTGGTAATGCGAGAAAGCCGAGCGCACCGGTTGATGCTGAGATCCCGATCGAGTACGTTTTGGTAGATGAAGCGTTTGATGCGACTTACGGTTTACAAAGCCTGGCGGGACCTGGTTTTAGCGAACAAAGTGTTGTCTGGAAAGAAATTATTCTTAACGAAAGTGCCATGCGGGCTGTGGGCTTCAATCAACCGGAGGATGCCATCAATGAATATATAATTTTCAGCAGAGACACAGCCCGTATTGTGCGAATACTAAAGGACTTTCATTTCCATGCCCCACGGGAACCTGTTAAGCCTCTGGCTTTTTTATTTGCTCCCCACATGGGATATTATTTCGTGCTGGAAGTTGCCCCTAACAATATTACCTCAGTTAGGAAAGCCGCTGAAGATACTTATTCAGAAATTTATCTGGGTCAACCTTTTTCCTATAAGTTGTTGGATGAGCATTTCAATAAGCAATATTCATCGGAGAAATTGTTTGAGCGATCACTTTACTTTTTCACCGGGCTATCCGTTTTCATCACCTGCCTCGGGCTTTTGGGAATGATTGCCTACAACATGCAGGTGCGCAGAAAAGAAATTGCCATTCGCAAAACTTTGGGGTCTTCCTCGGCAGGAATTCTTGCCCAATTATGGCGCGAACATCTGCTGACTGTCTTGATTTCAGGTGTTGTGGCCATTCCGATAGCATGGTATTTTGCGTCTCAATGGCTGATAACCTTTGCCTCTCGCATTACGCTGGCACCTCACTTGTTTGTCTGGCCGTTACTTATTCTACTTGTCGTAACGTTGGCAACCGTTTCATTTCAAACTATTCGCGCTGCTCTGGCCAATCCGGTAAAGGCATTGCGAAGCGAGTAAATTATTCTTGCTAAAACCTATCCCTCACATAAGTAACGCTCGTCTTTCCATGAGCTTTGGATTTTCCATTCTCATCAAGGTTTACAAAAATCAGTTTTTCGATTGTAAGAATTTTTTCACGCGTCATTTTATTTCTTACTTCACATCGAAGGGTGATCGATGATCGGCCAAACTCCGTTGCTAAAATTCCGATTTCTATGATATCGCCTTGTTTTGGAGCCGAAATAAAGTTGATCTCAGAAATAAACTTGGTGACGATGTGTGTATTCTCCAGTTGAATGATGGTATAAAGTGCGGCCTCTTCGTCTATCCATTGCAATAATCTTCCTCCAAACAAAGTTTGATTGGGATTCAGGTCTTCCGGCTTCACCCACTTACGGGTGTGAAAATTCATTATTGATTCTTCCATTATTTGATTGACTTAATTAGCTGCTGATAAAACCCGATGCCATCCTTAAAACCCTTTACGCTGATTCGCTCATCAATTCCATGAAACCCAATGGGATCATTCATTGGGCTGAATTTTATAATCTGGTCAGATACTTTTCCGAAATGACGCGAGTCAGTGGCACCTACCATCAGGAACGGAGCGACAATGACCTTATCAAAAGTTTTTCTAGCAGCAGTTTCCACTAATTTAAAACCAAATCCATCAACCGGGGTTACGGCAGAAGGGTCGTTGCCAAAACTCAATTTCGATATTTTAACGCGTGGATCAGCAATCACTGAAACAACACGATCCTTCACAGACTCCTGGGTATCGCCTGGCAATATTCTAAAATTAATTACCGCGTTGGCCAGTGTTGGAATCACATTGTCTTTTACTCCTGCATTGATTACAGTGGGTGCGATCGTTGTGCGCACCATGGCATTACCGCCAGGGCTTTTTTCATATATTCCTACAATCGTGTTTTTGAAAAGCCACTGATTGGCAAACACCATTTTTTGAAGAAAGGGCTGCTCCGGTCCGATGTATTGAATAAAATCTTTCGTGGATTGTGAAAAGTCTGCTTCAAACGGATTGGCGCGAAGCCTTGCAATTGCATTGATTAAAATATCGATAGCCGTTTCAGGGGCGGGCATCGAAGAGTGGCCTCCGTTTAATTCCACAGAAAGCTGAAGTGACATGTAACCTTTTTCTGATGTCCCGACCAGGGCAACCGGCTGAGTGATCCCCGGAATCTTGTCGATAGTAATAATTCCACCTTCATCCAAAACCAGGTCTGCTTTTATATTTCTTGATTCCAGTAAAGCAGCAATTGCAATCGCCCCATGCCCTCCTATTTCTTCATCATGGCCAAAAGATAGATAGATGGTACGCTCAGGAACAAAATTTTCCGCCAGCAACTTTTCAATCGCCTCCATGATTGCAATCAGACTCATTTTATCATCTGCCGTTCCTCTTCCCCAAATGGTATCATTCTCGATCACCCCCTCAAAGGGATCCACAGACCAAACGGATTCCGTTCCCGGCTCTATGGGCACCACATCCATATGCGCCATCAACACGATTGGATTAGCGTTGGGATTTTTGCCATGCCACTTATACAGCAGGCTGTAATCTTTGACTTTTTCCCGTTCCAATTTTTCATGAACCAACGGGTAGGTCGATTCAAGAAAACGATGGAAGCCATAAAACTGTGCAGTATCTAAAGGAATACTATCTCCGAACGAAATGGTTTTAATACGAATCGCTTTTTGAAAATTTTCTACCGCTGTTTCAGAAATTTCTGGTGATGGCTCACCTTCAATATCCAATTGTTTCGATTTAAACTGGAGGGTGTTGAAGAGAAGAACACCTACCAACACAATCACCAATATGAATAATAAAAGAAAAATTTTTTTCATCTGTTATTTATATCTTTTCCCGTGCTTGATCACCATGTCCACATCCTGAAGCAAACTGATGTAACGCAGTACGTCTCCCTTTACAGCAATGATGTCGGCATATTTTCCAGCTGATACCGTACCATAATCTTTATCCACTCCCATTAACACAGAAGGCCAATAACTGGCAGCACGCAAAGTGTATATGGGATCCAACCCAAATTCGTTTACCCACACATCCAATTCATTCCAGGTACTTTGGCTATGAAATTTCAATGGCACTCCACTGTCCGTACCGATCAACAAAACAACTCCTGCATCTTTCAATTGTTTCATTTTTCGTTCCAGTGTTGGTTTACGAATGGGATTAAGTTGAAAATACGGAAGCTGACCCGGTTGCTGGATAGAACCTTTGATGTCTTGAATAATAGAATCTGGCAGATCTAAATGCCAGGAGTCGTTATCCAATTGTTCGGGGTTATCGCGGATGTAGTTGTAGTTGTAAAGCACTTCTACGGTGGGTGTCCAAAACAATGGACCCAAATTCATTTGGGCAGTTCGTTCCTTGATCATATCCATGATGTCTTCCGGATATTCCGGAGCAGAAGAAAGACCAGTGTGTTCAAAACAGTCAACACCTGCTTTCATGCCTCTTCTTATTTCTTCAGGCCGATGAGAGTGGCCCACTACTTTCAAATTATTTTTATGCGCTTCATCAACAACCGCATTTACTTCTTCCATGGTCATTTCATCCTGATCAATCAGTTTGATAAAATCAACTCCTGCCTTGGCCAATTTCTTTATTTTATTCCTTGCATCTGCCTCTCCGTTCACCCCCCAACGGAAATCTTCAGTTCCCGGATAAGGTTTGTGTTGAATAAAAGGTCCTGACATGTACATCGTTGGTCCGGGGATTTCCCCTCTGTTAATTCTATCGCGTACATTAATACTTGCTTCCAATGGAGCGCCCAGATCGCGCGCGCTCGTCACACCGGCCATTAACAACTGATGTGCCGAAGACGGCATGATCACCTTTTCTAAAATCGGTGGTTTGTATGTTTTGTCCCAATGGGTATAGTCACTGTGTCCATTCAACATAAGGTGCGTGTGCATGTCCCACAGACCGGGCATTACGCTCATTCCTTCTGTGGAAATAATTTCAGCTCCTTTTGGAATTTCTACTTCACCCATGCGCCCCACTTTTTTGATGCGCTCGCCTTCAATAATGATCACACTGTTTTGAAGTGGAGTGCTGCCAAAGCCATCAATCAATGTGCCTCCCACTAATGCTTTCACATTGGTTTGTGCCCAGGAGGTATAGCTCGTTATGAAACAAAGTAGAATGATTAGTTTTCTCATGTCGTTGTAGAATTTGCTCAAAAGGTAAATATACGTTCTCAAAGTTAGCTTGAAATTAAACCGAACAGAGCCCTTTGCGATTTTTTGCAAATACCGATTAGAAATCACCCAGCTTAAAACACAAACCATCTGGTGGTAACCAATAGTCCCACAAATAAAATGATAACAAGACTCTTAAGTAATAATCCTCTTAAAGCAACCATAGCCAATATCTTAATTGATAAATGTAATAAGAAACCGCTAGGTGCTCAAGGGATATTTAATTGAGAAGTTAAAAGTCAGATTGGCTTTATTGAACGGGTAGGTTATCAAAATCGCCCCGCAGTTGTCTGTATCGCTTTCTTGCTTCCGCTGCATACACGCTTCCGGGAAAACGATTCAAAAACTCCCGATAGATTTCCATCGCCAGGTCTTTTTCATTTTTATAGTTTTCAAGTATATCGCCTTGCGTAAAAAAAGCATCGTCTGCTAAAATATCGTCTCCGTATTCATCAATGATTTTTTGCAGCAAGTCATAAGCCAAATCAAATTCTCCGCGTTTCAATCGAAGTTGCGCTTCGAGCCAATACACATCATCCAATATTGTGGTGTTCGCTATTTTTGAAGTTGTACTATCCGCTGCAGTATTGGATGGCATAATTCCACTTTTTAAACTTGCCATTCTCATCAATGCCGTATCTACTTTATTTTGATAAAGCAGCAATTCAATAGCGGCATATTCTTTCAATGCTGTACCCACACTATCAAAAGTGGTATTCTCTTTTATGCGTATGCTCAAGTCCATAGCATCGTTGGCAATTTCTCTGGTGGTCGCTTCTTTTAATATATCCAAATGCTCCTGTGCCAAAGCAAAATCTCCTTTATAATAAGATAGTTTTGCATTGCGCAATTTGGCTTCATACCCAATTGGTGTTTCGCGCTGTGACCGTTCTACCTGTGAGTACAATAAGGTAGATTCCCACGGCTCTTCTTTGAGCATATAAATGTCGCCCATTTCCAATTTTGCCTTTGCTTTGATGTAGGGGGCAACACGTGGATTTTCAATAAGCACATTCAGTTTGTCAATGGCAGCATCTTTTTCATCCAGGAGATAACCATAAAGTAGAGCCTGGTTCAAAATTGCTTCATATGAATTAGGGTTTTCCGGATAACTATTGGTGAAGGATTCATATTCTGCTATGAGGTAACGAACAGAATCTTTTTTTACAGGATAGCCTTTTTTTACTTTGGCCTCTCGTGCTCTGATCTGACCCAGCCGGGCAGGAAGGTAATTATCCGTATTAGCATATTCTTTTACTACATATGAAAAGCCCTTGTCCGCATTTTCAAAGTCTTCATTGCTCAGTGCAATGTTCGCGATCTCCAGTGTTTTTGATGATTCGTTTTTGAATCGCTTGTCGTAAGCTCGCGATTGAATAAAAGCTCCGTAGAAATTTTTTTGTTGAAGGTTGACCCAAATCAGCAAATCGGCATACACTTCAGAGTTCGGGTTTTTTTGCACTTTTTCGTAGAGCAGTCGCTCCAGTGCTTCCATCTCCTCGGGTCGGGTAAGCAGGATCTGGAGCAGATTTTTTACATAATTAATATTTCCCGGTGTTTGGGTAACATAATTGAGATACTCTTCCACCATGGCATCACGGTTTCCCTGTAACCGGTAAAGGTTGGCCAGTTCGAGGGTGAAAAGTGAATTGTTGGCATGTACGTTCCGGGCTTCCTGCATGGCCATAACCGCATAGTCGGTAAGCCGCTGAGAAGCGAGATAATCAGAAATGGATTTAATGCGGTAAATATCGTTTGCATTGGATTTGATAATGCTTTTGAATTGTTTTTCAGCCTTCTGCACCTCTCCGCTTTTGATGTAGACCAGACCAAGATCAAGGTGGTAATTAATCCGGTTATCAACCTTTCGAATAAGCTTCTCGACATAATTTTCGGCATCTTTATACTTGCCAAGATCCAACATTAGGTTGAGATAATCATTGTGTATTAATGGAATGTTGACAAAATCCCGCGCCAAATCATCGTAAACTTTCAGCGCTTTGTCCTTTTCGCCTTTTACAACGTATTCACTGGCAATTTGAATCTCTTGTCGGTTTTGTGCCTGTGAATGAAAAAGAGGTAGTGCACAAAGAACACATGCTAATGTTATACTATTAAATATATATTTTAAATAACTACTATAAGGGCTGTGCATTTGTGGATAAGTCTGGAGTTGGAAATGAGTGGGTTTAACTTGTGGATGATTACTGTATAGAAAACCTCTTTATTTTATCTAAATGTTATGAAAAGTATATAACTCCACAATTTAAGTAAATGTGGATTGTGACTATCTACAAATAAACGAAGTGTGTATGAATATAGTTTGATGAGAGTTATCAACGAGAAATATCATATATAAGAGGATTATTGAAGCGTATCACTTTTGCCCTCCAATTTGGGTGAGTATTCCACAAAGATTTTAGAATATCAACAATAATGGACCTAGCTCCCAATTGGCTCTGATGGGGAAGTCGTGCTTCTTGTCCTGTGTTTTATAAAACCAAATCATTTCTGGTTCTTCTTTTTTGAAGAAATTACCTGGATCCCAAATACCATTTTGGTTACTATCGATGATTGCTCTGATTGTATAATTACCTGGCTTTATGTATTGAAATGAATATTTTGTGAGATTTTTTATTTCTTCTATAACTTCTCCCTGAGAGGTAGTTAGCTGGATAATGAAATCCGTTTTTTTGGTTTGTACTTCTATGAGCAATGTACCCGTTGAAGCTTTTTTTGTCTCAGTGATAGGGAATTTTTGGGCTTTAAGTGTATCTGATTCCTGACTTATTATCGCCCCTTTTGTGAATATCAATTCTGGTTGAGCTTGTTGTGGGATAGGTCTTGATGGAGGCCCGGGTTGACCTTTAATTCTTTTTACTTCCGACTGATTGTTTGGTGGGGATAATGTTGGTGGTCTGAATAATGAATCAGAAGGTAAGTGTTTTGAAAGTATTAATTTTTTATGGACCGTATCATATGAAAAATCATGGATAGCAATCGGTATGTGAGTGAGAGAATCCAGTTGTACGAAAATACTGTCAGTATTAATTGCTTTTATAGGCTTGGAGAATCTTAGGTTTTGAGTCAGGGTGTTGGTACTCAAATTGTATTTTATGTTCTCAGCCGAGACAGTAAAATCGCTAGGAATGGAGTTGCTCTTGATGGGTTTAATGTAGAAGATGGTATCAATGATTGATCCTATGCTGTCCACTGAGTTGAGTACTATTTTTAAACTGTCATTGATAACCTCTGGGTTATAGATGGTAATCTCCGTTTGGTCGTCACCAAAGGAATTAACCAATTCTTCGTTTGTTTCTGCTTTGATGTCGAAATGGATTATGCTTTTATTGAATTTGATTCTTGTCAGGATTCCTGTATTTCTGATGTTGTTGATGGAAAGCGGACGCATGTCCATATTGATCAGAGGGATGGTCAATGAATCGATAGGTCCTGTTAGTTCAATTTTGTCTTTTAGGAAACCAAATTTTTCTGTTCTGCTTTCTACTTTTAGATTTTTGTTGTTGTCTTGAAATGCATAGAGATAATAGTTTCCGCTCTTAATATTCTCAAGGCTGTATGTACCCTTATCGTTAATAAGTGTAAAGTAACTTGGTGAATGCTCGAATATGTTGAAAGTGTCAGATTCGTAAAGCGCAACCGTTATTTTTTCAGGAATCTTTGTGTTCAGTGCCATTTTAACTCTTCCCTTCACAACCATTGAGTCGATGAGTGGTCCGGTACTAAAAGCAAGCTTAAGATTTTTTGGAGCGTTGTTTTCAGTAATATCCCGTATGCCCTCCCTGAATGCAATGGAGTAGGTGGTATTTTCATTCCACCCTTTTTCCGGAGAGAGCGTTACTGTATTTTTTTTGACTTTGAATTCTATCTTTTGATCTGACCTGGGAGAAATGAGTATTTCTTCATTTGGATTGTTGAGGTTAATAGCCTCATCAAAAACCAACTCTATTTCTTTTCCTTTAAAGTTTCTTTGTTTATGAGTGGGGGTGGATTTGATAAGTGAAGGAGGTGTTTCATCTTTGGGCCCGCCCATTGGAGTGGTCTGATTGGCGCAGCTCCATAATAGCAGAATATAAAATGAAAGAAGTATACTTACTGAGGTACTACGCATGACCTGCAATATATATAAGGCTTGAATAATTTAATGTTTTTCTCGCTTTTGCATTTGATTGCAGTCCTTTCAATAGTGCCTTAATGGGGGTAACCCAATTATGCTTTGAGTTGTTCTTGTACTTTTCGCTAAGCAAAGAAACATAATAGGCATCCAGCTTCATGGGTAGTGTTTCCTTAAGGTTCAGATTGTTATTGGTAAATAGTGCAGCCATTTGGTCTGGTGCAAAATGCCAAAAATGCCTGGGGACATCGTAAGCTGCCCAATGATTTTTATAACACTCTGCATCATATGATTTATGGTTGGGTACTGCTACAAAAATGAGTCCACCCTCAGTGAGTTTTTCCTTTAGATGCTGAATGAGTTGATCAGGATGAGGAACATGCTCCAATACATGCCATAACGTAATGACATCAAACTTTTTTTCAGGAAGATCGTCTAACTTTTTAAATACCGATAGATTTTTGGCTTTCGATTTTGTCTCTACTTTTTTTCTGGCCTCATCGGAAGGTTCTACTCCAAAAGATTCCCAATTGTTGCTGGCCATGGTAGTAATGAACTCACCCGTGCCACAACCATAATCCAGTATTATGCCTTTGGTTTTTCTTGAACTGATTATGTTCCTTTTCCACCTTAAGGTAAAGTTTCTTGCCCTCAAGTAAATCCAATCCAACAGAGAATGGGTTTCTCCGGTATGTGAAATGTATTCTTTCGACTTGTAATAATTTCCGATAGTGGTTTGATCAGGTCTCGGGTTCGTGAGTAATAATTGGCAATCTTCACATCGCTGAATATTGAAATGCTGATGACTGTGGGTGTAGTCCTTGCATTCCATTTCATTAACAAAAGAAGAGCCTTGACAAACCGGACAAAATTTTACCACCTCTGTTTGCATGAACTACTTGCCGAGGTAGATAGTAAGAACCGATATGTCGGCAGGGTTGACACCACTTATGCGCGAGGCCTGGCCGAGTGTTTCTGGTTTTATTTTTTTTAGTTTTTCCCTTGATTCCGAAGATAGCGCCTTCACCCTGTCGTAATCAAAGTCCGGTTTTATTTTGTAGTGTTCCAATCCTTCAATCTTGTGAGCCAGCTTTTGTTCTCTGTCGATGTAGGTTACATACTTTACCTGAATTTCCGCTTGTTCTTGTACCTCGGGAGCAAAAGCGGAGACAGAGTCGTTGATGGTGGCATGCACTCTTTTTAATTCTTGCATTCCAATTTCCGGGCGCTTCAGAAAATTAACAACGGGTACCCTTTCTCTTATCACGGCAGACTTTAGAGCTGTAAGGTTTTCGTTGACAGCCGTAGGATCCAGCTTTAGTTTTTCGAGATCTTTGATCAGCTCATTCACCTTTTCCTTTTTCTCCAATACTTTTTGAAGGCGTTGATCATCTGCCAACCCAATCTGGTGGCCTATTTCCGTAAGGCGTAGATCTGCATTATCCTGACGAAGCAGAATTCTGTATTCTGCCCTGGAGGTAAACATCCGGTAAGGCTCAATTGTACCTTTGTTGATCAGGTCATCAATGAGCACACCAATGTAAGCCTCAGACCTTTTGAGCACGAGTGGCTCCTTTTCATTGATCTTATTGTGTGCGTTGATACCCGCCATAAGACCCTGGCAAGCGGCCTCTTCGTAGCCTGTGGTGCCGTTGATTTGACCCGCAAAGTACAGATTATCAATTAGTTGTGTCTCTAAGGATCGTTTTAATTGCGTAGGCGGGAAGTAATCATATTCTATTGCGTATCCCGGCCTAAACATTTTGGCTTTTTCGAAACCAGGTATTTTAGTAAGGGCTTTATACTGTATATCTTCTGGCAATGATGTTGAAAAGCCATTCACATATATTTCTACCGTATTCCAACCTTCTGGCTCCACAAATATTTGGTGCCTGTCTTTATCTGCAAACCGATTGATTTTGTCTTCTATTGATGGACAATACCGGGGACCTAATCCCTGAATACGTCCCTGGAACATGGGAGACTTGTCAAATCCTTTTGCCAGTTCCTCATGTACATCTCCATTGGTGTAAGTGATCCAACAGCTCAATTGTTTTTTTAATGGCTTAGTGTTTGAATAGGAAAACTTGCCGGGTTGTTCATCTCCTGCCTGTTCTTCCATTTTGGAATAATCCAGGGATCTGCCATCTACCCTCGGTGGCGTTCCTGTTTTCATCCTTCCGGATTCGAATCCCAATTGTGTTAATTGTTCTGTCAGCCCGGTTGCCGCTTTTTCCCCGGTTCTTCCTCCCCCAAAGTTCTTTTCACCGATGTGGATCAACCCGTTCAGGAAGGTGCCATTGGTAAGTACTACAGCTTTGGATTTGATCTCAAGGCCTAATGAGGTCTTCACACCTGTTACTTTGCCCTCCTTAACGATCAGGCCGGAAACCATTTCCTGCCAGAAGTCGATATTGGGGGTTTGTTCCAGCATGGCTCTCCATTCTTCAGCAAACCTCATTCTATCATTTTGTGTTCTTGGGCTCCACATTGCAGGACCTTTGGACCTGTTCAGCATCCTAAACTGAATCATTGATCTATCGGATACTATTCCTGAATAACCCCCAAGTGCATCTATTTCTCTAACAATTTGCCCTTTAGCCACTCCTCCCATTGCTGGGTTGCAAGACATTTGACCAATTGTGGTCATATTCATAGTTACCAGTAGAACTTTGGATCCCATATTGGCTGCTGCTGCTGCGGCTTCACATCCGGCATGGCCTCCCCCTACTACTATTACATCGTACTCTTGAAACATACTATTCTTTAAGGTTTCACGTGGAACATCAATTGGTGGTTGTATCCTCCTTTCTTATGTTCCACGTGGAACAAGTTTTTATTTGCGCAAAGATAGGTAAGCTTCTTCTTTTTTGCGCATAAGGGCCTTATCACTGGATTTTTTGTCCTTATAGCCCAACAAGTGCAATACCCCATGGATAATTACCCGGTGAAGCTCTTCTTCAAAAGAAATCTTGAAATACTTTGAGTTTTCTTCTACCCGCTCTATACTGATGTAGATATCTCCTGAAATAGGCGCTCCTTTCTCAGAATGGCCAAAGGTGATAATATCTGTGAGGGTGTTGTGGTTGAGGTATTGTTGATTGATGGAAAGCAAGTATTGATCTGAGCAAAAAATGTAGTTTAACTCATCGAGTTGCCCATTCTCTTTCGTAATGGCTTGTTTGATCCAGGCACTGGTTTTTCTGGGGTGGGCTAGCTTGAATGGGATTTCTTCTGAGAAGAACCGTATTGCCATTAATTATCAATGTAAAAGCTAAGTTCTACTATTTTTCCGTTTTCTTTAAAATCAACCTCATCCGATAGGTGTTTCATCAAGAAGATGCCCCTACCCCCCGGTTTTTCAATGTTTTCGGGAGCTGTTGGATCAGGAAGGTTATGATAGTCAAAACCCTTTCCCTCATCTTCTACCTTAAACTTTATCAGGCCATCCTCGAGTGAAAGCGCAAGAGTTACGTTTTTGCCAGAATTATTATTATTACCATGCTTGATGGCATTGTTCACGGCCTCGGTCACAGCAATCATAATATTGCCATAGATGTCATCATTTAGGCTAAATTTCTCTTTCGCATTGTCGATAAAGCTCTCAATCATCCTTATGTTCTCAGAAAGGGAAGGGATTTCAATACGAAAGTTGTTCATCAGATAAATAGCCAGTTTAAAGTCTCCAGTACCTTTAAGCGAACCTATTGAAAGTTTTCAATCCGCTTAAAATACTCATTCACCTCCTTTTTGTAGTAAGGATAAAGCTTAGGGGGTACCGTTTTCAACAATTCTACTTCTTTTTCCTTTAATCTTAAATACTCTTCAAATGCTTTTGGTATTTGCTTTTGGTACTCTTTGGCGGTCTCTCCCTTGCGCTCTTCATCCATATTTTGTTCGCGCATTGATTTCTCTGTTTCCAATAAACGGGTGAGTATATCTTTTTGTCTTCTGATGGTTTGCTCAGTGAGGCGCTTGTTCACAAGGTCCATTTCAGTTTGTTCCATTTTTCCGGGTATATCACCTCCCGGAGCTTTTCCTCCCTGTTGCTCCAGTTTCTCCTGCATTTCCTGAAGCGCCCTTCTAATTCTTTCTTGCTCCGCGGCCATTTTAGCCAACTCTTCAGAAAGCTGACGGCCCGACTTGCCACTGTTCTTCAATTGCTCAATTTTGTCATTGAGTTGTTGCTGAAGTTCTCCAAGGCTCTGCTTTCCTTTTGCTTTCCCCTTTCCTTTCGAAGGCATGGCATTGGCCATCATGTCCATCATCATATCAAAGTGGTCATTGAGCATAAGCGCCAGGTTATTGATGCTGGTCATTGATAGTTGCATCTCGGATCCGGCATTGCCTTTTCTTCTTTCTTTAATGTTTTCCACCGCCTTATCAACGTGATCGTTCAGCTCGCCCACCTCTCTGGTGACGATAGAGCCCATGAAAGGATCGCGTTTGGCTAAGGCTAAAAGGCTGTCTTCCAGCACTTTAGAGTCATCTTTAATCTTTAATTGCTGTTGACTCAGCTTCACATATTTGGGGTCTGTTTGCTGAACCGAAACAAAATCCTTCATCAGCGACTCCTGATCATAAGACAATTTAATTAACCCATGAAGTATCTGTCGCAGGGATTCGAGGTTCTCCATATCAATTTCCATTGTCATGCTATTCTGCATCCCCTCCATTTGCTCCTGCATCTGCTTCATTTTTTCAGCCGCTTTCTTTTGTTGTTCTGTTGCTTTTTTAGGCTCTCCTTGCTCCAGTGATTCCTTACTTTCCTGTTGGGCGTTCTTTACATCGCTCCTTTCTTCCTCTGACGGGGTGTCGACTTGTTTTTTAATTTCCTCTCCTATCTTACTAAGGTCTTCCAGGGTTTTCTCAAATTGCTCAAATTCTTTTGATAATTCTTGCTGCTCCTTGGCTAAACTTTCATTGTCTTTAGGTGAATTGGACGATTCTTCACTTTTATCACCGTTTTTATTCTCTTCGCCAGATTTTGAGTCCTTATTGTCAGACTCATCCCCTTTGTTGTTCTCTGTTTTTTCGCCAGCGGCTTCTTTCGTTTTCTCCAGCAATTCTTCCTGCTTTTTGGTTTGAGTTTTTATTTCCTGAATGGCCTGGTCTAATTTGTAATCGTACTGCATCTGTTTGAACAACTCCAGGGTACGCTCCAACTCCTTTTCAAGGTTTATTTCTTTGCGATCCATTTTGTCCAACTGTTTTTGAATCTCAGAAACGTCAGAATTTTCGCGCATTAATTTTTCCAGTTCCTCAAAAAGCTTTTTGGTTTCCTCATCAAGGAGTTCGTTCATCAATTTTTGCAATTGTTCAGACCTCTCCTTCATTTTCTCATCCATCTCCGAAAGCCCTTCTTTTTTTTCATTCAGCATTTCGTTTTGCTTTTGCAGATCATCAATTAACTGATCCAGGCTTTGTTTTTTCTTGATGAGGTCTTCCAGCATTTTTTGATCCTGCCACTCCAAAGACTTCTTCCCTCTTAATTTCTCCTGCGCCTCATCAATTGCTTTTTTAAGGTCTTTTGCTTTTTTAAGGCTTTCGTCAATTTTACTTTCAGTGTTTTCCTGCGACCTGCTGATGTCTGCTTTCATTTCCTGTTCGCTTGGAAGAGCGAACACATAAGAAGAAGAGCGAGTGGACTTACGACCATTTATTCCATCGTTGTCCCACACTTCCAGATAATAATTAATGCGCTCTCCGGGTTGGAGTTGCAGTGAGTCGAGTACCCATTGATGAAAGAAGTTTTGCTTGAGCTGGTTTTTATGAACTGGAATTGAAATGACTTTATTGGCACCTGCTGCATCTTTTGTTACTTTTTGATAGTTCAATGCCAGGGCACTAATCCCGTAGTCATCAGAGATGGTGCCCCCAAGCAAAATGGTTTTGTAAAGAATAGAATCGCGAAGGTGGTCCACTACAATTTGTGGGTGCTGATCCTTAGTAACATTTATGGAATAGGAGATCTGATCCTTATTTTTTGAATGATCATTCTCCAAAGAGATCCAATAACCCTCAGAATTGTTAAAATTTTGATTGTATTTAAATGACTGATTATCAACGAGTTGCATTGGATTTTCTTCACCAGAAGAAGTAAAACCAATAGCCGCATGGGCAGTGTTTGCTGCTCCTATCTGCCAGGTAACATTTGTGCCCTCAGGAATTTCCAGGTTCCCTGTGTTCATCAATACTTCGCTTTGTTTTAAAAGGTAGCGGGGGTAAGTAAGTGTTACTTTGAGCTGTGTAAGCTCTGGTCGGTTGATCATGTGGATGGTGTATCCATCAGAATAAAAGCCTGACGCTTCAAATTGGAAAGGAATTTCGTTTTGAAGCTTTTCGAAGGTGTAGGTGAAAGAGGAGCTCGAAAGAGACTCCATTTTGAATCGCTGATTTCCGGATTGAATATAGACAGCTTGTGGTAAAGCCTGGCCTTCGAGTTTTAGGTTTAATGTAAAATCTTCGTTGATAAAAGCATTCAGGTTTTGGTTTTCCACCATAAAGGTAAATGGTGCTTGTGGGGAAAACTCTCTATTGAACTGAACGATCCGTTGTGTACTTTGAGTAAAAATCCCATTGTTGATAAAGAAGAGCACAAGCATGATACCGAATGGGATCAAAAGATATTTCAGGTACTTCTTGTTGGCACCTAAATCAATGGCACTTTCAAAAGTTACGTTATCAAATTGTTTCGACTTCTGCAGGATGCCGGCATCCAATAATGCGCTTTCCTGTTGGTTTGCTGAAAGCTGGATTACGTTGAGCAACCGATCTTTAATAGTGGGGAAATGAGCGCCAATCATTTGTGCACTTTCTTCCTTCCCTAACCCTTTATGGTAAATCCACCACGAGAGGGGCTCTTTTAAAAACCAATAAATACAAAAACCAACCAGCGCGAAAAATGAGAGCAGAATGGTAAACCGCGCCCAACCACTTAGCCAAAGATTGTATTCAATGAGACTTACGATAAGGAAGTAAAGCAAAACAAGAGAAACAGTGAGGATAGTGCCCTTGATAAAAAGATTGAGGTAGTACCTTTTCCTAAAGGAGTTTAATCTGCTGTCGATCACTTTTATACCTTCTCTCATACAATCGCCTTAACCGTGGAAACGAATAGCAAGTCCAGATAGTTTAGAATTTACTAAGATAAGAAGGGAGTATTCCGAATTCAAAACCATCCATCAGTTAAATGGGCGGATGCATCCTCCAGCTTGGGCTATATCTGCTCAAAGTTTGGGGTCCAGCCATATTCTATTTCGAAGTATTCAATCACATGGATCCTCAACAACTTTTCTTGTTCTAGTAAATCAAAGTGAGGCAATTTTTTAACAAGGTTCCAATGTGGCCAGCCTTCTTTATCAATTCCTTCCAATTCATAATACCCCGAAAGGCTTAAAACTTTACAAATAGCGATGTGCATAAGGTCCTGCTTTTCTTCTTTAGAGAAATGGACATGACCCCGTCCCAGCTCTTGAACACCGATCAAAAAAAGTACTCCATTCAGGTCTTTTGGCTTTTTACCAAGTTTGTTGTCCAGTTCTGTCAGCAACCATGCCCACTTTCTATCCAGTTCAAGGTCTCTTTTATACATTTTGCAACTCTTCCCAGTATTCGTAAGCTCTTCTTAAATGAGGAATTACAATGGTTCCTCCTACCAGTGTGGCTACGCCCATGGCTTCGTTCACTTCAGCTGTAGTAAACCCGATTTCTTTACATTTTTCGAGGTGATATTTCACGCAATCATCACAACGCAGCACCAGCGAGCAGGTGAGGCCGATTAATTCTTTGGATTTTACATCCAAGGCTCCTTCCGCGTAAGCGTTGGTATCCAAGTTGAATATTCGTTTTATAATTAGGCTGTCGGAGGCGAGAATCTTTTCATTCATCTTGCTCCGATATTCATTAAATTGCTTTACCTGACTCATTGGCGTAAAAGTTAATGATGCAAATATGATGTCATTCATCATCAAAACAAATGGATAGTTTGCGATGGACTTATTAAAGGATTTCGTCTCGCTGTTCTTCCCCCGATACTGCCTCGCCTGTTCCAATTCTTTGGTGGCTGGTGAAGAAACCCTTTGCACACGATGTATTGTCCTCCTCCCTAAAACCAATTATGATATTGAAGATAACCCAGTTAAGGATCGCCTGGCTGGCCGGCTTCCTATCTTATATGGGATAGCATTTTTAAAACTTAAAAAAAGTGGTGTTGTGCAGAAGATGCTTCACCAACTGAAGTATAAACACCATCCGGAGATAGGTGTGAAGTTGGGAAAGGTGTTTGGTCATGAGTTAATACAAAAAGGTTTGGCAACAACTTTTGACCTCATCATTCCTGTGCCTCTGCATCCCTCTCGAATAAGAAAAAGAGGGTATAACCAAAGTGCAAAGTTTGCGGAAGGCCTGGGTTATGTGCTCAACATTCCGTGGGACGAAAGCATATCGGTGCGAAAGACGAAAACCAAAACGCAAACTAATAAATCAAAGGTGGAGCGGTGGGAGAATGTGAAGGATGTCTTTGCGATTGCCCAGTCGGATCAAATTGCAGGGAAGAGGATTCTTTTGGTGGATGACGTAATTACTACCGGAGCTACCCTTGAAGCGTGCGGGATGCATTTGGTGAATAATGGATGTGCACAACTGAGTGTTGCCTGTATAGCGGAGGCCCAATAGTGAATTGAAAATTTAAGATTGAGGCTTTGATTAGAATGCTATAATAGACAGTAAATTAGTAAGTTATCCTGACTCAAGACAGCGCATAAGGCTTGAGAGCCACTAAATATATATTCCAGGATAACCATAAGAAAATGAGTGTTTTCTAGTAAATCAGCGTAAAAAATCAATGAAAGTATCTACGTTAAAAGCGAGTATTTTATCTTTTGCATTTCTTTTTACAAATTTTGTGGGCTTTTCACAAACCATTCCTAATGAACAAATGATGACAAGCTCAAATTTGAAATATGGTGAAATAATAAAACTAATTATTAACGAAAAAGATTATTTTGAGGACAGCTTATCCATCAAGTTGACATCTTTTTCACATAAACGGTCTCTTACGGGAGGCTCAACAAAAGCCACCGCATATCTAAATCTCTCTAAGAATAATGTTGATGAAGTGTTATTACTTTCTGTACATGGAACCGATGGAAAACCTAACCTTGAAGAATACGACTCCTTAAGTTGGGAAGAATATGAATTCCAACTGAAGAGTTTCAAATACGATCAATATATTGAAGTCGTTGTTACAAAAAGGAAAAAGAAGATATAGTAGTCAACTTATCAACCTATGCGTATTTATTCTACCAATTTGTTTTTAAATGATCATGCTCCTCTTTGTATTTCAGAATAGAGGACAACACAAAGATGTATTTGGATGAGTATCTTGGGTTAATGTTAAAGAAAGTGCACAAAAAAACCCTGACGGTATTACCATCAGGGTCTCTATAAAATTTTTTGATTCTTAATTAGTAGTTTGAACCTGCGCGAATCATGGCACAACGGAATCCGATAGTTGCTGTGGCAGAATCCTGATCCAGGTATCTTCTGGTACCTGGAGACATCCAATAAGCGACATCTTTCCATGAACCACCCTTATAAACGCGGGCTTTATCAGTAATCAATGATGTAAAGCCCTGAGGGTTTTGTTCGCTATTGCTATTGTAACCTCTTACGTCATCCAAAAAACCATCTCTACGGATTGGGTTAAGGTCATCAACGTCCTGATAAGACATCGGGCGATAAACGTCCATTACCCACTCGCTCACATTACCGGCCATGTTGTACAAGCCATAATCGTTAGGAGGGAACTCATATATGTAAGAAGTGATTAATGCACCATCGTTTAGACGACCTGCGATACCGGCATAGTCACCACGGCCACGCTTAAAGTTGGCCAGGAAAAATCCCATTTGCTTTCCGTAAGGATTACGCAATGCGTGACCATCCCAAGGATAGATACGTTGATGGGTTTGCATTTCCTCCAGCCATTGTGTTCCGATAAGTGCCTGTGCTGCATACTCCCACTCCGCTTCAGTAGGAAGACGATAAGCAGGAATTACAATACCAGACTCTAAAGGAATACGACCGTCTGTTTCAGCATACTCATCACCAGACTGTTCTGCCAACTGTACGTTTACAGCGCGTGTTCTCCATACAGCATAATTATTAGCTTGGCTCCAGCTCACACCCACAACAGGGAAGTAACGGAAACCAGGATATCTCAAATAGTGATCCACATAAGGATCGTTGAAAGCAAGTTTACCCACCCAAACGGTTGTGTCAGGTAATGCCGCAGAATAAACTTCTTGCGTTGAGTCTTTTGCGAGATAGTGCAAGTACTCGAGCCAGTGGATATTGGCAATTTCTGTTTCATCCATATAGAAAGAAGCAACAGAAACGGTTCTTTCGATATTATCGCGGTAGGACATTACATCCTCCTCGAAAGATCCCATGATGGTGCGACCGCCTTCAATGAAAACAGTGTTAGGAGCATCAGGCTGGCCTTCAAAAGCCGTCACCTCAAAACCTCCTGCATCTTCATCATTATAGGCCAAGCCCGTGGCAGTACTCATTTGCCCAGGGTTAGTTGCACTGGGTTTTCCACCCCCACCTCCTAAAAGTGAGCATGATGAAATAATGAGGGAGCCGCCAACTAAAAAAAGTAGACCCTTGTAGTACTTCATTTTATTCATATAAATAAGTCAAAACAGACGCTAATATATGTAGATAATTAGATGTTTTCCAAAGAGAAAGGATTTTATTGATAAATCCCAGCATTAAGTGAATCCATCTTTTTGTTGACTAACAACGGAAGGAGAACCTTGCTTATTGCCCTTATGATATTTCTCGCTTTGGGACAACCAATCCCTGATTGGTTCTTTTTTCCATAAAAATGGCCGAAATCAGCCTTGATTCAATGATTTTTTCTTTGGCACTCATTTGGCCTTAATAGTTATTGTAAGACTTTAAACAACGGACATGAAACTTTTATCCCTTACTGATTTTAAGGACTATTCTTTTGATAAAAAATGCGATATAGTAACGATATATTCAAACTATATCATGCACAGGGAATTCCCGAATGGGAAAGGCTACTTATACCACACAGGATCCTTTTTTATAGAGGTTTTGTATTCTTCTCTCCATAGAAAAATTCAGGCCATCAATGCATTTGATGATATAAGAATGCTGGCTCCCTATGCAGAGACCGTTTCTTTGGCCAATTTGAATTTTTGATCGGTCAGGGGCTCCAGTATCTCCAGTGCGCTGTCTACAGAATCAATGTCTTCCAGGGTAAGAATTAACTTGCCTGATACATCTTTAAGACGGCATCTTCTGGGGTGGGACTGGGCAAATGATAAAATCTTTCCAAAGACATCTGACTTGAAATACTCTTCTTTGCCTGTAATAAAATAGGCTTTTAGTTTTCCGTTCTTCAGGTTTACTTTTTCAAATCCAAGTTGCTCTCCTATCCAACGCAATTGTACGGTATTAATTAGTTGTCCTACTGATTCAGGAATAGAACCAAATCTGTCTTTTATGGACTCTCGGAATTTTACAAGTGCCTTCTCATCTTTAATATTATCAAGACTGGCATACAACTGGATGCGTTCGCTGGTGTTACTTACGTAATTATCAGGAATTAAAATTTCAAGATCCGTTTCTATAACACAATCCTGAACAAGAATTTTTACTTTCTCGGCCAACTCTTCCGAAAACAATTCTTTGAACTCTGTTTCTTTTAATTCCTGAATGGCATCATCCAGAATTTTGTGATAAGTATCAAAACCAAGGTCATTGATAAAACCGGTTTGTTCTGCTCCTAATAAATTACCCGCGCCACGGATGTCCAGATCGCGCATGGCTACTTTAAAACCATCACCCAAATCTGAAAACTCTTCAAGGGCCGAAAGCCTTTTGCGGGAATCAGAGGAGAGTACAGAAGTGGGCGGTGTAAGTAAATAACAAAATGCTTTTTTGTTGGAGCGACCAACACGTCCACGCATTTGATGCAGGTCACTTAATCCAAACATATGTGCCTGGTTAATAATAATGGTGTTGGCATTGGGGATGTCGAGTCCGGATTCGATGATGTTGGTAGAAACCAGCACATCATATTCTCCTTCGATAAACTTCACCATCACTTTCTCTAATCGGTTGCCTTCCATCTGACCGTGTGCAATTCCTATTCGGCTATCGGGCACTAGTTTGAAAATGACATTGGCCACTTGTTCTATATCACTTACTCGGTTATGAACAAAAAACACCTGACCTCCACGTTGTAGTTCATGGTGTACGGCATCACGAATTATCGTCTCTTCATAAGAATGCAACACTGTAGTGACTGGCTGTCGGTTGGGTGGTGGAGTTGCGATAATGCTAAGGTCCCTTGCTCCCATTAAAGAAAAATGCAAAGTCCGCGGGATAGGTGTTGCGGTAAGCGTGAGCACATCGACACTTACTTTTAATTCTTTCAGCTTGTCTTTTACCTTGACACCAAACTTTTGTTCTTCATCAATAACGAGCAGGCCCAAATTTTTGAACACAACATCTTTGCTTACCAAACGATGGGTGCCGATTACAATATTTACTTTCCCCTCTCCTACATCCTTTACTATTTGTTTGATTTCCTGAGCCGTTTTAAAACGAGAGATGTATTCTATTTTTAAGGGAAAATTGCCCAACCTCTCAGAAAATGTTCTGTGGTGCTGCATGGCCAGGATAGTGGTGGGAACCAGTACGGCCACCTGCTTTCCTTCCGTTACTGCCTTAAAAGCAGCTCTTATTGCGACCTCTGTTTTTCCAAAACCAACGTCACCACATACCAATCGGTCCATCGGATGGGGCAACTCCATGTCCTTCTTTACATCTTCCGTTGCACTGGCCTGATCGGGAGTATCTTCATATAAAAAAGAAGACTCGAGTTCTGCCTGCAAAAAGCCATCCCCTGCAAATGCATATCCCGGGGCTTGCTTTCGTTTGGCGTATAATTCAATTAGCTCTTTGGCAATGTCTTTGACCTTTTTCTTGGCCTTGGCTTTTTTGCTTTCCCATTCTCCGCTTCCCAGCTTGCTCACCAATGGAGCTGTGCCTTCTTTGCCAGAGTATTTTGAAATCTTGTGAAGAGAGTGGATACTGGCGTAGAGTAAATCATCGTCTCTGAATACAATGCGGATGGCTTCCTGTTCTTTGCCATTAACCATCTTCTTCTCAAGACCTGCAAATTTGCCTACTCCATAATCGATGTGTGTGATAAAGTCTCCGGGTTGCAAGGTGTGCAACTCGCGAAAAGTCATCGCTTTTGATTTCGAAAACTTTTCTTTACTGCGATAGCGATGGAAGCGTTCAAAAATCTGATGGTCGGTATAACAACCCACCTTTACCAGGTGATCCACAAAACCCTGACGCAAAGCAAACTCCAAAGACTGGAACTCGAGTGCAGGATTGATCTCTTCAAAAATTTCCTGCAGCCGCTCCAGTTGTTTTGGTTGCTCTGCGGCAATGAAATTGGAATAACCCTGACCTTGAGAATCGATAAGCGCGCTGGCCATCAATTCAAAGTTTTTATTGAATGAGGTCTGAGCAGATGCGCTAAACTCAATAGTGTGTGTGGGCGCTAATTGAAATCGACTGCCAAATTCCAGACAAAGAAAGTCATTCAGTCGAGAAGAAAAATACTCTGGGGTTTCAAAAAGTTGTTCAGGCTGCAACGCAATCTTTGCATTTCCGGTGGCACGCAAAATTTTGTCAAAACGCTGAGAAGCTTTATCAAAACTTTTGGTGATGACATCATTCACTAATTCCACATCCTTGACCCAAATGCGGGTGGAGGGAGAAATGAAATCCAATAAGGAATGTCTCTCCTCCTGGATCAATCTTGTTTGCACATTGGGCATGAGGCTCACCTGATCCATTACCTCCACGGAGAGTTGCGAACCAGGATCAAAGCTTCGAATGCTCTCAACCTCATCGCCAAATAATTCGATACGATAAGGAAGGTCATGCGCAAAGGAGAAGACGTCTATGATTCCACCACGGATGGCAAATTGTCCAGGTTCGTGTACGAAGTCAATTTTTTCGAACTCATAGCTGTTGAAAAAATCTTCAAGGAAAGCACTATCCAGGTTTTCACCTTTTTTAACAACGAAAGTATTGCTGGTCAGAGACTTCTTATTGATGACTTTCTCTACCAGCGCTTCGGGATATGTAACAATGAGTTGTTTATCGGGTTGGCTTGTGATGAGTGTGAGCACCTCCGAACGCATGAGCACATTGGCATTCTCAATTTCGTCATACTCGTATGGCCGCTTGTACGACATGGGGAAAAAGAGCACTTCCTTTTCGCCCAGCAGATGTTGAAGATCGTTCAGAAAGTACGAAGCCTCTTCTTTGTCATGCAGAATAATAAGGTGACTGGATTTTACAGATTTGCATATCGATGCAAAAATGACAGCATCAAGGCTACCGCTGAGGCCCTTTAAATGAATGTTTTCTGGTTTGGACGTACGAATCCTCTCGGCCAGTGTCTGCACCAGGCCATCTGATGAATAAATAGACAGAAAATCTTTCGCCCTCAAACCTTCAAAAAAAATCAGGAGGCAAAGGTATTGAATTGGCAAAGAGTACAAAAAGATTAAAAAAAGCTTTGGATGTTGTTAAATTTTTGATTTTTTTCGTCAAAACGAATTAGTTCAAAATTGAAAAGATTTGAAGATATTATCCGCAAAGAGCGAGAGGCATTGGGTGTTCCTTTGAGAACCGTAGCGGCCTTTCTGGATATCGATCAGGCAATTTTGAGTAAGATGGAAAGAGGCCAGAAAACTGCAACTCGCAAACAGGTCATATTACTGGCAAAATATTATAAGCTAAATGAAAAGGATTTAATCATTGCCTGGCTTTCAGGTAAGTTGGTTGACGAGATCGGGGATGAGCCAGTTGGGTTAGAAGCATTGCAGGTAGCAGAAGAGCAAATTAAATATGGGGCTAAAACAAAGTCTTAACCATGATTTTAAGGATGAAGGGATTACCTTGATAGTAATACTTAGATATGAAACATGGAGAGATTACTGAAAAAATAATTGGTTGTGCCATGCAGGTACACAACCAATTAGGAAATGGTTTTCAGGAAGTGATCTACCAACGGGCGATGGAAATTGAATTTGGAATTCAAAAGATAAAATTTGAGAGAGAAAAAGAGATGTCTATTTTCTATAAGGGTCATGACATTGGAACCCGAAGAGTAGATTTCTTTGTGGGCAATTTGATTATGGTGGAGTTGAAGGCGGTAATCAGACTGGAGGACGTTCATCTTGCTCAGGCTATGAATTATGTGGAGGCTTACAAAATGGAAATTGGGTTGTTAATAAACTTTGGAGCAAGAAGCCTTGAGTTTAAACGAGTACATAATAACAAGATTTTAAAAACTTAAACAGATCAATTTGCTGACATCGGGAATATGATAGGAAGAAAAAAAAAGGGGTCAGATCGAATCTGTGCCCCCGGTGGGCTGTCCCTCGCGGGACAACCAATTGTAAAGATAAGAGAATGAATGAACTTTATTTTACTACAAAGAGTACAAATTCCCTTGATGGCCGCTGTGGTAAAAGCATAATGAAACAAAATCAGAGTAATCGAACCATCCTATAAATCAAGGTAAAGACAATATGCCCACGCTTCACTTCAAAGGAAAAACATTTGTAAACAACCACCACCTGGCGGTGCAGTATCACCAACTGATACCCCGCAAGGAGCTGAGCTTGACCGACAAAGTTTCGCTGCACGACAACCTGATTGTACAGGGCGATAACCTGAAAGCTTTAAAGGCTCTACTTCCTACTTATGCAGGAAAGGTGAAGTGTATTTACATAGATCCTCCTTATAATACAGGCAACGAAAACTGGGTGTACAACGACAATGTGAACAGCCCCATGATGCAAGAGTGGCTTGGCAAGGTGGTGGACAAGGAAGACCTGACTAAACACGACAAGTGGTTGTGCATGATGCT